>Ga0126381_100000042_pt1 | contig 156339 bp, 131 predicted proteins | sample PanSoiMetPlot_28_FD_96465 | JGI IMG/M metagenome (GOLD analysis project Ga0126381, IMG submission 96465) | Tropical forest soil microbial communities from Panama - MetaG Plot_28 | ecosystem: Environmental > Terrestrial > Soil > Tropical forest > Bulk soil | place: Panama | collected 2016-02-17
AGTTTAGCGTCGGGACATGTCTGGCGCGGCAGCGGGCCAGAACCGGCCTGCTTTCCTTTTTATTTTCTTATTCTAACGGGCAGGTTCGCTTTATCGGCCCTTTGTGCTATACCGATATAGTCGTTAACCAGGAGGTCGCCTTGCTCCCTAAGTGCGCCCGCGGCAGTTGCCGGCTCCTCGCGGCGGCTTTGATTTGCATAGGCGGTTTGGCGGCGCAAAGCGGGCACGTTGATTTTCAGCGCGAGATCCGGCCCATCCTTTCCGAAAACTGCTTTCAATGCCACGGGCCGGACGAGGCCGCCCGCCAAGCCGGCCTGCGACTCGACCGCCGCGAGACGGCCTTCGCGGCCCGGTCTCATGGCGCGGCGATTGTTCCTGGCAACCCAGCGGAGAGCCTGCTTTATAAGCGAATCAGCGCCGCGGATACGGCCACGCGCATGCCGCCGGCTTACTCGCGCAGGAACCTTACCGCTGCTCAAATCGCTCTGCTCAAGCGCTGGATCGAAGAAGGCGCGGCTTGGAAGGAACATTGGGCATTTCAGCCGCCCGTCCAGCCGAAACCCCCGGCGGTGGCGAACGCCGCCTGGGTGCGCAGTCCCATCGATCGGTTTATTCTCGCGGCTCTGGAATCGAAAGGACTCGCGCCCGCGCCGGCCGCCGACGCGCGCACGTTGATCCGCCGCGTGGCCCTAAGCGCAATCGGCCTGCCGCCCAAGCCCTCCGAGGTCGAGGCCTTTCTCGCCGATACGGCGCCGGGCGCTTATGAGCGCTTGGTCGATCGCTACCTCGCTTCGCCGCATTACGGCGAACAGCGCGCTCACTATTGGCTCGACGCGGCGCGCTACGCCGATACCAACGGCATTCACTTCGATAACTATCGCGAGATCTGGCCGTACCGCGATTGGGTGATCGAGGCGTTCAATCGCAATGAACCGTTCCGGCAGTTCGCCATCGATCAGATCGCGGGCGATCTCTTGCCGGGCGCCACGCTCGAACAGAAGATCGCCACCGGGTTCCAACGGTGCAACGTCACCACCAACGAAGCGGGCATCATCGAAGACGAGTACGCCGAGATTTACGCCAAGGACCGCGCCGATACCTTCGGGTCCGTTTTCTTAGGGCTCACGGTAGGCTGCGCCACCTGCCACGATCACAAGTTCGACCCCATCACGCAAAAGGATTTCTATTCGCTCGGCGCCTTCTTCCGCAACACCACGCAGCGGGTCATGGACGATAACGCGCCTGATCCGCCTCCGGTCGTCGTCGTCCCCAAGCCCGAAGATCGCGACAAGTGGGCGCAGGTTCAGTCGAAGCTCACTGCCGTCCGCACCGGGCTTACGCAAACCTCGCAGTCGGCTGACAGCGCCTTCGAAAACTGGCTTTCCACTCGCGCCAAAACGAATGTTCCATCGCCGCTGGAGAGCGCAGGCGATACCAAGACAGAACTTTTTCACGCGGACATCGCGGATCTGGCTAAGAACAACGCCACCGTCACGCTGGTCGATTCCAATATCGCAGGCCGCAAGGCCATTCAGTTCGCGCCGCCCGATCCCAATGTGAAGGCGGGCGACACGCCGGAGTACGGCATTCCGGTTGCGGACGCACCCAAGCTCGAGGCTGACAAGCCGTTTACGATCGCGGTCGCTTTCTATTTCCCGAAATACGAGCAGAGCTACGTCATCGCGTCCCACAGTAATTCGAAGGAGAAAAACCGCGGCTGGACGATCAACGTCGGCGCGCGCGTTGTCAGTGCGCGTCTTGTGGGCGACGGCGGCAAGTCGATCGAGATCAGCGCCGCGCACCTGACGCAGCTCGGACAGGGATCCTGGAACACGGTCACGCTGACTTATGACGGTTCGCGCCACCAGACTGGCCTTGGCCTCTTTGTTAACGGCAAGGCTATTCCGACGCAAGGCCGCGGCAACGTCAACGTCGATCTTGTAGGCGACATCTCAACCGATGCCCCGCTGGTTCTCGGCCGCAACCTTCCCGGCGGCGCCATCACCGATCTCCGCATCTTCAACCGCGTCGTGAGCGAAAGCGAAGTGCGGCTGCTGAACGAATGGCCAGCTATCCAGACTGCCCTCGCGACGGACTCTGCGAAGCTCACGGACGACGCGAAATCCGCTCTTCGCACCTGGTTCCTGCTGAATCAGTACGAGCCCTATCGCAATCTGGTCAAACAGCAGAACGAGCTCAACACCGAAGCAATGGCCATCGCGCGCCGCGGGTCCGTGTCGCTCGTCATGGAAGAGCGCACCGATGACAAACCGCACGCCTGGATTCTCTACCGAGGCGCCTATGATCAGCGGCGTCAGGAGGTCGGCGCGAACACTCCCTCCATACTTCCGCCGATGACGTCAACCATGCCGCGGAATCGCCTCGGCCTGGCGGAATGGCTTTTCACCGAAGACAATCCAGTCACCGCGCGGGTCGCGGTCAATCGCATGTGGCAGGAAGTCTTCGGCGTCGGCATCGTCAAAACCACGGAAGATTTCGGCAGTCAGGGCGAGCCGCCGTCTCACCCGGAACTCCTCGACTGGCTCGCCGTCGATTTCCGCGATCATAAATGGGATCTCAAGCGCTTTTATAAGCAGTTGGTCATGTCTGCCACTTACCGTCAGGCGGCGATCACCACGCCAGCCAAACTGGAGAAGGATCCCGAGAACCGCCTGCTCAGCCGCGCCGCCCGTTACCGCATGGATGGCGAAATGGTTCGCGATTACGCGCTCGCCGCGACCGGGCTTCTCTCGCCCGCCATCGGTGGCCCCAGCGTACGCCCGTACCAGCCGGACGGCGTCTGGGAAGCCGTCGCGATGGACGGTTCCAACACGCGATATTACAAACGTGACGCCGGCGAGAACCTCTACCGCCGTTCGCTCTACACGTTCTGGAAGCGCAGCGCCCCGCCCGCCAGCATGGAGATCTTCAACGCCCCCACGCGCGAGTACTGCACGGTGCGCCGCGAACGGACGGACACGCCGCTGCAGGCGCTGGTCACGATGAATGACGTCCAGTTCGTGGAGGCCGCGAAGGTGCTGGCGGGCAGCAGCATGGAAACCACTTTCGACCTCGACGGCCGCATCGACTACATCACCACGCGGCTCATGGACCGTACGCTCTCCGCGAAGGAACGTCTGATCGCGAAGAAGTCGTTCGACAAATACGAGCACTTCTATGCCGCCCACGAAGCGGACGCGCGCAAATTTCTCGATCAGGGCGAGCGCCGCGCCGATCCCGCGCTCAAGCAATCCGAATACGCGGCCCTGACCATGCTGACCAGCGAATTCCTGAATCTGGATGAGGTGCTTAACAAATGAATCCGTTCCGTCCTGACAATGAAGGGCACTTCAGCCGTCTCGCGCACGAAATCGACCGGCGCACTCGGGCTATCGCTCCTGGAAGCCATCCCATCGACAAGATTGCGGCAGCCATGGCGCGGCAGGAGACCCGGCGCCGTTTCTTCGCCCGTGGCGCGCAGGGGATCGGCGCGCTCGCCCTCGCCTCGATGCTGCCCGGCAAGGCGAACGCCGCGGCTTTGCCCGGTCTCCCGAACTTCGCGCCCAAAGCCAAACGCTGCATCTACCTGCACCTGGTCGGCGCGCCGCCGCAAATGGAAACCTTCGACTACAAGCCGAAGATGAAGGACATGTTCGATAAGGACCTGCCCGATTCCATTCGCCAGGGCCAGCGCCTCACCACCATGACCAGCGGCCAGAGCCGCTTTCCGATCGCGCCCTCCATCTTCAAGTTCAATCAGTACGGCAAATCCGGCGCATGGGTTTCGGAGCTCCTTCCTTACACCGCCCGCATGGTCGATGACATCGCGATCATTCGCTCCATGCACACCGAGGCGATCAACCACGAGCCCGCCATTACGTTCTTCCAGACCGGCTTCATGATTGCGGGGCGTCCCTGCATCGGGTCATGGCTCGCCTACGGACTCGGCAGTATGAATGACAATCTGCCCACGTTCGTCGTTCTGCAGGCGAAGCATTATCACCCCAAGGCCAATGTGCAGGCCATCTCCGCCCGTCTCTGGAGCGCTGGCTTTCTCTCGGGTAAATACTCCGGTGTCGGCCTCCGCAGCGGCGCCGATCCCGTGCTTTTCATCAATAATCCGGACGGCGTCCCCACGGAAGTGCGCCGATCCATGCTCGATGGCCTTTCGGAGCTCAACCAGATCACTTACGACAAGCTCGGCGATCCTGAAACCAAGACCCGTATCGCCCAGTACGAGATGGCGTTCCGCATGCAGGCTTCGGTTCCCGAGTTGACTGATCTCTCAAAAGAACCTGCCTCGACCTGGGAGATGTACGGGGCCGACGCCAAAGAAAAGCCCGGCTCCTTCGCCAATACGTGTCTGATGGCCCGCCGCCTCGCTGAGCGCAACGTCCGTTTCGTGCAGGTCTATCATCGCGGCTGGGATGTTCACGGCAATCTGCCAGAGGTGTTGCCTGCCCAGTGCAAGGAAGTCGATCAGGCCGCGTGGGCGCTCGTGCAGGACCTCAAACAACGGGGCATGCTCGAGGACACGCTCGTTATCTTCGCCGGCGAATTCGGGCGAACGATCTACTCCCAAGGCAAGCTGACGGCGACCGATTACGGCCGCGACCACCATCCCCGCTGCTTCAGCTTATGGATGGCCGGAGGCGGCATCAAAGGCGGCGTTGTTCACGGCGAGACCGACGAATTCAGCTATAACATTACGCAGGATCCGGTCCATGTGCGCGACTTCCAGGCGACTATCCTTCATCAGTTTGGTATTGATCACGAGAAGTTCTCGTACAACTACCAGGGCCTGGACGTTCGCCTCACGGGCGTTGAGAAAGCCGACCCTGTGAAAGCGATCATCGCTTAAGAGATCAGTGGCTTTCCGCCGCGCGTGAGATCCGGGAACCCGAGCGGCTCACAAGCAGCCGCCCAAGACCGCCGAAAGTCGCCGATTCTGGCACTATAGTTGTGGAAAATCCGCCGGTATCTGATCCGTGCAACTCGCCAGGAACCGGACGTGACGTCGCGCTGCTGCGCAAGAACTGGCCTCTCGACGTCCCCCGACGCTCGTGGATAAAACCCGAGGGTCAATGCAATCTGGTTTGGACATCACAGGACATTTGCTTGCGCGCCCGAGTTGATCATCTCCGCTCCCGCTAGCAGCGAGCAGGTTTGCCACCGGCCGAAGTCAAAAGTCTCCTGTGCAGTCCGATGTGACTGATTGCGCGCGGCTCGAGCTAACTTCCGCCTATTTCTTCTTTGGACGCGGCTTCTTGGGGCCACCGCCGCCCTTCTTTGACGCCATGACCAACTCTGATGTTAATTCAAATTTAACGGTTCTATATCATTGCCTGATTCCTGTGGCGTGGAAAGAGCCACCCCGTGGGCTGAAAGCCCGCGTGCGGTTTGTCGAATTCCATCTATTAGCGTGAGAAACTCGTCGTCTTGCGGGATGTGATGCTGTCCGACAACCACGAGAAGCGAATCAAGGAGTTCCTGATCATCCACTTCAAAAGCACGTTTGATCGAATCTTCCGCCTCGGGCACTTGAAACGACAGAAACTGAACATATCCCAAGGTACACAGGACATATCTGTTCTCGGGTGCTATTTTCAATGCGCGCTGTATGAATGTTTGAGCGCGACTTAGATCCAGTACGGTCTCCGGCTGACGATTCGCCGCAGCACCGCGTTTGGCGCCCAGTGTTGCATCGTCCGCAAGACGACAAAGGGAGTCGATTATTACTTCTTGAATGTCCGGTATGCTCTCCACTCCAACTTCATTAACCAATGCTTCCAGTTCAGCACGCTCGGCTGCTTGATTTTTTAGCAATCCCAGAATTAGCGCATGGTTATAGCGAGCCCACGCCGCCCAATTCCGAACGATAACGTTATCTGCTTCATGGAACTCTATAGCACACTTGTCATAAAGGCTTAAACACCTATCATAATCCTTGAGCTGTTCGTATGTATATGCTTGGTTATACTTGGCACGTGCTACTTGAAACAGAACGGTAGCCACTTCCGATGTACCAAAACGTCGAATCACTTCTTCGTAATTCTTTAGAGCCTCAGCTGGATTATCTAGCGATTCGTTCCCGAGATTCACCAAGGCGGTTGCGACGCACTCTTCTACGGGCGAGCCGATATGGTTATGCAGTAGCTCATTACCCAACGCGATCACAGCCAGGTAAATGCTTGTTTTCAGTTGAGCATCGTGAGGTATTCTGGCAGTCGCCAGAGACAATGTTTCTACAACCTCGATCTTCTCATCTGTCTCTAAGTCTTTGGCAGGAATTTCCATACCAATAGAGACTACTTGTTCGAACTGAGAGCGGCGCACTGCGTCTCGTAGCAACTCCATTTTCTGCTCGATTTCGGGGAGGCCCCTTTGGGCTCTTTCTATCCTACGAACGACAGCGCCGATGCGGTAGAGATCGCGACCGACGGTGTCGGTGATGTCGGTTGGCGGCAGGCATCTCTTCAGGTAACTGGCAAAGAAAGCCAACGGATTGGCCGTGAGCCCTGGGGCAGGAAGTTGGAAAAGCCTGATCAACGTGTCCAAGACTGTTGTTGCGGACATAACAGCGCCGTCCCGCAGGTGAGCCGAATTCGACGATGCGGACGGTGGCAACGACGCTGGTAACGGCGGTCGTTCATCGGGGACTACAAAGAAAACGTCAGGGTGTTCGCTTATCTCCTTCGGCAAAAACTCGATCGCCGCGCGTCGGTAACAGAACCAGTAGACATTAAACCGAAGCCCGCGCCTGAGCCGCCGTTTCAATGCCGTCATGAACACGTCCCGACTCCAGCCGCTGTAACCCAAAACCAGCGGGGATCGTGCACTCAACACGCGATCGACGAAATCCGCCATCGGGGATGCCTCATTCGCCGGGCGCTCTGAACGCAAGGCGACCTCACCCTCCAGATTGCAGATGTCGTAAAACCAGCAACTGCCGTGAAGGTGCACGATCTGTAAATCGTCATTTTCAGGGTCCATCCGCTGAATCGTTTCAGGATGGTCGCACACAAGATGATGCTCACCGAAGAGATGCAGAGCGCGGGAAATATAGTCGTCGAAATTTGACGTCAGCACGAGATTAGTGACGGTTTTGGACGACAACAAATGGGCGAGTCGCAAATTCGCGTGAGACACAGCCTCTTGTCCTATCAAACGACGAAAATAGGACTGTCGATCGGCCGGGCTGTGAAACGAGTGTTGTAACCACCACGAATATTCTTGGAGTGAATCCAGTCCGTTCGGAGCAATGACGCCTTCGCATTGTCTTCTGCACTCCTCTATAATCTGCGAAGCCAGAGGAATGGGGGGGTGCGAAACGCCGGCACCGGCCATTAGAAAAAAAGGGCGGTGATGTCGCTGGCAAGTTCGTTGAATATGTGCTGCTGCTTCGGCCAATGAGATTTCGTTTCGCATTTGATTGAGCCGTATTTTCTCATCTTTTCGGCAAAATCTGGGTGGTCAAGTGAATACGGAAGATTTTTCAAATACAAGTTGCGCCGAACATGCGTGCTGAAAAGACTGAAACTCGCTGATCGGAAAGTCGAAGTAGCGGCAGACGTCGCCGGCTTCGTAGAAGCGAGATGGACGATTTGCGGAAGTACAACTGGAAATTGACGCTGACCGACTACGACCACCATCCCCGCTGCTTCAGCTTATGGATGGCTGGTGGCGGCATCAAAGGCGGGATCGTCCACGGTGAGACCGACGAATTCAGCTACAACATTACGCAGGATCCGGTCCATGTGCGCGACTTCCAGGCGACCATCCTTCATCAGTTTGGTATTGATCACGAGAAGTTCTCGTACAACTACCAGGGTTTGGACGTTCGCCTCACGGGCGTCGAGAAAGCCAACCCGGTGAAAGCGATCATCGCTTAAGAGACGCGCGGCTCAAACAAGTCGCGGTAACCCTAACGACGTACGTGCGAGTCGGGCGAAAAGGACGCCTTGCCAACGCGGTCGGAATGACCTTCCAGCTTCGCGAGCACCTGTGCGGTGTCGGCATTCCACACGCGCGCTGTTTTGTCATCGCTTGCCGTCACCACGCGCTGCCCGTCAGGCGAAAAAGCCGCATCGTTGACAAAGTTGGAATGGCCTTCCAGTATCGCAAGCGCCTTTGCGGTGGCGGCATTCCACACGCGTGCTGTCTTGTCACGGCTGGCCGTCAGCACGAGTTGTCCGTTGGGCGAAAACACCACGCTCTCGACGCCGTCCGAATGGCCTTTCAGGTCCGCAATGACGTGGCCGCTCGCAGCATTCCACACCCGAGCCCCACCATCAGCGGCGGCCGTCGCTACCTGCTGCCCGTTGGGCGAAAACACCGCAGCGTAGAGGTCCCAATGGGGCCCTGGCATCGTCGCAAGTATCTCTCCGGTGGCGGCATTCCACACGCGCGCCGTGCCGCCATCGGCGGCTGTCACTACGCGATGCCCGTCAGGCGAAAACGCCACGTCTTCGACGTCGGAATTGCCTTTCAGCGTCGCGATCACCTCTCCGGTTGCTGCATTCCAAACTCGCGCCGTACCGTCAGCGGCGGCTGTCGCCACCTGCTGCCCGTTGGGCGAAAACACCGCAGTATACAGATAATTAATATGGCCTTTCAGGGTCAGGAGCACGTCTCCCGTGGCGGCATTCCACACGCGCGCCGTCGCGTCCCGGCTCGCCGTCACGACGCGCTGCCCATCACACGAAAACACCGCCGTCCAAACGCTCGCGGAGTGACCCTCCAGTTTCGCTAGCGTCTGTCCGCTGCCGGCATTCCACACCCGCGCCGTATGGTCATCGCTGGCCGTGACCACGCGCTCTCCATCGGACGAAAACGCCGCATCGTTGACGTGGTCGGAATGACCTTCCAGCTTCGCGAGCACATGTCCGCTGCCGGCATTCCACACCCGCGCCGTATGGTCGCCGCTGGCTGTCACCACACGCAATTGGCGCCGCGCGCTCACTCGTTGCTGTTCCACTCGAACCCCCTATAAAGCCAGGTGGCCGTAGCCATTCAGCAATGTCGCAGCCGATTATAACCAATCCGGACCTTGCTGAACGTTGGGACGTGCGGAAAGCACTAAGTGGCCCGCTGAAACGCACGATTGCCTTCTGCCGCGTCAGGGCAGCTTTTTTCGCACCCAGTCGAAGAAATTTAGCAGGACCGTCACATGCACTGACCCCTTCGCGCCAGGAGGGGCTTCCGGCAGGGAGAATACCACGAACCGCTTACCGTCCGGCGCGAGATCCAGATTGCGCGTACCGGTATAGAAGAGCTGCTTATCCGACCACATTCGCGGCTGGCCAGACAGAAAGGAAGCGCCATCGGCCGAGTAATCGACGACCATGATTCGGTTATCGGTTGTCTCGTAGAAGAGCCCGCGGCCGTTTTTCGACCACGCCGCGTACAGGCCGCCACCGGTCGAAATTTGCCATTTCCGGCCTCCGGCAGGGGGAAATGGCTGAACCCAGATCTCAGGGCTGCCGGTTTCGTTCGAACGGTACGCGATCCAGCGGCCGTCGGGAGAGAAATACGGAACCTGTTCGTCAGCCGCCGTGCGAAGGAGCGCTTCCGGCTTGCTCGCCTTGGGATGATCCGGATCGGTGAGGTCCAGTGCCATGGTCCAGATATCCACTCCTGTTTCCGGGCCGTCGGCGGCATAAGCAAGCCGGCGGCCGTCAGGAGTGAACGAATGGGGACGCAGACTATCGCCTTTCAGGACAGTCTGCGGTTCTCCGGCGCCATCGCCCCGGATCCAGGTCAGGCCGGAAGCTGATAGAAATAGCAGATGCAGGTTGTCGGGAGACCAGACTGGCAGATTCGCTCCGCCGGTAAAGGTCAATCGCGTCAGATTGGGCCGCTTCAGGTCGTAGACATATAGATCGGCGCCTTTGCCGATGAACGCCACCTTGCGTCCGTCCGGCGAGATACGGGCTGCGGCGAATAGGCCAGGCGTGGGCATCAACGCTTCGATCCTTCCGGACCTGTCGAGCCAGGAGAGTTGCCACTCCTGCGCTGCGTTTTTTCCCGATGCGTAAACCAGGGTTCCGGTGTTCGAGAAGTCGAACTGTCCCCCGCCGGTGACCGGGTTGGCGGCTACGTCTTCGAGCAGCGGGACGGGCGTGCCGCGAACCTCCAGCGCCTCCGGATCGAACTTCACACCGAACAGGACTCCCTGCCGGATATACACCAGGTGGCCGGTGGGCAGGTAACGGCCGTAATATCCACCGCGTGCCAGAATCTTGGAGCTGCGTGTTTTGAACGACGCAACTTCAATGTTGGCGGCATCCATCCGATTGGCGGAGTTGGATGCGGTGTACAGGACGGCTCCTCCGCCGGGCAGAACCTGTGGCCAGCGGTGGGTGGTCTCTCCCGCGCCGAGCTTCGTGATCCGGTGTGGGGCCCCTCCGCCGGAAGACACCGTAAAAAGAGCATCCAAATACGCGAGGCTCGCTACAATATTGCCGTCTCGGCCCCAACTGCCGCCGGGTACGATGCTCTGCCCTGTAGCCACGGTCTCGGTCGCGCCTCCCAGGACCGAGATTTTCCTGAGGATTGGGCCCGCAAAGAAGGCGATCCATTGACTATCGGGAGAAAAGAATGGGGCTGAACCGTTCTCTGTTCCGGGTAGCAAAGTGAACTGCGCCTCGTCGAGAAGTCGCGTGGCGAGTTGCTGTCTGCCATCAGGCCCGCGTGCGGGAAAGACCAGCCGGCGCCCGTCGGGCGAGATGGCGGCGGTCAGGTTGAGGCCCGGCATTGCTTCAGGCCCAAGATCCACGCTGAAGCGGATCAGCGGATGATCCACCGGGCGCGTTGCGTTCCACCATCCGGCTCCGGCCACGACCAGCGCGAGAGCGAACGCCCCCGCGATTGCCCACGGCAACGTCCTTGACCGGCGTGCGGGTTCGGACGATTGTGGAGCAGCCACGAGTTCGACCGCGGCTCGCACATCCCGCGCGGACTGCCAGCGTTGCTCAGGATCCTTCGCGAGACATCGCTGCAGGATACCGTCGAGAGTCGCTGGCGCGACCTTCGCGACGGACGGAGCGGGACGCTCCAGAACCGCCGCTATGACACTCGCGGGATTCTGCCCGTCGAAACACCGTTTGCCGGTGAGCATTTCGTAGAACAGGCAACCGAAGGAGAAGATATCGGCGCGAGCGTCCGCTTCTTTGCCCTAGAGTTGTTCGGGCGCCATGTAGTGCAGCGTGCCGGAAATGGCGCCCTGCTGAGTAATGGTTTCTCCAGACTGCTCGCCCAGGTGGCTCTCACTCTTAGCCAGCCCGAAATCGAGCACTTTCACGCCGGGCCTGGTAACCAGCACATTCGCCGGTTTCAGATCTCGATGAACAATTCCGACCTTGTGCGCCGCTGACAACGCATCGCAGATTTCAATCGCATACTGCAGGGCGCGGTCCAGAGCTATGGGGCCCTTGACGCGGTGGCCCGCAACGTACTCCATCACCAGATAGTTGGGCCCCACATCGTAGATCTGGCAAATATGAGGATGGTTCAGAGCCGCAATCGTCCGCGCCTCGCGCTCGAAGCGTGCAGAGAACTTCTCACGTCCGGTTTTAATCGCGACCTTGCGCAGCAGTCGCGTGTCACGCGCCTCATACACTTCCCCCATCCCGCCGCTGGCGATGCGACGCACGATCTCGTAGGGGCCAAGCACGCTGCCGGGCGAGAGGAGCGAGACCTCCTGCGCTTCCCAGGCCGGGCGATCCACGAACGCCGACGGCGTATCCCCGTTGGCGAGCAGCGACAGAACTTCGCTTCGAAGCTCGGGATCCGGACAGGCTTGTTTCAGGAAAGAATCGCGTTCGTCCCGCGGCCTTGCGGATGCGGAGGTATAGAGATCCTCTATCTCGCGCCAACGCTGGGGACTCACGTGACTAGTTAGGGTAGCATCTTATTGCCAGGCTGAAATCCCGCCGATAAGACGGTGGTTTTCAATAGCGGACTTAGCCGGAACAATCGCACGTCCTCGGCTGTGAAAGTCAATCGCCCCGCCACCATATCGGAATAATCTTCAGGCGCCCACGTCCGCTTCAGAATCCCTTCAGGCGAATGGCGGGGTTCTCCCTGCAGCACATGTCCGATCTCGTGAGCCAGGACATGTCCGAACAGAGCGAGATTGACGCCCAGATCACGAGTTTGCCTGATACGGTCCAGGTAGATGGTGATCACTCCGCTGGGCAAGGAGGCAGCCGCCATGGCGCCGCCAGTTACGTTTGCCGGCGCCGAGTCTGCGCGGACCTCAATGGCCCATAGACCAGCTCCTTCAGGTCGCCGCCCTGCGTGCCATCGCAAAGTAATTCCGATGTCTTTGAAGATACGAGTGGCTATGCCTTTGCCCGTTGCGGCGAACTGGAATGGCGTGTCCACCAGATAAAGGTCCAGAGTTTGGGTTCCGGCGTTCTCGGGGGCTGTTCTCCGCGGCGAGCACCAGGATTCACTTGCCAGCGAGTTAGCCAGTATCATCATCACAAGCGCCGTTTTTGCAGGTCCCATGGGTGTCTCCACCCCGGTAACCGGAAATCGAGGCTGAAAGCTCTAATGGGGATTTTGCATAATTCTTCAGGCGATGCCCCGCCTACCGTTCCAGACGCGGCGGCGCACGAAGTGACCCTGCTCCTGAAGGCATGGGCCAGCGGCGACGATCATGCGCCCGAACGCCTCGCGCCCCTCGTTTACGGGGAACTGCGCAGACGCGCCCATTACTACGTGCGGCGGGCCGGCAGCGCTCAGACGCTGCAGACCACCGCCGTAGCAAATGAAGTCTGGCTGCGGCTCGCAGAGGCGCATTCACTGAACTTCAATGACAGGGTCCACTTTTTCGCCGTATGCGCTCAGCTCATGCGGCGCATCCTGGTGGATGCCGCGCGCGCCCGCGGCGCCCAAAAGCGCGGCGGCGGCGCGCTCAGAATCACCCTGGATGAAGTAGCGATCGTGTCCGCGCAAAAGGGCGAAGATCTGATCGCCATGGATGATGCGCTTACACGGTTGGCGGCTATCGACCCACGCAGAGCCCGTATGATTGAACTGCGATTCTTCGGGGGGCTCAGCGTAGAGGAGACCGCACAGGCGCTGAAGATTTCCGTGCAGAGCGTCCATCGTGACTGGCAACTGGCCAGAGCGTGGCTGCTGCAGGATCTGAGACGCGGCGTCGAGAAGGCCTCCTCGGGCCTTACTGAGTCAGCGTGAAGCTGACGTCGATGGTGGTCATCACTTCGATGGGTTCGCCGTTCAGAAGTGTCGGTTTATAACGCCATTGTTTGACCGCGTCCATGGCGGCGGCGACCAGCCCCTGGTTCACCGAACCGCTGATCGAGCTGAGCGACTGGATTGAGCCGTCCTTTCCGATGATTGCCTGCAGCTTGACAACGCCTTCGACGCCTTCGGCCATCAGATCGGGGGGATAGACGGGGCGGGTCTGACTGATCAGATTGGCCGCCTGAACCATGCCCCCGACACGCACTCTCGCGGGCACCGCGGATTGACTCGCCTCGGGCCTCGGCGTTCCCCGGCCAGCGACCTGCACGGCTTGTTTGATGCTGCCGACGTTCAGGCGGGCGCTGACCTGAATTGTCTTGCCCGCGGGAAGGTCGAGGCTTTCGGCACGGAAAACGGCGAAACCCGGCACCATCACGGAAAGCGAGTAGTGACCGGGCGCGAGGGTGGTGAAGGCATAGCTGCCATCGGCGCGTGAATAGGCCGTATCCGTCGTGTTGAGGTCGATGTTGGTGGCTCTGATGGCGGCATTGGGCACGACGGCGCCGCTCGGATCGGTGACTGTACCGGCGATGCCGGAGACGCCGGTGGTGGACTGTGCGCTGAGGGAGACGCTGCTGAGCGCGAACAGGATCACGGCGGTAGCGCCGAGCGCGCCGAACCAAGTTCTGCGTGCGGGGAAGGAGCGGTTGGTTTTGGGATCGAGTATCGATTTCACGCGGGACTCCAGATGAGTAGTTGTAGCCATAGGGATGGCGAGTTGAGTGTTGAACTTTCGAGCCAAGTCGAGAAGGTGCCCGGCGTAGCTTGAGGGAAGAAGGCCCAGGCTGAGCGCCGCATCGTCACACGCGCATTCGCTTTCCGCTCGGAGCTTTGCGACGACGAGCCAGACGAGCGGGTGGAACCAGTAGATCGCCGTGGCGATTTGCGCGGCGAAGAGGATCAGGGGATCGCGGCGGCGAATGTGAGCGGCTTCGTGGGCGATGACCGCGCGGCGGCGCGCAGTGTTCCACGAAGCCGATTCGGCAGGCAGCAGGATCGCAGGGCGGAGGATTCCTGTGACCAGAGGACCCTGGATCGAAGGCGTCGTGAGAACGGGGTGCGTTCCTTTAGCCGCTCTGACGATGGAATGTAGTTGGAGTGCGTTGCGAAGGAGGCGGATCAGCAGGAGGAGGGTCCCGGCGACCCAGATGCCGGTCACGACTTGGGCGGGTTTGATACCTGAGAATTCCAAGGCGGGCGCGGCGGGAGTTGATGTGGCGAAGATCGGCGTCGTCGTCACCGCCGGCAATATTGGGGCGTAGACGTGTTGTGGGACCCGCCAGCGGAGCGGAGCGATCAGGAGGACCGCAGTGACGGCGCAGGTCCAGACCACGTGACGTGATGCCGATGACGCGCCGCGCATCACTGCGGTAACAGCGAAGGCGAATGTGAGAACGAGCGTGATACCGGCGAGGACGGCGAGCATGACTATCTCCCCTGCTTCCGGGCCTGATCGATCATAACCGCGATCCGGTCGAGTTCTTCCGCGCTGGGCTTGCTGTCGAGGAGCGCAGCCATGACCTGCTCCGGCGATCCATTGAAGAACGTATTCAGAATATGGCGGAGGGCGGACCGTTTGGCTCGCTCCGGAGCGACCTTCGGCAGGTAGACGTACGCCGCGCCCTGCTGTTCGTGACGGATGTGCCCCTTCTCTTCCATGATCCGCAGGGTGGCGCGAACGGCAGAGTAGCTGGGCGGATCCGCCATAGCCGATTGCACATCGGCGGCGGAGGCTTTGCCTCGCGCGATCAGGATATCCATGATCTGGCGTTCACGGCGGGAGAGATTATGTTGATTGGGCATCAGTTCGCCGCCGCATGCTCAATTATTAGCACTATGCTGGAAAATTAGCACGCGCTACGGCTGATGTCAAGCCTGCAAATAAACGTTTGTTGTTGACATCCGACACTAACCATGGCATTGTTGTTGTAGATATCCGACATCAATGCCGTCGCGCCTCGATCTTCTCCAGGGCACCCTGGACCTGCTTATCCTTCGTACACTCCAGGCCAACCCGCTTCACGGATGGGCCATTTCCGAACGCATCCAGCAAATCTCAGAGGACGTCCTCCAGGTTAACCAGGGCTCGCTTTACCCCGCGCTGCACCGCCTCGAACACAAAAACCTGATTAAAGCGGAGTGGGGGGTTTCCGAACTCGGACGTCGCGCTCGCTTCTATAAACTCACCGCTCAGGGGCGAAAACAGCTCGAGGCCGAGACAGCCGACTGGGCGCGACTTTCCATCGCGATCGGACGGATTCTGGAGCAGGCATAATGCGTGACTTCTGGCTGCGAATCCGAGCGCTCCTCTTCCGCGCTCGCGTCGATTCGGATCTCAATGACGAACTCGCATTCCACATAGAAATGCAGACGCGGAAGAATGTTCGCGCCGGGATGCCCCTGGACGAGGCCCGCCGCGAGGCGGCGCTGCAATTCGGTTCGGGAGTGAGCGCCAAAGAAGCGTGTCGCGACGAACGCCGCGTGAGTCTTATCGAAACGCTGTTCCGCGATATCCGCTACGCGTTCCGCGGCTTCCGGCGCGCTCCCCTGTTTGCATTAACCGTAATCGCAACCATCGGCCTTGGTCTTGGCGTCAACACTGCCGTCTTCACCATCTTCAACGCCTATGTTCTTCGCCCGCTGGCGGTTCACGATCCCGGGTCGCTCTATCAACTCAACTGGCTGAACCGCGCTCGCAGGGGTCATTCCTTCTCATGGCGGCAATATCAGGACCTCAGAGCGCGAAACAGCGCATTCTCGGATCTCTATGCGGCGCGCACTGTCCAATCCCGCATCAACGGCCGGGCTGCCTTTGCTGAACTCGTCTCCGGCAACTACTTCGACATGCTCGGCGTCGGCTCCGCGCTCGGACGCACGCTGACATCCGAAGACGCCTCGATTCCTGGACGCGGTGCGGTCGCCGTTCTCAGTTATAGAGCCTGGCGCACGATCTTCGGAAGCGATCCCATGATTGTCGGCAAGAAGGTTCTCCTTCGCGGGGCGCCGCTCGAAATCGTCGGAGTGGCCCGTGAAGGCTTCGAGGGCTTGAACGAGGTTCCGCAGGACCTCTGGGCGCCGCTAACAATATCGGGGCAGGTGGAGGCAACTGACGCGCCCGATCTTTTCGGCGAATCGGCGCCGGAGCGCCTCTCACTTTTCGGCCGACTGAGGCCACGCGTCAGCGAATCGCAGGCCCTCGCCAACCTGAATATCTGGGTAAAGCAACTCGGCGCCAACCGGCCGCAGACGGATGAACCTGTTGGAGCAGTCCTATACTCCCGGGCGACGAACGTCCGGATGTCGCCGGAAGCGTTCATGGTTCTGCTCCCCATTCTTGCGGCGTTCGCTCTGATCCTTCTAACGGCATGCGCGAACGTCGCGAACATGATGCTCGCCCGCGCCATGGCTCGCCAGCGGGAAATCGGCATTCGCCTGTCGCTCGGCGCTGCTCGCGGCAGGCTCATTCGCCAGTTGCTCACCGAAAGCGTGCTGCTGGCGCTGCCCGGCGCGCTCCTGGGGTTTCTCATTTCCCAGTCCGTGCTGGACGGGGGCATCCGCGTGATGTACGCTACGCTCCCCCAGGAGTTCACGGATTTCATTCGCGTGGCCCCGCTGACGCCGGACTTCCGTGTCTTCACCTTCATGATCGCGGCCGCTGCGGCTTCGGGACTGATCTTCGGACTTGTTCCCGCGCTTCAGGCGACGCGCGCCAGCGTCGTTCAGGCATCCCGTGGAGACTTTGGCAACGAACTCCGCCCGCAGCGGATACGCAACGCTCTCGTGATTGTGCAGATCACGGTTTGCGCGATGCTGCTGATCTGTTCCGGCGTTCTGCTCCGCGGCGCGAACCGTATCCACAACCGGGATATCGGATTCCGCACTCATGACGTGATCTGGATTGAAGGGACGGGGAAATACCGCGCGCCGTTGGTCACACGTCTCGGGGCGGAACCGCTCGTTCAAACGGTCGCCGCGTCGGCCACGGTGCTGCTCGATTCCGGACTTCCCTCGGCTCACGTTTCATCCGGGGACGGGAAGTTTGCGGACGCTTCGTACAACTACGTGTCGCGCGAGCTTTTCACGGTGCTGGATCTGCCGATCCTCCGCGGCCGCAACTTCACGGTGGAGGAAGCCGAAGAAAACGCGCCCGTGGCCATTGTCAGCGAAATGCTTGCCCGGCGCTTATGGCCGGAAGGAGGTGAGATCGGCGGCTCGATCACCCTCAAAACCGACGCGCGCAGCCACCTCTCGGTAAGCCGTCCGTTGAAACAGAGCGCCGTGAGGGTAATCGGGGTTGCGAGGGATATCAACACCGGACTGGTGGAGGATGAGAACAGCCGCCTGCTTCTTTATTTTCCCACCGATTCCCGAGTCGCCGGAAATGCGCTCGTGCTTCGCGTTAGAGGCGATCCGGCAGCCGCGCGGCAGGTGCTTGACCGTGATCTTTCTGCGGCGGTTCCCGGCGCGGTCGACAGCATTCACCTGATGGACCAGTTCGTGGCCGGCAGAGTCTATCCGTTCCGCGTCGCGTACTGGATTTCCGCCGTGCTCGGCGGCCTCGCGCTTCTGCTGGCCATCTCCGGCACATACGGCGTGATCTCATACGTTGTCGCGCAGCGCATTCGCGAATTCGGGGTTCGCATGGCGCTCGGCGCGGCGCCCCTATCAGTCATTAAGCTCGTGCTTCGTCAATCGTTGCGGCTTGCAATTACCGGTGCGCTGTGCGGCGCCGCCCTTGCATTCGCCTGCTCACGGCTTCTGGCGTCGCGTCTTGTCATGCTCGACGCCTTCGACCGCTTCGCTTTCGCCGGAAGCATCCTGATCGTCATCGCCTCCTGTCTGGCTGCGGCGTTCATTCCATCGTGGCGAGCCTCTCGCATTGATCCAATGAGCACGCTGCGGCACGACTAAAACTTCCGCCGCTCGATCGACAGATCGCCGTCTTATTTTGCGGCGCTGCTTTCGATCACTGCGAGCTGGGTTTTCACCAATTGCGCATCGGCAGCCTGCGGCGCTGCCTTCAGGTAACGCCTCAGTTCCGCCGCCGCGCCCTCGCGATCGCCCTTCTGCGCCAGTGTCATGCCCAGCACATAGCCGGCGCGTGGGTTTCGTCCGTGCGGATCTAGTTGGACCGCCTCGCGCGCGCTCTTCTCCGCGGCATCGTATTCGGCGAGATAATAATGCGCCACGGCGTCGCCGAACCATGCCTCCGGATAGTCGACCGGGTCCAGGCGGAGTCCCTGATCGAGATATTGGGTGGCCACCTTCCAGTCGTGGCTCAGTCCCGCGTCCAGCCCGAGTTCCACATACGCGCCCATCAGCTTCGGGTCGAGTTCGATCGCCTTTTTCCAGGCTTCCTGCGCCTTTTGCCGCATGCCGAGGCGCTGCCTCGCCCGACCCAGCTCGAGCCAGGCGTTCGCATAGGCCGGGTAGATCGCGATGGCCTGCTCGAACTCTTTCGCCGCCGCGTCCATCTGCCCCGAACGCAGCGCCTTCACTCCGCTCTCGAAGGCATTTCGGGCCTTTTTAGGAGCGTTCACGGACGTGCTGCTCACCGCCACGCCCTCGACTGTGAAAACGCGCTGCAGCACGATCACGCCTACATCCGAGTGATCCATGACGCGGCGATCCGTGAGACTGACCTCATCCGAGCGGTATCCCGGAAGATTTGCGCGCAGGTCGCAACTGACAACCGTGCGCAACGCCGTTGTCGCTTCTCCGGACGAAACGCCCAATAGAGGGTTAGAACTCCGCTGGCCCGAGGCCGACGCGTCCGAAACCGCATCGGTCGTCCCGCCGTACTGGAAAGTGAAGCGTCCCTTGCTATCGGTCGACGCCACGGTTCGCCTGAGGTTCGAGCACACCATTTCAATCGCGATTCCGCGAGGCGACACCGACCCGTCTTCAATGGCAACGCGACCCGAAAGGTACGTGCCTGCGGAACTATCACCGCCGTTTGGTAACGGAGTCGGCGGCGCCAGTCCGTGCATAACCGACTGGGAGCCGTTCGCGGTATTCGATTGTCCGAGCGCTGCCGAGCCCCAGAGGAACGTAACTATCAGAACGTATCGCGTGCCATCATCTTACTCCGAATTTCGGAACGATGTATTTCGATGCGGGCGCTCGCGTCTGGCGCTCGGCGGTTACGCAAAAGATCCTTTGAGACTGTACTGCGGCTACGACGTGAACCTTGAGAAGTCGGGCTGTCTGCGCTCAGCAAAAGCACGGAGCGCCTCTTGCGCTTCATCACTTTTCAGGCACTTTTCGAAAATCAGGCTCTCTTCGCCGATGCGCGTCAAGAGCATTGCCGCGTTCCGCATCAGTCTCTTTGTAGAGACGACGGATCGCGCGGGTTTTTGGGCCAGCGTCCTGGCCGCGGCTCGCGCGGTTGCCACCACCTCGTCCTGCGGCAGAGCTTTGTTGGCAAGACCGAGGGCGGCTGCCTCAGCTCCCGAGAGGCTTTCGCCAAGGGCGAACATAGCAAAAGCGCGAACGTGGCCGATGTGCGCCGGTAAAAGCATGCTGGACGCTGCTTCGGGCACTAAGCCCAGATTGACGAAGGGCGTGGACAGTTTCGCCGTCTCGGCGACGTACACGAGATCACAGTGCAGGAGCATCGTCGTACCTACGCCGACGGCGAGGCCGTGGACAGCCGCAACGATCGGCTTTTCCGCGCGCGCAAGCACTTCGATGAAACGATGCGCCTTCAGCTCGCCTGCTCGCCCATTGGCCACGCTCGCAAATTCGGCAAGGTCATTTCCCGCGGTGAAGGCGCTTCCTTCCGCGGTGAACAGGACGACGCGAGCCGCTTTGTTCGTTTGCGCGCTTTCCAGGGCTTCGCGCGCCGCGTCATACATGGCGTTCGTGAGAGCGTTCTTCTTATCCGGACGGGCGAAAGTAATTTCCAGAACACCGTCTTCTTCCGCGAGCCTGATGTGTTCGCTCATTTTCGCCTGCGTGGCATTTCCGCGTCAGCCACGCCGCGCTGTCTCGATGGCGGCAATGTCGATTTTCTTCATCGTCATCATCGCCTCGAACGCGCGCCTGGCTTCAGCGCCGCCGGCCGCCAGCGCGTCGGTCAGCGCGCGCGGCGTGATCTGCCAGGACAGACCCCAGCGGTCCTTGCACCAGCCGCAAGCGCTCTCCGTCCCGCCGTTTCCGACGATCGCATTCCAGTAACGATCCGTCTCTTCCTGAGTGTCCGTGGCGATCTGAAAAGAAAAAGCCTCGCTGTGCCTGAAGGCCGGGCCGCCGTTGAGACCGAGACAGGGAATGCCGAGGACAGTGAACTCGACCGTCAGCACATCGCCCTTCTTTCCGCTCGGATAGTCGCCGGGGGCCTCGTGAACCGCGGTTACTTTACTGTCCGGAAAAGTGGCGGCATAGAACCGCGCCGCCTCATGGGCGTCTTTATCGAACCAGAGGCAGATCGTGTTCTTTGGCTTCATGCTCCTGTGAATCATATCGCGGGGAGCAATGGACACGAGATGCCGACTGCGAGATCAGTTCGCCTCCGGCATCTTTTCGGCGTGATCCACCGATACGATGTCTACGGGTGTCTTCTTCAGCTCGATGCGGAGCCCAATCTCCTCGCGCAACGCCGTCGTCATCACGCCCGCGATATCGATCGGGGCGCCTTCGGCGGGGCGCAAATCCTGGGCATATTTCGTCATGTCGAAGTCCGCGTCGTAACGTCCCTTGAGATTCGTCGCGTCCACCACCGGCGCCTGCAATATGCGCGAAAGAAGCGTGGCGATTTCGGACATCGATGTCCTTCGCATCGCGACCGCCATCCGTTGCGGCTGCGGCTCGACCGTGCTCTCGCCCTCCGCCGCCGTCTCGGTCATCTTGAGCCCCGCCTTATCAACCGTGAGCACATAGGCCTGCGTCACCTTGCGGTCGCGGTGAACGCGGACTCCGAACCGTTCGGCAAGCACGGCCTGAAACATGCGCCGGAGTTCGTCCTCGGTGTGCGGCGTACTGGTTTTCGCGATCACGTCATAGTAATCACTATCGAGCCAGCCTGGACCCTGTACCTCGTTATCCAGCACCGACCAGGACCATGCGATTGCGCCTTTCAGCGTCACGGACCGCATGGTCACGCTCGTTGGCGAAAAGTGAACCGGAAACGCGTGAGGGTCGCGAATGACGACTGCGGCCGTGCGGATGGAGGTAACGTCGAAAGTCGCGGGAGCGGTTTGGGCGAGGCCCGCGGCGGCTATAGTTAAGAGGAAGAAAATTCGAGACATCGCATCAGTATTACCGCGAATGCGCAAAAAGATTCGGTTGCAGTGAACAGTTTGGTTACACCGCTGCCGCTTCTGATCCTGGCGCAACTAACAGACCGACGCCGTTTGCGTCCAACGCCCATGAGGCTCCCGCTCCCCCTCGCGCTTGCCTGCGTCCTTCACGCTGCGATAGTAGAAGGTCAGCAGGCGTTCGAGGTTGCGTCGGTCAAGCCCAGTTCGCAGTCTCACACGGAAACCCGTCGGTGGCCCGGCGGGCGTTTTACGGCTACCGCAGTCACCCTTCGCGCGCTCATCCAGCGCGCCTATGAGGTTCAGGATTTTCAGATCCTCGGCGGGCCGAAATGGATCGACAGCGACCTGTACGATGTTGAGGCGAAAGCCTCTTCGCCGACAACGAATTTGAATCCCCTCATTCAGGCCCTGCTTGCCGACCGATTTGCGCTGAAAATTCATTCGAAACGCGAGAGTTACCGATGTATTCTCTGGTCGTCGCCAAGGGCGGCCTGCGCCTCTCCCGCAATACGAGCGGCAAGGGCCCTTTTTGGAGCCTCGGCCGCGGAACTCTGACGGGGGAAAAGATCTCCATGGATATGCTCGCCACGGACCTGCTTCAGAAGGCCCTGCACCAGCCCGTTGACGACAAAACCGGTATCGCCGGCGAGTACGATGTCAAACTTGCGTGGACTCCCGACGAAATCTTCCCGAACGACCTTGGCGATCAGCCTTCCTTCTTCACGGCCGTCCGGGAGCAATGGGGACTCCAGCTTGAGCACCACAAAGGCGGCGTCAAAGCGCTGATTGTCGATGCGGCAGAAAAGCCCCTGCCCAACTAAAAACCGAGGCTCGCGGCGGTCCATTATACTTATCTCCAGCTTTCATCCCGCCCGAAGGAGGGAGTGTTGATTCCCGGCAGGATCCACGTAGTTCTCGCCCTTAGCTACGCCGCGCTCACGGCGGCGCCAGCGACCGCTCAGCTTGTCTCCTTCGCGACTGACATCCGACCCATCTTCGAAAACAGTTGCTGGAAATGTCACGGCGGCTCCGTCCAGCTTTCGAAGCTCGATCTGCGCTCTCGCGACGCGGCACTGAAGGGCGGGCAACGCGGCGCCGCCATCGTTCCGGGCAAGGCTGACGAGAGCCGGTTATACCGTGTGGTGGCGTCGCTCGAAAAGCCGGCTATGCCGCTGGGTGGCAAGCTCAGCGCGGACCAGATCGCGACGATCCGGCGGTGGATTGATCAGGGCGCGGTGTGGGATGGAGTTCCGGGAGCGGGCGCCCCAAACACAAGCGCATCACTGGAAGAGATGGCTATATCGCCCGAGGCGCGCCGGTATTGGGCGTTTCAAAAGCCGGTCCGGGCGCCGGTTCCCCCGGCATCCGGCGATCTCACGAATCCCATCGATCGTTTCCTGGAACAGGCGCGAGTCGAACGAGGCCTGCAACGGGCGCCGCGCGCGGACCGGATCACTCTGCTGCGCCGCGCGTACCTCGACCTGATTGGTCTTCCGCCCACGCCCAAGGAAACCGCCGCGTATCTCGCCGATGAATCGCCGAACGCCTGGGCGAACCTGATCGACAAGTTGCTCGCCTCTCCGCACTACGGAGAACGCTGGGGCCGCCACTGGCTCGATGTGGCTCGCTATGCCGATTCCAATGGCTACGAGCACGATTTCGATCGCCCCAACGCCTGGCGCTATCGCGACTACGTCATCCGCGCGTTCAATCAGGACACGCCGTACAACACTTTCCTGGCCGAGCAGATCGCCGGCGACGAGTTCGACCGAGTCACGGACGACAGCATGATCGCCACCGGCTTCCTGCGCTCCTACGCCAAGGTCGGTTACCGCGAGAAGGATAACCCGCAGTTCCGCTACGAATACCTGGACGACATGATCGGCACGATCGGCCGCGGCGTTCTGGGGCTCACGGTGAATTGCGCGCGCTGCCACAACCACAAGTTCGACCCCATTTCCCAAAAGGACTATTACAAGATGCAGGCGTCGCTCTTCGGCTACGTCGAGACGGATTACCCGCTCGCGCCGAAGGAGGTCGTTGAGGCGCATCGGCAGAAGAACGCCGAACTCGACGCTGAAATCGCGCCCCTGCAGCGGAGAATCCGTGAGCTCGAAGGACCTTACCGCGCCAGTCTTGCGCAGGAGAAATATAAGAAATACCCGGCGAACGTGCAGCGCGCCATCGCCATACCGGAAGACAAACGCACTCCCGGCGAGGCGTTGCTCGCAGGCCAGGTGATTCGCACGACGTCGGTTTCGTCAGCCGAAATTGACCGCGTCATGACGCCCGCCGATCTGGCGGAGAAACGCGCGCTGGGTCAGCAGATCCATGCGCTCGAAGATCAGCGCCCGAAACCTTTACCGCTGGCCGCCGTCGTTACCGACGGCGACTATCGTTTCACGCCCGACGGGCCCGGCGATGAGCCCGCGCCTGGCAAAGGCGTGAAGCAGGAAGCGATCAGCGGCAGTTTCCTCTTTCAGGGTCCGGGGCGCTATCAGGCGCCGCCTTCGTATTTCCTGATTCGCGGCGATATCGAAAGCCGTGGCTCGTTGATGAAGCCAGGATTTATCGATGTGATTACCTACGGCAATCCTCCGACTGAGCTTCCGCCGCCGGACGGCCGCACTTCGGGACGCCGCAGAGCTTTGGCCGAATGGCTCGGGTCGCCGGAGAATCCGCTTACCGCGCGCGTGATCGTCAACCGAATCTGGAGTCATCACTTCGGACAGGGCATCGTCTCCACGCTGGATAACTTCGGCAAGATGGGCGCTCAGCCGACGCACCAGGCGCTGCTCGACTGGCTGGCCGTAGAATTCATGAGCCGCGGGTGGAGCATCAAACAGATGCAGCGCCTCATCATGACGTCGGAGGCGTATCAGATGGCCTCCCAATTCGACAGCCTCGCCGACGCCGCAAAAGATCCCGAGGACAACTATCTGTGGCGATTCCGCCTGCAACGCCTCGATGCGGAGAGCGTGCGCGATGTCATCATGTCCGCCGCCGGCGCACTCGACCTGACGATGTTCGGCCCTCCGGTGTTTCCGCACCTTCCGAGCGAAATCACTTCTTCGACCACGGAAAACGTCTGGCGCAACGAGGACGACGGGCCGCGCGTCTGGCGGCGCAGCGTCTACGTGTATCGAAAGCGCGGTCTGGTTTTCCCGATGTTCGAGGTCTTCGATCTGCCCGATCAGAACTCAGCCTGCGGCCGCCGCAACGTCTCGACGGTTCCTACCCAGGCCTTGACTCTGCTTAACGATGAGTTCGTGCTTCATCAGGCGAAACTGTTCGCGGATCGAGTGAAGGAGGCGGCGCCGGACGATACGGCGAAGCAGATCGATCTGGCCTATCGCATCGCGGTCTCTCGCCCGCCACGGGCCGAAGAAGCCGAGATTGCAGCCCGGTTTCTTACAACGCACTCGCTCGCGGACTTCACGCATGTCCTCTTCAATCTGAACGAGTTTCTCTACGTCCGGTGACACTATGAAGCAGTTCTGGTCCAGGCGCAATTTTCTCTTCCAGTCCGGCGGCGGCATCAGCGGCCTGGCGCTGGCTTACCTTTTGAATCAGGAAGGGTTGCTCGGCGCAGAAAGTGAGGGCGCCTGCAACGCGAAGGCACAGGGCTACAATCCCTACGCACCTAAGAAGCCGCATTTCGCGCCGCGCGCGAAGAATGTTATTTCACTGTTCATGAGCGGTGGCGTCAGCCATCTCGACACCTTCGACCCGAAGCCAGCTCTGGTGAAATACGCCGGCCAGCCGCTCAGCGGGAAAGGCGAGATCGTTGTCCGCCAGGGGAATCCCGGTCCGCTCATGCCCTCTCCGTTCGAATTCCGCAAATACGGGCAGTGCGGCATGGATGTCTCGGAAGTCTTCCCTACCCTCGCCCGACAGGTCGACGACATCGCCTTCTTAAGGTCCGTCTACGGCAGTTCTAACGATCACGTCCAGGCCACATATGAGTTGAATACCGGCAAGATCCAGATGGGGCTTCCGTGCGTCGGCTCGTGGGTCACATACGGTCTGGGATCGGAGAACCAGAGCCTGCCCGCGTTTGTGGTGATCTACGATCACCGCGGCGGTCCACTCGGCGGCCCATCCAACTGGAGCAGCGGATACATGCCCGCCGCCTACCAGGCCACGGTCTTCCGCTCGACCGGCGATCCCATCATCGATCTCAAGCCGCCCGCAAGCGTGAGCCCGGAACAACAGCGCGATCGGCTCGATCTGCTCGCGAAGCTGAACGAGATGGATCTCAAGCAGTATCCCGGCAATTCTGAGCTGGCCGCGCGCATTTCATCCTACGAGCTGGCGTATCGGATGCAGGGCTGCGCGCCGGAAGCGGTGGACGTGAGCCGCGAATCCGAAGCCACGCGGAAGCTTTACGGACTCGACGATAAGATCACCGAGCCATTCGGCCGCCAGTGCATCATGGCTCGACGCCTGGTGGAGCGCGGGGTCCGTTTCGTGCAGCTTTATCACGGCGGTCTCGGGCAGCAGAATCGCGATACGTGGGATGCGCACGACGATGTGAAAGAGAATCACACGCGGCACGGCGCCGAGGTCGATCTCCCGATGGCCGGTCTGCTGACGGACCTCAAAGCCCGCGGATTGCTCGACACCACGCTGGTCGTCTGGCACGCCGAGTTCGGCCGAATGCCGATTTCACAGAAAGGCGTCGGCCGCGACCACAACCCTGGAACCATGACCATGTGGATGGCCGGCGCGGGCATCAAGGGCGGCCAGATCATCGGCGCGAGTGACGAGTTTGGCTATAAAGCGGAGCGCCAGCCTATCTCGATTCACGATCTTCATGCGACCATGCTGCACATGCTGGGCATCGACCACACGCGCCTGACGTATCTCCACAATGGCCGGAATATGCGCTTAACGGATGTCTACGGGGATCTGATCCCGCAGATCGTTGCGTAACTGACAGGTCATCGCAAGCCCATCTGGCTTCGCCCCAGAGGGGTGAGGTCTTCGATCGTCGCCCGCCCTCTAAAATCCACTTCGTAATCGTCGGGAGCGAAATTCGGGGGAGTCCGGCCTTCCAGAAATTTCGGCAACTGCTGCGCCACGTACGCCCAGTTTTTTTCGCATCCCACAGTTGAGCCGATATACATTACGTTGCTCCAGCCTTCGCCTTTGTGTTCGTTTTCCACCGCGTGAACACAATCGGAGTGCCAGAACACTGTGTCGCCCGGTTCCATTTTCGGGATGGAAACCACCGCCTCTAATAACAGCGCGTGCCATTGAGGTTCCGCCGAAAGCGCCCGTCCCGGCTTCGCCCCGCAGAGTTCCGTTTCCGGCACATCATCCTGTAATGCGCGGAGCAGCATATACATCATCGAGTCGGCAATCGGGATCAGTTGCAGGGTGCCATCGCCTTTTCCCTGAGATGTGAGCGCCGTCCATCCCTGGAAGGTGCGGAACATCGAACAGGCCGCGGGTGAATCCACTTCCTGTACATCCGTGCGGAATGCGGCGTCAAAAGGGTCGTAACGGCGCCAATCGCCCGAGAACACATGCCGGTAGACTTTCCTGAAGTTCGCCTCCAGCCAGCGCTCCACAGAGCCGCCGTCTACGTGGGGTGAAAGCCCCAGCGACGCGGCGCCCGGCGGACGGCGCCGAATGCGATCCGCATATGCGGGCGTCTGGCTCGGATCAAAATGGACTCGGCCTTCGCTCTCGGCTTTCCAAAGGGTGTTCAGAAAGACGCGGGCGGTCGTGAGGGATTCGGACTGACGCGCGAGCACCTGCGGCCTGGACCAATAAATTCCATAAATCTGTGGCTTTGAGGAAGCCAGCGCACCGAAATAGTTATCCTCAGCCGCCCTGGCCAGTCTTTCGTCCAGCCTGTTAGTCTCTACGTATCTGCCGAGGTCGTTGTCCCACTCCGTGGCCTGGTCGGCGCTGAACACGTGCCGGATGACGCAGGCGCCACGACGGCGTATGTAGTCCTTTGCCGCATGGGTGACTCGGCCTGCGGCGATATCCGCATACTGAACAGTCGGAATCACCGTGCCGCCAGACTCGCGGTCTGCGACGACTTCGGCGACTTCGCGGCTGATCTTCGCTTCGACTTCGCGGAAGGTCTGGGAGTAAGCCGGATTCTGCCGCCGCAGTGCTTGCTTTGCGGCGCCGATCGCGTCCGGTAGGTTTTCAATTTGGAAAGGCATGTGACGATTGCGGCTACAGAAATTCTACGAGGGCGTAGGCGGTTCGAAACTCTGTTTCCGGTCAACAACTGACACTATTCGGCCACATTTAAGGCGGCAGTGGCAGGATACAACTGAAGGACCGTGAGGCCACGCTTCGAGCGCGTCAGCATACCCGCCGGTTGTTCCATCCGGGTCTACAATCGCCGAAACCGACAGCATAAAATAATGCGATGCCGACGCAGGATCGAACCGTCACTATCCATCCCTACTTCCTCGTCCAGGATGGAAAGTTGGGCGAGTTTAAAGAGTTATGCGAGGAATTCGTCTCGAAGACGGCGACCGAGCCCCAATGTCTCTACTATGGATTCAGTTTCCACGGCAACGAGGTTTTTTGCCGGGAGGGATACGAAGGCGCGGAGGCCGCGCTCACGCACGTTTCTAATATAGGGCCGATCCTGCAAAAGGCGCTGAAGATCGCAGAGCTTACCCGGTTAGAGATCCATGGAGCCGACGAGGAGTTGGCGAAGCTCGCAGGCCCGCTGTCCGATCTCAAAGCGACCTATTTCACTCTGGAGTACGGAATACGGCGGTAGAGCCTCAGCTCTGTTCGCGAATTGTTTCGGCGAATGTTTTGCCGTAGGGATAAAAGACCTCTTTGCGGCCTTGCTGCCATGCCGCTTTGAATTCGGGCGTCGTGATGTCCCAGTCCGGCCGGCATTTTCGTAAAACAGCCCGGAGATCCTGGCGAAGTTCCTCAACCGTCGGCCTGGCAAAGAACCAATAGCCGTTGTAAACCTTGTAGACAATGAGGCCGGGTTCGAGCACGATGACGTGAGGAATCATCGGGTTGTGCGCGGGATCCGTGTACTCCGCGATGTCCAGGTCTTTCTGAACAACCCGGCCCACATCGGAGAGGAACGGCCAATGGGCGCCAACTCCGGCGCGATACTCATTCGTCTCAGCGATGTTATCGGTGCTGACCGTTACAAGCCGGCAATACCCGACTTCCATTTCCCGATGAAGCTGAACCAGTCCCTCAGCCTGCCGACGGTCTTTAGGACAGAAGCTTCCACGGCTTAGCACGAGCACCATGGGATCCTGCGCCTGGAGTTCGGAGAGCTTACGCCGCCTTCCGGTGTGGTCGGAAAGCTCATAGTCGGGGAATTTTGCTCCCGGTACGATGTCAGATCGCATGTAGGTCCTCAGACGTTGGAGGTGGCGAGCGCGCTTCAGGTCGCAAGATTCCGCGTTGATTTGTGTGACGTACTGGAGGAGGGGCGGCTGTAAGATACCCGAATGGCAGCTTCACCGGCGAAGGTCCTGATTCCCACAACGCAGCGGATGGTCTCGCTGGACGCGTTTCGCGGTTGTGTGATGGCGTTCATGATCATGGTGAACAACAACGGCAGCGAGCATGATGCGTACGCGCAACTCCGCCACTCGGAATGGCATGGCTGGACGCTGACCGACACGGTCTTTCCGTCTTTCGTCTGGATCGTCGGCGTGGCGATCACGCTCTCGCTCGGCAAACGCCTTGCGGCAGGCACTCCCCGTTCGCGGCTGTTGCTGACGGCTATGCGGCGGGCGGCGATTCTGTTCGCGCTCGGAATGGCTGTGTACGCGTTCCCGCATTTCAACTTGTCGACCCAGCGCATACTCGGCGTGCTGCAGCGGATCGCGATCTGTTATCTGGCCGCGTCCGCAATTTATCTCTGGTGCAGCGTGCGCGGGCAGATCGCGTGGCTGGCGGGGCTGCTCGGCGCGTACTGGCTCATCATGACGTTTGCGCCCGTGCCAGGCTTCGGCAGCGGCCGATTCGACGTTGAAGGTAACTTCGCGCATTATGTCGATCGGCTCGTGCTGGGAACTCACAACTACGCTTCCACGCGCGACTGGGACCCCGAGGGGATTGTCAGCACGCTTCCGGCAATTGCGACTGCGGTTTTCGGACTTCTCGCCGGGCGGCTGCTTCAGTTGCGACAGAGTCTGGCTGAACGGACGACCTGGATGTTTATGGCCGGGGCATTGCTCATCGCGTCGGGGTGGGCGTTGAACTTCTGGATGCCGATCAACAAGAAGCTGTGGACCGACTCGTTTTGCCTTTTCATGGCCGGGCTCGACTTCACGGCCTGCGCGATCTTCGTCTGGGTGATCGACGGGCTAGGCTGGAAGCGCCCGATCCAGCCGGCAGTGATCATGGGGATGAACGCGATCGCGATCTATCTGGCCTCCGAATTCGGCGCCGAGCTGATACAAGGAGCCACTCAGCGATGGATCTATCGGACTATATTCGCGCCGCTCGTCTCACCAGCAAACGCGTCGTTGCTGTATTCTCTGGCGTTCGCCGGGGTGATGTATCTGATCGCATACGCGATGTACCGTCAACGCTGGTTCATTCGCGTCTGAGAGTACGATCGACAGGATCGTCCGAGCTTGCGGGTTTGTCGATTCCGCCATTCCGGTTTTGAGCTGGCGATTCACGCGCCGTTCATTGGCATAAAGGAAAATCGACGAGTATGCCTTCACGTCGTGATTTTTTCCGTTCGGCCGGCTTCTTCGCATTCGGGGCGCTGAGTGAGAGCGCTTACCTGGAGGCCATCGCGCGCGCCGCGGCGATCGATCCACCCGACGGCAGTTCTTTTCTCGATGCCGAACATATTGTGATTCTCATGCAGGAGAATCGCTCCTTCGATCACATGTTCGGGGGCCTTCGCGGGGTGCGGGGATTCGACGATCCGCGCGCGGTGACCCTGCCCGATCAAAAGCCCGTCTGGATGCAGACGAACCGGGCGGGTGAAACTCACGGCCCGTTCCGCCTCGACCTGAAGGGCACGAAGGCTACCTGGATGGGATCCTTGCCACACTCCTGGCGCGATCAGACCGATGCGCGCAATAACGGCAATCACGACGGGTGGCTCGATGCGAAGCAGTCACATCGGGAAGATGCTGCAGGACTTCCGTTCACTATGGGCTACTACGAGCGCGGCGATCTGCCGGTCTACTACGCGCTCGCCGACGCGTTCACGATTTGCGACCAGCACTTCTGTTCGACTCTGACCGCCACGACGCCCAACCGGCTCCATCTCTGGACCGGTACGATTCGCGAGAGGCCGGATGCCCCGCCATGCGTCCGGAATTCGGATGTCGATTATGGATCGTCGAAGAGATGGAAGACGTTTCCCGAGCGACTCGAGGACGCGGGAGTCTCCTGGCGCATTTATCAGAACGAGATCAGCGCCCCCTCGGGACTGGAGGGAGAAAGCGACGCATGGCTGGCAAATTTCACCGACAATCCGATCGAATGGTTCGATCAGTATCGGGTAGAGACGCATGGGAAGCATCGCGCATATATGGATCGTCTGGCGCACGACTTGCCGGCGCAGATCGCGAAGCTTCGCGAGGAGGGTGGCCCCGAAAAGAAGCTTTCGGAATTGCAGAAACAGCTTGCCTACGTAACGGCGGAAAGAGAGCGCGCCGCACGGCCGCTTTCCGCGCGGGAGCGAAGCCTGCACGAGAGAGCCTTCACCACAAACGAGGGCGATCCGGCGTATCGTGAACTCGGCACGCTGCGATATCGGGATGGTTCAGTTGAGCGTGAAATGCAGGTTCCCAAAGGGGATCCGCTGTTCCGTTTCCGTCAGGACGTGGCCAGCGGACGGCTTCCCGCAGTTACCTGGATTGTGCCTTCCGAAAGGATTTCGGACCATCCGTCGTCGCCATGGTACGGCGCGTGGTTTGTGTCGGAGATTCTGAACGCGCTGACGGAAAATCCGGATATCTGGCGCAAAACGATTTTCATCCTGACCTATGACGAGAACGACGGGTATTTCGATCATGTTCCACCGTTTGTGGCGCCGGATCCGCTGAATCCCGAATCGGGGAAAACTTCAGCGGGTCTGGACGCAGGCGCGGAGTATCTGCCGCTGGCCGAGGACCTGAAGCGGCATCGGGCGGACGAGGCGCGCGGAGGTCCGATCGGGCTGGGTTTCCGGGTTCCGTTGATTGTCGCGTCGCCGTGGAGCCGTGGCGGGTATGTGTGCTCTCAGGTCTTCGATCACACGTCCGTGGTCCGGCTGGTGGAGAACGTGGCAGGACGCAGGGCCGGAAGGGAGATACGCGAAACGAATATCAGCGCATGGCGGCGCGCGATGTGCGGCGATCTGACTTCAGCTTTTCGTCCCTTCGACGCGAGCGCGGCGGGTCTGGCGGCTGTGAAGCGTGATGCGTTTTTCGAGCAGATCCATCAGGCTCAGTTTCGGCCTGCGCCGGCCGCGGCGCAGAGCATGCCGCGACAGGAGCGAGGGGTGCGGCCTTCATGCGCGCTCCCCTACGAACTAGCGGCCGAAGGGCAGGTCAGCGCGGACGGGAAGCGATTCGAACTGACGCTGGAAGCCAAAGGCGGGGCGGGGGCTCCGTTTCATGTTTATACGCCTGCCGGGTATCGTGGCGGGACGAAGCTCCGCACCCGCGCTTATTCGGTGACGGCAGGCTCCCGGCTGACGGATTCATGGGATCTCGACGGATTCGATAACGGCGCCTACCATCTGCGGGTATGCGGACCGAACGGGTTCTTTCGCGAGTTCACGGGATCGGCGAAGGACTCGCGAGTGGCGATTCTGGCCGAACCGAACCGCCAAGGTGGAATTCAGGTTGTCGCCATCAATTCCGATGACCGGCCTCTGACCATGCAGGCAGTCGATGAGGCTTACGGCAGCAGCCCGACAGCAATAACGGTTACGGCGGGGGCGCGCGGATCAATGCATTTCGAGCTCAGCGACAGTCATAGCTGGTACGACTTCAGCGTCAGGATTGACGGGGACGGGGGTTTCCGACGCCGGTACGCGGGGCGCGTGGAGACGGGACGAGATGGCTTCAGCGATCCGGCGATCGGACGTTCGTGAGCATTTCTGAAGTGGGGTGTTTGTGCGGTTGAGGAGGGCGTTTGTCGCGGCGGCGGTTATCTGCTCCGCTTGCGCTCAGCGTCGAGCCGCAGTTCCACTCCCGGCTGGCGGCAATGGAGAGGCCCCGAGTTGGGTGGAGTTGCAGCCCGGGATGGACTTCAGAATTGATGGAGCCTACTATCGCGAAGGCGCCCCGAGGACTGGTCTGGCTGACTATCTGGGCGCTGAAAGCGTGAGGTATGAGGTAACTTCCACCGGGGCGCTTCGGCTGGTCTCCCTCTCCTCCTTTGTGACACAGGAAAAGGGAAAGACGCAGCCGCGCGACCAGCCTGCGGTCCAGACGCTGGTGCGGCCTCGTAATCTCGCCTACCGGCGCCACCGCTTGTTTTTCCAGATCGTTATGAGCCGCGCCGGGGCGACTCGACCGGCAGTTTTGCTGGGCGCTTCATCGGCGCCAGCGCTCGACCGTCTTACCCGGCAATTCCTGAGCGGCCAGCACTCGCCCTGCGGCATCAGGCCATCGGACCAATGCACGACGTTCCCGGAGTTGATTACCGCTTCGCTCGAGGTTGTGATAACCGTCAACGGGGCGCCGCGAAAGGTAGTCTGGGGTACCGCGCTCAGCGTGATCGCGGCGCGCGGAGCCCGAAAGATCGAACTCAAACGTGTTACGGACGGGCGCCTGGCGACTATTCCTATTGACCCTTCCGATCCGGAGGCCATGCGCACGCCTCTGGTTCACGGCGATGATGTCACGTGGGAGTTAACTCCGGCGCAGACCCGCTAAATCAGCTACGTGCGTTTACCGCGGTGATTTTGCTGAAGATCCGGCAGAAGTTTCCGCCGCCGATCTTTCCGGTTTCCTCAGGGGTGAAGCCCGCTCGCAGCATTTCCTCGGCTACCGCCGGGAAGAAGCCGCGGGTCTCACCTTTCCAGATCGCATTGGTATAAGTACGTTGCACGTTGGGTTCAAGGTCGGAATCGGTGCCGATGCCGACGTGGTCAACGCCAGTGGTATCGACCACGCGTCCGATCATTTCGACATATTCTTTGGCCGTGTCTGATCCATGGTTCCACACGCCGATAATTCCTCCCGCGCCTGCGATGTCGCGCATCTCTTCCTTACTCAGCAGACGGGGAGCCATATTCGGAATCTTATTAGGCTCACCGGGACCGGGCAGCGGTCCGGTGTGGGAGAAGATCACAGGCTGGGTTGAGATTTTCAGAGCGGACTTTACGCCGTCGTAGCTCATGTGGGTGAGATCGACCACGATGCCGAGGCGGTTACACGCGCGGATGACCTCCGCGCCGAAATCGGTCAGGCCGCCCAGGCGGGCGGGCTTGGTGTAAATGTCGCCAAGCGGCTTGACCTTATCGTCTCGTTCGTGTACCAGTTGCAGATTGCGGACACCGCGCTTGTAGACCTCCTCGACGCGCTCGATTCGGCCCTCCAGGAACTGAGCGCCTTCGGCGGACTGGATGATGCGCGGCCGGCCCTGGGCGTGGCCAGTTTCGAGATCCTTCAGGGTAAGGGCACGGGGCACATGAGCGGCCGCGAGCAACCGGTCTTCGAAGTTGAGGGCTTCGAGATTGTGAGTGTAATCCTCCCCCGGCGCAGCGGGCACGCTGTCCACCTCGTAGGTCTGGATGACGGCGGAAAAACCGGTGCGCTTCATCTCCCCCACGAGATCGAAAGAGGGCAGCGGCGCGTTGGGTTTTCCGAAGGGGATGCCTACATGGCTGTGGAGGTCGATCGAAATGGTTCGGGCCAACACCTGGGCGAGGCGCGGGTCGGGTTCGGCGGCGTTCAGATAGTCCGGGCGGAGGAGAGTGGCTCCGGCGGCAAGCGTTGCAAGTAGGTCGCGGCGAGATAGACCGGACGGGGAGCGCTGCATGCCTGGCAGTTTACCAGGAAAGGAAGGCATGGCGGACGCACTCGTCCGACAACGCGGGACTCGAATTTTCCTGATTTGGGTCGATGTTCGATTCGCCACACCGCAGGGCATCATTTTTGCGTATGCTTGCAGGAATGAGTGAATCCCGCGAACGTCAGCCCTTCAGCCCGAATACGACACGGAAAGCACCTCGGACGCGCGGGGCGACAGCGGTACCGGGCGTGTGTCCTTATTGCGCTGTGGGATGCGGGCAGTTGATTTATGTGAAAGACGGGCGGGTCATCGATATCGAGGGGAACCCGGAGAGCCCGATTAACGAAGGCGCGCTGTGCCCGAAGGGCGCGAATACGTTTCAGTTATCTGTGAATCCGCATCGCGTGAAGAACGTGATGTACCGGGCGCCGTATTCGGACCACTGGGAGCCCAAGCCACTCCAGTGGGCGATGGACCGAATCGCGCAACTGGTGAAGGAGACGCGCGACCGGGATTTCGTTGAGAAACGCGACGACACGACGCTGAACCATCTGACGACCATCGCATCGCTGGGCGGCGCGACGATGGACAACGAAGAGAACTACCTGATCAAGAAGCTCTTCAACGGCGGGCTGGGAATCCTCCCGATCGAAAATCAGGCTCGTATCTGACACAGCGCTTCGGTGCCCGGTCTGGGCACGGCGCTGGGCCGCGGAGCGGCCACTACTTTTCAGGAAGATCTGCAGAACTCGGACTGCATTCTGATCATGGGCTCGAACATGGCGGAGGCGCATCCGGTGGGATTCCGCTTTCCGATGAAGGCGCGGGAACGCGGGGCGCAACTGATTCATGTGGACCCGCATTTTACACGGACTTCCGCAATGTGCCAGACGTATGTGCCGATTCGGGCAGGCAGCGATATCGCGTTTCTGGGCGGACTGGTCCGGTATGTTCTGACGAATGACCGATGGTTCCGTGAATACGTGCTGGCGTATACGAACGCAGCGACGATCATCAACGAGGGATACCAAGACGCGGAGGATCTGGACGGGCTCTTTGCCGGTTACGACCCAGAGAAGAAATCGTACGACAAAAAGGGCAACAGCTGGCAATATGAGGGCGAAGAGCAGCCGCACAAATCGCAGGGTCCTGAGGAGGTTCAGACTCAGGCGTACAGCAAGCGACTGGCGTCGCTTGAAAATCCCATACCGCCTTCAGATCCTGAACTGAAGCATCCGCGCTGCGTGATGAACATTCTGCGGCGGCACTTCGAGCGGTACACGCCGGAGATGGTGGCCGAAACGTGCGGCTGCAGCCGGGAAGAGTTCCTGAAGGTGGCGGAGCTTCTCTGCGCGAACTCGGGCCGGGAGCGGACCACGTCGATTGTTTATGCGGTTGGCTGGACGCAGCACAGCGTGGGCGTACAGATGATCCGGTGCGCAACGATTCTGCAGCTTCTGCTGGGGAATATCGGGCGCCCGGGCGGCGGCATCATGGCCATGCGAGGGCACGCGAGTATTCAGGGATCGACCGATGTGCCCACTCTTTACGATCTGCTGCCGGGATATATCCCGCAGCCCGCGGCGGTCCGCCATCATGGCACACTTGGAGACTTCTTCGAACAGGAAGAGGTCAAACACGGCTACTGGTCGAATCTGCCGAAGTTCATGATCAGCCTCCTCAAGGCCTGGTACGGTGATGCGGCAACCAACGAGAATGAGTGGGGCTATTGCTGGCTGCCTCGGCTGGACGGCAATTATTCGCACCTGCCGACGTTCGTGCGTATGGAAGAGGGGAAGGTTCGGGGGCTGTTCCTGTTCGGGCAAAATCCGGCGGCGGGGGCTCCCAATGCCAAACTGCATCGGGCGGCCATGAAGAAGCTGGATTGGCTGGTGGTGCGGGACTGGTTCGAGATCGAGAGCGCCTGTTATTGGTACAAAGGCCCGGAGGGAACCGACCCAAAGACGATTCCGACGGAGGTGTTTTTCATGCCCGCGGCGGCGCTGCCGGAGAAAGACGGAACGCTGACCAATACTCAGCGTCTGCTGCAGTGGCATGACCGGGCGGTGGATCCTCCGGAGGACTGCCGGTCGGACCTTTGGTTCATGTACGACCTGGGCAAGCGGCTCAAGCAGCTTTATGCCGGCTCACAGCGGAAATGCGATCAGGGGCTACTGAATCTCACGTGGGATTACGGTTACGACAAGCCGAATGTGCTGCCTGACGGGCGACTGAGCCGCATAGGCGATGAGCCGGATGCGGAGAAGGTTCTCAAGGAGATCAACGGATACACGGTGGCAGACCGTATCCCGGTTCAGGCATTCGCCGATTTGAAAGCGGATGGATCGACTGCCTGCGGATGCTGGATCTACACAGGCGTGTATCCGAAGGAAGGGTACAACCGATCGCGGGAACGGAAGCGGACGCCGGGAGTTTATACGAGCCCGAACTGGGGGTTCTCCTGGCCGCACAACCGGCGGATGATGTATAACCGCGCATCGGCAGACCCCGAAGGACGTCCCTGGTCCGAGCGTAAGAAATATGTGTGGTGGGACGAAGCGCAAAAGAAGTGGACAGGCGTGGATGTTCCGGATTTCGAACCGGACAAGGCGCCATCGTATCGACCGCCGGAGGGTTCGAAGGGGATGGCGTCGATCAGCGGAGACTCGCCGTTCATTATGAAACCAGATGGTAAGGGCTGGTTGTTCGCGCCTGCGGGAGTGAAGGATGGTCCGCTGCCGACGCATTATGAGCCGATCGAATCGCCGGTGACGAATCCGCTTTATGGCCAGCAGCAGAATCCGACGATCAAAACGTTCGATGTGGCTCTGAATCCCAAGTCGGCGCCGCTCGATCCGGAGTATCCGGTGGCGGCTACCACATTCCGGTTGACAGAGCATTATCTGAGCGGGCCGATGAGCCGGTTCAATAGCTGGCTGAACGAACTGCAGCCGGAGATGTTTATCGAACTGAGCCCGGAACTGGCAGAAGAGCGCGGAATCGAACACGGCGGGTGGATGGTGGCGTGGAACGCGCGCGCGGCAATCGAGGCGCGTGCCATGGTAACGAGGCGGGTACGTCCGCTGAAGGTCGACGGGCGGATGATGCATCAGATCGCGATTCCGTTCCACTGGGGGTTTGCCGGAGAGACTGTGGGCGCAGTGGCGAATGATCTGACTTCGGTGCTGACCGATCCCAATGTGAGCATGCATGAAGCGAAAGCGTTCGTGTGCAATGTGAGGCCAGGACGGATCGAGGAATTGCGGCGAAATGCGCCGCTGATTCCGGCGCCGTGGCCGACCTATCGCGTGGCGCCGGGCGCGCCGGAATCCGCGCAGCCTGAGGGGCAGCAGAAGTGACGGCGGAAGAGTTCGTTTCGCAGGCTGTGGAGGTGTGGGCGCGCCCCGAAGCCCCGGCGGCTCGGGAGCAGACGGGCTTCTTCACGGATACGACCCTTTGTATCGGATGCAAGGCGTGCGAGGTGGCGTGCAAGCAGTGGAATCAACTGCCGGGCGACGGGTTTACGTGGACGGGCAACAGCTATGACAACACGGTGGCGCTTTCGGCCACGACGTGGCGGCATGTGGCGTTTGTCGAACAGATGGACGGGCAGAACCACGCGCCGCGATGGCTGATGATGAGCGACGTCTGCAAGCATTGCGCGCAGGCTCCGTGCGAAGAGGCGTGTCCAACCGGGTCGCTGATCTATAACGAATTCGGCAATGTGTATGTGCAGCAGGACATCTGCAATGGCTGCGCGTACTGCGTGGCGGCTTGTCCGTTTGGGGTGCTGGATCGGAATCATGAAGACGGCAAAGCGCACAAGTGCACGCTCTGCTACGACCGGCAGAAGGACGGGATGACGCCGGCGTGCGCGAAGGCGTGTCCGACGCAATCGATTCAGTTCGGGACCGTGAGCGAGTTGCGCGAACGGGCGCGGCGGCGCGTCGAGGAGTTGCACGCGCGGGGCGAGACGGATGCGTACCTCTACGGGAACGAGCCCGCGGGCGAATACAGCGAACTGAATTCATTCTTTCTGCTGAAAGACAAGCCGGGCGTGTATAACCTGCCGGAGGCGCCCCGGCGGCCCTCGGCGCATCTGAAGCCGAACTATGCGGCGAGTTTTGCGGCTGCGATCGGGCTGGCGATCGTTTCGGCGTTGTGCTTCGGAAAGAGGGGGCGATGACACCGATTCCGCACGACGATGGCTATTACGGGCTGCCGATGCTGAAGAGGCCGCTATGGGGCTGGGAGATTGCGCTCTACTTTTTATCGGAGGGCATCAGTTCGGGATCCTTCGTGCTGGGGACTATGGCAGAGCTTTTCGGGGATGGCCGGCACAAGGCGCTGACGCGGCATGCGCGATATCTCGCGCTTGCAGCGCTGGCTCCCTGCCCTCCCCTGCTGATCGCGGATCTGGGGCGGCCGGAGCGGTTCCATCACATGCTGCGGGTTGTGAAGCTGAAGTCACCGATGAGCGTCGGTGTGTGGGCGATGGGCGGTTTCAGCGGACCGGCGGCGGCGCTGGCTCTGAAGCAGTTTGCGCGCCTGGAGTGGATGCCCGGGCGGATGCTGGCGATTGCGGGATTGCCTTTTGCATTCACGATGCTGGCGTATCCGGGAGTTCTGCTTTCGACCACGAGCAATCCACTGTGGGCGCGGACGCGGTATCTGGGCGCGCTGCTGGCGACGAGTTCGATGGCTTCGGCCACGAGCGCGTTGGCGGTGGCGGCGGCGCTCGATCCGAAATCGAGCGACAGTACGCGCGAGGCGCTGCACCGAATGGAGGGCGTGGCGAAGGCAGCGGAGTCGGTCGCCATGGCGGCCTATGTGGCGACAACGGGAGAGGCGGCTCGTCCGTTGATGAAGGGGCGATACGCGACGATGTTTCGGATCGGCGCGTTTGCGGTTGGGATTGCTTTACCTGCGTTGATTACATTCGGGCGGAAGAAGCCTGGCAGGACCTCTACCGTAATTTCCGGGGTGCTTTCGATCGCGGGGGCGGCGGCGCTGAAGTGGGCCATTGTCCACGCCGGACGGGATGCGGTTGAGGATGCTTCTCTGAATCGCGCGGTGACTCGGGCGGATGCGGCGCATCCGGGCTGGGCGCCGGAGGTCGCGGTACGGACAGGGGTTCTGGCGGGGAGTGTGGGGCGATCGAGCTGAGACGTCAGGGCAACTCGAGTTCCCACGTTTGTCCAATCAGATCCTTTCCGAAACTGTGATGCGGCTCTTCGCACATCAGCCGGAAGCCAGCGGCCTGATAGATTCGATGTGCGGCCGTCAGAATGCTCTGAGTCCAGAGAGTTACCCTTCGGTATCCGGCGGCAGCAGCGAAGGCGATACATTCGTTCACCAGTGTGCGGCCGAGCCCGTGGCCGCGGGCTGTTGGATGTACGTAAAGCAATCTCAGCCTCGCCACTTCCGGCTGATCCGGATGGCGCACCAGAAAGACGTGTCCCACATGACGGCCGTCCATCTCGGCGATCCAGCAGCGCTCGCGGGCTGCATCGAAGTTAGCCAGGAAATCCGCCACGATTCGCGCTACCAGAGCTTCAAAGGTTTCGTCCCAACCAAATTGTTCGACATATCCGGCCCCCTCAAGTTGAACCACTAAGCCCATATCGCCCGGCCGGTGCGGTCGTAAGGCGATGGGCGGCGATTCGGGTTCGACGCCGAGGGCTGTTTGTTGAATTGTCCTCAGGGCGTTGATGAATCCAGCGCGGCGGTCTTCAGGCAATGGACCCAGAATGCTTTGCGCTTGCTTATCGGCTCGTGAATTGAGCGTGCGTACCACAGCACGGCCGCGAGCGGTAAGGAGAAGATTGCTGGCCCGATTGTCGCTTTCTTCGGTTGCGCGCGACACGAGCCCGGCATTTTCAAATTTGGTCAGGATGCGACTGAGGTAGCCCGCATCGAGGCCCAGAGCCCCGGCAATCTTCCTCGCCTGAACCTTCGGGCGCGTTGCCAACTCATAGAGCACGCGACCCTCCGCCAGACTGTAGCCCGTTGAGAGATAGCTCTCGTTGAGCGTTCCGAGGAACTGAGTATAGGCGCGGTTGAAGCGCCGAAAAGCGGCTATAGCGTCTGCCAGCGAGGTATCTGCTGCAGCCATGAGAGCAGCGTAACGCCGATAGTTGACTTTGTCAACCATCCGATCTTGTGAATGCGGGACTTATCGAGAGTGATCCGATGTACAAAGCGGCCGGGGAGCTATTCGCATTTCAGTGAGTGAACACTAATACCTCGTGGGACAATCGGCCATGCCTTTGCCATCCGATGAAAGATTGCTGTCGCTCAGCAACGACGTAATCCAACAATTCGATACGATATTCGGCCTTCATCCGGGGTTTCGCCCGGCTCACGCCAAAGGCCTCTTACTGCACGGCGGCTTCACTCCTTCGCCACAAGCCGCGTCGCTGACTCGGGCTCCGCATGCGATTCGTCCGCTGACTCCCGTTCTGGCGCGATTCTCCGACTCAACCGGGCTTCCGATGTTACCCGACAACGATCCGAACGCGAACCCCCGCGGCCTCGCGATTCGATTCGTTCTGGGCGATCATGTCCACACAGACATCATCGGCCACTCGACCGACGGATTCCCGACGAGGACCGGAGAGGAGTTCCTGGAATTACTGCGCGCGCTTGCGTCGGCGAGCACGGACCCTTCAGCCATACAGGCATTTCTCGGTTCGCATCCCGCGGCGCTCGTATTCGTGCAGACACCGAAGCCCGCGCCGTCAAGCTTTGCCCGGGAGCAATATTTCGGGGTGACGGCAATGCGGTTCATCAACGCCGACGGGGTGAGCCGATACGGCCGTTACCGGATTATTCCGGAGGCGGGAGTCGATCATCTCGATGAGAGCGCTGCGTCAGGCAGGGGTCCGAATTTCCTGTTCGATGAGCTTTCGGCGCGCGTGGCGAAAGGTCCGATCGGATTTCGGATTGCCGTTCAGGTCGCGCAGGATGGGGACGTTGTGGACGATGCCACGAAGCACTGGCCCGAGGACCGGGAGTTGGCCGAGTTCGGCCGCGTGGAACTCACGGGTGTCGCCGCCGCGAACGATCAGGAACAGCAGAAAGTCATCTTCGATCCGATTCCCAGAGTGGACGGGATTGAGCCGTCGGCCGATCCGTTGCTGGAGTTGCGGGCGGCGGTGTATCTGCTGAGCGGACGGCGGCGCCGGCAGGCTCCCGCGGCCCACGGGACGACCGCAGGTTAGAAGCTGACGGCGCTCACCTGGGCATTACGTGAATGAGGGCTCCGGGATTGGCGTCTTCCAGCATCCAGAGCGAGCCATCGGGGCCTTCTTCCACATCGCGAATGCGATGACGCACATCCCAGCGCTCAGCGGATTTGGCCCCGCCGTGCCCATCGAAGATGATGCGATTGAGAGTCCTGCTCGCCAGACCGCTGATGAAACCGTTGCCGTTCCATTGCGGAAAGGTTTTCGTCCCGCTATAGAACATCAGATTGCCGGGCGCGATGACGGGTACCCAGTACAGGACCGGCTTCGCGAGGTCGGGCCGAGTGTCGGGTTTGGGAATCGGCACGCCGTCGTAATTCACTCCGTAAGAGACGAGCGGCCAACCATAGTTCTTGCCCTTCTCGATCAAGTTCAATTCGTCGCCGCCGCGCGGGCCATGCTCGACCTCCCACAATTCGCCGTTGGGGGAGAACGCGAGGCCGTACGGCGTGCGGACGCCGCTGGCCCAGGTTTCCGCAGGCGTCAGATTGGGGCCGGGAAACGTATAGGTACTGACCACCTTCGCGTTCTTAGCGGCTTCGGTGTCGCGCGGCGGATCGATCAGCGGAATGGTGGAGGCGCCAGTCTTGCCGAAATTGGGATTACCGGGGGCCGGTTTGCCGTCCAGCGTCAGGCGCAGGATTTTGCCTTCCGGCTGATTCGGATCCTGCGCGGGCGTCATGCGCTGACGGTCGCCGACGGCGAGGAACAGAGACTGGCCGTCAGGCGAGAAGGCGATCTGGGCGCCTTCCTGCCCACCTTTGCCCTTCGGCATCTGGCGCCAGAGCACTTCGAAATTTTCCAGGGTAGCGGAAGTGGCTTTGCAGTTCAGCCGGGCGCGCGCGAGCGCGAGGCCTCCGCCGTAGTCGCCGGGCTCGGCGTACGTGAGATAGATGCTCTTATCGCTGGCGTAGTGCGGAGACAGAAAGACGCCGTGCATGCCGTTCTGACCCTGGTAATAGACGGCAGGCGTACTGCCCACGCGGATCTTTTCGCCTTTCTGGGATACAAGCCAGATGGGGCCCGGCTTTTCGGTGATGAGCATGCGGCCATCGGGCAGAAACGCGAGGCGCCATGGGAGCCTGAAGGTGGCGACCGTGGTCATGGTGAAGGGCAAACTCGCTTCGGGCCTCTGTTCGCCAACGTTGACCTGAGCCCAGGCCGCAACCGATGCCAGGGTGAAAAATAACGCCGCTTTCGCGAATTTCATGGAGTAAATCCAAGCCGACGCTGTGATCGTACTACGGACGTCGCGCCAGATATCAATTGCCCTTCGGCATCCGCATCGTCGATCGCGACCACTTCAACGGGACCGCGGGCGGCCTTTAGACTAAGCCCCGACCGCTCGCGGATTGCTGTAAAAATCGACGGGCGGTCGGAAATTGAAGGCTGCCACTCAGGCGTTCCGGACGGCAGACCCTCGGTTGTCGGCCCTTCGCTCTCGCCGGGTTCGGGCGTCCATTTCAGCTCGAAAACCGAAGTTGCCAGAGGGTGCTGTTTTATCGATCACGGGTTGGCCCAGCGCGTACGATAGTTGGCTGGCGAAAGTCCCGAACTTAGTATTCGTAAGTTGAATGGAGCCAGCCCGACCCGAACTGTCGGGCCGAGCACTGCAATTCCCAGCGCCTGGAACTCATCCCTGCGGGGCCTCCGAAGATGCGAACCGCTGGACGTTATGCGCGGTCATCATCAATCAGTGTGTTGCTGGACGTCGCTCCCGATCACGGCCGCCAGCATGATGGCGGGTTTCACGGTGATACCTTCGCGGATCGTGGCACTTGTTCGGTTGGGTGCGCCCCTCTGAACCCCTGCTATAACGGACCAATGCGTCCAGGCAACTACGCACCGCGGCCCGCGCACCTTAAATGGCTGCTCGATTCGGACCCGGCGATCCGCTGGCAGGTGATGAGGGACCTCACCGATGAGGCGCCCAACGCGATTGCGGCGGAGCGGTCTCGAGTCGCAACCGAAGGCTGGGGAGCCGAGCTTCTCTCGCGCCAGTCTCGAAAGGGAAAGTGGGGCGAGCCGGAGAAAGATCGGGGCCTCCTGATCACGCTTTACTCGGTCGTAGTACTGAAAGACCTTGGACTGGATCCGGCCAGTAAGCAGGCTCGGAGCATGGCCGATCGGGTCGAGAAGCTCATCTTCGAGTGGCACAACAACCGGCCTTTCTTTACGGGTGAGACGGAGCCGTGCATCAACGGCAGAATCCTTGGGCTCGGCGCGTATTTTGGAGAACCGAACGACGCGCTGGCGCAGCAGCTTCTCGACGAGCAACTGGAAGACGGCGGCTGGAACTGCGAGGCCCCAAAGAGCCGCCGATCTTCATTCCACACGACCATCTGCGTCCTGGAAGGACTGCTCGATTACGAACGATCCGGGCGCAAATCGCGGACCATCACTAAAGCCCGTAAGAAAGGCGAAGAGTATCTGCTCGAGCGCCGTATGTTCCGGTCGCTTCGGACCGGCGAAGTCATCGACAAACGCTGGCTTCGTTTTTCGTATCCGCCATCCTGGCACTATGACGTCCTGCGCGGACTCGATTACTTCCGGAATGCAGGAGACAAACCCGACGCGCGTATCGCGGAGGCCATTGAAATCGTGATTCAGCGGCGGCATCAAAACGGGCGCTGGCCGCTGAACCTGCGTCATCCGGAACGCATTCCTCTCGAGATGGAGACAGAGGTGGCAAGAGCAAGCCGGTGGAACACGCTGCGCGCGTTACGAGTCCTCCGTTGGTACGACCTGCTAGCCTCATAGAAATGGCGTCGCAACGCAGTGACAAGAGCGGTCTGAGCGTCGAACGAACGCAGGTTTCGGATCAGATCGTACTCGTCGTGTCCGGCCGCATGGACGCGGAGAATGCCGCTCAGTTTGAGAAAGAATGTAACGCTTGCATTGCGGAAGGGCACACCAGTCTAGTGGCTGATTTAAGCGGTCTGGCGTACGTGAGCAGCATGGGGCTGCGGAGTTTTCTCGCCGCCGCAAAAACGCTGCAAGGTCTGGGTGGGTCTCTTCGACTCTGTTGCCTTAAGGGTTTGGTTCGGCAGGTCTTCGAGATCACCGGCCTGATGCAGGTCTTTACCGTATACGAGACCGTAGAATCGGCGGTTCTCGAAGCAAAGCCTTAAGCGTGTTCTCCTCTGCCCGATTCCTGACGGTCGCCGCGAAGCCCTCATCGCTTCGGGATGTGCGCGATTTCGTTCGTGAAGGCGCCATCGGCGCGAAGCTGCCGGAGGCGCGCATGGGTGAACTGGATCTGCTCGTGGAAGAGCTGCTTATGAACGTGTGCGCCTACGCCTACCCGAACGACAGGCCCGGTGATGTGACCGTGAGCTACTCAGTTCCCGGGCCCGGCGAGCTCAGCATTGAATTGGCGGATCAGGGCGCCGAGTTCAATCCTCTGAAGATGGAACAGCCGGATCTCACGCTGAGCCTGGAAGCGCGGCCCGTCGGCGGTCTGGGCATCCATCTGGTTAAGACATTCGCCAAATCCCTGAGCTATCGCAGGGAGCAGGGCTGGAATCGTTTGACATTCGGCTTTTCGGCGGGTTCCTAGCGGCGCGATCGTCGGATGGGCATGCCGCTGCGAATCGACGAGGCGATTCGGATAATCTTTGCGCTGCTGCCGGTCCTGCTGTTTCTCGGCGCGCTGCGCCTGATGGACAGCTATAAGCTCGTCTCGGGGCGAAAGGTCGGCGCGACGCTCGCGGCGGGCGCAGCAGCGGCAGTGATTTGCTTCGTGCTGAACAGAGCGATTTTTCTGCAGTTTCCCGAATATCAGGATCAGTATGCGCGTTTTGGGGCGCCGGTAGCGGAGGAACTCGCCAAGGGAGCTTTCTGGATCTTCCTGATTGCGACGGCGCGGGTGGCCTTCCTTGTGGATTCTGCCATCTGTGGCTTCGGGGTTGGCGCCGGATTTGCGCTGATTGAGAACATTTTTTACCTGCAGGCGCTGGAGGACCGAGGCATTGGTATCTGGCTACTTCGCGGCTTCGGTACTGCCGTGATGCACGGCGGCGTGGCGGCGATCGGGGCGCTGGTCTCAGTGTATTTGTCCGAAAGCCGGAAGTGGCGCGGCCCGCCTCAGTTCGCGCCGGGTTTGGCGCTGGCTATTCTGCTGCACTCATTGTTCAACCAGGGCGTGCTCTCGCCTGTGGGTTCCATGGCGATCACAGTGGCCGCGCTTCCTCTGGTTTTTCTGGTTGTGTTTTACATGAGCGAGCGCTCATTGCGGCGCTGGCTGGGCGGCAAACTCGACCAGGACATCGATATGATCGCCATGATCGCCAGCGGGCAGTTCAAACAGACGCCGCAGGGAGCATACCTGATGTCCCTCAACGATTCTTTTCCCCCGGAAGTACGCGGAGACATGCTGACGCTTCTGCACCTGACGCTCGAGATCAGCGCGAGGGCTAAGGGCGATCTAATGCTCCGGGAAACGGGCCTGAAAGTTCCTCCTAACCCCGCATTGGAGAGTCAGTTCCGGGAGTTGAGATATCTGGAAAGGAGTATCGGGCCGACGGGAATGCTGGCCGTCCGTCCCCTGCTTTCACAGACTCCGCGGGATCTTTGGGAGATGCGCCATCTTCGCCAGTAGCTGTCACCGATTTGAAACCGCTGGCGTTTTATACTTCGGTCGGAAGCGCTACGGATTTGGACCCTCGAGGCGAAGTGACTACGTTGCTTGCCGCGTGGGGCAAGGGCGATGCGACCGCGCTGGACAAACTGATGCCGCTGGTCTACGCCGAGTTGCATCGCATCGCGCGCCGCGTCTTTAGCCAGCACCAATCGAATAACACGCTTCAGCCGACGGCGCTGATCAACGAAGCCTACCTGAAGCTGGCCCATGCGGAAAGCGCATCATTCAACGACCGCTGTCACTTTTTCGCTGTCGCGTCTACAGCGATGCGCCAAGTTCTGGTCAACCATGCGAAAAGCCGGTTATCCGGGAAACGCGGCGGAGGACACGCCAACGTCTCGCTTGATGACGTCCAACTGGCAACCGATCAGGAGGCGGCGGAGATCATTTCGCTGCACGAGGCTCTGGAAGCCCTCCAGGTGGTCGACCTGCGCAAGAGCAAAGTGGTGGAGATGCGCTACTTCGGCGGTCTCAGTGTGGAAGAGACAGCCGAGGCCCTGGGTATTTCGGTTGGCAGCGTGAATCGCGACTGGCGGCTGGCACGAAGCTGGCTGATCCGCGAGATGAAACGCGAATCCACATGAGCCCGGATACTCAGTGGGAGGAAGTCGAGCGCCTCTATTATGAGGCTCTGGAGCTGCCGGAGCGAGAGCGCCGGACTCTGTTGGCAAGCGCAAGGTCCGCGGTACGAGAAGAAGTCGAATCGCTGCTGGCTGCGGATTCGAGCGACGGGCTTCTTATCGGACCACCCGTTCACATTGCGGCGGATCTGCTCAATCACCAGCCTGCCGGACTTCCCAAGGGAGATCGAGTCGCGAAATATGAGGTTGAATCGCTAATCAGCATTGGCGGGATGGGCGAAGTCTATCTGGCCCGCGATCCGGCGGGAAAGCCAGTCGCGCTGAAGATTCTGCGACGGCATTTGATCGCCAATCCGCAGGCGGTGGATCGCTTCGAGACTGAAGCGCGAGCGGTTTCGGCTCTGCGTCACCCGAATATCGTCGCGGTGCATGAGTTTGGAAAATCCGAGGCCGGACTGTTCATCGCGATGGAGTGGCTCGACGGCTCGACATTTCGCGCTGTCATGGATGGCGGCGAAGTGGCGATCGCGGACGCGATTGATTGGGCGGGGCAAGCGGCGGCCGCGTTAGCCGCGGCGCATGCGGCGGGAATCCTTCACCGCGATATCAAACCCGAAAACATCGTGCTTTGCAAAGACGGAAGGGTGAAGATTCTGGATTTCGGTCTGGCGCGGCATGGGTTACCGGGACCGGAACCGATGTTGATGGGCTCGTCCGGGACCATATCGGGCTCGCTCTCCGGAACGCTGTCGTACATGGCGCCTGAGATTTTTCGGGGGGAAACGGCGACGAACGCATCGGACGTTTTCTCGCTGGGGGTGGTGCTGTATGAACTGGTGGGCGGTAGGCATCCTTTCGCGGGGGCGACGCCTCTCGATGTACTGGAGGCAATTGAATCCCGGCCAATCGCGCCTGCCGGTTCTCTGCGCAAAGGCTTTCCCCATCAAGTGGATGCGGTGATTCTGGGGATGCTCGATCGGGATCCGGGCGTGAGGCCGTCAGCCAAAGAAGTGTGGGATGCGGTTCAACGCAAAGAGCCGGCTGGCATGACGCCAGCCGGCTCAGCGGAGAGGTAGGAAACTGTCGGTTGCGCTAGCGGGACGCCACCGTGATCGGGTGCCGCGCATCGACGGAGACGGCCCAGTATGTGGCGGGCACCGCGCGATTCGTATACTGCACTTGCTCTTTACAATTCGGGTCGGCCAGAACCCAGTTGCCATCTACGTAGCTGCCCTTGCAGAGGCGCGAATTCTGTTGATCCACAACCTTTTGCTGGACGATCGGGCGCGACGAGCTGACCTGGAACAGAGACTCAGCCTGTTCGTGGCTGAGCTTCGCAACATCTCCGCTAATCGGCAGTTCTTCCGGACGGAAGTAGACGGAGAAAGTCTGGCGGTTGGGGTGGGTGTCGCCTTCGCCAGTACCAAGCTGCGGGCCAATGAAGGAATAGTCGGCCTCGACGGCCTTGACCCGCTCCAGAACCTTCACGACTTCACAATTCGAGCCATCCGGGTCGCGGAACTGTTTTTGCTTGCAGTTGGGATCGGCGGACGTCTGCGTCTTCGAAGCCAGATCGACCAGCTTCACCTTTTCAAAGCGAATAGTTGATGGATCTACGGTGGCAGGTATAGACGCCACGTGGGTAAACGGGTCAAGCTCCCGGCTGGTGGATGGCTGGGGCACAACCCCGATCGCCCCGCGCGTGTCCGCGGTTGATTCCGGCTGGTTCTTTCTGACAGCCACTACGAGGCCGCCAGCGATAACTACCGCGGCGCCCAAAAAAAGCGTGATTTTTGTCGCGTTCATGTTTCCCTTCTTAATCGTTCAAACTTTTTTCGAATCCGATCCCGGGCGCCACCGTTTGTGGCCGCTCAGTTTACATAACAAGAACCGGAAGGAATTTGTGCAACTCATCATAAGAAAATTTTTGGACGGGCGGTACGAATACGTCGGTGCGTCCCCTCAACCGTCCGAACGATGCCGGGGCAGTCTCTTCCCTTTTAGCGGTCACCCAACCGACGACGTATTCAGGCTCCTTTCAAAGAGGAGCAGATCCGAATCGGCAGACGCCCCGGAAGTGAATCCCAGCTTCCGGTTGGAGGGAATCAGGTCGAGATTTGGAGTCCGAACCCGGAAGTCTCCGGGAAGCCGCCAAATCGATGAAAAGATTGCCCCGCGTGACGATCATGGTGAAGAATTATCTCGATTCCGCACCCTGCCCGAGCCCTCGGAGACACCGACTATATAGAATCTCTATTTATGAGACAGCGCGCGTGCGCCCTTGCCTTGTGCAGCGGCGCGATCCTGGTTTTGACTGCAACCTCCGCGCGGGCGCAATCGAGCGCTCCGCCGGTAGACCCCGCGAAGGAGTGGCGGACGTATGGACACGATCCGGGCGGCATGCGCTTCTCGCCATTGACCCAGATCACTCCTGAGAACGTCGGGAAACTGAAGGTCGCCTGGGTGTATCACATGCGCCCGGCGAACTTTAACGGCGCGGGCGGACGGGGGCCGGCGGTCATGGAAGGGAGAGGGCCGGGCGGCGCAGTGGGAGATGTTCCGGAACCCGCGCAACCGGGCCGAGGCGGGGCTGGCGCAGGCGGCGGGAGGGGCCGGTTTTCCGGCAACGGAATGCGGCCGAGCGGCGTGACTCCATTGGTGATCAACGGAATCATGTACATGACCACGCCGTACGCGCGCGTGGCCGCGGTAGATCCGACCACCGGCAAGGAGCTTTGGGCGTATCAGCTTCCGTCGGGGAATCCTTCGACGCGCGGATTGGAGTACTGGAGCGGCGATGGGACGACGCCGGCGCAGGTGGTGTTCGGATCGAGCGACGGGAAGCTGTATTCACTCGATGCCAAGACCGGCAAACCGAACAATAATTTCGGCGACAACGGCGTCGTCAATCTGAATACGGATGAAATTCTGCAGGGACTGCCTGGGCGCGATGCGCTGAGTTCGCCTCCGATCGTTTACAAGAACCTCGTGATAACCGGGGGCATGACGCAGGAGAATCCTCCGAAGGGACCGGCAGGCGATGTGCGCGCCTGGGACATGCGGACGGGAAAGCTGGCGTGGACTTTTCATTCCATCCCGCGCGAGGGTGAAAAGTACAACGACACGTGGGCCGGCGATAGCTGGAAGCAGCGCTCCGGCGTGAACGTGTGGGGATTCCTGACGTTGGATCAACAGCGCGGGATTGTCTACATGCCGTTCGGCGCACCGTCGGTGGACCAGTTCGGCGGGGACCGCGCGGGTAACAATCTGTTCAGCTCGAGCCTGGTGGCCGCGGACGCGAATACCGGGAAGTACCTCTGGCATTTCCAGGTGGTTCACCACGATATCTGGGACGCGGATATGACGGGCGCACCCGCGCTGATCGACGTGAAGCAGGGTGGGAAGACGATTCCGGCGGTAGTGGCGATGGACAAGGTCGGGATGGTGTTCCTGCTGGACCGCGTGACGGGCAAGCCGATTTATGGCGTGGAGGAGCGTCCGGTGCCCGCGAGCGAAGTGCCGCTCGAGAAGGCTTCCAAGACGCAACCGTTTCCGTTGAAGCCTCCGCCGCTGGCGCGCATGAGCTTCAGTGCAGCGGATATCGCGACAGTGACGCCGGAACTCGAGGCCTCGTGCAAGAAGCTAATTGAGGGCGTGCAACTGGGCGGACCGTTTTTGCCGGTGAGCTATAACCGGCTGCGGGTGCAGTTTCCGGGCAATCACGGCGGGGTGAACTGGGGCGGGACCTCATTCAATCCTCAGTTGGGGTATTTGTTCGCGAACGTGAATGAACTGGGACAGCTTTCGGGCGTGAAGGATCATGATCCGAAGTCCGGGATGGCGATGGGCGCGGGACAGGGGAATCGGGTTGACCCGGGCGGCGTCTACGAGGGAATTCCGGGCGGCGGGCGCTTCAGTATCCGAGGGACGGACTATCAACAACTGCCTTGCCAGCAGCCGCCATGGGGTGAACTCGCGGCGGTGAATGTGAATACCGGTGAGATCGCGTGGAAGGTGCCGCTGGGCGTGACTGACAGTCTTCCGGCGGATAAGCAGAAGACGGGCCGTCCGGGGAATGGCGGGACGATTGCCACAGCGGGTGGATTGGTGTTTGTCGGTGCGACGGATGACGCCCGGTTCCGAGCGTTCGATGCGAAGACCGGGAAAGAGCTTTGGACGTATCAGCTCAAGGGCGCGGCGGAAGCGACGCCGATGACTTACCAGGGCGCGGACGGGAAGCAGTATGTGGTCGTTACTTCGACGGGGGGCGGGTTCTTCAATAATCCGGTGACGGACGACAGTATTATGGCGTTCACGCTGGAATAAGAGGACGTAAGCGGCGGCACGTGGCGCATCACATCGCCAATCCTTTGGCGATGCCCACAAGCTGGCCGCCGAGTTGTAGGCCGATTCGGAGATCGAGTAAAGGTATCGGCAAAAGCGCATACCAGCAGCGACGTTCCGCGCCGTAAAGAGCGAGGAAAACCCAGAAGGCCGACATGGTTCGGCCAAAGGCATAGACTTCCGCCCAGACGTCCGGGTTGTTTACGAATATGACAGGTACCGCGCAGAGAAGTAGTTCCGGGCGTTCAAGGGCCACTCTGCGGAGACGCCAAAGGCACCAAAGAGCGACCGGAATGGCGGCGAGCGCGACATAGTCGAGCGTTTGTGCAATTCCGTTCAACGTCAGTGAGAACCGGTAGGGATAGGGATGCAGGATGCGGTCGACGAAGCCCGCAAGAGGAATGGCCGACAGATAGTGGGTTGGCTGCGAACTTGTGTGTAAGATCTCAAAAATTCCCCAAAGCAGGGCTGGCGCAGCCGTTAGGGCCACTAGCACCGCGTTCCTGTAGTCGCGAGTACGAAGCCGATCGATACACGCTGCGGCTATCAGCAGAAATCCGATTTCTCTGCAGAGTGGACCTGCGGCGAGCAGCAGGAACCGCCCGACAGAAAATCGACGCAATGCGATATACCCAACGCACAGGGCCGCCATCGCAAGGTCGATCGTGAGCCGATCGATACTCACGATGGTTGCTGGAATTGCGAGGAACAAGAGGCCGATCCACGGAGACCAGGACCAACGCTGAGCGATTGTGGCGGCCCAATAAGTTCCGAGGAAGAGAAAAAGGAGATTGACGATCAGGTACGCGGCATCGATCCAGCGATCGTTTCCCGCCCCTAGAAGGTAGGCCAGCCCCGGCGCCAGGATGCGTGAGTATCGATATCGGGGATTGTCGATGTATCGGGAGTATCCGCGAGTCGTCCAGGGATCGTGGGCAATGAGGCGATAGAACTGGCCATCGTAGCCGAAACTATCGCGAAATTGATAAGGCTGTGGCAGGTCCGGTGGCTGCGGGAGACGGCTTCCGACGCAGAACAGCGCGGACCAGTTCCCCCCATAGTTATAACGGACCGTCACCGCCTGAAACCCGAACGCGATAACGACCGCGACGGCGGCAACGGCGAGGCAGCGATGTTTTTCCAACGCTGGATCATAGCACTCGCGGAACTCCACTCTCCGACCGTTCGTTATCCTCAATGTAATGTCCGATTACGCCATCGAAACGGACGGACTAACGAAGGTCTTCCGAAGCCGCTGGTCGAAGCGGGAGTTGAAGGCGGTCGATGACATTTCGCTGCGGGTTCCGAGAGGATCGACTTACGGATTACTGGGACCGAACGGGGCCGGTAAAACGACCTTTGTGAAGATGCTGCTTTCATGCGCGCATCCGACGTCGGGCACGGCACGGGTGTTTGGCGATGATACGAGGCACGCCGGCGCGCGGCAGCCAATCGGCTATCTCCCGGAGAACCATCGCTTCCCCACTTACATGACTGGCTGGGGAATGCTGGATTTTTATGGCGCTCTGTCGGGCCTTGATGCGAATGCGAGGCGGACGCGCATTCCCGAGATGCTCGAACTGGTTGGGCTTGAAGAGCGCGCTTATCATCTGCGGCTGGGCAAATACTCCAAAGGGATGCTGCAGCGCGTCGGTCTCGCGCAGGCTTTGCTGCACAGGCCGAAACTGCTGGTGCTCGATGAGCCCAGCGACGGCGTCGATCCCGTGGGAAGGAAACATATCCGCGACGTGCTGCACGGACTGGAGCGGGAGGGCGTCACGATTTTCCTGAACTCGCATCTGCTGGCAGAGGTGGAACTCTTCTGCCGCGAGGTCGCGATTATCCAGAAGGGCAAGCTGGCGCTGACCGGGACGGTTGAAGAGTTGACGCAGGGGTCGGGATATCGCCTCGAGGCGACATCGGCGCCGGAGCGCCTGCAAACAGAACTTCGGGCGAAAGCGCGCGCCGCATCGTCGAACAACGGCACGATTCAACTGCTCTACGCGACACGCGAAGAGGCTAATCAGGCGGTGGACCTGCTGCGTAGCAACGGCTGCGAGATTGAATCTTTGGGACGCACGAAGAGCACGCTAGAAGAAGTTTTTATGAAGACCGTAGGGGCCGAAGGGTGATCGCCACCGGGGCTCTGATTCTCGATACTTTCCGGGAGGCGTTCGCACGGCGGATCTTCTGGGGATTTTTCGGCTGCTGCACCGCGCTTCTGCTGTTCCTTCTGTTTATCCTGCGAATCGATGTGGTGGCCGGGGCTCTGGCCACAGTTTCGATCTTCGGCAACACGTTACCGACGACCAACGTGCAAAATCTGGTGCAGCAGACACAGAGTGTGATCGCGATGATCCTCTATTTCGCCGGACTGGGGCTTTCGGTGTTCGCGTCCGCGGGCCTCGTATCGGCAATGTTCGAGCAGGGCCGCATTGAACTCCTGCTCTCGAAACCTGTTTCGCGCGTCCATCTGCTGCTGGGGCGGTATACAGGAAACCTGTTGGTGGTGGCGGCGAATATCGTTTATCTGGTCGCAGGGTCGTGGATCATTTTCGGGGTAAAGACCTCCGTTTGGGGCGGTGGCTTCCTGGTTTCGAGCCTCTGCACGATTTTCATGTTCGCTGTCTTGCTGTCGGTAATCGTGCTCGTCGGCGTACTGTGGGACAGCGCGGCGGTGGCGATTATGGTGACGTTCGCCATCATGATCGTGACGCCGATACTGGCGCAGAAAACAACGCTCGAGCGGCTGCTGAGTTCGGAGTGGTCGCGGAACGTCGCGCGCCTGCTGTACTACGTGTTGCCGAAGACCTCCGATATAAGCGTCATTATTCGCCGCCTGATTCTCGATCAGCCCGTCGATAGCTGGATGCCGGTATGGAGCACCGCTATTTTCGGCGGGGCGGCGCTTGCGCTCGGCGTTTGGAAATTCCAGAGGAGAAGCTTTTGAAAACGGCCCTCATGCTGTTTGTGGCCGCAACGGCGGCGGCACAGCCGAAGGTGGACAATGTTCTGGCGCGGATGGTTCCGCCGGGTTCCACGTCGCTTTCGGGCGCGCGGATGGACCAGATCAAAGCGACGGAATTTTACAAGAGGCTGGTGGAACAGAGAAAGCTTCCGCAGGTGGATCGCTTCGCCGCGGAGACGGGATTCGATCCGCGGCGCGATGTGCGCGAACTTCTCTTCGCGAGCAATGCGACGGGCGGCGTCCTGCTGGCGCGAGGCGTGTTTCCTCTCCATCCGCCAGCGCCGAACGCTAAGCCTGTACGGCACGGCCGTTACACGATTCAAACGTTCGATGAGTCCGGGTTCTGCGTTCTTGACGGAACCCTGGCGGCCGCCGGAGACCTTAAGTCGCTTGAAGCGGCGCTGGATGAATGGGTCTCCGGGAAACATACCGCGGCGCAGCCTCTGCTGGCGAGGGCGCGGGGCGTGGATCCCGGAAGCCAGTTCTGGGGCGTTGCAACTGGTTTCGCCTCTTTTTTTTCGGACAATATGCCGCGCGCGGCGGGCGGCGTCGATTTCTCAAAGATCTTTCGGGGACTGCAGGACAGCTGGTTTCAGGCGGATTTCACGACAGGGTTCAAGGGGATGGTCCACGGCGTGACCGCGACGGAGCAGGATGCGATCAATCTGCGAGATACGGCCAAGGGGTTAATCGGATTCGGGAGGCTAAGCGTGCCGGAGAACCAGAGCGAGATGCTGAAACTTTGGGACGGGATCACCGTGGATCAGGAAGGGCGGAATGTTTCGATTCGCGCGGATATCCGGCAGAATCTGGTCGATCGGCTGGTTCAGATTCTGAGCGCGGCGCCAGCGCGCGGACGGGGGCGCGGAACCCCTCAATAATCCGGTGAGAGTTTTGCCGATTCTCCCCACCATTGGGATTGGGCGGACGGCAACAGTTCGATGTCGCAATCAAGGAGATTCTGCTGGAGGCGACCGAGACCCTTCGTCAGATCGGGGTTTCGGAAGTTCAGCGATGGCTGAATGTTGAGTTGCCGAGCACGAGGAATCCACGAGTCGATCTGCTCGGGGAGACTGGTGACGGTCGATTGGTACAGGTCGAACTACAGGCGAACAACGACCCAGCGTTGCCGCTGCGGATGCTGGAGTACGCGATTGCGATTCGGCGGCGGTACGGGCGACTGCCCTGTCAGGTAGCGGTCTATGTCGGGCGTGAGCCTATGCGGATGGAGGCGCGGCTCGTTGAGGCGGGTCTGGTCTTCGGGTATGAGTTGCTCGATTTCCGCGACGTGAATCCGGAACTCCTGATCGAACAGGGTTCACCTGCCGATCATGTTCTTGCGTTGCTCGCTGGGCGGGCAGATGAACATCGCATTCGGACGATATTGGAGCGGATCGTTCGATTGCCTCAAGAAAGTTGCAGCCGGGCGCTTCAGAGTCTTTTGTTAATATCCGAACTGAGAGGCTTGGGAGCGCGGGTCCAGGAAGAGGTCGAATCGATGCCGTTAGTGCTGAATATGCTCGACAGCGAAGTCTTCGGGCCACCATTGCGGAAGGCTTTGAAGGAGGGGCGGGAGAAGGGGCGCGCGGAAGGGCGCGAAGAAGGGCGCGAAGAAGGGCGCGAAGAAGGGCGCGAAGAAGGACGTGCGGAGGGGCGCACCACGGAGGCTCGGCGATTGCTGCGGTTGCAGGCGGAGAAACGATTCGGCCCACTACCATCGTGGGCTGAAGAGCGTATTGACGCGCTGCGCTGCGATGAGGCCGAGAGTCTCGTCCTGGCGATCCTGGAGGCCGTAACTCTGGAATCGCTATTCGCAGTTAGTCGTTGACGCTGTTATCTATTCCGTCTGTTTAACCGCTTTCGCCGATCCATCGCTACTCTTCCCGGAGCGCCACAATCGGATCCACGCGCGCGGCGCGGCGTGCCGGCCCAAGAGAAGCCGCCAGGGATATGGTCGTGAGCAGGAAAGCCACAACACCGAAGGTCGCAATATCGCCCGGCTGGACCTCAAACAGGATACTCTTCAGCACCCGGCTGAGCGCAAAAGCCCCCGCGAGTCCAAATCCGATTCCTGCCAGCGACACGACCATTCCCTGCCCCGCCACACGCCAGAGAATGGTTCCGGGGCGCGCTCCTAAAGCCATGCGCAAACCAATCTCGCGAGTGCGCCGGCTCACCGCGTAGGAGAGCACACCATAGACGCCGATTGAGGCAATCAGCAGCGCCACAGCGGCAAAGATACCGATCAGCGCCGCGTTGAGTCGGGGCTGCGCAGCGTTGTTATAGACATAGTCGGCGACCGAGCGCACATTCGACAGTGGCAGTTCCGGATCGATATCGTGGATGCGCGCACGGACCGGGTTCCGGACCGATTCCGCCCCGCCCTGTGTCTGAACAACGATGTCCATTGTGCCCGCAAGCCGAGTGGCCGCGGAGAAATAGAGGCACGGAAATTCGCTGTTCAGCGAGGTATGCCGGACATCGCCGACCACGCCGACGACTGTATACATTTGCGACACTGTCGGACGATGAACTTTCTTGCCAATCGGGTTTTCGTCGCCCCATAGTCTTTTCGCCGCCGCGCGGCTGAGAACGATCGCTTCAGGCTGATCGGGCGTGTCATGCTCGGTAAACTCGCGTCCGGCGAGCAACGGGATGCCCATAAGCCGGAAATAGCCCGGGCTTGCGATGCGCCAATCCAACGGAACCGCGGCATCCGGCGGCAGAACCTTCGAACCGACTGGTACGAAGGGCGATCTCGTATAGTTTCCCTGGCCCATCGGAATGCCGCTCGACATCGCGGCCGCCGAAACTCCCGGTATCGTTGACAAGGACTCCTGCACACGGCGAAACAGAGCCCATCGGCGCGCCTGGTCGGGATATCTGAGCGTTGAAGGGGCGAGCTGAAAACTGAGGATTCCGTCCGGATGAAATCCCACCGCGACATTCTGGAGCCGCACCAGGGACTGAATCAGAAGGCCCGCACCGACGAGCAGAATCGTGGCAATGGCAAGTTCTCCCGCGACGAGACCATGGCGCACGATAAGCCGCTCGTCCCCGACGGAGGAACGGCCAGCCTTCCTCAGGGCCGTATTGAGATCGCTTGAGGACGCGTGCCATGCGGGCGCAAATCCAAAGAGAAGACCCGTCGCCAACGTTATGGCCACCGCGAAGAGCAGGACAGATGAATCGAGATGAATTTCCGGTACCGGCAGCAATCCTTGCGGCAGATTCGGATTGGCCAGCCGAATACTGAGCGCCGCTGTTGTCACTCCCAGGACCCCTCCGGCAACAGACAGAACGGAACTCTCGGTCAGAAGCTGCGTCAGCAGCCGCGAACGACCTGCGCCGAGGGAGGCGCGGATGGCGATTTCCCGCTGCCGCGCGCTGGCCCGCGAGAGCAGAAGGTTCGCCACATTGGCGCAGCCGATCAGAAGAACGAACCCCACCGCGCCTAATAGGATGAAGAGGGCCAAGCGCAGATTCGGGGCGACGATCGTCTGCTCGAAATCGATGAGTTGAATTCCCCAATCCCGCACTTCCGGATTTTGCTCCCCCACGCGCCGCGCAACGACACCCATGTCGTCCTGAGCCTGACGGAGAGAGACTCCCCGGCGGAGCCGGCCGAAGACGGTGATTACGTGGTTCAGCCTGATTTCGCGCGCAGGATCGATAATCAGCGGCGTCCAGATGTCGCCGGCCGTCAGAAACGGGAGCCCCGGAGGCGCAATGCCCACAATCGCGTACGTCTGTCCGTTAAGCGTAATCTGTGAACCCACAGCCGAGCGTTGACCGGCGAAGCGGCGTATCCAGAGCGCCTGACTGATCAGCGCGACGCGGTCTGCACCGGGTCGTTCCTCGTCCGGTTGAAAACCGCGACCGAGCGTTGGACGGATACCAAGGAGTGGCATGAGCGATGGGCTGATCGTCGCGCCCGTGATCTGTTCCGGATCGCCGCTGCCCGTGAGCGTGAAGGCGCCGAAGCCCACGGCGCCAAGACTCTCGAAACTGCGGTTCAGTTCCTTCCAGGAGAGGTAATTCAGGACGGACGCCCCGAAGTTTGGGATACCGAGCTTATCGTTCTTTTCGGCGACCTGCATGAGACGATCCGGCGACTCGAACGGAAGCGGCCGGATCAGCACCGCGTTCAACACGCTGAATATCGCGGTGTTCGCGCCGATCGCGAGAGCCATGGTCAGAACGGCCGCGGCTGTGAACACAGGCGAGCGTTTCAAGGTACGGGCGGCGTACCGGAGATCGGCCAGCAGCATGGCCGTTAGACGCGCATGAAGGCGGATGGTCTCACCGCGACGCAATGCCGGAATTTTGTGCGTTACCTTTTCCAGCTTCGGCAGTATATAACGGTGAGCGTTACATATGGCAAGATCGGACCTCGGACTCACCGTTTTTCACATTCTGATCGCCCTTGCCGGCCAGGACCGCCATGGCTACGCCATCATGCAGGACGTCGCCGCACGAACAAACGGGCGGATAAAGCTCAGTCCCGGAACGCTTTATGGAGCGATCCGCCGGCTGCTCGAGGAAGGCCTGATTGTGGAGCTCAACGATCGGCCGGATCCTGAATACGATAACGAACGCCGCCGCTATTACCGGTTGACCGACGCTGGATACGCCGCAGCGCGAGCCGAGGCCGCGCGTATGAAGAGCGTTCTCGGCCAGGCGCGCGCCAGCGGTCTTTTGCCCGGAGACGTCGCGTGATCCGGCTCGCAACACGGCTCTACGGCCTGCTGCTCTTCGCTTATCCGGCGCCTTTCCGGCACGAGTTCGCCGGACCGATGACCACCATGTTTCGCGCCCGTTGCGCCGACGAGATCGAATCCTCAGGCCTCGCAGGACTCTTGTTGCTTTGGCTGCAGGTTCTCTCCGATATCGCCATTTCCGCCCCGAGGGAGCATTACTTCATGTTCATTCAGGATGTTCGTTATGCATTTCGCGCGCTGAGAAAGTCGCCCGGTTTCACAACAGCCGCCGTCGTCTGTCTGGGCCTGGGGATTGGCGCGAGCACCGCCATTTTCAGCATCGTCAACGCGGTGCTTTTAAAGGCGCTGCCTTATCGTGATTCCCGGAACTTAGTGAGCGTGTATACCGAGTTTCGCCGCGCCCATCTTGAGAAGTTCGCGTTCTCGCCACCCGAATTCCGAAAAATGCAGGGCTTCTCGCGCTCCTGGGACCAGGTGGAATCCTGGGTCGTGGGCGGGTCGAGTATCCGGAGCGGCGAACGGCCCCAGCGCATCACGGTGTGTTTCCTGAGCGGCGGAATGATGCCGATGCTGGGAGCGAATCCCGAACTCGGCCGCCCGATTTTGCCTGCCAACGACAACCCCGGCGCGGAAACAGCTTTGGTCCTGAGTCACGCTTTCTGGCAGAACTCGTTCGGACTGGATCCCAAAATCGTAGGCCGCGAAATTCAGATGGATGGCGGTAAGGCTCAGATTATTGGTGTGATGCCCGAGGGCTTCGAATTTCCTCCCGGCAACGCAGAGCCCATGGACGCTTGGGCTCCGCTTCAATTAACCGACCAGCAATTACGGCAGACCGGCAGCCATTTTCTTTCGCTTATCGCGCATCTCCGTCCGGGCGTGACGCTTTCAAGCGCGAAACAGGATCTGCGTTTTATCGAGCGGGAACTCGGACAGGCCGACTCTCCGAACTATCACACGATCGGTCCGAGAGACCATCCACTCAGCGTCTTTGGTTTTCAGGACGAAGTCATTGGCAAGGTTAAAACCGCGATGCTGATGCTGCTGGGAGCCGTAGTGTTCTTTCTGCTGATCGCCTGCGTGAACGTGGCGAATCTCCTCCTGGCACGGTCCGACGCGCGGCGTCGGGAGATCGGCGTCCGCAAGGCAATTGGAGCGGGCGGGTCGCAACTAATGAGACAGTTCGCCGTTGAAGGGATGATGCTTTCCGGGATCGGCGCCGCGGTGGGTATCCTTCTCGCCGTCGGCGGCGTGAAGTTTATTGTCGCGACGAACGGCGGCACCATTCCGCGCATTCGTGAGGCTGCCGTCGATTGGCACGTCCTCTGGTTCGCTCTCGCCGTAGCGGTTGTAACGGGAGTAGTGTTCTGCATGGCTCCCATGGCGCAGTCGCTGAGACTTCCCGTGAATGAAGCGCTGAAGACCGCGGGTGGGCGCTTCAGCGGTTCGCGCCGCTCGAATCGGTTTCGCGCGGCGCTGGTGGTCTCCGAGATCGCGCTGGCGCTCGTTCTGCTGATCGGATCGGGCCTGCTGGTGCGCGCATTCTGGAAATTGCAGGCCGTCGATCCCGGCTATCGGGCCGATCATCTCCTTACAGCGCAAATTTCAATGAGCGGGGCGGAATTCGACGATCCGAATCGAGTGAGGCAGTTCTGGATCGCAGCCAATGAAAAACTGCGAAGCGCGCCCGGCGTAGTATCGGCAACCCTCGTCGCGGGATTACCTCCACAGCGCCCGGAGAACGACAACACCACACTGATCGAAGGTTATGCGGCGGACCCGACCGGGCTCAATCAAATAGTGGCGTTTTATCAGACCGTGGGCGACCATTTCTTCGAAACGATCGGGGCAAAGCTCCTCGCGGGTCGCTTTTTCGACCAGCGCGATGGTTTCGGTTCAGCGCCAGTGGTGATCGTCAACCAGGCGATGGCGAAGACGTTTTGGCCGGGACAGAACCCGATCGGACACAGGCTGCGCGGCGGCGGCTCAATGGAATACCGCACGGTGGTGGGGATTGTGGCCGATATCCGGAATGGCGGGATGGGTAAGCCCGCTGGTACGGAGCTTTTCTTTCCGGCGCGTCAGTTGACGAATGCGACCCGAGGCGCCTATGCGATTGTGCGGACCACTGGGAATCCCGAACTGGCAGCGAACACCGTTCAGAGCGCGATTGCCGCGGTCGACCCCGCCGTTCCGGTTTCGCGGGTTCGCAGCATGGAGGACGTGATGGCGGGAAGTGAATCGCAGCCGCGTTTCCTCGCACTGGCCCTGACTGTTTTTTCGACACTTTCTCTGGCTCTGGCGGGGTTCGGTATCTACGGCGTCATTTCCTATTCCGTCGCGCAGCGGACGTCGGAATTCGGGGTGCGCATGGCTCTGGGGGCGCAACGGTCGGATGTTCTGAAGATCGTGCTTCGCCAGGGAACCGCGCTCGCGTTGGCCGGAGCGATTTTGGGATGCGCGGGAGCGTTGTTCGTCACGAGGATCCTGGAGGGCTTTTTGTTCGAGGTGAGCCGTTTTGACGCAATCACGTTCGCGGCGACCGCATTCGCGCTGATGTGCGTGGCCCTCGCCGCAAGTTGGCTTCCCGCACGGCGCGCGACCTCAGTGAGCCCGGTCCGAGCGCTCCATTACGAGTAGGGCACGGTTGAGCAGAGGCCAATCGTATTGCTACTGGCGGTGTGAATTGATACCTGCTCAGTGAGACTTGCTGGACATCGGAAGAAGGCTGCCTGTCTAATCGTAGGAGAGTTGGGGTCATCAGGAAATTATGAACTCGCCTCTCAGTGTTACTTCGCTGCATCTTACTCCGGAATTAGCGGAAAAGATTCGCAACCTGTCATTCGAGGGGCTTAAAGCGCTGCCGCGGCGCGGAGCTGAGATCGGGGGCCTGATCACAGCGGATCCGTCGACGCTGTCCGTCGCCGATGAAGTGCGGCTCGTCGAGTCCGAACATTTTTTCGGTCCGTCCTACCAGTTGTCGGACAGAGACCTCCTCCGCATGCACAATGCCGCCGGAGAGTGCAGAAAAGCGGGCAGATCTATCGTGGCCTATTTTCGGAGCAGCACGCGCCCGAATGATGAAGTTGACGCTGACGATCGACGCGTGATCGCGGATGTGTCTCCCGACACCACGTTCGCGGTCATCGCCCGGCCAGCGAACAACGGCAGCGCTCGCATCCGAATTTTTCGCGCAGAGGGCAGTGATCGGTGGACTCTCTTCGAGGAACTAAATACTCCTTCATCTGGTAAGTCGTTCCTGGCGAGTAGAGCGCCAAAGATGCAGCCCCAGGAAGCTTTGCGCGCACTCGGAAGCACAGCGTCCGCATCTTCGGGCTATCCACACGCCCCGGAGGCCAACCCGGGCGATCGCGCCCTGCGTCCGGCAGAGGTGACCTCGGGATTGTCGTCCTGGCGCAGCGGGTTGGCCGCACGACGCTTAGTCGTCGCGATGCTCGGTCTTACCGGCATCGTGATTCTCGGCGTCGTTCTTTTCAGAACGCGTGTTGGATCGCGGTCGCAATCCGAAGATGTACCGCCCGAATCCAGGGTGTCGAGGCAATCGGCTTTACTGGCAGCCCCGCCGGGCGGCGGTCTCGGGCTGGCCGTCAGGCCGGAAGTTCGGCAGTTGCACCTTACCTGGAACCGCGATTCTCTCGCAGTGAAGACGGCTACATTTGGCTTGCTGCAGATCCTGGACGGCACTACGCCGGTATCGATCGAACTTGCTTCCTCCGACCTGACGGAGGGTTCATTCATTTACACGCCGCATTCGCAGGACGTCACATTTCGTTTGCGGCTAGGCACTACCTCCGGACAGAGCGCCGAGGAGGCGATTCGTGTCTTCGGAGCCACTCCTCTTCAATCGACCGACGTGGCCGCCGACGCCGCCGGAGCTTCAACCCTTCCCCCCGAACGCGAAGCAGAAATACGGCCTGTCACACGCCCGGCAATTTCCAATCCGCCGCCGGTGCGAACGCAGTCACGCAAAGCATCGCCCCGTCCGACGCTTCAGAAAATCCCGTCGCGGGCCGCGACCACGTCGAAGAGCCGCCCTCAGCCTCCGCAATCACAGGTGGCGCAGTCTCGCACGGCGCAACCAACGCCCTCGCCAGACACCGCGCATCAGAATTCCGCTCCCGTAGCCGACGTGACTCGACAAGCGCAACCGACGGTGGCTTCGACGCCAGGGGCCGGTCGAGCGGAGACAGTTCCTCCGTCCCGCGAAACCTTCCTGCCCGCCGCATCGGCTCCGGCTCCCGTTGCTCCGGAGGGTTCTGCTGTCGTTTACCCCACCCCGTTGCGGCAAGTGCAGCCCTCGCTGAGTGCCGTCCACTGGACTGTTAATGAAAGAACCGCAATTGCCGTCCTGGTTTCGGTCGATCCGAAGGGGATCGTGACCGATGCGCGCACCGAGCTTGCCAGCAAGGGCAAGAGCTTGTTCTTAGAAGGGCTCTGTCTTAACGCCGCGCGCCAGTGGACGTTTAAGCCCGCAAGCGTAAACGGAAAACCGGTGGAAGGCAAATACCGGATCGAATTCGTTTTCAGGCCAAAGTGAAGCGCGACCCACTCGTCCACCCGATACTGTGAAGGGGATTCCTCCGTTTACATCCTCTTCACAACTTCTCAACAACTCAAATCAACCTGAGTGCCAAGCTGAACTCGAAAACCCCGAGGAGGTTGGAATATGCGCTTTCTCGCCATCTGTTTTTTAGCTGCGGCGCCAGTCCTGACTTATTCGCAGGCGTGGGCCGCCGGTAGTACCAATCAACCGTTCATCTCGCCGTTCACGATCAAGCAGACGATCGTTTCCACTGTGCCGGGTAACGGCGACGTCAATCCGTACGGCGTCGCAGTTGTGCCGGTCACCACCGGCGCTCTGCGCCAGAACGACATCCTGATCAGCAACTTCAACAATAAGGCCAATCTTCAGGGGACAGGCACAACGATCGTCGAGATCACCCCCACCGGCCATCTCACTGTATTCGCGACGATCGATGGCAGTCAGTTGCCCGGCTCCTGCCCGGGCGGAATCGGTTTGACCACGGCCCTCGTCGCGTTGCGTTCCGGCTTCGTCATTGTCGGAAGTCTGCCGACCATGGACGGCACTTCCGCGACCGCGCGGGCCGGTTGTCTGATCATCCTGAACAGCAGCGGCCATCCCGTTGCGACTCTCTCAGGTCAGGGCATCAATGGGCCATGGGACATGACCGCGCTCGATTTAGATACCACCGCGGTTCTGTTCGTCTCCAACGTTCTCAACGGGACCGTGGCGGCTAATGGAGCTGTTGTCTCGAAGGGAAGCGTCCTTCGCATTGTGCTTCAGACGCCCACAGGCGGCACACCAATTGAACTCAGCCGCACGATAATCGCGGACGCCTTCGAAGAGCGAACCGACCCTGCGGCGCTGGTGATCGGCCCGACGGGCCTCGGGCTCGCTACCAACGGCGATCTATATGTCGCCGACACCTTGCGGAACCGTATCGCCGTGATCCATAACGCCCTAACGCGCACTCAGCCCGCCGCTGCGGGGGATATGGTTTCAGAAGGTGGGGCCCTCAATGGACCGCTCGGTCTCGTGGTCGCCCTAGACGGCGACATCCTCACGGTGAACGCAGGCGACGGCAACATGGTGGAGACTACGCCCAAAGGCGTTCAGGCGTCCGTCAAAGCTGTGGACGTCTCGGGGATGGGTGGCGGCACATTGTTCGGCCTGGCGCTGGTACCCAGCGGCGAAGGCGTCTACTACGTGGACGACGGCAACAACACATTTGACCGGCTGCACTGATGGGTCAGCCTAAGAGGGAATGCAGGTAATCCCCAACGGCGGTCTGACCAAAGTAATTTGCTGCGCTCTCGGCGCTGGCATGGTACAGGTCGTCTTCGATTGTTGGATCGGCCCCCCTTTGTATCAGCAACCGCACCATGGGCAGGCGACCGTTCTGCGACGCCATGTGCAGAGCGGTCACGCCCTGTCCATGCGTGAGACCGCCGAAAGTAGCCTTGAGATCTACCGTCGCCCCGTGATCGATCAACCAATCAGCCGTTTCGAGGCGATTGCAAACGGCCGCCCAGATCAGTGGCGTTCCACGATACGGGTCTGAGTCGAGGCGCGCTCCCGCCCGAACAAGGCGTGGAAGAACATTCGTTCGGCCCGTCTTGCACGCCCAAACCAGGGCCTCATCCAGAATCTGCTGTGGTTCAGCGGATGGCTGCCAATCCGGGAACCCACTGTGTGGCCGATAGAATCCTCTAGCGGCATACGCCTCGGATGTGAGGGTCCCGTTGTCGTTGAAGCACATCTCCAGAAGGTCCTGCTTGCCGAGTCCGGCGGCGGCGCGCAGATTGCCTGGCGCCGCAGAGTACTGGCCGAGCAGGTCAGCCACCTCTCGATGACCCCAGAATAATCCGACGATCAGAGGAGTTCCGCCCGAACCATGAGCTTCCAACTCAAACTCCGCGCCGCGCTGAATCAATGCGGCGGCAATTTCGCAGTTGTTGGCGTATGCGGCCTGATGCAGAGGCGTCCAGCCACGATCGTTGGACTCGTTCACATTCGCGCCCGCGGCGAGCAGCGCGTGGATGGAAGCGGCTGCCACATCGACGCTGGCTCGTCGGGCGAGACTCACGGCGAGATTCAGAAGCGTATTTCCGTTTGTGCCCCGTTGTTGCGCCAGCCCGCGATGGCGATTCAGCAACGAATTCAGCGCCTCGACATTCCTGGCCTCCAGTGCACGAAATGCGGCGAGAAACGGCTCGGTAGCCTCTGGATTGGCCGTCGATGCCAGCACATTCACCCGCTGAGCCAGTTCGCCCCAGGTTTCGAATCCGTGTTCCCTCGCATAGACGACCTGGGCATCCGCCTCGGAAAACGGCGCCTGAAGTATTTCGTCGTCTGAGCAGCCCTGAAACCGGGGATGCCAAACACGAATTTGCTCCAGCGCGGCAGGGCCCGCGGACTGCCGGGTCCGCACTAAACCGTGAACACGATCCGTCAGCCACTGGATATCGGCGACAAAGAGCTTCGTGTGACTCAGGCCCGGGGAGGGCTCGGCGTAGATCCTGAGTTTCGTCCAACTGGAGAAACCCTGCTCCCGCGCAATGACAAACTGCGCATCGTGCAAAGCTACATCCTGCCGCACGCCGGCATCATCTACGTTGGCCCACCGAAGGTGCCGGGCCCTCAGGCGCGCCAGCGCATCGCGGTTACCCGCGCGGAGAGCGCGAAGCAGTTCGCGCGCCTGCTTCTTCTGTTGTTCCAAATTCATGTTTCGCCTCCTTCAGGCGCCTGGTCCGCGAGACAGGCGAAAGAGGTTCATCGCAAAGTGAACCTGCTCGAATGCAGGTGGGCGCGGCCCTTATGCGGACATGACGCGTCCTGCGCGCATCGAGGTCAGTGTAACAGAGCGGCTAGACTTGGCGCATGATCCGTCAGCTTGCGCCCGTGTTCTTCACCTTAGATATTCCCGCCACACTCGCCTACTACGAGGAGAAGCTGGGCTTTCAATGCCGCGGGACGTGGCAGGATCCTCCGGTTTACGCCATCGTTGCGCGCGGAGCGCAGGCGATCCATTTCCGCTGCGCCGCGCAGCCCACGCCCAATCCTGACAAATATCCCGACGAGTTGCTGGATGCCTACGTGATGATCGAAGATGCCGACGCTCTTTACGCCGAATATGCAGCGCGCGGCGTGGAGTTCACGCGCCGGATCGCCAATATGCCGTGGGGCTCGCGTGAGTTTGTGGTTCAGGATTGCGATGGCCGGCTGCTTGCGTTTGGGGCGAATCCGCAGGTTTCTGATGACTAACCATCCCCGAAAAACGGTAAGCTCGAAAACATGACCGGATCGAAATTCGCCATCGTTGGCGGCGGCATGGTGGCGGGATACGCCGCGAAGCAACTGGTCGAAACGGGCCTGAAATCAGGCGAGTTGACGATCCTATCGGCGGATACTGCGATTCCCTATGAACGCCCTCCGCTTTCGAAGAGTTTCCTGGCCGGAAAGGACACGGAGGAAGGCATCCGCATCAATCCCGAGGATTTCTACCGCGAGCACGGGATTGAGATCCGGCTCGGTTGTACCGTTACGCGGGTTGATCCGAATCAGAAGCGTCTCACTCTGCAATCTGGTGAGAAGTGCGCGTTTGAGAAGGTCGTCATTGCGACCGGCTCGCGGCCACGGACGCTAAGCGTTCCGGGCGCCAGCCTCGCCGGTGTTCGTTACCTGCGCACTCTCGATGATGCCAAAGCCATTCGCGACCTCGCGGCCGGGGCGAAGCGCGCCGTTGTGATCGGAGGGGGGTTCATCGGGATGGAAGTGGCATCAGTGTTGGCGCAAAAGGGAATCGAAACCACTTTGGCGATGCGTGAAGATCGGGCCTGGAAGCAGTTCTTCACTCCTGAGATGTCCGCATTCTTCGAAGGTTATTTCAGCGCACGCGGCGTTCGCTTTCGTAAGAGCGCAGCAATCCGGCAAATGCGGGGTCAACATAAAGTGGAATCCGTCGAGTTCGACGATGGAAGCATTTCCTGCGAATTGGTTGTTGCCGGGATTGGAGCGGAGCCGGTCACGGATTTCCTGGGCGGAAGCGGGATTGACGTCAATAACGGCGTGGTGGTCAACGAATTTCTGGAAACCAAGGCGCCGGGAATCCTGGCCGCTGGGGACATTGCCAATTACCCCGATGTTTTGTTCGGAAAGCGCCGGCGCGTAGAGCACTGGGACAACGCCCTCTCGCAGGCGCAGCACTGCGCCAAAGCCCTGACAGGAGAGCGCGCGCCGTTCCGGCACGTCCCGTATTTCTTCTCCGATGTTTTCGACCTGTCGTACGAATTCTGGGGCGATCCCGAAGGCGCCTCTCGCGTGGTGCACCGAGGGGATCCCGCCACGAACAGCTTCAGCGCGTGGTGGGTGAAAGAGACAAGGCTGGTTGCGGCGTTCGTCATGAACAGGCCTGGAGAAGAGCGCGATCTCGCGCCAGTGTGGATCGAGAAGCAGCAAAGCGTGGATGCGGGCAGGCTCGCGAAGGAGACGAATCCCGCCGCCGCGGCAGCGTAACTTGGTAATTTGTCAGGAGTTCGACGGCCCGACGATACCAGCGGCCCGCAGCTTCGCGATCCGGCCGATCAGCTTCACGGGAACCGGTTTGTCGAGGTCGAAATGAACCGTTCCCTTGCGCATCTCATAACCGCTGAGCTCTTCTTCGAGCTTCTGGAAGAACGTTCCGGATGCGGCAAACAGGGAATAGTGTTGCTTGAAGCCCGCGAAATACAGCAATGGCTTTCCATGCAGTTTGTATCCGGGCACGCCATACCCGATGACCTCGACCGCCGCCGGAACGGCCCGCCTGATCGCGGAGCGCACCTGCTCGAGCTTGGGCCGTAGCGCCTCAGGCTGCCCGGCGATATAGTCGTCAACCGATTTTGGAACCCCTTGTTTCACTGATCCATTCTATTTTCGGGCGCGACTGGACAATGCGTCAGTAAGTGAAGCGGATCTGAAGTTCGAGGCGGCGATTGTTTGCGGTCTCGAGGAAGCCTTCCCCGTTGGGAGTCCCGGCGATGGCGGTGGCCTGACCGAAGAGCGGTGAGGTAATGTTCCCGATGAGCGGTCCGGGATTGTTGTGGTTCAGGATATTGCGTCCGGACATGCCCACGGTGAGGTTGTAGCGCCTGGCAGTGGACGGCTGCGTGAAGAGGCCACGGTTTCCGGGAGGCGGGCCGAGGCCCGCGCCGGATGCCTGACGGTTATCGCGGGACGCGACGCCTGAACCGCCGGAGCCTTTCTCAGGGCCGAATCCCCAGGTCTTCGCGATCCGCAGATTGAATGCGATCTGGAGCGGGCTCTGCCCGTAATTGCGCGCAATGACCGGTTCGCCCGCAGTGGGATAAGGGTTGAGAAGGCCGTACGGGGTCGAGATGACGCCGACGCCCGTGGGATCGTTTGTCAACGCCGGGCGTGCGGTGAATAGGGTCGTCCCATAGATGTCCTGCCCGGACGTGATGTTGAAGGGCACTCCAGAGCGGATGTCGAAGAGTGGATTCAGACGGATATCCCAACGCAGGTTGATGGTTCCCCCGACGAGGAAGTGATGGCGCACGTCCGTCGCGGCGCGTCCGTATTCGCCGGAGAAGTCATAGGGATTGCCGGGATAGGTGTTGATGCCATCGGTGTCGCTCATCGCCTTGTTGAGCACGTAATAGCTGAAGACCGAGACGGCGGGATTGATCTTCGAATTGACGTTGAAGATCAACTGGTTCTGGTTGTAGCGGCCCGTGGACTCCATCAGCAGAATGGGACCTTGGGCCGGATATGGATAAACTCCGCTTCCCGGAACGAGCGGATTGTAGGTGCCGAGCAACGGAGAGTTGATGTTGCGCGAGCGGAACAGATGAAGACCGTGGGAATTCGTATAGGTTACGGCGAGCGTCGTGTTCGCGGGTAACTGGCGTTCGACGGTGATGGCGGACTGCATGATATACGGCGCGCGCATGTTGGAGTCGACGCGCTGGACCGATTGGTTCGACGCCTGGACCAGCGTGGACGGAGGCGGGATTGCGGGGAAGAAAGTCGGGTGCGTGACGACGAACTGATGCTGGGTTACGCCGTCGTAGCGATGCGCGAGGAGAGTATCGGCCAGAGGAAAGCGGTCATAAAACATCCCGAATCCGCCACGCACAACTGTTTTTCCAGGCTTCGCGCCTTTCGCGCCAGGAGCCCAGGCTACAGCAGCGCGGGGCGCGAAGTCACGCCAATCGCTGATGTTGGTCTGCCACTCGTAGCGCAGCCCGAGACTCAGGGTTAAGTTCGGATGAATCCGCCAATCATCACCGATGAACGGGGCGATGTCGAACTGATGGACGCGCACGTCAGGCTGACCGAGCGTTTGCATAAACTGCGTCGGGAGGCCGCCGTAGAGGGCAGACTGACTGCCAAACACGAGGGCGCGCCGGTATTGTTCGATAGACGAGAGCGGGATGAGGACGGGGTTACCGGAGGGATCGAGAATGATATTGTTCGACGAATCGAGTTCGGGCCCTAGCCCTCCCCCGAAGGTGTAAGTTCCGTTGAAATTCGTGGTGGAGTAGCTGTCGTCGGTCTGAGCGCGCAGGCGGACGCCGAAGCGCCAGAAGTGGCGCCCGTGCAGGAGTGAGCCGTAGTTCTGGAACTCGTAGCTGGATTGGTTGTCGGCGTTGTGAGGAGCAGACGCGCCGCCTCCGTTAAAGGAGCCGAGGACCTGAATTACGGGGTCAGTGGTGTTCGCATCGGTTCCGAGAGTGGAACGGAAATACTGAAAGCGCGCTTCGTTGACGAAGTTTCCGTGGACGGAGTTTTCGATGACCTGCGCGGTGTTGAAGGTGATGAGTTGGTGGTAGCCGCGGGAAATGAGATCGAGACTGCCGATGCCGGCGTCATCGATGGCGGCGCGCGTGAAGAGATAGCGCGCGGAGAGCGTGTTCTTCTCGCCGAGTTGCCAGTCAACGTGGGGACCGACGAGCCAATGGCGCTGCGGGGTCTTGAGAACGCTCGAAAAAGGCGTCGGCTGGAAGGACGTCGGGTCGAGGATCACGGCGTTCGTGATAGAGCCGTTATCGACGGCCTGACGCTCGAAGTCGAGCGTGAAGGAACTATGCTTCGCGAGCGGTCCCGAGAAGCTGTTTTCCGTCTCCTGAAGAAGGAAGGGCGCTTTTTGACCAGCGTAAGGATTGCGCGAGTTCCACCAATCCGTGCCGAGGTTGTAGCCGACCGAGCCGTGAAACCGATCGGATCCGGGTTTGGTGAAGATCTCGATGCGACCGTAGCCGAGTTTGTCGTATTCCGGCGTGAACGGGTTGGAGTTGATGCGGATTTCGCGGATGGACTGCTTCGGAGGGAGTTGACCGCCGCTGAAACCATCGACGAAGATGGCGCCCCCGGAGGGTCCGGCGGACGGCCCGGCGAGGGCCTGGAGGTCGGCGACAAGGTCTTCGGGATCGTCGGAAAGCGTGTCGAGGTCCTGACCCTGGAGCACTAGGGCGCCCGCGTTGGCTGACGGGTCCGTGCTGACGCGCCCGGTATCGGCCGCGGCGACATCGACCTGCTGGGCTTCGGCTACGACGCGCAACTGGACGTCGAGCTGATTGGCTCCCGCGATGAGATTAAGCGATTGAGGCTGAGGAGTGGCGAGACGCGTGGCGGCGGCATTGAGCGTCCATGCCCCGGGCGTGAGAGCGGAGAAAGAGTAGGCGCCGTCCGCGCCGGATCGAGAGGTTTTCGTACCGGACGGTCCCGCAATGGTGACGGTAGCGCGCGGGACCACGGCGCCCGATTGATCGAACACGCGGCCGGATAGCGATGCCGTCTGCGCGAAAGAAGCGCGAGCGAGCAGCGCCAGGAGGAGGAAAGACCGAGGTGCGGACCCGGAAATCATCGGCAGCGCCTACCTTATCAGCGCCGCCTTAAAACAACCTGAAATTTAGGGAGCGTTCTGGGGCGGCGGCATCTGGCGCACGCCGAGTGTGGTCAGGACTTCGGGCGCGTTTTCGTCGACGGCGACCGGATTATGACACAGAGTGCAGTCCTGCGAGAGGGTCTTTTTGGCCGAATTCGAGTGGCTTTCGTCGTGGCAGCGGAAGCAGCCGGGGTAGTCCATGTGCCCGAGATTGTTCGAATATGTACCCCAGGTGACTTTGAGGTCCGGGAAAACGTTCTCCTGGTACGCGGCGAGGATTCCGGTGGCGGCTTTGCGGATATCGGCGTCACGCTTTCCGGCAATGTCGGGGTAGCTGCGGCGATAGAAGTCCACGACGCCGGCAGGGATCTTCTGCTCCGCCTCCTGATCCGTCTGGTAATTAGCCTTAACCAGATCGATTGCCGTCTTTTTTACGAACGGAAGGTCGAGGGGAATGTCACCCGCCATGATCTTCCGGTCGATTGCCTGATCCGCCGTCCGGAAGGGGTGGGAGGCGCGGTTGTGGCAGTCCACGCACTGCATTTCGTAAACGGGCAGGGATTGCTCCACGCCGGGTTTAGACCCTTCGGCAAGAAACGTGTCTACCTGTCCGGTCGCGCTGCGGTATTCGACCCAGGGGATCGTTTGCCGTTTCTTGTCTGAGACTGCGTAACGAATATGCACCCCCGGGCCCATGTGCGCGCCGTGGATCCCGCCGAAACGCCCGCCTCCGACGTGCATCGTCAGGACAGTTTCCGTGCGACTGTTCGTTTCGTCCGGATTGAATTTGGTGATGACGCGCACGACGGGTCCAACGAACTGGTTTCGATCATGACACCCCTCGCAGGTGTCCTCCGAGAGGACGAGGCGGTTGCTCTCCATAGCAGACTCGATAGGGCGAGGGTAGTTATTTAACAGGACTTCGATGAGTTGGCGCGTGCCAGCCATTTTCGCCTTGACCCAACCCTGCGCGCCGGGCGCCACGTGACAATGCGCGCATTCCACGGTCCGGTGCGGAGCGCTCAGATGGGCTGTGAACTCCGGCTTCATCACATGGCAGGTTTGGCCGCAGAACTGAGGCGTGTCCATATGGTCGAGTGCGCGATAGCTGACCTGCGCTCCGATGAGCAGGTTCAGCATCGTCATGATGCCGAAGAAGATGCCTACTCTCCGCCAGGCTTGACGGCGGTCGGGCAACTCACCCAGGTCTTCCCTGAGGCTGCGCTTCGCGAACGCGATGCCGATGGGAATGAGAATGAGACCGAGGAAGAAGACTGCGGGAATGATGAGGAAGATCAGGATGCCGACATAGGGATTGTCAACATGCCCGTGAATACTGGACGGGAGGACGAAGAGCCAGGTGAAGCCCGCAAGCGTGGCGAGCCCAGCTCCCAGCATGCTGATCCAGTGGCTTGTAAGTAGAATCAGGACGGGACGTCCGCGGAGATCGGCCATTATTCGCCCTCGATTATTTCTTGTTGCTGGCCCTCGCAGCGCTGATGTAAGCGACCAGATTGGCTGTTTCCGCGCTATCGAGGTGCGGCCATGAGATGCCTTTGGCGGTCATTTGATCTAACATTTCCGGACCATAAGCCCAGAGTGACTGCCCGCTTGTGAATACCGGAAGGCCCTGAGGACCGTCCGGATGACAGGTGTCGCATTTCTTTGCGGCGAAGATTTTCCTGCCCGCTGCCACACTGCCGTGCCCGAGGAAGAACTGCTGCGACCAGAGATATGTGGTCACATCGCGCATTTCCTCAACCTCGAGCTTCGGGGCTGGATTGGCCATCTTTGGCGCGTGGTTCCACATCTCGACCGCGAGTTCCACAAGCGTCTGTTCGTGCAGACGGTTTTCGAGCGCGAGTTTCCCGGTATGACATCCAGCGCAACCCTTCTCGGTGAAGGTCGCCTGGCCGCGCTCACGCGACCCGAGGACGAGTTTTGAAGTCTGGGTGGGCTTACCGGCAGAGTTACGGAGGTAGAGGAGGATATCGGTGAGTTCCTGCGCGGTGAGTTCCGGCCACGCCCACTTGCGTCGCGCAAACTCCTCATGCATCTGCGCGGAATGATTCCACATGGCGTCTATCAGAGCAATGGGGGCATATGTGGCCTGCCATTGCGAGACCGGTTTGGCGGCAGGAAGAACGGGCTGCGTGAGGCCATGGCATGCGGCGCAACGCTTGGTTTCAAACAGATGCTTGCCGCGGCCAGCGTCGCCTGGTTTATCAAAGAAATGGAGTGAATAGAAGTAGGCGAAGAGGTCGGAGGCGCCCTGAACGTTCAGATTGTCCGGCTTCATGCCGCGCTCACGCATGGCCGTCCACATTGTGGGCGCGTGATTCCACATTGCGCTGATGAAGGCCTCGGGCGTGAGATTGCGGGCAATTCCTTTGGTGAGGTCCGGCGCGGTCTTCCCGCCCTCGCCTTTGATGCTGTGGCACTGAATGCAAGAGAGCGTGCGGAAGAGTTGTTCACCGCGAGCGGAGTCCATTTCGACGCCCGCGGTCTGAGCGGCAGCGGATCCCGCCACCAGCGCGATAGCCATTCCGAATGTAATTCTTTGGGTCCCCATGCTCAGCATTATCTGGTGAGTCTCACGCCAGTTGTGACGAGGTGCGAACGGAAGCCTTCATAGAGGTAGAACGCCTCCCCGTAGCCGTAATAAGTCCATTCGCCAAACCACTCGACGTGTTTGTAGACGGGGAGCATGAATTTGGCGAAGGGCTGAAAGTACTCGGTGGGCCTGCTTCCGGAGGAGATAAACAGAGATCCGCCGGCAGTGACGGTCGGAGCAAGGCCGAAGTAATGTTTCAGGTTACCGGTGATAAGCGCTGTAGCGGAGTGCGCGTCATCGCGATACAGCGATTGGCCGGCAGTGAGGAATTCCGGCTCCAGATAGCTGATATTGGAGTAAACCGAGGAACGAGAATAAGAGCCCTGGATGGTCCAGTTCTTAGCGAAACGCGGCGACCACATCATCGAGAGGGATTCCTGATGGGCGAGAAAATCGTACTTCACGCCGGGCAGAGGATTCTGGTTGTTCAGGAGGTTGAAATCCACGGTGAAGCTGAGGGAATCCATTGCCTGATAACGCGCCTGAGCGCGAACTTTCTGGTAGTCGTAGAGGCTGGTCCGGAAGTAAACACCTCCGCTGGCCGCGCCTTCCACATCACCTGTTAATAAGAGCTTCTGGCTGGCGCGGAATGTAATACCGCCTAGGGCCACATTGCGGCGCAAATCGCCTTTGTCAGGCGTCGGCAAGCCCGAGGGAGGCAGAACCACGTTGTTCGCATTACCCCAGACGTAGCGGTATCCGCCGTGAAGGGTGAACTTCTTCGAAAGCTCGAAGAATACATGGACTTCATTCTGGTTGTAGTTCGTGTAGATGGAGGACAGGAGTCCCGCGTTTATCTGCGTAGCCGGCGTGTGCCCGGTAAGCAGATTGCTCGAGTTCGAAGCGCCGGCCACGTGCAGGCGGTCGGTCATCCAGTCTTCAACGATACGAACGCGGCGGAAAGGACGAATTTCCACGCCAGCGCTGCCCGTCACATGAGGATTCGTTGCCGCGGCCGCCAGCAGAAACTGCTGGCCTGTATAAAACAAAAGCTGATTCTGCAGCACGAAGTTACCGGTGTTGTACTGCGAATAACTCGTGTCGGTCTTCGGTTCGCTGTAAAGAAACTGTCCGTAGACGTCGATGTCCGAGGTGAGGTTCGCCGTCACGAGACCTTTGCCGTAAACGCTCGAGCCGGTGATTCCGTAAGAGCCAATCAGGTTATTCAGATGCAGATCCTGGCCTAAATAGGGCGTGAGAACGTTTCCGTAGTTCGTCTGGCCGGTGCTCTGATAAAGCTGCTGATTGTTGCCGAACGTGTTACCGCCCGCCTCAAGCGTCACATGGAACTTCTTTCGCTCGATGCGAACGCCGCCGCGATAGAGTTCCATGCGATCGAACATCGTATACGGTACGGGAAACTCATCGCCGTCCGAGACGAAGGCGGTGGCTCCGGTTCCCGAACCGCCGTCGTGCTCATAAGCGACGTAGGGGACAACCCAGCTTTGGGGAAGCAGATCGAGGGAGAACGTTCCGATGCGACGGCGCGTGTCAAAGGACTGCTCGTTGAGGATGAGGCCGTTGGAAGAGAGAAGTGGATCCGCGTACGATGGCAGGTAGTTAAAGTAAGCGAAGTCGCGATAGTCCGCGTTGAAGTCGTAGAGTTTGAGCTTTCGAACTTCAACGTGGAGCGACTCCGACGGTTCGTCGCCCCAACTCTGGGCGCGCACATCGATACGGTCGTAGAGATGATGGCGGGGGTTGACGATGCTGAAGTCGGCGCCGAGAAGCTTGGGGCCGGCGCCGAGATTGACGATGCTGCGGTACGTGTCGAGGCTGCCGCCTACTCCAGTTTGCCAGCGATAGCCGAGGTCAATGTATCCGGTGAAGCGCTGTTCGGTTGCGGGAACAGGGGATGAGGCATCAGGCGCAGGAGCGGAAGCAGTCGCGGGGGCCGGCGGGGCCTGGTCTTTCGCAGGCTCCTGCGCCAGCAGGGGTATCGCGGCCGCGAGAATGCAAAAAGCCCTCATCGCAGGAGATTCCTATCGACGTAGCTGCCATGAATCTTCTGATGGCAGACGGTGCAGTTGCGGTATCGCGCCGAGAGGAGATCGTGGAACGAAGGCGGAACGACGCCAATACTCGCTTTCGTTGTCTGAGACGGCGGGAACGGAAGGTTCGCATGGCATTCGAGACACACGTACCGAACCTCCTGCCGGGTGAGCATGCGAGGGTTGGCGGAGCCATGCGTCTCGTGACAGGCGCCGCAGCCCTCATAGCGCAGCGCCGCGTGCTCGAATGTAAAGGGTCCGCGCTTATCCCCGTGGCATTTGAGGCATCCCGCGTCATTGGCTGCAAACGTCTGCGTCATACTCGGGCGCACCGAGCCATGAGGATTGTGGCAATCGACGCAGGACATTGCTTCTTCGGGAAGCCGATGATGGTATGGCTTCTGGAACTGCGACCAGACGTTGTTATGGCAACTGCCGCATTGTTTGTTGATGGATGCAGGACGGCGGTCCACTAATCCGCCGGGTTCGGCCGAATGAACCTTGTGGCAGGCGGTGCAGGAGACTGCATCCTTCATATGACTGCTGGTCAGGCGACCTATGTGGGTCTGCTGGTTGAGGTGGCACTCGAGACAGACCTTGTCCGCCGCTCCGGATGAAATCTTGCCGGGGTTGCGAATGTCCTCGGCGGAGCCCGACTCCGTGTGGGTCTGCGCCGGTCCGTGGCAGCCCTCGCAGGAACGGCCTTGAAATCCATGAACGCCGTTGGAATCAATGGCCCAATGCGGGCTCTTCACGAAGTTGTTGTAAATATCTTCGTGACAGGTCTGGCAAATCTCGGAGCCAGCGTAGCCTTTCGGGAGCGCAGGCTGCGCCGAGGCGACTCCGACGGCCAGGAACGCGGCCGCGCAGAACACAATCAGATCAATATTGCGCATGCACCTGGTCCACGGCAAAAGCGGAGCCTGAGCTATGACAGACCGTGCAAGCTTCACCGAGAGACGTGGTGTTCGAAAGCATGTGCGATGCGGCGGGAAGATCAACATGGCAACCGCTGCACGCCGAAGAAATGGGCTGAATCGGATTAATCGGGCCCTGCGGGTCCATCACTGTATGGAGACCGAGGGGCAGATTCGACTCGCTGGCATTGACGTGGCAAAGGGCACAGTTGCGCGTGTCTTCGGCATGGCCACCCGGGTCGAATGGAGGGAAAAGGGTGCCGCTGAAGTCATTGACGCTGCCGTTGCGCCCGATCACGACGTAAGTGCGGCCGAACTGCTGCATGTTGACGCCGTAATGAATCCGATGCACCAGAAGGTTGAGATTGATGCCTTGGGGCGGTTTGTTCCTTTCAGTGGGGTCCGTCGCGTTCGGGCGCTGCGCTATGTCGGTGTTGGAATTGTTGTGACAGAAGACGCAGTACTCCGTATCGTTGCGCAGTGATCCGTGCTCCTGCAGACTGACGTGACACTGGTTGCAACTTGACACCTGAACTACCGTCCTGCGATTGCTGACCGGAGAACCGTCGACGGAAAAGTAGAAAACCTTATTGGGTGCGCCGTACTGGATGCTCATCTGCTTCGGGGTCCCCGCCAGAACGGTTTCACTGCGGCGGGCTTCGACGCCGATGGCGTAGGTCCCGGTAGAACCCGCGGGCACGACATGCGTAAACGTGTACATACAGTTGCCGGCGTTATCGCAGGATGACGTGGATGAAGCGCTCTCCGTCACGTAACCCGGGCTTGTCACGTCGGCGCCGAAACTTGTTGTGCCGTAGTCGGTGGTCGGACCAGCCATCGTGAAGGAGAGAGAACTGAGGGCCGACAGCGGGAGGCCGTTTCCGCTGTTGTCCTTGACTGTGAAGGACACCACGGGCGCCGTTCCGGCGGCTCCGTTCTTGACGCCGGTAATCGCCACCGCAAGGCCGGATAGAAGGCTGGATGCTGTCGGGGCGACGTGCGCTCCTTTGATAGAGGCGTCGAAGTCGCGCTGGCCTTGAGGGATATGGCAAACCGAGCAATACTGGTCGGAAGCCTGCGGGCCGCCCGCGTGGTTTTGGCCGGTCACGAAATTTACGTCGTCGTGGCAGGAACCGCAGGTGAGACGCGTCGGATTGATCAGATAGGCCGTGGCGTTGACAGCGCCGCTGGTCTGGGAATGGCAGGTTTCGCAGCGTCGCGGGTCACCCGGGTCGGCGGGATAGGCGACATTCCCATAATTGTTGTCGCCTCCGGGGCTGTACGTGCCCCCTGCGATAACGCTCGGGAGGTTATTTCCCATGTGAAGCTTATGAAAAAAGACCTTGGCGTCGAGCGTCAGGCCGGTATCCGGATTGATCAACTGGGAGTTGTGGCAAAGGACGCACATGTCGAGGCCTCGGCGCGATCCACCGTGGAATGACAACTGATCGTGGCATGTGTTGCAACTGGCGGTCCTGACCACGTCATCGACGTGAATGACCGACGAGCCGTTCGGGACGAAATTATAGGTAGTGCTGGCGTATGCCGTGTTGAGGTTAAAGGCGCTCAGGTCTCTCGATCCGTAGATCCCAATGGTGTGGGTGGCGGTCGTGTCGAAACCCGCCGGGGCCTTGGTGGCGAAGGTGTATGTATATTGCCCGTTTCCGATCTGAGTCGTCGTGCCGCCGGAGTCCTTGCCGGGCTGTTGGATCGAGGCGATCATGCTTCCGCTCGTCGCTCGCGTCGTGTAAGTGAAGTAATCACGCGAGTTCGCGGGAAGCACGGCGGCGATGAAGCTCGGGCTGATTACGCCCGGCGTGGCCACCCCCGCCGCGTCGAGCGGATTCCCGGCGGAATCGGTAATCGTGTAAGTGACAGCGATGGTACCGTCCGAAGCGATTGAAGCCGAATTCACCGAGAATACGAGCCCGGGACGGATGAACTCAACCGTGGCGTTATCCATGAAAAACGCCTTTTCGTGAATCGAATACGGCTTTTTGTTCGTTTCACTGAAGAGACTGACGCCGATAACGGCCATCAGACTCGTTGCCCGCAAACAGAGCCGAAGAACTCTCAAGCGCCGCCTCCCCTTCCACGCATCCTTAAATGCAAAATGCACCCGGCCGCAGAATGGCGGAAGCATTTGATCCGATCAGCCGTACCAAAGCCGCTGGTGACTCCCGGCGTACGACCGTGCCTCGTCCTCTTCGTCGCCCATTGGACACGGGGGGATGACAAATGGTGTTTTTTTTTGCGGTCTTCTGTGTAATTCAAGCCCGACGAATCGGGCCGGAAGCCGTTCGGGAAAAATCAAATCATCGAGATTCGAGTGGCATCTGTAGCCTCGATGGGTCGTTATCACATCCGCCGTAACGTTATCAGTTCGGCAAATGAATTTCGCTGGAAGCGGGCAACGGCGCCCCGGAAAATCGTTGCGCTACCGTGCGCCCAGATTATTCCGATTACGAGTCGCCTAAACCTAAACCAGAAGGACCGGAACGAAGAACTCATCAGCAATCCCGAGGCAGGGAGTGGCAGGGTAATCACCTCGGAAAACCTGGCGACCATGCGCGTCCGCGCGAACCGCTATCCATCCATATCTCCGCCGACCTGAAGCGCTGCGGATGAGGCCCAGAACAGGAGATCTCCCGTGTTTCGAATAAGCCCGGAGTTAAAGAAGAACGCTGTCAGGAGGCGCCCCGCCGCCGCTCCGACGAGGGCTGGACTCTTTTTGTTGATCGTCACGCTGCCCATTGTGTACAGCGGATGCAGCGAAAAGAACGTCGAAGGCGCCGCCGCCCCGCCGCTCGATGTCGAAGTCGTGAAAGTGACGCCGCAGGATGTGCCAATCACAAAAGAGTGGGTCGCCACGCTTAAGGGACTTGTTAACACTGACATCCGCGCTCAGGTTTCCGGTTATCTGCTGAAGCAGGACTACACGAACGGGGCCTACGTTAATAAGGGAACCGTACTGTTCGAGATCGACCAGAGGCCATTTCAGGCGACGCTGGCCCAGATGCAGGCGAACCTTGCCCAAGCGAAAGGCGCCGTAGACCAATCCAAGGCGGCGCTCGAGCAGGCGAAAGCGGAGCAGCAACGCGCCGAAGCGGAACTGGGTAAGACGGAGATCGACGTTACCCGCTACACGCCGCTGGCTAAAGTTCACGCGATCAGTCAGCAGGAACTGGACACGGCGGTACAGCAGAATCTGGGCGCGAAGGCGCAGGTGGAGGCGGCTAAAGCCAATGTCGCGACGGCAGGCGCCAATATCGTGGCTCGCCAGGCAAGCGTTGCCGCTGCCGAAGCAGCTGTCGAGAATGCGCAATTGAACCTTGGGTTTACCAGAGTTACTTCGCAGATCGCCGGTATCGCGGGAATCTCGAACGCTCAGGTGGGCGACTTGGTCGGACCACAAAGCCCGACTCCGCTGACGACGATTTCGACAGCTGATCCGATTCTGGCTCAGTTCTCCGCCAGCGAACAGGAGTACCTGAACGCGGTGCGCGCCAGCGGAGGTAACCTCGGTCCCGATTCCGTTCTGAACAAAATTGTCTTCGAGCTGATTCTGGCCGATGGAACGGTGTATCCACATAAGGGAAAGCTCCAATACGTCGATCGCGACATCGATGTGAAGACCGGATCCATCAACGTCCAGGTCGCGTTTCCTAATCCCGGCAATGTGCTGCGTCCCGGAGGCTACGGTACCGTGCGGGCGGTCGTGCGAACGGAGCAGAACGCGATGACGGTTCCGCAACGCGCCCTGAGTGAAATACAGGGCCGTTACATGGCGGCGGTGGTCGGTCCGGACAACAAGATAGCGATCCGGCAGGTCACTCCCGGGCAGCAGGTGGGAACTGTGTGGGTCATCAACGCAGGTCTGAAACCTGGCGACAACGTGGTCGCAGAGGGTATTCAGAAGGTGCGAGACGGCATGCAGGTGAATGCCAAGCCTTATCAGCCACCCTCCCCAACGGCCGCGAAATGAACCGTTGAAGGCTTCGTATCCGATGCGCCCGCGTTCAGTCTTGAAAGAACATCATGACTAAATTTTTCATCAATCGTCCCATCGTTTCGATCGTGATTTCGATCATCTTTGTGCTGGTGGGCTTGTTCGTGATGCTCACGCTGCCGACCGCGCAGTTCCCCAACATCGCGCCGCCGGAGATTCAGGTAAAGGCGACATATCCCGGCGCGGACGCATTGACAGTGGAGCAGTCGGTCGCGGCGCCGATCGAGCAGCAGATGAGCGGCGTCGACAACATGAACTACATGTATTCGATCAACGCCAACAACGGCCAACTGCAGCTGACGGTGAACTTCGACGTCAAGACGGATCCGAATACGGACCAGATCCTCACGCAGATGCGGCAGAATCAGGCCGCCTCGCAGCTTCCCACGGCGGTGACGAATTACGGCGTTACGGTGCAGAAATCCACCGCCGCCCCGCTCATGCTGTTCGATCTTTACAGCCCGGACGGCCGCTACGACGCGGAGTTTCTCGCGAACTACGCCTACATCAACCTGAACGATCAGTTCACGCGCGTGCCCGGAATCGCGAGTGTGCAGGTGTTCGGCGCAGGCCAATATGCGATGCGCGTGTGGGTTCGACCCGATCAGCTTTCCAAACTTGGCATCACAGTCCCGGACATTGTTCGGGCGATTCAGGCCCAAAACAACGTGAATCCAGCGGGGCAGATCGGCGCCGAACCGGTACCGGCCGGGCAAGAGATGACCTACTCGGTCCGCGCGCAAGGCCGACTGACGAGTCCGGAAGAATTCGGAAATATCGTAGTGCGCGCCAACACTGACGGATCCGTAGTGCGGCTTAAGGATGTCGCGAGGCCTCAGCTGGGCGCGCAGGTTTATAACCTGAGGGGCCGCCTGGATGGAAAGCCTTCGGCGGTCGTAGCGCTGTACCAACTTCCGGGTTCCAACGCGGTTAAGGCCGCGGCTGGCGCCCGCGCCTTGATGGAATCGCAGAAGTACCGTTTTCCTCCCGGACTGGAGTACACAGTCGCGCTGGACACGACCATCCCAGTCACGGAGGGCATGAACGAAATCATTCATACCCTGTTCGAAGCAATCGTGCTCGTGATCATCGTGGTCTACCTGTTCCTGCAGGGCTGGCGAGCCACGATCATTCCCCTGATGGCTGTGCCAGTATCGCTGGTCGCGACCTTCATGCTTTTCCCGCTGTTCGGCTTTTCGATCAACACGCTGTCGCTATTCGGCCTCGTGCTGGCGATCGGCCTCGTGGTCGACGACGCGATCGTCGTAGTGGAAGCGGTGGAACACCATATCGAGCACGGGATGGCCCCAAAAGCGGCTGCGTTCAAGGCGATGGAGGAAGTATCGGGTCCGGTTATAGGTATCGCGATTGTCCTTTCAGCTGTGTTCATACCTACGGCCTTCGTTCCCGGCATCACCGGTCGCCTTTATCAGCAGTTCGCTGTAACGATCGCGGTGTCGGTGATCATTTCCGCTTTCAATGCGCTCAGCCTCAGCCCGGCGCTGGCCGCGCTCCTTTTGCGGCCGAAAAAGAAGTCCCGAGGGCCTTTGGGGCGGTTCTTCGATTGGTTCAATCGCTGGTTCAACCGCATGACGGACGGCTACGTGAAGGGGTGCGGCGTGCTGCTGCACAAATTCGCGTTCAGCCTGATTTTGCTGGTGGGATGCAGCCTGTTGGCGGGGTGGTTCGGGTCCAGATTACCGGCGGGATTCCTTCCGGACGAGGATCAGGGTTACGTATTCGCCGCAATTCAGCTCCCCGATGCATCTTCGCTACAGCGTACGCAGGCAGCGGCGGAGAAAGTCGAGAACATCCTGCGCGGGACCCCGGGTGTGGAACATGTGACGACGGTGGTTGGGTTCAACCTGCTGAGCGCTGTTCAGAACACGTACAGCGCATTTTTCTGGGTGACGCTCAAGGAGTGGTCGGAACGCAAGGCTCCCGAGGAACAATACTCAGCTATTAAGGCTCGAATCGGTCAGGAACTTAGGAAGATTCCCGAGGGAATTGCGTTCGCCTTTTCGCCTCCTGCGATCCCGGGTGTCGGCGCGGCGGGCGGATTCACGTTCATTCTGGAAGATCGGTCCGGCGGCGATGTGCAGTTTCTTGCGAACAACGTGCAGACTTTTCTGGCCGCTGCTCGAAAACGGCCGGAGCTTACGGGCCTCATCTCTATGGCGCTCCCGAACGTCCCCCAACTCTTCGCACAGGTGGACCGCGATAAGGCGCTTAAGCAGGGCGTCGATCTGAGCGACGTCTACAGCACCCTGCAGTCGTTTATGGGCGGCGCGCTTGTCAACTACTTCAACCGATTCGGACGTCAATGGCAGGTGTTCGTGCAAGCGGAAGGCGACTATCGAACGAAGGCTGAAAACGTTGGGCAGTTCCAGGTGCGGAACCGGGACGGAAGCATGGTGCCTCTTTCGGCTTTGACAACTATCGAGAACCGCAGCGGACCGGAATTCACCATGCGTTACAACCTTTACCGCGCCTCGCAGATCAACGGGAGCGCTGCGCCGGGCTATAGCTCGGACGACGCAATGAAAGCGCTCGAAGAAGTTTTCAAGGAGTCGATGCCGCGCGAAATGGGATTCGACTACCTCGGCATGTCATTCCAGGAAAACGTCGCCCGAAAAGGCGTGCCGGTGTCCGTGATTTTCGGGATTTCAGTGCTGTTCGTTTTCCTGATCCTCGCGGCCTTGTATGAAAGCTGGACGCTACCCTTCAGTGTTCTGCTGAGTACGCCGATCGCCGTATTCGGCGCGTTCGCTGTGCTGTATCTGCGGCGACTCACAAGTCTCACGTTCGAGCTGAACGTGTATGCGCAGATTGGCCTGGTCATGCTCATCGGACTCGCGGCGAAGAACGCGATTCTGATCGTCGAGTTCGCTAAGGCGGGTTTCGAAGCGGGCGGCAAGACGCTGGCCGAAGCGGCGCTGGAAGCCGCGAAGGTTCGACTGAGGCCGATTCTGATGACCTCGCTCGCGTTCATTCTGGGATGCGTGCCTTTGTGGACAGCCGCGGGCGCCGGCGCAATTTCGCGGCAGGTGATGGGTACCGCTGTGATCGGCGGAATGCTGGCTTCGAGCGCAATCGCAATTTTTGTCATCCCGGCGCTGTTCTACGTCGTCGAAAAGCTGAGCGGCGCCGCGAAACATGCTACTCCGGTTCCGACTCAACAGCTCACGCCGAGAACGTCTGAATGAGTCAGAGTCGGGCTTCACAAACAGCCGGGGAACAGCAGCGCCACCCCGGAATACGAGCGGCGTCTCTCACGGCCGTTCTTATTCTTACGGGCTGCGCTGTGGGGCCCAATTATCAGCGCCCTAAGGTGACCACGCCGCCCGCTTTCCGAGGCGCGGAAGGCGCGGCGCAACAGGCTTCCTTCGCGGATGTTCCGTGGTGGGACGTCTTTAAGGACGAGACGCTCACAAGTCTCATTAAGACCGCGCTGGCGAATAATTACGATCTTGGGATTGCGGCGACCCGGGTGGAGCAAGCCCGGCAAGCGTCCGCTGAGGCGCGTTCGCAATACTTCCCCGCGATCGATTACCAGGGACGCGTCGGAGGCGGACGGAACCAGCTATTCACCACTCCGCAGGCCAATCCCCCCGGAGTCCAGGGACTCGCGGTCGCGATAGCCAGCGCGAGTTGGGAAGTAGACGTCTGGGGCCGGATCCGGAGGCTCAACGAAGCGGCAAAGGCGCGGTACCTGTCCACCGAAGAAGCACGCAGAGGAGTGATGCTCACTCTGGTGGCAGACGTCTCGACCGCCTACTTCCGGCTGCTCGGGCTACAGCGGCAGCTCGAGATCGCGGTGCAATCGGAAGACTCCTTCAACCAAACGCGGCTGCTGTTCACACAGCGGATGGAGGGCGGGATTTCGTCGCAATTGCCGGTGTCGCGCATTACGGCCATTCAGGCAACCTCTTCGGCGCAGGTCATCGAGTATCAGCGGCAGATCGCCCTACAAGAAGATCAGCTCAGCGTTCTCCTGGGGCAGAATCCCGGCCCGATTGCGTTGAAGGCGAAGCTTCTGGAAACAACACTGCCTCCCGAGGTCCCCGCAGGCTTGCCTTCCTCACTGCTCGAGCGCCGCCCGGACGTGCTTGCAGCGGAACAGACAGTCCGCGCCGCCAATGCGCAGATCGGGGTGGCGACCGCCGACTTCTTCCCCAAAATCGGCCTGACGACATTCTTCGGCAAGCTAAGCATTCCGCTCGAGAATTTCACCTCCAGCGTATCGACGCTCAGCAGCTTCGGGGCAACTATGACAGGTCCGATCTTCGAGGGCGGCCGGCTCAAGGCGCAGAAGCGCCAGGCAGTCGCGGAATGGGAACAGGCGAAGCTGCAGTATCAGCAGACGGCTTTGAACGCATTCCGCGATTCCGCCGACGCGCTGATTTCGCGTGAGAAATACGACGAGATTCGCGTCAGCCAGATGAAGGCAGTCGATTCCTACGAGGAAGCGTTTAAGCTCGCGAACACCCGATTCGATCAGGGCTTTTCGAGCTACTACGAGGTTCTCGACACGCAGCAGCAGCTCTTCCCTGCTCTGTCTGCCCTGGCCGCGACCGAGTTGGAGCGGCGGCTGGTAATTATTCAGCTCTACCGGGCGCTTGGTGGCGGCTGGAAACTGACCGATCAGCAATTCCTGTCGGGCACTCCCTAGTCCTGGTCTTCACTTTCACAGAAGAGAGGTGAATCAAATGCCGGAGGCGCTCAAGGAGTATGACTTGGTTGTCCTCGGAGGCGGCCCCGCCGGGATCATGGGCGCGGGAACGGCCGCGAGGTGCGGGAAATCCATCGCTCTCATCGACAGCGGCGAAGAGCTGGGCGGCGCGGGGGTCATCACCGGTACCGTGCCGAGTAAAACGCTGCGAGAAACGGCGATTATGCTTTCCGGCGCGCGATCGCGCGATCTCTACGGAGTGGATCTGTCGCTGCGAAGAGAGGCCACCATCGCCGATTTGATGCGGCATCAGCAGTCCGTTCAGGCGAGCTTCAGCGCGTGGCTGGAGGACGTATTGAAGACCTCCGGCGCAGAGGTTTTCAGCGGGACAGCGGAGTTCCTGGACAGCCACACCGTGCGGGCGCGGATGAACCGTCAGCCCGCGGGCAGCCCGTATCACGAGGGTCAGACAGTCGATTTTCGTGGCGCGCAGATCCTTGTCGCTACGGGATCTTCGCCAATTCGCCTGCCCAACGTCGCATACGACAGAGGCCCAATTGTGGATTCCGATTCGGTTCTGCATCTGCGCCGGCTGCCGAAATCGATGGCCGTTGTGGGCGCCGGAACCATCGGTTGCGAGTACGCGTGCATCTTCGCCGAGTTGAATACGCAGGTTCACGTTATCGACGGGCGAAGTCGCGCCCTGCCGTTCCTGGATACCGAAATTTCGGACATCCTGACGCGGGTAATGAAAAAAAATGGCGTCATATTCCACTGGAACGAGCGCGTAACGTCTTTCGAACCCGTGGGCGCCGACGCGGTCGTTCTGACGTTATCCTCTGGCGCGACCCTCAAAGTCGAAACCGCGCTCGTCGCAGCAGGACGCCGAGGCAACACTCACGCTTTAAAGGTTGAGCTCGCGGGCATCAGGCTTGGTGACCGGGGACTGATCCCGGTGGACGAACACTACCGCACAGAAGTTCCGCACATCTACGCCGCCGGCGATGTTATCGGACCGCCAGCGCTTGCTTCGGTCGGCATGGAGCAGGCGCGGCACGCGATGCGGCAGGCCTTCAGCAGCGGGCCACGAGTGGACATTCCGGAACTCCTGCCGACGGGGGTTTATACAATCCCCGAGATCGGGACGGTGGGGAAGACGGAGGACGAACTGATCCGGGAAGGCGCGAAGTACGTTGCGGGACGAGCTCGCGCAGCCGACAGCGCGCGCGGCAGAATCATCGGCGAGACCGATGGCATTCTAAAGCTGCTGTTCGACCGGGCTGACATGAAGCTGCTGGGGGCGCATGCCATCGGGGAGCAGGCGACCGAACTCGTGCACATCGGCCTTATCGCGATGCTCATGGGAGCAACGGCCGAACTCTTCGACGAAACGTGTTTCAACGTCCCGACGCTCGGAGCAATCTACAAAACAGCGGCGCTCGACGCATTGGGTCAAGCGTTGTTTACGGACTAGCGATTCAGCACTTCGCGTGCAAGACCTTGATGTGACCGCGCAGTTTCCGGGGCCTGACGGTTCCCCCATGGTCCTCAAGGTACCGGCAGGCGGCCTCGACGTCCGAAGAGAGGTTTTCCGCAAAACAGATATGGAGCCGACGTGGGGGTCGTGAGCGCTTTTCAGCTCTGGTGGAATTGCTCCCCCGGAGTTGGCTGTTGGGGACCCGAATAGGGACCCTAGTTCCCGAAGCTGCGGATCGCTTCGGTTTCGTCGGTGAATGCTGGAATCAGCGTGCTGATTCCAGTCATATCGAGAATCTTTTTCACTTCAGCCGAGGCGTTTACGACTTTCAGAGCGCCCTGGTTGCGCACCAGGTGGGAGTAGCAGCTCATCAACTGACCAAGACCGGCGCTGTCGATCTTCGTGACGCGGCCGAGGTCGATGATGACGCGCGAGTCGCTCTGTTCCAGCACTTCGCGGCGGAGTTCGTCCAGTTCGCGGGCGGAGTGCGTCAGTTCGGCGTTGTTGCGGAACTGCAGTACGGAAACGCCTTCTGTCTGGCGCCAGGCGAGATTCGAGGCGCGGAGTTCCGCGGCAATCTGGTCGCTGACGCGGAGTTCTTCAAAACATTCGTCGCAGCCGAGGTAGTGGCCTTCGAATTCTTCGACCGCGTCGGCATCAAGAGAGCGCGAGAGGTACCTCGCGATGATCTGTTCCCGTTGAATCGGTTCCATGCCGCAATTCATGCTCATCGTCCGTTATTGAGTGTCACTTCTATCGCGTTTGTTTCATTTGTCGGGCTTCAGGTGGTAGGCCCGGCGGAAGCGCTCTTTCGCACGGAACAGGACGACCCGGAACTGGGCGTCGGTCATGTTCCATTCGGCGCAGATCGCTTCCTTTTCTTTGCCGTCGAGATAAAGAGCGCGAAGCACGGCGCGGTCGCGGTCAGCCAACTCCGAAAGCCCGTGATCGATCGCCTGCCGCATCTCAAAATGCTCCGCCTCGGGGCGAATGGCGGTTTCGGGCTGGCAGAGCTCGGGATCGATGGGCGGCTCGCGGCGCATCCGCCGGCGGTACTCAAGGATTACGTTCCGGCAAACTCCGTTCAGGAAAGCGCCCAGTTCCATGGTGTTACGGATTTGATGGTTCTGCCGGGCCCGGATAAAGCGCGCAAGCGTTTCCTGGACAAGATCGTCCACGTCGGCGCAGTTGTGACCGACGTGATAGAGGACTTTGTACTTGAGTTTGAGGCGCAGACGCTCGAGTTCGGGTTCGGAGAGCGTCATCTCGGGCACGGGCGAATCGGATTGGCGAGCCGGACTCAACGTAACCGCCGGGGACAATCCCGCTCAACTGTCTGCAAAACAGCAGGCAGGACCATTGCCCCCAGCATATCAGGCCTGTCGCGAATTTTTGGCGCGATCAGGCCCCCGCTGCGACTCCCGCGACTTTTCGGCCCTGAAAGCACTGGCGGCAGAACACCGGGCGTCCCTGGGTCGGCCGGAAGGGAACCGTGGTTTCACGTCCACATTGTGAGCAAATAGCCGAGGTTTCCACGCGGCCAGATCCCACGTGTTCTGCTCCTCTGTGTTTGCGCAGTTTGCACGCCTTACAGCGCTTGGGTTCGTTCTTGAAATCTTTTTCGTGGTAGAACTGCTGTTCGCCCGCAGTAAAGGTGAAATCGGCGCCGCAATCGACGCACTTGAGTGTCCGATCCTGAAATTCGGCCATGGCACCATCCTGGGAATATGAAGAAGGCGAAGCGCATGCCACTCGCTTCGCCTGTTGTGGGGTTTATTCGATTTCCCGGCGAGATTTTTTCCGGTTTCGTTTGCGGGCAAGAGCCGCCTTAACCCGTTTCTTTTCTCCCGGCTTCAGGTAGAAAGAGTGCCGCTTGACTTCCTTAATGATGTCTTCCTGCTGCACTTTCCGCTTGAAGCGACGGAGGGCGTTTTCCAACGTCTCCCCGTCCTGGAGTCTGACTTCAGCCAATTAAAAACACCCCCTGCCCGATCATGGATTGACCCGTATTGAACCGTCCGTTAGCCTGGATCGGAACAACAAGGTACTGATATCATATGGACTTGTTCGCGAAAGTCAAGCCCTTCGAGCTTTCCGGATATCACGAAATTCTTTTATAACCGTCCGCTAACTCCCCAATGGTGAACGTTCTCGCGATACTTCTTGCTGGGGGAGCCGGTGAACGGCTGTCTCCGCTGACCCGGGATACGGCGAAACCGGCCGTACCGTTCGGGGGCGTTTACCGGATTATCGACTTCACACTGTCCAACTGTGTGAACTCCGACATTCGCAGAATATTCATTTTAACACAGTACAAATCCTTAGAACTCAATCGTCACATCCGCGAAAGCTGGCAGATTTTCCACTCCGAACTAAAGGAATTCATAGAGGTTCTACCTCCGATGAAGCGGGTGTCGGACGAATGGTATCAGGGCACAGCGGACGCCGTTTACCAGAACCTCCAAAGCATCCTTGTGGAAGCGCCGCGCGAGGTGCTGATCCTTTCGGCCGACCACATTTACAAAATGAATTATCTGGACATGGTGACGTGGCACAAGGCGCAACATGCCGACATCACGATCGCCACAATCCAGATCGACCCGGAGGAAGCCACCCGGTTCGGCGTAGCGCAGATTGATCAAGCGTATCGCGTGTACGGCTTCGAGGAGAAGCCGAAGCACGGCAATCCGGTGCGGTCTGTGTTCAATCCGGACAAGATCAGCGCCTCGATGGGGATCTATGTTTTCGACACGGAGATTCTCGCGGAGCAGCTTCGCGCCGACGCGGAGGACCCGAAGTCCTCGCACGATTTCGGCAAGGACATCCTGCCGAAATGCCTCGAGAAATACCGGGTTGTGGCTTACGACTTCGTGGACATCAACGCCAAAGCGGCGCTCTACTGGCGCGACGTGGGGACGCTTGACGCCTACTACGACGCTAATATGGATCTGATCGCGGTATCGCCGGAATTCAATCTTTACGATAACGAGTGGCCGATCCGGATGAGGGCGGTTCAGGCGCCTCCCGCGAAGTTCGTTTTCGCGGTGGAGGGCCAGCGCATGGGGATCGCGAGCGATTCGATCGTCTCCCCCGGCGTGATCGTTTCGGGCGGCCGGGTAAACCGAAGCATCCTGTCGCCGTTCGTACGAGTGAACAGCTACAGCGATGTGGAACAGTCGATTCTGATGCCCCGCGCGGTGGTGGGCCGGTACAGCAGAATCCGCCGGGCCATTATCGATTCGGATGTCGTCCTACCGGAAAACAGCCGGGTGGGATTCGATCCAGAGGAGGATCGACGGCTGGGCCGCGTAGTGACGGAAAGCGGCATCACCGTAGTGTCCTGACCGCAGCAGGGCGTCTTGCCGCGGGCAATAACAGATTTTTCTAGAACAGGAGAAAGAGCATTTTGTCAACGATTATCAAAGTCAGCGGCATGGAAATCCTGGATTCCCGGGGCAATCCCACCGTTGAAGCGGAAGTGTTTCTGGCCGACGGCAGCGTGGGACGCGCCGCGGTCCCGAGTGGAGCATCGACCGGTGAGCACGAGGCGGTCGAACTGCGCGACGGCGACAAGAAACGGTATCTGGGAAAGGGCACGCAGAATGCGGTCGCGAACGTAAACGGATCGATCGCCAAGGCCTTGATCGGTCATGACGCGACGCTGCAGGCGAAGGTCGATCAGATCATTCTCGACGCGGATGGCACAGCGAACAAAGGCAAGCTCGGCGCCAACGCGATGCTCGCGGTTTCCATGGCCACGGCGCGCGCAGCGGCAGCCTCGCAGAAGGCTCCGCTCTACCGCTATCTGGGCGGCGTGAACGCCTGCGTTTTGCCGGTTCCGATGATGAACATTCTGAACGGCGGCGCGCATGCCGACAACTCCGTCGATATGCAGGAGTTCATGATCGTGCCTTATGGCGCGAGCAAGTTTTCCGAATCGCTGCGAATGGGCGTTGAGGTGTTCCACACGCTGAAGGGCGTGTTAAAGAAGCGCGGTTACTCGACCGCAGTGGGCGATGAGGGCGGCTTCGCTCCAAACCTGAAATCGAACGACGAAGCGCTCGAAGTGGTTCTCGAGGCGATCACGCAGGCAGGTTACAAGCCGGGCGATCAGATCGGGATCGCGCTGGATCCGGCGGCGAGCGAGTTTTATCAGGACGGCAAGTACGTTTTCAAGAAGTCTGACAAACGGCAGCTTTCGAGCGAACAGATGGCCGCGTTCTGGACCAATTGGCGGCGACAGTATCCCATTGTTTCCATCGAAGACGGCATGGCGGAGGACGACTGGGCCGGATGGAAGACATTGACTGAATCGATCGGCAAGGACACGCAGCTTGTGGGCGACGACCTCTTCGTGACGAACACTTCGCGGCTGAATATGGGGATCGAGCGCGGCGTTGCCAATTCGATTCTCGTGAAGGTGAATCAGATTGGAACCCTGACTGAGACGCTGGATGCGATGCAGACAGCGTTCAAGAACGGGTACACCGCAGTTGTGTCGCATCGTTCGGGCGAAACCGAAGATCCGTTCATCGCGGACCTTGCGGTGGCCACGAACGCCGGCCAGATCAAAACCGGATCGGCCAGCCGCACAGACCGCATCGCGAAGTACAACCAGCTGCTGCGCATTGAAGAGCGGCTGGGCGAGGCTGCGAAGTTCCCGGGCCGGAAGGCATTCCGCCAGTAAATGCCGCGCACTAAACCACTGATTCTTACGATTCTCGACGGCTGGGGTTATTCCCCGGCCGTTGAGGGCAACGCGATCGCGTTGGCGAAGAAGCCGAACTACGACAGACTCTTACGCGAATTTCCGAATACACTGGTTGAGACCTCCGGGCCGTCGGTGGGCCTTCCGGCGGGGCAGATGGGCAACAGCGAGGTGGGGCACCTGAACATCGGCGCCGGGCGCGTGGTGCGGATGGATGTGACGCGGATCGATCTGATGATCGCGACGGGTGAGTTGTTCGAGAACCGGCTGCTGCTGGATCTGATGAGCCATGCGCGCGCAGGGCGGCGGCTGCATCTGATGGGCTTGTGCAGCGACGGCGGCGTGCATTCGCTGCAGGAGCATCTGTATGGCGTGCTGCGGATGGCGAAGCGTGAGAAGGTCGAATCGGTATTCGTCCATTGCTTCATGGACGGGCGCGACACTCCGCCCGAGAGCGGCATCGGTTACATGCGCGAACTGCAGCAGAAGATCCGGGAGATCGGAGTGGGGCAGATCGCGACCGTATCGGGCCGTTACTACGCGATGGACCGCGACAAGCGCTGGGAACGCATCGAGAAAGCGTTCGAGGCGATGATTCTGGGCAAGGGCCACAAGGCGACCGATCCGGTGGAAGCGATCCAGCGCTCTTATGAGAAGGGCGTGACGGATGAGTTCATCGAACCCGTAACGATCGTCGACGGGCGCAACGATCCGGTTGGGCTGATTCGCGATGGCGATGCCTGCTTCTTTTTCAATTACCGGGCGGATCGTGGGCGCGAGATGACAGAGGCGCTGACGAGCACAACGCTGGAGCGTCCGGCGCGGGCGCTGGTTCCGAAAGATCTGAAGTTCGGGACGATGACGGAGTATGACAAATCTCTGAACGTTCCGATGGTTCTGTCGCGCGAGCCGCTCAACAACATCATGGGCTACGTCTGTCAGGAATTGAACTGGAAGAACCTGCGCGTGGCGGAGACCGAGAAGTACGCGCATGTCACGTATTTCTTTAACGGCGGAGTGGAGAAGCCTTTCCGCGGCGAAGAGCGTGAGATGGTGTCATCGCCCAAGGTGGCGACTTACGACCTGAAGCCCGAAATGAGCGCCGACGGAGTCACCGACGTGGTGATCGACGCGATGGGGCGTAAGGATTTCGACGTGATCGTGATGAACTTCGCCAACGCCGATATGGTAGGCCATTCGGGCAAGCTGGAGCCGACGATTCGGGCAGTCGAGAAGATTGACGAGTGCCTGGGGCGGATCTGGCAACGGTTGAAAGAGAAAAACGGCCGCTGGATCATTACTGCGGATCATGGAAATGCGGAGACTATGGTCGATCCGGTGACCCACGGACCGCACACGTATCACACGACGAATGCGGTGCCGTTCATTCTGGTGGATGATTCGCAGGAAAAGCTGCGGAATGGGGGAGCGCTGCAGGATATAGCGCCGACGATCCTGAGCGTATTGGGCGAATCGCAGCCGAAGGACATGAGCGGACGCGATCTGCGGATCCGATAACTGATCAGGCGAGTTCGAGGCCCGGCTCGGCGGGTGCGCTGAGATCGGCGAACTCGCCTCTTCGGAACTTCGGAAAGGCCGCGGCGGCGATCATGGCGGCATTGTCTGTCGAAAGGGCGCGAGAGGGAAAGTAGACGGGCATTCCAACTGCGCGCGCATCGATCGCGGCGCGCAGCCCTGAGTTGCACGCAACGCCTCCGGACACAATCAGCGAACGGATGCTTTCGACGGAGTCCGCGGCTGCGACGGCTCGGCGCAGAAGTTCTTCGATTACCGTCCGCTGAAAACTCGCAAGGAGATCGAGAGTGGGCTTCGGCGTTACTCTCAGCCATTCCTCAAGCGAAGGATTGGGATTCGTTCGCAGGAGATTCCGGCGGGCAGCAATTTCCTCCGTCATATCACGGCTTTCGACCCATCGGAGTACGGCGGTCTTCAGCCCACTGAAGCTGAAGTCGAGCGTATTGCCCTTCATTTTTGCGAGCGTGAAAGAAACAGCACGCGAGTCGCCGTGTGGCGCCAGCCGGTCTACTACGGGACCGCCGGGATAGCCGAACCCGAGTAGTTTCGCGACTTTGTCGAATGCTTCGCCCGCGGCATCATCGCGAGTGCGTCCGAGAAGCCGGTAGCCGCCGTCTGCGCGAGCGTCAAAAAGATGAGTGTGGCCTCCGCTCACGATGAGCGCAAGGGCGGGAAGTTCAGCCGGCGCGCCATTCTGGCGCGCCTCCAGGATCACAGCGTGTATATGGCCTTCGATGTGGTTCACCGTGATGAGCGGCAAGCCGGTGGCGAAGGCGATGGATTTTGCGTAGGTGAGACCGACGAGCAGCGCGCCGGCGAGGCCGGGCCCGTAGGTTGCGGCGACAGCATCGAGGTCGTTCCATTTGAGGCCGGCCTTCTCCATGGATTCGCGGACAACCGGGACAATTGCCCGGAGGTGCTCGCGCGAGGCAAGTTCCGGGACGACGCCGCCGTACTTCGCATGAACCGAAAACTGGCTGGCAACTACCGACGAAAGAATGCGGGTTTCGTCTTCGATGATTGCCGCCGCGGTTTCATCGCAGGAGCTTTCAATGGCGAGGATACGGGCCAATTGATAGACTACCAGGCATGTCATTCCGCAATGGAGATAAGGCTCGGTCTGGTCGGCTGCGGAAGTTACGCAATGCCCGGCGGAAAAAGACGGCGGCGTTGCGCGCGAGTGTGGCGCGGGCGTCGGCTGAGAAGTAGCCCGATGCGACCGCCACGGAATAAAGTTCAGTTCGCGCCGGCGTCTGCGTCGGCGCTTTCGACCGGCGGCAGGGACACTTTGTTCCAGTCGGGCGGCTCGACGCCCAACAGGTTGTGGACGAAATAGTCATCGCGGTAATGTTCGCTGCTCAGGACCTCCACCCGATGATTCTGCCCGGGGATGTAAAGCATCTCGAAATGCTTGTGCGCTTTCACCAGAGCGTTCACGACCTGAAGCGATGACGATGGATCGACGTTGGTATCCATCTCTCCGACGATGATCAACGCCTTACCCTGCAGCCGGTAAGCGTTGTCGACGTTCGATGACGCGGCGTATTGGGGACCAAGAGGCCAGCCCATCCACTGCTCATTCCACCAAATCTTGTCCATGCGGTTGTCATGGCATCCGCTGTTGGTTACGACAACTTTGTAGAACTCAGGATGGAAGAGAACCCCGCCCAGCGAGTTCTGGCCGCCCGCTGAAGTTCCGAAGATGCCCACACGTGAGATGTCGTACCACGGATATTTCGCGGCGGCCGCCTTGTGCCAGAGGATGCGATCGGGAAATCCGGCGTCGCCCAGATTCTTGTACGCCACATCGTGAAAGGCCTTCGAGCGATTGCTGGTTCCCATTCCGTCTATGTGGACGACGATGAAACCGAGCTCGGCGAGCGACTGATCGGCCGTGACGGCTTTAAACGTTTTCGGCACGAACGATCCCTGGGGACCGGCGTAAATATTCTCGATGACCGGATACTTCTTCGACGGATCGAAATTCGTCGGCCGGATGATTACGCCCCAGATATCAGTCATGCCGTCGCGGCCCTTTGCTACGAATACTTCCGGATAGCGGAAGCCCGCTGCAAGAAGCGCCGACGCGTCGCCTTTATCCAGATCCATGATGATCTTCTGATCCGAAGTCCGCCGCAATTGCGACTGCGGAGGCAGATCCACCCGCTGCCAGGTATCGACGTAGTATTTGCGATCGTGCGAGAAGACGACAGAGTGAGTGCCGTCGGCGTCGGTCAGTCTGGTCAGTCCAGTGCCATCAAAGTTGATTCGGCACGCCTGAGTGAAATACGGGTCCTGCTTCGGATCGATGCCGCCTGCCTCAAACCAGATCTGCCGCATCTCTTCATCCACGAAATCGACATTGCGAACCAGCCAATTGCCTTTCGTGATCTGGTTCTTCACCTGGCCCGTCACGCCGTCGTAGAGATAGAGATGTTCCCATCCGTCGCGCTCGCTGGCCCAGATGATCTCTTTGCCATCGTTTACGTCATGCCGGTACCTGCGCCCGCCGGAAAGGCCGGGGCCGAGTTCGTTGTAATAGAAGAAGGTTTTCGCTGTTTCGGCGATCAGCGGGCGCGTTTTGCCCGTGTTGGCATCGACCTCAATCACCGTGTAGGCCTGATGACCGCGCTGATTGTATTCGAACGTGAATGCGCGGCTATCCTTCCACCAGACTGGCGGGCTTAAGGAATAAGCATTCGGAAACAGGGCGTGATCGATCTCGATTTCCGTTTTTGTCGCGAGATCGAAGAGCGCGGGGTAGGCAATATCGAGGGCATCTCCCGGCTTTCGATAAAAGATCGTCGTGTGCCTGGGTTGGAGCTGATCGGTGGGCGACGATTCGATGTAATGTACCTCGCGATCGTAGCCGGGGCGCGTGTGATACGCCGCAATCTTTCTCGAGTCGGGCGACCAGGCGATGGTGCGAAAGGTGTAATAGTTGCCTTCCGAACCGTCAAAACTCAGCGGGAATGCGTCGCCCTTACCGGCGGGTCGTACATACAGGTTGTAGTTCTGAATGAAGGCTTCCCACTTGCCGTCGAAGGATGCGCATACCTGAGGAGGCTCCGGCGCGGGAAACTGCCCGCCCATTGCGAGTCGGGCCGTAGCCACCCGCGCGCCACGGTTCGCCTGCGCATTCTGAGCGCAGGAACGCGGGCGCCTTGCGTAAATCCCCTCATTACCGTCCTGAGGAGCGGGCGGCTGTAATTCATACGCCAGGCCATCGACTGGATCACCGCCGGGGCCTTCGGGATTCACCTGGGCTTCGTCTGATGATGCGCCGGTCCGGCCGCCGTTAGACGGCTGAGGAATCGGGCCCGACTTCGCGCATTCGTAATTGTTCAGCGAGCATTTGTAAAGAATCCCGCCCGTTCCGAACTGAATGGTTTTGCCGTCATCGAGGAATGTCAGCGGAGCGGTTGTGGGGGCCGTGCCGGCTCCCCCCCGGCCTCCGCCTCCCGGACCTTCCGGTATGGGCGGAAAAGGCAGCGCAAGCGCCTTGTAGGTCTTCGCCGCCGCTTTTGAAATGGCGACGGCGAGTCTTTCGTGATCGAAAGCCAGACCCTTCGTACCGGCAGCAGCATCGGCCAGCATGTATTCGACGCCGCCTTTTACGGTCCGCGAATACCAGAAACGGTCCGTCTCGCCGATCCATGTGACGGGTCCCGGTGAATCGACGACGAGACCGCGCGCTTTCGTTTCCAATCGCTGAGCGCGCTCATAATCAGCCAGCGTTCCCTGACCGAAGAGCGGAATGCAGGATAAGGCGAGAGCGGAGAGGACTAACTTGCTCATGACAAACTCTTTTACCACTGAAAAACAGGTGGCCGCGTAAACTCCTGAGAGGATGATCCGATTTATTGACCGCGAGGAGGTCGCGCGGCGACTGACCTATGAACGCTGCATTCCCATCGTGCGAGATGCCATGATCGCCTTCTCGGCAGGGGATACGAGGCAGTTTCTGCGATCCATTCTGCCGCTATCCGAAGGACGGCTGTTTGGGATCATGCCGGGCGCGCTCGGCACCCACGCCCCGTTCGGGGCAAAGCTGATCTCGGCCTTCGATCACCATGTGGCGCCGGGAACCCCGTCACATCAGGGAGTGGTCGTTCTGTTCGATCCGCAGAGCGGGGCGCCGATGTGCATTGTCCATGCGGGTGAGATCACGTCGATTCGGACGGCGGCGGCGAGCGCGGTGGCCACTGATGCGCTGGCGCGACGCGACGCGCGCCGTTTGGCCATCATCGGCACCGGCGAACAGGCAAGGACGCATGCGCGCGCCGTTTCGAAAGTGCGGGATCTGGAGTCCATTGTGATTGCAGGACGCCTGCCGGAACATGCCCGTGATTTCGTCGAGCAGATGCAGTCTGAATTCGTGTTTCCGATGATCGCAGCGGAAGCCGCGGAAGAGGCGGTTTCAGAGGCGGATATCGTCTGTACGGTCACTTCAGCGACCGAGCCGGTCGTGAACAGCGCATGGATTCGGCCGGGAACGCACCTGAACGTGGTCGGGTCGAGTTATGCGGGTCCGGTCGAGATCGACAACGATCTGGTCGTTCGATCGCGGTTTTTCGTCGACAGCCGGGAGGGCGTCCTGCGGCAGGGGGCGGAATTCCTGCGGGCCAGGGAGGCTGGGCTCATCGGGGATGACCACATCGTCGGCGAGATCGGGCAGGTGCTTGGCGGGACGGTCGAGGGCAGGCGTTCGCACGACGAGATCACGATTTATAAATCCCTCGGGCACATCGTGCAGGATCTGGCGACCGCGTGGGATCTTTATTCCCGCGTCGAATAAATCGTCGGCCGCGCGCGGGCTGTTTTCGTGAGACGTTCCTGGACGTTGCGAAAGTCGCTGGAATCCACCACTACCGGTGCGGACGGCGGCGTCAATCCGGCAATCGCATTGGTCAGGGCGGCCACGCGCTCATTATCGCGAGGCTCGATGCGGGAGAGGTAGTCGAGAAGCGCGATCGGATCGTAACCAGCCGCTAACATCATTCTCGCAGCGGAGGCGTCGGCTTCGAGTTCGAAAGGCCGGGCGCGGGCTGAATAACCAGCAGGTTCGAACGGCACGTCCGCGCTGCCTGCGAAATACAGCGGGATGCCCGTTCGGGATGATTCCGCAATTCGTCGAGGATCATCGCCGATCTCATGCGCAAGCGCATGCGCCATCATTCCGGCGAATTCAGACTCGTTAAGGGCCGCGCGGATCAGATCGGCCGAAACGAACATATATCCGCCGGGAAGCCAGATCGGTTCATGGGTACTTCCGTGGTCGGAATCCGTTACCTGAAGGGTGAGTAAAAGATTCCTCCCCGCCAGTTTGGAGGCAAGTTCGCTGACGTACGCGCGGACCGACGGGTCCGGGATGAGCGTCGCGCTTTTCGCGACCTCTGCGGACATCTGCGCGCCCAACACCGCCTGTTTTGGGTCGGCGGGCGGCGTTTGCGCCGCAAGAATCACGGAAAACGTCGCGAGAAGCAGGACTTCTCTTCGCACGAGAACTCAGACGCCGATACCCGCCCGGGGGTTTCTTCACATCGGCTTCCGAACTGCTTTTCGAGCCGTATGGCCAACAACACAGACGAGATTCGTTCCACGCTGAACGATCTCATTCAAACCTTGAAAGATGGCGAAGAAGGGTTTCGCGCCGCGGCCGGGAAACTCAAGGAGCATGGTTTACGGTCGCAGTTCGAAGACTTCGCTTCGCAGCGGGCGCGGTTCGCTGCCGAACTGCAGGGCCAGGTTAGTCAGATTGGCGGTAAGCCTGAGACGTCAGGCTCGACCGCGGGGGCTTTGCATCGGGGATGGGTCGACATCAAGAACGCGGTCGCCGGCAATGACGATCACTCGATTCTGGTGGAAGCCGAGCGAGCCGAGGACGCGGCGGTGAAGAGCTATCGAGACGCGATGAGCAAGGACCTGCCATCCGACATTCGGGGCATGATCGAGCAGCAGTATCGCGAGATCCAGTCCGCCCATCACACGGTAAGGGCGCTGCGCGACCGGGAATCGACGACGAGCACTGCTACCGGAACGCCACGCGCGTATTAACAACAGCGCTTCTTGATGATTGTTTACGTTGGGTGACTTCCGAACCGTGTTACGCTACACGGTTCGGAGTTGCCATTGAGTTCTGCCCCTACGGCTACCGAGCGGTTGGCCGAAACCACCGGGAAAGCGTCCCGCCTGATGCCCTTGCTGCTGTTGCTCTTCGGAGCAAGTGGCTGCGCGGCCCTGATATATGAGGTCGTCTGGTATCAGGAGTTGCAGCTTTCGATCGGCGCCACGTCGGTATCGTTGGGCATTCTGCTTTCGACCTTCATGGGCGGACTGTGCATCGGGAGCATCTGGCTTCCGAAGCGAACGGCTTCGCGCCATCCTCTTTTGGTTTATGCAGCCCTTGAAGCGGGAATCGCGGTGTTTGCGCTGCTCGTCCATATGCTGCTTCCATTTCTGAATCGCATATATTTTGCGGGAGCCGAGCACGGGCTGGGTGGGATGCTTTCCCGCGGGCTGCTGGCCGCGATCTTTATGCTGCCCGCGACGATCCTGATGGGCGCATCATTGCCAGCGATCGTGCGCTGGGTGGAGGCGACGCCAGACGGCGTTGCGTTGTGGGGCTTCCTTTACGGAGCAAATACGCTCGGAGCGGTTCTCGGCTCTCTGATCGCGGGTTTCTATCTTCTCCGCGTCTACAACATGGGCATCACAACCGCAGTCGCAGCGGCGATTAACCTTGCGGTTGCGGCGATCAGCTTCGCGCTCGCAAAGCGCACAAACAGCAGTGCGCCTGTTGTTATTGCCGAAGAGCGCGCGGACGATTCGCATTCAAACTGGCCCGTCTACCTGACGATCGCGCTCTCGGGTGCGACGGCGCTCGGCGCGGAGGTGGTATGGACACGGTTGCTGGGCATGCTGCTTCTCGCGACGGTGTACGTGTTCTCAATCATCCTTGCGGTGTTTCTGGCCGGGCTCGCGATAGGAACGGCGGCTGGCTCGGCGCTGCTGAAGAGGATTCGGCCGCAGGCTGCGCTGGGGTGGTGCCAGATTTTGCTCGCCATCGGGATGGCGTGGACGGCTTACTCGATCATCCACACACTGCCTTACTGGAGCGACGAAGTTCTCACGACCCAAGACGCGTGGCGCATGTATGCGCTTGATCTGAAGCGCTGCATCTGGGCGATACTCCCCTCCACCCTTTTTTGGGGCGCGAGTTTTCCCCTGGCATGCGCAGCAGTAGCGCGGCCGGGCGAGGATTCCGGGCGCACCGCGGGCCGTATTTATGCGGCGAACACGTTGGGCGGTATCGCCGGCGCCCTACTAGTGAGCCTGTGGATGATCCCGGCGTTCGGATCGTCGCAGACTGAGCGCGTGCTCCTGGTAGCCGCCCTGCTCAGCGGGCTGGTGGCGCTCGTGCCGGCGATGAAGCGATCTTTCGGCGGGTGGGCGGCTCTGGCCGCTTGCCTGATCGTCGGCGCGCTGCTCACCTGGGACATCGATCCGATTCCGGGCGATCTCATCGCCTACGGAAGACGAATGGGCCTGAACGCAGGGCAATCGACGATCCTCTATACAAAGGAGGGGCGCAACTCGTCGGTAGCGATCTCGCAGTGGAGCAATGGCGCGATCTACGTGAACGTGAACGGGCACGTGGAGGCCACCACTGAGATCTACGACATGAAACTGCAGCGGATGGTGGGGCACCTCCCAGCTCTGCTGCATCCAAATCCCAAGTCGGTGCTGGGGATCGGATTCGGCGCGGGCGTCTCGGCTGGTACGTTCACCCGCTATCCGGGAATTCAGAAGATTACGGTATGCGAGATCGAGCCGGTGATTCCACCGGCGTCGACGCGGTTTTTCGGTCCACAGGATTATCGGGTGGCGCTGAATCCGAAGACGCGTATCGTGTTCGACGACGCGCGCCATTACCTGATGACGACGAACGAGAAGTTCGACATCATCGCATCGGACCCGCTCGATGTGTTCGTGAAAGGCACGGCGGCGCTTTACTCGGTTGAATACTTTCAGTCGGTGCGACGGCATCTGAATCCTGGGGGGATGTTCTCGCTGTACGTGCCGCTCTATGAAACGGACGAGCCGACCATCCGCAGCGAGTTGAAAACGTTCTTCGACGTGTTCCCCTACGGCAGCGTTTGGGCGAATCTGCGGGACGGCGAGGGCTACGACATGGTGTTCATGGGTCAGGCTGAGCCGCTGAAAATCGATCTCGATCGCGTTCAGGCGCGGTACGATCTGCCGGAGCATGGGCCCGTGCGGCAGTCGCTGCGGGAGATCGGCGTGGAGAACCTGTTCGATTTGTTCTCGACGTACAGCGGAAGCGCGAGCGATCTCGCGCCGTATGTGCGCGGCGCGGAGGTCAATACGGATGGCGATCTGAGGCTGAGTTATCTGGCGGGATGGGGAATCAATTCGACTCTTGAGGATCATCTGTACCGGCAGATCATCCGATACCGCCAGATGCCAGTGGGCATCTTCTCCGGTTCGGCAGATAAGGTGGCTCCGCTGATGACTTCCTTCGCGGCGCGGTAGAAAGAACAGTCCGGCATGCGCGATACATCCCGGGAAGAACGGATTTAGGCGATCGTCAGGCGTTGGTTGATGAGGTCTGGAATCAGGGCCGGGCCTGACCGGGTGTATCGATCGAGGATCTGATGGCCGAAGGATACAAGCATTCGAATTGCGGTGGACGGCACGGATACGGGACACGCCTTCGGCCCGCAACGCAGGCGTGGTACAGCCTTGCTCAGATGGCGTTACTAAGGCAAATCGGCGCTCTGCCCGGCGGCGCGCCTGGGCAATTTTCTGATCACGCGGGCTCAGGTCTGACTTATTCGGTCCCGTAGCCGATTTCGATGCGGCGGGCGCGGTACGCCGCCCAGACCAGAACAAACGAAGCAAGCAGCAAAAGATTCACGATAGCGACCGCCGGAGGCGCGGGATCGATGTCGAAGATCAGAAGGGCGGCGATTCCCGAATTGCCTTTGGGTGAAGGGATCGAAACCGGACAGACCGATTTCAGCCAGTAGATGATGCTGATTTTCTTCGGCAGACTGGGCAGCATTCCGTTGATGCCTTCCCAGACGAGAATCGCGGCGGCGGGGATCAACGGATTGCGGTAGCGCACGCCGGCCCAGAGAAACAGGCTGCCATATCCCACGCAGGCGAGAGCCGCTGCAAGCACGTACGACAAAAGGTGCGACAGGCCAGGGCCGCTGAACATGTAGGAACTCATCAGCTCTGGCGAGTAATGCGCGAACACGCAGATCCACTGAACAACGACGCCCAGACAAAAAATGACAACGGATGCAGTAAGTCCGGAGAGGAATTTCCCGGCAATGAGGATCTCGCGGCGAACGGGCGCGAGCAGGTAATAGTGGAGGCTTTTGTCGAGCATTTCGCCCCGGATCAGATTCATGAAGATGCCGACGCAGCCGAAGAAGATCGCGACCCGCAGGTAGAAGAACTGGAAAATTCCCGCGAAGATCTGAACGTCGTCGCCGAGCGGGTGGTCGCGCGAGCCGAATATCCAGTGACCGAGCATGGGCACGGCGGGCGCCACGGCGAGCAGGTAGATCCAGAGGCCTCGCTTCGAAAGAAACGTGCGGGCGAGGTCGATACGCATGATCGCCCAAACCTGGCGTTTCCACAATGTGGAGTTCGATGTCATTTCATGCTCTCTTCGGATCCGATCAGATATTCATAAACCGACTGGGCGTCTTCGTCCGCGGGCGCCACGGATTCGATCTGAATTCCGTCGAGCGCGATATGGTTCATGAATTTGTAAAAGGCTTCGGCATTGCGGGTACGGATGAGCAGACCCGCGCGGTCGGCATGGACGCGCGCTTCGACGACGTGTTCGCGCTGAAAGAGCTTTGACGCGAGGTACTCGGGCTTATCGCAGCGGATCAGAATCTGCATGGGCTGGTCCGAGATTTCGCCGCGAACGCCGCGAATCTGGCCTTCAGCGACGACGTAGCCCTGGCTCATCATGATCACTTGATCGGAGATCAAGTCCACTTCGTGAAGGATATGGCTGGAGATGATGACGTGAGAGCCCTCGGCGCCAAGTTGTTTGAATAGGGCTATGGTTTCGGCGCGCGCGAGCGGATCGAGGCCGTTGAGAGGCTCGTCGAGAATCAGGACACGCGGGCGGTGGGCGATTGCCTGCGCGAGCTTGATGCGCTGTCGCATGCCCTTGCTGTATCCGGAAATGCGGCGTGTTGCAGCTTCGCGGAGACCAACTCGATCGATAGCGTCCCAGGCGAGTTTCTCAGTGTCGGCCGGGTTGAAGCCGAACAGCCGCAGGTAACAGGAAACGAACTGCCAGCCGGTAAGCCCGCGGGGAAACCCGTCGTATTGGGTGGAGTAGCCGACGAGGCGCGCAAAGCGCTCAGGATCTGAGGGCGAAAGGCCGCAGATCTGAACACGCCCACGCGTGGGCTGCAGCAGGCCCGCCATCAAGTTCATGAGCGTCGTCTTGCCGGAGCCGTTGGGCCCGACGAGGCTGGTAATGCCGGGCGGGATGGTCAGCGTGACCTTGTTGACGCCGAGAACTTCGCCGTAGAACTTGCTCAGATTTTCGAGGACGATGACTTCGCTCATCCGGCAGCCTCGCAGACGCGCAGCTTGCGGTTGATGAGCGCGAGGAGCATCGCGCAGAAGAGCAGGAGCGTGAAAGAGGCGGCGGCGGCGGTGACGTGCTCGCCGTCAGCCACATTATGGAGGAGAGAGCCTGCGAAGGCGCTCAGCAGATGCTGGATATCGAGGTAGTCGCCGGCCTGGGTGCGCATCGCCGCGTTTACGACCGCGCCGAAGCCCTTGCCCGCGGCGAAGATGGCGAGAACGAGAGCGCCCGCAACGATTCTCCAACGGACCCAAGCGGACATCGCCAGGCCGAGGAGTATGAGGATGGCCATAAGGAGCAGGCTGCTCCAGATGACGCCGTTAACGAGAAAGAAGTTTGAGGAAAACCAGTCCAAGCCGACAAGCGACGCCTGAATCGCGAACAGCAGGAGAGCGGGAATGAGAGTGATCGATGCGATCAGCCCGCCGAGCACCATGCCTTTGCCGAGGATGTACTCGGTGCGCGAGATGGGGCGGCTGAGGTAGATGGGCAGGCCGCCGTTCGTGAGGTCCGGCGCAATGAGGGAAGGCCCGACGAATGCGGTGAGCAAACCCGCGAGACCGCCCTGAATCTGCAGAAAGATGAGGAAGAAGCGGCCATCGACTTTCATGAAACCGGGTCGTTGGCTGACCTGCGCGAGGATGCCGGCGTTCTGGTTGAGATAGAGAGCGCAGACGGCGAACACCGGAAGCCAGAAGCACGCGATGTAACCGATGAGAAGAAAACGCGAGCGGAACACAGCTCTCATGGCGTAGCGCTGAAGGACCAGAAAGCGCCATGCCGGATTGGTGAGCGGGCCCGCGTACGCGCGATAGGTTCTCTTGTAGACAGCCATGTGTTTTGCGTCCTACTTTTCCATCGCCTTCAGGAAAATGTCTTCCAGGCTGTCGCGCCGGTAGTTGAGGCGGCGGAGTTGGACATCGCGATCAGCGGCCAGGCGGTAGAGATCGCGGATTTCGATCCCGTCGGTGAGGACGGCTTTGATTTTGCCCGGGGCGGTCGCAGCGCAGGCGCAGCCGAGGCGCTCGACAGCATCGGCAAAACCGCCGTCATCGCCTTCGGTTTCGATCTCGACAAAGCGGCGGTTCGAGGCGCGCTCTTCTTCGAGATTCGCGTGGTGGACGATTTCACCGGCCTTGAGAATGACGGCCTCTTCGCAGGTTTCTTCGATGTCGCGGAGGAGATGAGAACAGATCAGGATGGACATGGCGCCGAGGGCCTTCATTTCCTGAATGAGGCGGATCATTCGCAGGCGCGCCTGGGGATCGAGCCCGTTGGTGGGCTCGTCGAGGATCACGAGCTTCGGGCCATGAACGATGGCCTGCGCGAGCTTCGCCATCTGCCGCATGCCGAGCGAGTACGCGCCGAGTTTGCGGTAGCGCGCTTCGCCCAGTCCGACGTAAAAGAGGGCCTCGTGCGCGCGTTCGAGAGCGGCTTCCTGCGGAAGACCGGAAAGCTCCGCCGCCATCCGGACATAGGTGATGGCGGCCATGTTGGCGATGAACGAGTCGTTCTCCGGCATGTAGCCGATGAGCGCTCGAACTTCGCGCGCCTCAGCGCTTACGTCGTGCCCGAAGACACGCGCCGCGCCTGAGGATGGCCTCCAGAATCCAAGCAGAGTATTGATGAGCGTGCTCTTCCCCGCCCCGTTGGGTCCGAGCAGCCCGACCGTGCTGCTTTTGAGCTCGAGGTTGAGACCATGAAGGATCTCTCGCTTACCGATGCGCACCCGCAGGTCTTCAAGCTCGATGACAGGGATAGTCATCGAGACCTCGGGGGAGTCTGCGGCTGGTTCATGCCGTGGAAGTTGGAACCGGCTTGCCCCAGCATGCCTCGCAGCATCTGCAGCGGGCTGTTGCCCTGCATGGCGAGTAACGATTCGATCTTCATGCCGAATACGTTGCCCATTGCGGCGACATCGATGCGGTCCGGAGCAGCCCAGAAGCAGATGGCGCCGGGAGTATCATCGAGCTTCGGCGCGTTCAGGTTTGTGCTTCCCAACAAGGCGTTGAGCGGCGCAAGCGTCTGGCCGAGGTTGTGATACAGCACAGCCGAGAAATCGGATGAGGCGTCGTGCGGCAGTTGATCCCGCAACTGTTTCGAACGCGTCAGCGTGTAGCCAGTATCGCGGTTCTGAATCGAGCGGATCAGAAGTTCGCGGTTAGCGGCAGCGATCCAATATCCGTCATAGAAGGTCCACTCCGCTCCCCAAGGCAGTTTCTCGAATTGCAGGTGATAGAAAGCGCGGCCGTCTACGTTTTGCTCGGTGAGTTTGAGTTCGCCGGTTCGTTCGCGATCGACCTTTTCATTCACTGACGCTACGAACTTCGAAATGGCTGATTGGAAGCGTTCCGGGTAATAGATTTCCGCGGCGAGTTTCCAGCTTGGAACCGGGAACAGGGGGCCGTCGAGAGCCAACGTAATCTCGCCTCCAAGGCTACCCGCGATGTCGGTGGTGAAGGCGGCGGTCGGGTCGGACATCGAGGCTCCAGGGACGAAGCCGGTCATATCCTTCACGATCAGCGAAGGATGTTTCAGCAGCATAGATACAGCGAATCCGGCATCCGGCGATACAAAATCGAGGGTCCCCATCGGGCCCGGGACGGCGAGCCATGAGGCGACGCCTTCGCGGTCCTTCGAGAAGACAACCGAAGCGCGGTTTTCCGTCAGATTTCCCATGGTGCGGCTTTCGGCGAGGAGGAACCGGGCGTTGGGAATCGGTACGTTCGGGATTCTCGCGAGGTCGGCTCCGAAAAGCCATCCGGCTCCTTTGCCGTAGGACGGGGCAAGTTGCCGATAGAGAGACGACTGCGTGAAGGTCCCCGCCGTGGAGATGCGGTCGAGATCGCGCGGATCTTCCGCCGCGACGAATAACCCGTTCGCGAAACGCGTGTGACCGTCATAGAGAGCGGGCGGAAGCTGCGACTTCAGATAGCTATCGAGCCCCGGTTTGACGGTCTGGGCAAGGACTACCGGCGCTGGCGCGGCCGCGACGACGATCTCACTGCCGAGGTACTGGCTGGCGGTTTCAAGTTGCGATACAGTGGTTTCAAAATCGTCTCGTTGCTTCGCTGGCAGGCTCATCCACCACTCCGCGAGTGGACCATGCTGACTGAGCTTGTCGTGGAAGATTGTTCGGGCTTCCGTAAGAGTGCCGCCGATATTCGGGATCGCGGCAACCGCCGTGATATCTCCCGGGAGGTAGCTCATGAGAGCCGTTTCGTGGCGGAGCGCGGGCGAAGGAAGCGCGTCAATCCTGCGCTTGATATCTCCAAAGTCGCCGAGCAAGGAGAGGTATTGCGAGGAGTTGCGGCTCCATTCGAATTCAGTTCGAATAGGCACGGGCTCCATGTCCGGCGCGGTCGACGCGATATCACCGCGGTGCAGGATTTCGTGTTTCGATCCGTGATCCACCCAAACGGTCCCTTCGACGACCGCGACGCGAGAACCCTTCGTGCCGGCGTTGACGGAGAACACGGTGCCTTTTGCAGCGACATCGCAATCGGCGGTCAGGACCCTCAGAGTCCCCGCGCGCTGTTTGGCTGCTTCGACGATGATATTTCCGAATGCGAGATGAACAGTGGAACCCTTCCAGTCTCTGGTTACGGAAATTTCGGAGCGCTGGTTCAATTCAATTCGCGAACCATCGTTCAGCCGGAGGACTGCGTTGGAGTTTTTTGCGGCGCGAACGGCCTCATTTTCAATGAGTTCCGCCCCCGGGGCGAGGGGGGTAAGCGAATCACCAGTAACCCGGAACAGGCCGCCATCAACCGAAGCGACAACGGCGCGCGGGCCCCCGGCGAGGGCCGGGAAGCGCGTATAGCCCCACCATCCGGCGAGAGCGGTGGCAAGGGCAACAGCTGCCGCTATGGCAATGGGGACATAGCGTTGAGTGGATTTCGCGCGCGGCGCGAACTCAACGACGTTCCGCGCGCCGCGGCGGATTTCAGCGAGGGAGGCGCGGCATCCGACGCACTCGCGGACGTGAACTTCAAGCAGAAGTTTGCGGGAGGCATCGAGCGTGTTGGCAAGGTAACCGGGGAAAAGGGACTGGAAATCGGCGCAACTTCGGATGGCGCCAGTGACAGGCGTGACGCCGGATGCGTCCCCCGCGGCGCCTTCCGTCTTCGGAAAGAGCCGTCCTTTCACGCGGGCGGCGGCGCGCTCGATTTCCGCGGCATCCGGCTGTTCGGCGCGGATCGATTCCAAGATCGGGTCCAGATTCATTTCAGACCTCCCAGTTTCTCGATTTCTTTCTGCAACTGCCTGCGAGCGCGGTGGAGCGTGACCGCGACCACGACTGCCGAAACGTCGTACATGTCACCGATTTCGCCGTTCGAATAGCCTTCCAGGAAGCGCAGGGCGAACATTTCGGCCGTTCGGCCTTCGAGTGTGGACATAGCCCGGCGGAGCACCTCGCGAAGATCCGTTTGGTCGGTTGCGGCGTGCGGTTCCGGCGCATTTTCAAGGGGGACATTCTTGCGGGAGCGCAGTTCCATCAGGCTGAGCGCCGCGTTCACGGCGGCCCGCCGGAGGTAAAACTCAGGATTCAGCATGAGTTCGGCCGAGCCTTCTCGCCCCGCAAGCCGCAGAAACACGGTTTGCAGGACATCCTCGGCGTCGGCCGCGTTGCCTGTCACGCGATACGCAGTTCGATACACGAGGGCGTGGTGCTCGTCGAACGCGCGTTCGAGCGCGCCCGGCCCGGGGGACGCGAGCGGCGCAATGTCAGGCACGGCGGAAGTGTGATGCGCTCCTGTCGCCAGTTGCATTCATCAGGTTAGACCGGCAGGGGCGCGGATTATTACATCGGGCGGCGAATTCCCAGTTCGGAAGGCCGCCGTTACGGGAGCGGGCAGGCTTTGCCGGGAATACCGCGAATCAGCGAGGTGGCGTCGCAGGACAGCTTGCCAATTGTGTTGGCCGTGAAATCACCACGGGAAGCGAATGTGAGAAAGATATCGGTGGGATTGTTCTGTATCGTGGAATTGATCAGAGTCAGGCTCGAGCCATCATCGACCTGAATCCCGAGGCCCGTGTTGTTGTGCGCCAGGACCTTGGCCTGGTCGAACATATGAAGCTGGGAATTATTCAGGAGGGACACGCCGTTTCCGGCATTGTTATAGAGTTGAATCGTCGTAAATCCTGGATTTTGCGAAAATTGCGGATTATTGAAGAAGTTCACCATCGAGAGTTCTTCCACATGGAGGCCATCGCGCTGGTTGTTGAATGAACTCGCCTGCGAGCCTGCATCCATGTCCATTCCGGAGCGAGACGCGATGTCCAGGCCGTCGAGGCCGTTGCCTGACGTGACGAGCGTTCCTCCGAACGCGAATAGGTGAGCGCCCGACACGACGGTCAGCCCTACCGTGGCATTGTTGTTGGCCTGAACGGTTGCGGCGGGATTGCTGAAGAACCAGCTGGAAGAAAGCGAGATTTGAATTCCGAGAGTATTTCGGCTGGCGCTCACGGTCGCCGCATTGACCGTGGCGCTGGAGGTTGCTCCGAGGTTGATGCCGAAGACGAAATTCCTCTCGGCCGAGAAGTTACCGTTGAAGATTACGGACGACGTATTTTCGACGTCCATGCCGTTGAGGTTGTTAGCGGAGGAGCAACTGGAAATATATGCTGAGGAACTTCCTTCAATAAGGATGCCGGTCTGGGCATTGCTCTGCGCGGTAATGCTTTTCATCGTGACCGAAGCCCCGCCCGTGGCGTGAACCCCGAACGCTCCGTTCTGCACGGTGAGACTCTGAATCGTGACTTGTTGAGCTCCCGCGATGACGAGCGCGTCGCTGCTTGGGCTGGGTGAGGAAATCGTCGCCCCGTTCTGCCCTGTGAGGCTGATGCCGGAAACGAGAATTGTGACGTTCTGATTGCAGGTTCCGGTAAAGGTAACGATATCACCGGGCGAACTTGTCTGCACGGTGGCGTTCAGATTCTGGCCTTTACTGCAGTCGACGAATTTGGTGGCGGCGGCGAGCGAGATTTGAAACACAAAGAAAAACACGCCGATTAAAGTGACGTTGCACAGATTCATGAATACCTCAGCAGGTATTATGTGTGGAATTCTCGGAATTTCAGGAAACAAAGATCGGATACGAGTACGAACGGGCACAAAAGAGAGAGCCTCGCGTCAGTGCGCGATTCTGATTTCGTCCAGCGTGTCGGCGAGAACGAAATCGTCGAAGTAGATGGTGTCAACTGACGGGCGGTGAGGGCTGCGGTGGATGCCGGGCTGGCAGAAGTAGACAGTTTCGGGACCCTTGGTCTTTAGCTTCTTGTCCAGCACCAGCGCGCCGTCGAACCAGAGGCGCGTGTTGCCTTTCTCCGGATCCTCGGACCAGTGAATGTGCATGGCCAGTTGATGCCACTTGCCGGTAGAGAAGTCCGCCGTCCATTCCGTTCCGTTCCGGCCGAGGTTGCCCGTCCCGTATCGGATCACGGCGCCGCCGGATTCCTTCGGTTCGACCCACCACGTCATCACGTTGTCATAGCGCGGCGGAGGCTGACCCTCCCAATAGAAGAAGTTATCGCGATCTTTCGGTGCGTCGGCCATGTACAGCCAGAAGGACATATAGGTGTCGGAGCCCTCTTCGACGGTGATTCTCGGTCCGCCGATCTGCGCCCGCAACTGCTGAGCGTTGAAGACGTCGTCTCCGTGGATCGTAACTTTGGCGGCGTAATTTCCGCTGTGGACGATGTCGGTTACGACCTGAACGTTTCGCGCGGTGGCGTTCTGGCTGCTTGTCCCCGTCTTGGTCCACTCGCTGAGATTGCCCGTTTCGAAGCCGGCGCTGAAAAGGATGTGCGACGTGGCCGCGGTTGGCGTAGACAGCGCGATCAGGGATAGAAGCGAAACGACTCTCACTAGGCGTAATTTATCGCGAGGCGCCGCGCGAGTTCGCGCTGGTTTTTGTTTTTTTGTCATTTCTTCCGGAGGCTGCGTGGAATGTTGGCGGGCGATTGATAAGATGCTTTCGCGTTCTCTTGAGCGCTCCCATGACGATCCGAAGACTACCACGACCTCTGACGCTGGCCTTGTCTCTGGCCGGTTTTGCTTTCGCATTAGTCGCCTGGCAGGCGCAGGCGCCTCCGGGCGCGACCGCAGCGCCGGCCGGCGGCCGGGGGGGACGTGGCGGGGGTGGCGGCAGAAGAGGTGGATTCCCGCAGGCGACCCGCCAACTCGCTTCACCGGACGTGATTGCCCGAGGTAAGGGGCTGTATGAGACGAACTGTGCGTCGTGCCATGCGGCGGACCTTCGGGGCACCGACCACGGAACTCGGCTACTTCGATCGCAACTCTCCCTGAGCGATCAGCATGGTGAATTGATCGGCGCGGAACTCGCGAAACATACGCCGCCGATCAACCTGGTCGACGCGGATAAGGTTGCCGTGGCGGAGTATATCCACGGCGTCCTGGCCACAGGCGGACCTCAGGGCAGCCCCCCGGGCCGGAATCCCGTCGGCCTTGATCTGAATGTTCTGGTGGGCGACGCAAAATCGGGTCAGGCCTACTTCGATAAAACCTGCGCCGGTTGTCATTCGGCAACGGGAGACCTTAAGGGCATCGCGGGCAAGTACGAAGACGCGCGTGCCCTGCAGAATGCCTGGGTGGCTGGCGTGAAAGCCGACGCTCCGTTCCGTGGGCGCGGCGCTACCGGCGCCGGTAACCCGGTGAGCGTAACGATGCCCAACGGCCAGAAGTTCGAAGGGAAGCTCGTTCGCAAGGACGATTACATCGTGGTCCTGACGCTACCCGACGGGACGAGAAAGTCGATCGAGCGGAACGGAGACGTTCCAAAGGTAGTCGTGACCGATCCCGACGAAGCGCATAAAAAGCTAACGATGAGTCTGGCTTTCGATGATCCGGACAATAAGCACATGCATGATGTGACCGCCTATCTGGCGACGTTGAAATAACAGGACCCGCAGACCAATGAAAAAGGCAACGTTTCTCCTTTCTTTGTTCGCAGCGCCCGCCATGTTTGGCCAGGGCGGTCTGGATCCGAACGATCTGTTGAAGCCACTGACAGACCAGTGGACGAGCTATTCGGGCGACTACACGGCCAAGCGGTTCAGCCACCTGAAGCAGATCAACACTGAGACGGTCAAAAATCTGAGCTTAAAGTGGATCTCGACGGGCATCCAGACGGGGTGCGGACCGACGGGTACTCCGCCCGCAGGTGGAGCACAGGCGGGCGGATTCGGCCGCGGAGGCCCCGTGGGCCCGCCGGCGCCGATCATTGTGGGCGGATTCGGAACGGGCGAGTTGAACACCTGCGGGCCAGCGCGGCTTGGCGGCGGAATTCTGGTGGTGAACGGAACCATCTACGCATCAGCGCCCGACAACGTGTGGGCCATCGATGCGCACGACGGCTCAGTGCTCTGGCATTACTACTGGAAGACGCGCGGCGGCACGAGCCTGCAAACCCGCGGGCTCGGCATGTGGCACAACTATATCTACTTTGAGCTGCATGACGACTGGGTAGTTTGTATCGACGCGAAGAACGGGAAAGAGGTCTGGAAGAAGGAGATTTCCAGCTTCGATCAGCAGTATTTCTCGTCGAATGCGCCGATGGTTTTCGGCAACCACGTGATCGTCGGGACCGGCAACGATATGGATGCGCCGGGATACATCAAGTCGCTGGATCCGGAGACGGGCGAACTGCAGTGGATTCACTACAGCACTCCGCAGAATCCGGGAGATCCGGGGGTTGAGACATGGGCAAGTCTGGACGCGGCGAGGCACGGCGGCGGGATGACGTGGATCCCCGGCGCTTACGATCCGGAGACCCACCTCTATATCTATGGGACGGGGAACCCCACGCCGGCGTATACGACCGGCCGCGGTGAGGGCGACAATCTGTTCACCTGTGCGCTGCTGGCGGTCAACGTGGATACGGGCAAGATGGCCTGGTATTACCAGACTTCTCCGCACGACACGCATGACTGGGACTCGACAGAGACACCGATCCTCGCCGACATGCCGTTCAACGGAAAGATGCGCAAGCTGGTGCTGACGGCGACCCGTAACGGCTATTTCTTCGTACTCGACCGGACGACCGGTGAACACCTTCTCACCAGTAAGTACGGGCTCGTGAACAACTGGGCTTCAGGATACGATGCAAAGGGCCAGCCGAAGCGCAATCCAAACAAGGATGCGACGATCGCGGGTTCGCTGGTGAATGCGGATGTTTCGAACTATCCGCCTCCGAGTTTTTCGCCGGATACCGGTCTGTTCTATGTGCATGAAACGAACAGCATGCATATCAGCTATCTGATGGATCCGGATCCGCGCGGTTCGATGGGGCTGGGAGGCACCGGCAGCGGCGCGAACATGTCGTTCGGTACGAATATTGTGGCCATCGACTACAAAACAGGCAAGGTCGCGTGGCGGCATGAGCTCACCGGCGGCAGCGTCGGTCTGCTGACGACTGCGGGCGGCGTGCTGTTCACCAGCGACGGACAGAATCTCGCGGCGTGGGATGCAAAAACCGGCAAGCCGCTCTGGCATTCGCAGATTGGCGGAGTTTCGAGCCCGCCGGAGACGTTCCTGCTGGATGGCAAGCAGCAGGTGCTTGCGGCGAGCCCGGCCGGGTTAATGCTGTTCCAACTGAACTAGCTCGCCGTTTAATTGAATCGGCCGACGATCAGCGTCATGTCGTCGTGTTGCGGAGCGCCGGCGGTGAAACGGTCGGCGCTCGTCATCAGTGAGTCGAGGAGTTGCTTCGGGCACAATTCACGGTTCGCAAGCGCCGCCTCGATCATGCGATCTTCGCCCCATTCCTCGTCGTCCGAGGTCATCGCCTCACTGATTCCGTCCGTGTAGCCGATGAAAATGTCGCCGTGCTGCAGCACTTCAACGCGCTCTTCGAACTCGACCGACGGCAATAATCCGACAATAGGACCGCAGGCTTCGAGCCGAATGACCTCGGCTGCCCCGCGCAGGACAACGGGCGGATTGTGGCCAGCGTTCACAAATCGGAGGGTACGCGTTACGGGCTCATAAATGGCCAGGAAGAACGTCGCATACCGGCTACTGGTGGACGACTCGAACACAATCTTGTTCAGCTTCGAAACGAGGCGGGCAATTCCGGTTGAATCAGCATCGAGTAGCCCATGCAGGGAGGCGCGTAGGCTCGCCATGAGCAGGGCCGCGCCGATACCCTTACCGGAAACATCGCCGATCACAAGCGCAACTCGGCCATCTTCGAGCTGGATCAAATCGTAATAGTCGCCGCCAACACCCAGCGCCGGCCTGCAATGCCCGGCCAGTTCGACGCCTGGGAGGCGCGGAATCCGCTGCGGAAAGAGCCGTTCCTGCACTTCCCGGGCAATCTCGATTTCCCGCTGAATTCGCTCGCTTCGCGACATCTCGCGCGCAAGCGATCGCGCCATCTCACCGATCTCCAGACTGATGCCCGTTTGTGTACCGATCGAAGCGAGCAGCCGCAGATCGATTGGCGAGTACGGTTCTTCCGAAAGTTTCGGTCCCAGCAGCATGACGCCCATGAGCTTGTCACGCCCTCGTAGCGGCAGCAGCACTTCCGCCCGGGCCGCATCGAGCGCCTGCTGATCGCGGTCGCTCGAATGGATAAACCAATCATCCGGCCGATCGCGATAGAGGACGGCTGGCGAGTTGGTCTTCACCAAATGCTGCACCGGCGCCGATGTTGCGGCGAGGGCAATGGCGCCTCCGCTGAATACATCCGCGCTACGCAGCAGCACCGCGGTGCGAGGCACGTGCAGAACTTCGGAAACGCGGCGACAGACCGTTTCGATCAGGAGGGATGGCTCGGGAATCGAGCGTATGCGGTCCAACAGCTCGCTGAGAACAACCTCGGTCTGGTAGGCTTCACGAAAGAATCGGCGGTCGAGCCATTCGCGCACACGGACGGCCGGAGCGCGCTTGACAAAGTTGAGACGAATGAAGAGGGCGACAACGAATATGGGTACAACTACATAGGCAAGCTTCTCGTTCCGCCGCAACGCCGGAATCACAAAGAACAACAGCAGCAATACGATGGCTGCCATCTGCAGGATCTCAAAGGTGGCGCGCGCCAGCAGGTACCGTGTTCCCATGCGCATCAGAATGCGTATGTCGAGGGCGCGCTGAACGACAACGACGTAGGCAAGACTGAGCGGAAAGATCAGCAGGAGGATCGCGCTGACATAACCGAGCCACTGCGTGGTTGCGGGGTCGACTCCAAACCGCGGAAGTAGTCCCCAGATAACCAGCGTGCTGCCCAGACCGACGACTGAGCCCGCACAGAGGACACGCAGGCGCCGAGTAGTGTCCGCGTTCGTGGCGCTCCGCAGGTTCGAGAAAATGGCGATCCAGTAGAGCGTTATCCAGACCAGATCGGTCCAGTCGAGCGCGTGGCTCACAAACGAGTCGATTTCCTGTAAATGTGGAACGATCGCGGGATTGTACCAGGCTCCGTAGTCGGACAGGAGTTCCCAGACGAGGCCGCTGACCTGAACTCCTACCGCGAGCCACTTAAGCCAGGGGATCCGTCGATCGATACGTGACCTCTCCGGGACCAAACCACAGGAGGACGGCGGGCGTCATGATGTTCAGGACGAGATGCCAGGCGAGCCGGAGAACGAGCCACGGCCCCGGCCACGCGTTGTAAGTGCTCACGGAAATGAACGACTCGGGCAGGCTCAGCAAGACGAGAATGAGCCATGCGTTGGGATCCGTGGGCCGCGCCAGGACCACCCAATAACCGATCAGCAGGCTGAAGAGCGGAACCGCGATGTGAAGAAACAGGACAAAGACGGATTCGCCCAGACCGGGATGGTCGTTGTATCCGCGCAGCGGAACCCCGATCGTGGCGCGGCTGCCGTCAGGCTTCACCACGTCGAGGACGGTATGACCGCCCGGATGAGCGTACCAGCGCGCCGCCTGAATCAGTGCGCGACCCCGCAGAGGAGCGCCGTCGATCGCTTCCACCGTATCGCCCTTCGCGAGGCCCGCCTTCGCCGCTTCCGGGCTCGTCGAAATGACGACCGGCCGGTACCATTCCGTCTGAAACGGTTCCTGTACCTGATGGCGGAGATCGAAGAAGCCGACCACCAGGGCAACCGATCCTGCGATCTGGTACGCGAGGCTGATCGCAATATAGAGCCCGAGCAGAAAATAGACGAAAACGGGGGCGCGTTTCCACATGGACGTCTATCAAGTCTCTCAGAAGGCCAGCCGAAAACGGCTCGATTAAATCGGACGGGATTCGACTATTTCGAAGCGTTGCTTGAGTCTCAGAAACGGCGTCTCGAAGTACCGGTATGAGAAGTGCGCGGCCACGACGCACAGCGGTAACGCCAGGCCGTCAACAGCGAGGACGTAGGGTGCGGAGTCTCCCCGGAGTCCCAGCGGGCGAATCAGCCGCGCTGCCAACTGCAAGATCGCGATGTGGAATACATATAGCCCGAAAGAGATTTTTCCGAGATACGCCAGCGACCTCGGGACGCGCTCAACTCCCAGCACGCCGATGAAAACGAGTGCGCAGCCCAGCGCGGTTGCGCCATACCCCACGTAGAAGCGCCAAAGAGAAAGGTGCAGGTCGGGTTGTATGATGCACACCACGCCTACCACCAGAAACAGCCCGGTCCCCGCGAGGATGCAGGTCGCGCGGGACCAGGGATTTCTGACCTCTAGGCGGTGGTCATGTGTCCACAGGGCGATCATTGCCCCAACCGCAAAAAACAGGAACTGGACGGGGGTATCAAACCACATCAGGATCCAGCCCTTGGGGTAATAGCGCCAGAGCCAAAGGGCCGCCACCGCGACAAAGACGAAAGAGGCGGTCCAGGCGAGCTTCCGGCCTCCGAATTTAGCGATCGGCGGCCAGATCAGATAGAACTGTTCTTCCACCGAGATACTCCAGAGAGGCCCCAGATAGTGCGGAATCTGGTGGGGTACCCAGTTCGCAATGAAAATGACGAAAACCAGCGCCGTTTTTCGATCCACCCAATGATGGCCCAGGAGGACCAGCGTGAAGACAGCGCTGAGAACAAGCGATCCGTAGTAGAGGGGCCAGATTCGAAGAGCGCGGCGCGTGAAAAAACGCCCCCAGGAAATCGTTGCGGTCTGATTTCGCTCCCGCATAAGAAGTTCCCTGATGAGATACGCGCTCAGCATGAAGAACATCGGCAGGCCGATAGAACCCGTCTTGGTAATCAGGAAGGCGATGCCGTGGGCGACGGGCCCGTGAGTCATCAGCAGGTGTCAGTCATCGCTCATCGCGTGATAACATCGCGCTTTCCGATATGTCCCGCTTGCTATCTATCATTGTTTCGACCGGCCTGAGCGCCGGTATTGTGGCTTTGGCCCAGGCGCCTCCGCCTCCTTCCGCCCCCGGAGGTCGGGCTGCGGCCCCGGGCGCTCGCGGACCGCGAACACCCCCGCCGACCCGCGATCCTCACACGCCCGGGTATGTCACCGCTAAGGAGTTACCGGACGGCGCCGTTCCTTCACCGACGGATGACGGGAACTTTATTCTCGGACCGACACATACTCCCGCGCCGGAGATGACGCCGAAGGACGACGTGCCGAAGGGCGCAATTTACGAGTTCACGATGTCATCAGCCGACAGCAAGATTTACCCCGGAATCGCGCGCGAGCAGGGGACATTCGGTACGCCGGACCCGGCTGAACCTTCGCGGCTCATCGTTACGACGAGCCATCCTGCGGCTTACACGCGTCATGTGGCTGTATATGTTCCTAAGCAGTATGTACCCGGAACCATTGCGCCGTTTATCGTCGGCGCGGACGGTCCCGACCGGATGCTGTTCCCCGCCCTCGACAGCCTGATCGCCGCGAAGAAGATTCCGGTGATGATCGGGATTTCGATCGGTAACGGCTCAGGCGACGCGCAGGGCAGCCAGCGCGGGATGGAATACGACACTATGTCCGGGCTGTACGCGGAGTTTGTTGAGCAGGAAGTGCTCCCGCTCGTTGAGAAGCAGTACAACGTGAAACTGACGAAGGATCCGGACGGGCGCGCGACAATGGGCGGAAGTTCAGGCGGATCGGCCGCACTGATTATGGCTTGGTACCATCCGGAGCTTTATCACCGGGTGCTTACGTATTCGGGCACCTACGTGAATCAGCAATGGCCGTGGAACCCCGAGACGCCTGGCGGCGCGTGGGACTTTCATCGCAAACTGATTCCGAACAGCGCGAAGAAGCCCATCCGGATCTGGATGGAGGTTGGGGATCGGGACAACTACAATCCCAATGTGATGCGCGATGAGATGCACGACTGGGTGTTGGCGAACGAGAACATGGCGAAAGTCCTGGCGGCCAAAGGCTACCATTATCAGTTCCTGTTCGCGGTGAATGCGGGACACACCGATCGGACGGTCAAACAACAGACCCTGCCTGAGGCTCTCGAGTATCTGTGGCAGGGTTATAAGCCAGTGACGAAATAGCGGCCGACACAGATTCGTCCTAGTGGACGAACCAGTATTCCGAAGTCGAGCTGGGCTTGCTGTCGAGCGATTCGTGCTTGATTAGCACATGCAACTCGCGTTTGCCATCGCGCTGGACTGCCTGGAGCCACACGTTGTCCACATAGCCGCCGCCAGGAATGCGGGCGTACAGCCATTTCGTGCGATTCCACGGTCGATAAGTCGCGTTCACTGTGGGGCCTTTATAGAACTGTCCGCCGGATTGTTTGACCCAAGCCCGCATAGAAAAATGCGATGCCTGAGGCAAGGCGCCGTTCAGGGATTCGTCGCCACAGCCGATCATCTTTACGTCGATGAAGAACGGCTCTCCGCCGTTGTCAAGATTGCGCCATCGCCCGTCTTCTGCGGGCGCGGCGCATTGCGCCAAAGCCGAGTGCGGTAGCACGAATGCGGCGGCGGTCAGGAAGGCGAATGCGAGCCCAGGCGCGTGTGCCATATCGAGTCCCTTCGAACACTTAGTGGACACGAGAGGACCAACGTTACAAACGCGTCGTTTCAGGCTGCGTGGCCTTCTTTGATCCGACGGCAGATTTCGCGAGCGGCATTATGGGCAGCCGCCTTCTTCGAAGGGCCGTCAGCGGCAACGCGGTAGGCGCGCCCGATTCGGACTTCCATCGTGAAAAGCCGAGCATGGCCGGGACCGCTTTCACCGAGAAGTTCGTATGAGGGCCGATCCAGGCCGCGATCGCGCGCGAGGCGTTCGAGTTCCGCGCGATAGTCGTGCGGCGGACCGGCGCCGGCGATCTGGCGCAGGACTTCTTCCTCCGGGATCGTGAAGCGCATGAGGATGTCGCGCGCTGGTCCAGCGCCCCCATCGAGGTAAACCGCGGCGAGCACGGCTTCAAACGCGTTTACCAGGAGACGTTGCTTGGAACGACCGCCGCAGGTTTCTTCGCCTCGACCTAGTTGCAGGTAGCGACCCAGGTCCAGACGATGCGCGGCGGCCAGAAGATGAGCGGCACTCACCAGATAATTCTTGAGGAGGGAAAGCTGGCCTTCCGCGAATTCGTGAAAGCGCGTGAAGAGCCATTCGCTCACAATCCAGCCGAGAACCGAATCGCCCAGAAATTCCAAGCGTTCGTTATCGAGCGGGAGTCCGGAGTTCGATTCGTTAGCGCTCGAGCTGTGCGTCAGCGCGCGTACAAGCAAAGCGCGGTCCCTGAATTCGTAGCCGAGGGACCGCTCCAGCTCTGCCAGATCTACGAGCAATGCCTATTTCTTGATCATCGCTTGCGCGCGGGTTTTGTCGCTCGCGGCGATCTTCTTGATCTGATCGTTAGCGTTCGGGGCCGCAGCGGCCTTGTCGAACCACTGGATCGCCTGATCCGGCTTCTTGGCGTCGAGCAGGGCTCGTCCGGCGCGGATCAGATCCGTCGGATCGGTGTCCATGTCAGCAACCTTCTGGAAGTCAGCATTGGCTTCGTCGATCTTGTCCTGATACGCGGCGGAGACTCCAAGTCCGAGGTATGTCTGGCCTATGAGATCGTTTTTCGCGTTGGTCCAATCGGCGTCTGGAAGCTGCGGATTTGGTTTAGGAGCATTGGCGAGAAGCTCGAGGGCCTGTTTGCCATACTTATCCACTTTGGCGAGCTTCTCAGCTTTGTCGAGATCGTTGACGTGCGTGGTGGCCGCGTAGGTTTTGCAGAGCAGCACCAACGCCTGAAAGCTTTGCGGATCCGCTTCGAGCGCCTGCTCGCCGTAGACGATTGTCTTTTCCGTATCGTTCTTCTGGCTGTAGGCGTCGGCCTCAAGGAAGAGCGCATACGATTTGAACTCGGTATCGGCGTATTTCGTGATGAGTTCGTCCGCAGCTTTAATGCGCGTATCGGGATCCTGCGCAGTCAACATCGCGTTCACGTCCGTAGCCTCGCCCTTGCTCTTCGGCTTCATCTGCTTCTGGGCGAACGCCATCGTACCGGCGAGCGCCAATGTGGTGAGAACGGCTGTACGTCTCATTTGGGGATCTCCTGATTTGAAATAGTCTGCAACTCTTTGCGCGCGGCATCGACCGCCTTTTCGGAGGCGCCGGGAACACCCATCGCGTCTTTGTAAAACTGCTCCGCTTTCTTCGGCTCGTTCGCGGCCCGGGCAAGGCGGCCCAGATACACCAAGCTCCACGCCTTGGTAAAACTGTCGGGTGATGCGCCCAGAGTCTTCTCAAATAGCTTAACCGCCGCGTCTGGCTGATTCTGCAACGCCGCGATGCGGGCGAGGCCATACCAGGCCTGGGCATGCTCCTCGTTGGATCCCTTCTGTTCCAATGCTTTCAGGAACAGCTCTCGGGCTTTGTCGAAGTTCTTCTTTGAATAGAGATCTTCGGCCTGCTCGATCGTCTTCGCCGAAGGCGATTGTTCGGGACCCGCAACGGCGACCTGTTTGGCTTTGCGCTGCAACTGGCCCGAGTCGAATTTGATCGCCGCGATGCGGGCGCTTTCGCGCTTCAGATCGATACCGTTGATCATCTCCTCGGTATAGAACCGCAAGCCTTGCTGTTGCTGCTCGAACGCAGGCAACTGCTCCGCGAAATAGGCGGTCAGGATGTAGCCCTGCCGCATTGCCCGATCGATGCCTTCCTTGTCTTTATCAAGACGGCATTCGACTGCTTTAATCAGGCTCTCGTTCGCAAGCAGGACGAAATCATTCTTGTAGGAGTCGTCGAGAGGAGAAAGCTGGACCAGATCAAGCAGGGAGCGCTTCTGTCTCAGGTCCATCCCGTACTTGATGGCAATAGGATCGATCTGAAAGTGCAAGTACGCGTGACGGATGTCGTAGAGGCGCGGCTTCTCCGACGGAGTGACGATGACGAACGCGTCGTCGCCGTAGTTGCGGGTCTGCACTTCCTCGGGCTCGCCGAGGAGATCGATGAAGACCGAAAATCGCCGCCCGAGATAGGCTCCCGTGCCGACGCGCATATAAGCGTCGACCTTAGTGGCCATTTCAAGGATCGGAGTATGGTATTTCTCGAGTTCTTTGTCGTAGATCGGTTCGACCCGCCGCCACAGCTTTTCAAGGTTAGCCTCGCGATAAAAGTCGATCATCAGCGGCTCGAGGCCGTCGAGGGCGCGGGCATCCGGAGGCACATCTACGTCGCGCGTGCGCCAGGAAAAGTCCGGGGGGCCGCTAACCGAAAGCGCCCACGAGATGTACTGCGAAAGGTTCTGCACGCCCGCGTTCGGCCCCGGTTTGGGCAGATGGTGTTTATAGAAAAGCTTGAGCTGAGCGAGGCTGGGGATGTTCTGCTGGGCGAGGTATTCGCGAATCTGCGCGCGGAGCGGGTTGTTGTCTGGAAGGTTTAGGCCCTCGTCGTAGCCCGCCGCGTTGATGGCAGCCAAGGTGTAGAAGAGGTTCTCGTTGGCGTCGAGCCGGAGGGATTCCCCGCCCTGCAGGCTGCCAACGCACAGCAGACATATGGCGGCGAGGAACGAAATACGCGTCAAAATGCTTGTGCCTGAAGGGCTAGTTTACCATTGTTCAGGGTCGTGAATCAGTCTTGAGGCAGCCGCGGATCATGATGGTCTCCTCGGAGGTCCGCCCATGGGCGAAGAGCGGCGGACTCGCCGACGTTGTCGGTTCCCTGCCCGCTGCGCTGACCCGCTTCGGGCACAAGGTTTCCGTAGTTATTCCGCGTTATATGGACGCGGTGAAGGTGCCCGCCAGCCGAATCGCTGACCAAATTCCGATCTACATCGGCGGTGCGGCCCGGTTCGTCGGAGTCTGGGCTCTCGAATCGAACGGAGTGAGCCACTATTTCGTTGACGAGCCGATCCTTTACGGACGCAACGGGCTGTACGGAGACCAGAGCGGCGAGTTCGGCGATAACCACTACCGTTTCGCGGTGCTATGCCGCGCGGCGCTTGAAATTGCGCGGCGCTTCAGTCCGACGGATATTTTTCATTGCCATGACTGGCAGACAGGCCTCCTTCCGCTTTATTTGAAGGAATCTCCCTCGCTCGACCCGGCGTTCCTTGGCGCTAAGACGCTCATGACGATCCACAATCTGGCCTATCGCGGCCTCTACGGCCGCGACGTGATGCCGAGCATCTCCCTGCCGCCGAGGTTGTATCGTCCGGACCTGATTGAGTTCTGGGGCGGCGTCAGTCTGCTCAAGGCTGGGCTTGTATACGCCGACGAACTCAGCACGGTGAGCGCAACTTATGCCCGCGAGATCCAAACGTTGGAACAGGGCGAAGGTCTCGACGGGCTGCTACGCGCTCGAAGCGCCTCGCTTTACGGTATCGTAAACGGAATTGACGACGATGTGTGGAATCCGGCAGACGACCGATATATTCCGGCATGCTATTCCGTGAGTGATCTTTCCGGAAAAAGCGCCTGCAAAAAAGACCTTCTGGCGGAGTTCGGCCTTGCAGCTACCGCCATGGGCCGGCCCCTGCTCGCAATAATTTCGCGTTTTGCCGATCAGAAGGGTTTTGACATTGTCCGATCGATCGCCTGGGAATTGATGGCCCACGATGATATCTACCTGGCCGTGCTGGGCAGCGGCGACCCGTCGATTGAGGATATGTTCCGGTGGCTGAAGCATCACTACCAGGACCGCGTGGGGCTGAGGATCGGGTTCGACGAATCCCTTGCGCATCGAATAGAAGCAGGGGCTGACATCTTCATCATGCCGAGCCGGTACGAACCATGCGGATTGAATCAGATGTACAGCCTGCGATACGGCACGCCACCGGTGGTCCGCGCCACTGGGGGGCTCGAGGACACGGTGCAGGCAACTCCAGACCCGGCTCCGACCGGGTTTAAATTCGTTGACTACAATGGGGGTGCTTTGCTTTGGGCCATACGCCAGGCATGCAGCGCCTGGACGGATCGGGAGTCGTGGACAGCAATGATGGCGAGAGGAATGCGAAAGGATTTTTCGTGGGCGGCTTCAGCAGCCGCTTATTCGCGACTGTACGGCGATTTGCATCCGGGAACCGCATAAACGAATCTAAATAAGCGAGGATTTCATGTCAGGAACGAACACACTTAATTTCACCGAGGCCGGTTGGGACACGGAGGTTCTGAAGTCCGATCAACCCGTGCTGGTGGATTTCTGGGCCACGTGGTGCGCACCTTGCCGCGCCATGACGCCGATTATCGACCAGTTGGCGACCGACTACGCCGGAAAGGCCCGCATCGGGAAGCTGAACGTGGACGAAAATCCGCACGTGGCGGCGCGCTACCAGGTACGCGGCATCCCGACGATGCTGTTGTTCAAAAATGGCGCGCTTGTGGCCTCGAAAGTCGGTTCGACGAATAAAGGGGAACTGCAGAAGCTGATCGACGCGCACGTGGCGGCCCCTGCGGCTGATCCCGTTCAGGCCGCGTAAGGTCAGGCCTTCGCCGGGGTCGACGCGGATCTCGGGCCGAGGGCGATCACGAAATATTCGGCGGGCTCCGTCCCGGGATTCTTCCATCCGTGCACCAGGCCGGATGCGACATATCCGACGGAGCCCGGCCCAATCCGTGTCGTCTTCCCACTGATCGTCACATCCAGTTCACCCTTCCACAGCATCACCATCTCTTCGTGAGCGTGCGAGTGCGGGCCGTGCGGCTCCTGTCCCGGACCGAGTTGGGTAATGTGCACCTCAACCGGATCCTTCAGGTGAGTCAGACCGTCAAGCACGGCGCGGGACTGATTTTTGCCGTTTTGCTTAACCGGGAGGTCCGAATACTTGTAGACTTTCGCCGGCAAGACCTGTTTGGCAGGTTCCTCCTGCGCGGCCGCGGCGGCGGCGAGCCCGGGTATCAGGAGAGAGAGTTCACGCCTGGTCAAACGCATATTTACGGAGATTCTATCCCAGTTCTAAGCGGACTCTCATATTATTGAGGCTGTTGTTATTCTGTTAACCTGCCAACCGCGCCAGTGACCGATCCGATCCCGACATCGCCGCCGCTTCAGACCGCGTCGAGCGAAGTCATACGAGACATCAATCGAAGAATCGTTCTGAACCTGATCCGCACCCGGCAGCCCATCTCGAGGGCCGATCTCGCGCGGGCGTCGGGGATGCAGAGGAGCACCATCTCGCTGATTGTTGAAGACCTGGTTGAGAACGGCTGGGTCATCGAAGGACCGACGGGGCGGCTGCCCCGTGGGCGGCGCCCAACGTATCTGAGGCTGAACGACGAACGAGCCATAGTCGGCGTAGACGTCCGCCCGACGCAGACGACGATCGCGCTTTCGGACGTGAACGGAAAATTCAGCTCGCAGGAGGCGATGGCGACGCCGACCGATCCAAAAGTCGCCCTCGAGGAGATGATCGCGCGCATCAAGCGGATCGTGCGAAACAGCAAGGGGCGGAAGATCGAGGGGGTCGGCATCAGCCTGCCGGGTCGTTACGACCGTGCGAGCGACCGCCTGGTCTTCGCTCCAAACCTGAAATGGCGTGACGTAGACTTGCGGACTCCCATCGTAGAGGCGACGGGACTGGAAGTCGAACTCGAAAATGCCGCCAATGCGTGCGTGCTCGCTGCCGTGTGGTTTGACCGGATGGAGTCATTCCGCAATCTCGTGGTCGTGACGGTTTCGGAAGGTATCGGCGCGGGGGTACTTGTGAACGGCCAACTGGCGCGCGGGCTGAGCAGCATGGCGGGTGAGTTCGGGCACGTGCCGCTGGACCCGGAAGGCCCCCCGTGCGGGTGCGGGAGCCGCGGTTGTTGGGAGGTATTCGGGTCGAATCGCGCGGCGCTGCGGTATTACCTGGAATCGAGCGCGGACTCCGCAGGGTTGAGTTTCCCGGATCTCCTGAGCCTGGCGGACCAGGGGAATGTGAAAGCCATTCTGGCGCTCGAAACGATGGCGAATTACCTCGGCCAGGGCATGCGCATGATTGTGGCGGGGCTTGCGCCGGAACGGATTCTGATTATTGGAGACCTGACGCGTTCCTGGCGGCGATTCGGGCCGATCATCGAGAAGCAGGTGCGGGCACAGGCTCTGACCGGCGGCGAGGTGCCGGCGATCGTCCCCGTACACGAAGATGGCATGGCCCGCCTGAGGGGCACAGTCGCGCTGGTTCTGCAGAAGCACTTCAACACTTCGCGTGAGGCAGTTTTTTAAAGGCGCGGCGACTCGCTCAGCCTACGCGCCCGATCGAGCAGCAGATCGCGCTCGCGCGTGTTGCGTGTCATCGAGGCGGCTCGGGCGAATTCGGAGACAGCTTCGTTAGCACGACCGAGTTTCGCGAGCAGATCACCGCGCACGCTCGGCAGCAGGTGGTAGCCGATCAGGCGATGGTCGGAGCAGAGTTGGTCTATGAGTTCCAGTCCCGCGGACGGGCCGTATGCCATGCTTACCGCAACAGCGCGGTTCAGATCCACAACCGGCGAGGGAGAGATCGCGGCCAAGTCCGCGTAAAGGCCAACAATCCGCCGCCAGTCGGTTTCATCCGCTGTGACAGCGCAAGCGTGGCAGCTGGCGATGGCGGCCTGCAACGTGTACGGACCACGGTTGGCAGCGAGCCTCTCGGCCCGTTCGAGGCTGGCAAGGCCGCGCCGTATGAGCAGCTGATCCCAAAGCCCCCGATTCTGTTCGAGCAGGAGAATCGGCTCTCCGGATGGCCCGATCCGGGCGCGGGACCTCGACGACTGGATTTCCATCAGCGCTACCAGTCCATGGACTTCGGGCTCCGACGACGCGAGTTCCGCGAGGATGCGGCCCAGTCTGAGTGCGTCGTCGCATAACGCGGGCCGAAGCCAGTCGTCTCCCGCCGCAGCGGTATAACCCTCGTTAAAGATCAGATAGATAACCTCCAGGACGGAGGCGAGGCGCGCCGTCAGTTCCAAGCCGCGCGGCGCTTCAAAGGGAACGCTGGCCTCTGCGAGAGTTCGTTTTGCGCGTACGATCCGTTGAGCGATGGCGGGCTCAGACGAGAGAAATGCCCGTGCGATTTCGGCGGTGCTGAGGCCGCCGAGTAGCCGGAGCGTGAGCGCCACGCGGGCCTCGGTCGAGAGCACCGGATGGCAGGCCGTGAAAATCAGGCGCAGCAGATCGTCGCCGATCTCGTCATCCATGCGGGAGTTGAGATTTGCCACGTAATCCTCCGCGATGGCAGAGCTATTCCAGCCGTATTCCTGATGCTTCCGTTCGGTCCGTTTGTTCCAGCGCAGGAGGTCGATCGCGCGCCGCCGGGCGATGGCCATCAGCCACGCGCCCGGATTGCGCGGAATGCCCTCCGTCGGCCACTGTTCGAGGGCGGCGATGAGCGCGTCGTTCGCAAGATCCTCGGCGAGGCCGAGGTCGCGCACGATGCGCGCGACACCGGCAATGACCCGCGCCGATTCGATTCTCCAGACAGCCTCAATCGCCGGGGAAATCATGGACTTGGCGGACTTCGATGACCTCGTTATCCGACGCAGGGCAACGCTTGGCCCATTCCACGGCTTCCTCTTTGGATTTGACCTGAATCAGCCAGTAGCCGCCGACAACCTCTTTGGCTTCGGCGAACGGCCCGTCCTTCACAGCCGGCATTCCTCCTTTGAAGGACACCCTCACGCCAGTCGACGGCGGATGGAGGCCATCCAGGGCCAGCAGAACGCCCGCCTTGCGAAGTTCGTCGTTGTACTTCATCATCTCCGCGACCCGCTCCGGATCGGGCATCGTGCCGGGGGAGGCCTTTTCGTAGCCACCCGGAATCATGATCATCATGAATCGCATGATGTTCCTCAGGCCCTGGGCGGCGCGGCTGGCTCGTCATACAGGAGGCGAATCTCGGTCTCCCCCTCGCCAGCCACTTCCATGAAGCTCTTCACGTACTCGATAGCCTGTTCCTTCGAATCCGCGCGCAGAATCGCCAGACCGCCGATCAGCTCTTTCGCTTCCGTGAACGGGCCGTCCTTGACTGCGAACCCCGAACCATTCATCGTGACGCGCGCCCCGAACTTGCTCGGTGCACAGCCTTCCGCACTCAGAAGACCTCCCGATTGAGCCGACTTCTGAATATAAGCTCCCATCCGCTCCATTTCCTCTTGAGTGGGCGGGCTTCCCTCCGCCTTCGCCGGCTTATACAGACAAAGAAATCTCATGCTTTTTCGATTCTTCCTTTCCTTTCATTTATACGGGACCGGAAACCCGGCCTTCACTGATGCGTCGAACGGAAACGGGCTGAATCGACATGTTAGGGGAAAAAATCTGTGACAGTGTGCCCCAATGCCGTGTCAATAAGCTCAAGGAACAAGGGCGCACGATTGTTAAGCTGCCTGAAATCAGTGGCCTGCACTGGAAAGACGAATGCTTAGCATCGACGGGCCTTTTTATGTCCCGCGTCTTCTTTATCAGTGTCGCGCTCATTATGGCGGCGGTCGCGCCGGCGGCAACGCTTCAGCAACTATCGGTGGATCAGATGACGGAGAGCGCCACGTCTATTGTTCGGGCGCGAGTCGCCGGATCGTCCGCAAGTTTCACCGGCCCGACAATCTATACGCACTATATTCTGCAGGTCACGGAGTCCTGGAAGGGTTTCACTCCGGCAGAAGTAATGCTCCCCGGCGGAGTCGTGAACGGGCAGCGCCAGTCGTTTCCGGGAGTGCCCGTCCTTTCGGTCGGAACCGAATATGTCCTGTTCCTGTGGACTTCGTCTTCTACCGGGATCACCCATTTGGTCGGGCTTTCGCAGGGCCTTTTTAATCTCAGCAAGCAGGAAGACGGGTCCATTTTAGCGACTCGCCCGCTTATCGGCGAGATGATTCTCGACGCGAAAGGCCGTAAGGTGGCTGATCACGCCGTCACCATGCCCGTCGCCACGCTGCGCAGTCATGTAAGCCGCTCGCTCACGGGAGCGGCGAAGTGAGAGGCCGCGGTCTGCTCCTGGGCTTCGCCGCGTTCGCGCTGCCGCTTCCCGCTTATTACCACTTCATCCACTATCTGAACGGCGTCAACGTACCGGAAAAGTATGATTTGACGACGCTGCCGAGCAGCACCGTAACGTTTTTCGTCTCGGAGACCGGACCCACGACCTTCAATCAGACCGACACGTTCAATTCGGTTCTGACGCAGATTCAGCAGGCGACGCAGGTCTGGAACGGAGTGAGCGCGTCGGCGCTGCGCGTCGCGTTTGGTGGGCTCGAGAATGCTTCGACCCCGCAGAACACACCGGCTGCGGACGTGATTTTCGAAGATCTGCCCCCCGGGCTTTACGGCTATGGTGGTCCGACATCGAGCCTGGCGGCAGTTACCCCCACCAATGGGGCTGCTTTTATCCCGATTCAGCGCTCAACCGTGCATCTGAACCGAAATCTGACGGTCTTGCCGGGACCGAGCTACGCTTCCACGTTTTTTATGACGGTGGTCCATGAGATGGGCCACGCGCTGGGTCTGCAGCATACTTTTACTTCGGCAACCATGTCTCAGGCGACGACGCGGGCGACGACGTTGAGCCATCCGCTGGACGCGGACGACATTGCGGGGCTCGCGGTTCTCTACCCGACCTCTTCGTTCGGTCAGTTCGGGACGATCACGGGGCAGATCACAACTGGCCGGAAAGCCATGCACATGGCCTCGGTAGTCGCCATTCATCCGGGTTGGGGCGCGGTGAGCGCGATGACGAATCCCGACGGAACATACCAGATTCAGGGACTCCCGCCGGGGCCGTATTACGTGTACGCTCATTCGATTCCGCCGGACGCGAATATCATGGGGCCCTGGGCGCAGGATGGAACGGTAGTGCCGCCGTCCGCGCCTACCACCGCGGTCTTTTACGCGAACAGTTCGGCGAATCCCGCACCGCTCTCCATTCAGGCAGGAAAGACTCGGTCAAGCGTCAATATCGATCTGCCCGGACGGTCGTCTGTGGAGCTTTACGACGTTCAGATTTACGGCTATTTCAATTACAACAACGCGTCGATCGCCGTTTACCCCGCATACCTCGACATGATTTCCGGATACACGGCCGTAAATGCCACAGGTAACGGGCTGGGACCTAATCTGACCGGCGTTCAGATTATGGGCGGTAACGCCTATGCGTACGGGACAACTGTTTCCCAGGCGAACGGCGAATACTACGCAACGATCGACGTGGCGTTCAGCCTCGGGGCGGCGACGGGCCCTCAGCACCTGATTTTTAACACAGCGGACTACATGTACGTAGCCCCTGCGGGCATTACCCTGACGAAGGCCCTTCCGCCGACGGTAACCGCTGTGACCGCCAACGGCGACGGCACCGCAACAATTACTGGAACGAACTGGGCCGCTGACAGCCTGATTTATTTCGATGGGCTGCCGGCGTCGATCGCATCACTCGATCCCGCCAAGGGAACCGCGACGGTGACGCCGCCGCCGGGTTCCACGGGTCAGACGTCAGTGGTTACGGTTTATAACAGCGACGGCCAGAATTCTCAATTCCTTCAGCTTTCCTCGCCTCCGACTTACGCGTATGGCAGCGCTGGCTCAGCGGTGATCGCGTCGATCAGCCCGGCAGCGTTGCCTGCCGGAGCGGAGGCGATGGTCGATATCACGGGAACGGGATTCACATTTGCGCCCGGGCGGGTTTCCCTGGGCTTCGGGACCAGCGACATCACCGTACGGCGCGTCTATGTCCTTTCACAGGCGCATATTCAGGCGGATGTTTCAATCGCCCCAGGCGCCGCACTCTCGAATCCCGACGTGAGCCTGATGTCTGGATTCCAGCTCGCGACAGTGACGGCGGGATTTCAGATCACAGCCGCTGTACCGAACCTTCCGGCCGCTGTCCCGTCTCTGTTCAATGCAATTACCGGTCTTAACGGAAGCTATGCGGGGGCTATCGTGAGCCTCTATGGAAGGAACCTGGCCGTGCCCAACGGAACCACATCCGTTCTCATCGGCGGGCAGCAGGCAGGGATTCTCTATTCCTCGCCTTCGCAGATAAACCTTCAGATCCCCGCCGGGCTGCAACCGGGACCCGCCGTCCTGGCGCTGAACAACGGAGCGGTCGCCGCGTATCCGGTGGTCGTCTCAATTGATCCCACGCCCGCGATGATTGCGACAGTCCACGACAACAACGGAGCGGCAATTACGCCGTCCAACCCCGCTCATCCGGGCGACTACATTACGCTGGGCCTCAGCGGCTTCGGCTCCGGAGGAACGATCGATCCCTCGCGTGTTCAGATCGGTGTCGCGGGGGCGATGCAGAATGCCGTCAGCGTGACTGCGCAGGGTGACGTCTACCAGGTTGCGTTCACTCTGAGTTCGAGCGTTCCGATCGCTTCGAACGATTCGCTGATCGTGTACCTCGATGGACACAGCAGCTATCCGGCAACGATAGCAATCGCGAACGCCAACAACATTTTCAGCGCGCCCGCAGTCGCTTCTTCCGGTAATTAGCCGACCCTGGGATATAATCCCGCTGTCATGCAATCGCTTCGCAGAGGATTCCTCCGCCGTGTCGCGGGAATTTCGGCCGTCGCAGGCGCGGCGCAGGGCCGCGCCGCCGCTCAATCATCGGCCGCTGATCCCACAGCCTTGCCGCGTTACGCGCGGGCGCAGAATTACAAATCGCTGAAGCAGTCCAGCTTCGATACCACGGGGGGAAACTCGGACCGCTGGCCGATCGCCCCGGGCGCGACTCAGGAACTCTTCCGCGCGAATGGTCCCGGGATCGTGACGCACATCTGGTTCACGATCGCGGCGCAGAGCCCGAACCATCTGAAGGAAATCGTTATCCGCGCCTACTGGGAGGGCAATTCGAAGCCGAGCGTCGAGGTTCCGGTGGGAGATTTGTTCGGACTCAATCTTGGGCAATACGTGATTTATCAGTCGGCATTTCTGAACTGCTCTTCAATCAAGGCGCTGAACTGCTATTTCGCGATGCCCTTCCGGCGATCCGCCCTGATCACCGCAACCAATGAGGGCAAGCAGCCGGTGGGCTCTTTCTATTCGAATATCGATTACCAGCTTGTGACTTCTTTGCCGGACGACATCGTCTACTTTCACGCTCAGTATCGCCAGAAGACCCCGAATACCGCGGTAAAGTTCGCGGCGGGCGAGAAAGAACTAAACACGGACGGCAAAAACAACTACGTGTTCGCGGAAGCGCGCGGGCGCGGACATCTGATGGGGATTACGATGGGTGTGCTCCAGAACGGGGATAACTGGTTCGGCGAAGGCGACGACATGATCTTTATCGACGACGAAGCCAAGCCGGCGATTATTGGGACGGGTACAGAGGATTACATCAACGGCGCGTGGGATTTCGGCGGACGCGACGGCGCGATTCCTTTCGCACATCTCTATAACGGCGCGCAGTTCATTCAATCCGCAGAACACGGCGGCGGCCGTTATCTGGTTTACCGCTGGCATGGGGATAATCCCGTGACCTTCCAGCGTTACCTGAAGCACACAATCGAGCACGGACACGCCGACGACCGTGGCGACAACTTCTATTCGGTCTGCTACTGGTATCAGTCCGAACCTTATACGGACTTCCCACCGCTTCCTGCGGCGGCCGACCGCATTCCGGTTCTGAAAGGCTGATTTCCATGAAAATTTCTCTACTGTTGCTGCCTCTGGTCGCCATGGCGGCGGATCCGTCCGGGTACGACCACTTCACAGCTAAGGAACTTGATCAGAAAGCGCAGGAACTCCACGCGAAGGCTAAGGAAGGCCAAGTGAGCCAGACACTCGCTTCGTGGGGCAATCATTCCGTTCTCGCCGTTCACCGCGAAGCGAGCGGACAGGCCGAATATCACGAAAAACAAGCCGACATCATTATGGTGCGTGGCGGTGAAGGTACGCTCGTGGTGGGTGGCAAGGTTGTCGATGGCAAGGACACTGCGCCAGGCGAAATCCGAGGCGCCAAGATTGACGGCGGCGAGCAGCATGCGCTTCGCGCCGGGGACGTGGTTCATGTGCCCCCGCGCACTCCGCATCAGGTCCTTCTGAAACCGGGCCAGAAGATCGACTACGTGGCGGTTAAGGTCGACGCGCAGTAATCAGACATACTGGCGACCGAAAAACCAAACCGTGAGCACCCAGGCATAGGTCAGGATTGCGATGCGCGCGTGCTGGGCGTTGAGTCGCTTCACGAGTATCGCCCCGATGTATCCGCCAATCACGCCGAGCGCCAGCATGGGCACGCCGACCCTGTAATCGAGCGCGCCGCGCCACGCGAAGATCGCGACCGCGAGCGTATTGATGAGGCAGGCGCAAAACATGCGCAGTCCGCTCGCGGAATGGACATCGAGGTTCGTGGCGACGAGATAAAGAGCGATCATCAGAACCCCCATCCCTGCGCCGAAATATCCGCCATACGTCGAAATGACCAACTGACCGAGGAGCAAAGCGGCGAAGGATTCGTGCCCGTGACGCCGCATCGCAACCCTTCTGATCCAGGGAGCCAGCGTGAACACAGCCGTTGCGACGAACAGTAGCCACGGCACGAGGATGGAAAACGTGGAGTTCGACGTCACCAGCAGCAGGATGCTGCCGGTGAGAGAGCCGACAAAACTCGTCGCGGACAGTAGCCCCAGAGATTTCGCGGTAATTTTTCTAAGAGTGTCCCGATAGACCCACGCCGAGGCGAAGGCTCCGGGCAAGAGTACAAGGGATGCCGTGGCGTTGGCCTTTACGGGCGCGACGCCCGCAAGGAGCAGCGCCGGAAAGGTCAGAAACGTGCCACCCCCGGCAAACGCGTTCGAGACCCCGCCAAAAAACGCGGCTGCAAGAAGAATCAGATATTGGATCACGGATGGAAGGGGAGCGGAGCCCGGCTGGATCGTTCGGAAGTGAGATCGGCCTCTTCGATTTCGAGATTGACGACGATGGGCTCCTGACCGCTGCGAACGACCACTGCTTCCACGGGCTCGTCGGCACGAGCGTTCATCTCCTGATGCGGTACGTAAGGCGGAACGTAAATGAAATCTCCGGGACCAGCCTCTTCACTGAATTCGAGATGATCGCCCCATCGCATGCGAGCCCGGCCGCGAACGATGTAAAGAACCGTTTCCAGCTCGCCGTGGTGGTGTGCGCCGGTGCGAGCATTGGGCTCGACGACCACGGTCCCCGCCCATAGCTTGCTCGCGCCGGCGCGCGCGTGCGTAATCGCGGCGGCGCGCGTCATGCCTGGCGTCTGTGGAGTATTCGTATCGAGTTCACCCGCGCGGACGACTCGCACGCCTTCGGTCTTCCAGTCCGGCATTCAGTTTTTGCCCGCGTACCGGCGGAAAAAGGAGTCAGGCTTCCATGAGGGCCGGGCGGATCCGTTTGCCACGCGTTCGAGGAGTCGCGCGGCCAGTTCGTCGAACTTCTCGGCCGCGCCTTTATCGACGGGTTGATTCAAGTCGTCCGAGACTGCGTGATAGCGCTCGGTCAGCCAGGTCTTGAAGATCTTTTCTTCCGGCGTGCCCTTTACATAACCGTCTTTCATCGCGAGCGCTGGAACCCCGCGGAGAATGAAACTGTACTGATCGCTGCGGATGAAACTGTTGCGTTCGGGGTCAGGATCGAGCTGCGGCTCGATGCCCATCCCTTTCGCTACCGCGCTCACGTCGTCGCCCAACGTGGATTCGCCAAGCCCATACACAGTGAGGCGCTTCAGAGGATAGAGCGGAAGAAACATATCCGTGTTGATGTCAGCCACGATGTTCTTGGCGGACACGGTTGGGTTCCCGGCGAAATATTTTGAGCCGAGGAGGCCTTTCTCCTCGCCGGTGACGATCAGGAAAAGAATCGAGCGGCGCAGTTTTGGCTTCGATTCGTGGAGCTTGGCAGCGGTATCGAGCACGGTCGCAACTCCGGCGGCGTTGTCCATCGCGCCGTTGAAGATCGAGTCGCCGTTCACCGGCTTGTCCGTGGTCCCGAGATGGTCGATATGCGCGGACATAACGACGTATTCGCTTTTGAGCATGGGGTCCGAACCGGGGTAGACGGCTGCGATGTTCTGGGACGTTACCTCGGAGCGGATAACGGCGGTTTTGGCTTTCAGCCGGGCGGGTATCTCAAAGTGCGGGAGAGGCTTCCCTGCCTCGGCGAGCGCGATGAGTTCTTCGAAATTGTGACCCGTGCCTTCGAGGAGCGCATCGGCGTGGGCCGGATTCCATGCAACTGCGATCTTTTCTCCTTCCGTGTCATTGCTGCCCGGCGCCGCCAGCACCATCGCAGCCTGGCCGCGGTTGGCGGCCTGCCGCTGCCAAGGAATGTCCATATGTTTGGGATTGGCGATAGAGACAATCCCGATGATTCCCGCGGCGCGCAGCGTCTTCCACCGCTCCGCGCCGGACTGATAGTGCGCGGCAAGCGCGCCGGACAGATTCTTTGGCGCGCCGGCGAGGTAGACAGCGACCTTTCCTTTCGTGTTGAGCCCGGCGAAATCGTCGTACCCGATTTCCGGCGCCTTCAGACCATATCCTACAAACACGAGATCGGCTTCAACGGTCGGCGCAGGGTCAACCCGCGCAGAAATCATGGCGTCATCCCCGAGTGTCAGAGCTTGCTCTTTGCCGCCGCGAACCAGCGCGAGAGAAGACCCGCTCTCATTGAGACGCAGAGTACGGAACTTGACGGGCTGGATGTAGCCCTGTTCGCCGGCCGGTTTGAGGCCGTCGCGTTCGAACTCGGAAGAAACGAATTCGGCGGCCTTACGGTGGCCTTCGCTGCCGGTATTGCGGCCTTCGAGTTTGTCGGCAGCCAGAAACTCGACGTACGACCACCAGCGTGCTCCCGGAGAATCGGCGCCAGCCGGAAGGGCCAGTGGCGCCGTGGCGATCAGAGCCCACGCGATGCTCTTCATCGCCTGTTCCACGCATCGCGAACGGCGCGAATCTGCGCCGCATGCGTGTGGACGTGCTTTCCGAACCGCTCGACCCAGGCGAGAAGAGACTCTACGCCACGCTCCGGATGGTTGCCGGTACGTTCGAACGTGGCGGGTGGAAGCGATTCGAGCAGACGAGTCGTATCTTCGCGGAGGGAACGAAAGCGGGCCAGCGAGTCGAGGGCATCAGCGTGTTGGTAGCCGAGGTTTGCGGCCCATTTTTCCTGATCGAACGGGATCAGGGTCGGATTATCTTCCGCAATAATCTGGCGCAGTCTCATGCCGACAACGATTTCGGTATCGGCAACGTGCCGCGCGAGTTGCTTAATATTCCATTTACCCGGCGCGGGCGCAAACGCGGTCTCCTCGGGAGTCGCGCCCACGATAGCGGACTCCAGAGCCGCGAGACCACGCCGGAATTCGGCGACCGCTTCGGTGTGATTGGCCATGCTGTCTATTATGCGCGTGCGCATGAGCCGGTCGGAGCGTCGAGGCGGGTCGCCATTATTCGTTACTTACCAAGGATGCGATCCGCCTTTTTATCAATCTTCTTCTCTTCGGCCGCGTTGAGCCTGCCCCGGCGCCTCTGCTGGGACGCGCGAGCTTTCGCGTTGCGAGCGTGCGCTTTATCCGGCATCGGGTATTTGCGCTGCTCCGGAAGTCCGAAGTCGCTCTTGGGCTCGGAGTTCTCTTTCGCAGCATTCAACTTTGACATAGCGCCCTCCGCGCAAGAGTGAAGCACGTGGGGCGCCGGAAGCAGCCGATGCTACGAAGCCACGGAGACAAAACCAGGCGCGGGCGCCAGAAAAGCGTTCCACCGAAGATCGCTCGCCGGATTCTCATCGCTCAGGGCCTTCTCAATCGCGAGATCGGCCACTGCGTTGACGATCCACTCGAAATTGATCGGGCCCACGGAATGGTAATCGGCGTCGGGCGCAGGATTCAGAAAGTCGATCGCATAGGGAACCCCGTCCTGAACAGCGAATTCCACAGTATTCAGATCGTATCCGAGCGCACGACAGAGTTTCAGAGCATCGTCCTCTACGCGAACGAGCAGCGCGGGATCGACCGACTCCGGGTTCTGCAGATATCGTTGCGCGTGCGGCAGTCGCGGGTCGTACAGCATGATATGAACCTTTTCCTGCCCCACCACGTAGCAGCGGAAGTACTCCTTGAACTCGACTGCCGTCTGAAGCGTCATACAGAGGTCGCCGGTCTCGTCGTACGCGCGGAAAAATTCGTCCGAATTCGTCACGCGGTAGACGCTCTTCCATCCGCCACCGCTGAAGGGTTTCAGGAAGGCGGGAAACCCGATGTAGTTGAATACTTCATCCCACGGCAGCGGGTACACCAAGTTCCGCATCGACCGCGCTGTAGTTCCAGGCGGGTTGGATTTGTGGGGCAGGATGACTGTCCTTGGAACCGCGACGCCAATCTTCGATGCAAGCGCATAATTGAAAAACTTATCGTCCGCCCCCCACCAGAACGGATTGTTGATGACGATGGTCCCCCCCAGCACGGCGTTTTTCAGGTATGCGCGGTAAAAGGGAATGTCGTGCGAGATGCGATCCACAATGACCCGATAGCCGGAAGGCTCCGCCATCTGGATTGCGCCAATTTTGATATGTTCTGCCGTGACGCCGGGGATGCCGCGCGCGTTGATCCGGTCCACCAGGGCGGGCGGAAACGTGTTTTCCATCCCGTAGATCACGCCGATTTTTCTCGATTCCACTGAGTTCGATTTCGCCGAGCCGCTCATAGCCGTCGATCGCCTCCCGCAAACCGCCCGGTAAGTGTACCTCATCCGAAATACGCCTGCGCCATGGAGCGCCACAGCGGCCAGTCATGTTCTCTGCGATCACCCCAGATATCGAGGCGGTGCGGAATTCCCTTCGCGCCCATGATGCCGTCCATGCGGCGGTTTTCGCCGAGGCAGATATCCCAGTCGCCCGCGGCGAGAATGTAGCGGTTGCCGCTCCGATATCGGCTCAGATACCAGTCGTCGGTCATGTTCGGAAGGAAATCGACAGGGTTGTTGAAGTAGCAATTGTCGTCGTAGTAACCGTGCAGAAAGGATCGGATATCGAACGAGCCGCTCATGCTGACGCAGGTGGTGAAGATGTCGGGACGCCGGAGCGCTAGGTTCATGGCGTGGTAGCCGCCGAAGCTGCAACCTGTGACAACAATGGCTGGAGCCCAGTTGCGATTGCGCACGAGCGGCACGACCTCATTAAAGATGTAGTCGTTGTAACTGGCCTGGCGGCGGGCGCGGTCAGCCGGATGCGCTGCGCGGTTGTACCAGCTTTCGGCATCCACGGAATCGACGCAGAAGGCCTGGAGGCGGCCGTGTTCGAACGCTTCCCACACGGCGTCGATCATGCCGCGATCTTCATATTCGTAGAAGCGCCCCATTGAAGACGGGAACACGATCATGGGCGCTCCGCCGTGACCGTGGATGAGCAGTTCCATGTCGCGGCCGAGGGACGGGCTGTACCACCTGTGATATTCGCGATTCATTCGAGATTTCGGACGTCAGTTACTGCGCCGGGATGAGTTCGAAAGTATGCGCCTTCGGCTGCGCCGCCGCGCGCTGCTCGGCGACGAGTTCGTTGTCAAGCCTGTCAAGCGCCTCCATGGCATCGAGTTTTGTGGCAGGGGACGCGTCGTTGCTCAGACCCGTCTCGACCGTACGCCACTTCGCGAAGTGCATGTTGTTGTGCTTCATAGTCAGGGCATGGACGTCGAGGGACTGCCGGAGCATCGGCGTATTAAGCGTGGCGAGGTTCACGCCCTTCGTCAGATCGTCGTTCGAAAACCTCCCGACAGTCGCGCCGTCGATCTTCAGTTCGTAAGTCGCCGCGGTGAGACCTTTGACGCGGAGGGTCTCGCGGTCCAGGGCATCGACGAAGTCGGAAGACTTCAGCGCGAAATCGAGGAGTTTGTCGCGCGGTTCGATCGGCATCGGCAGGGCGGATTCGGTTTCGGTCCAGGAAATCTGCGAACCCGTTTTCAGGTTGTCGACTTTCGCGTTCGTGGGATGCGTGGCTCCGGTAGCGGCGTCGATTTCGACATCCGACACGACAGCGGGCGCCTTCCACGCTTTCAGCAGTGCTTCGGCCATGATGATATGGCCGGCTGCGGCGGGATGAACGCGGTCGGGGAGGATGCGCTGTGCCTGCTCTTTGTCGACCGCACTGGCCTTCGTGAGCATAGCGTTCACAGGTGCGTTGAGATCGGCGAGATCAAGATGGCGAGCGCGGGCCAGTCCGGCGAGATAGTCGCTGAAGCGGAGCAGCACGGCGTTGTAGCCGCCTTCGAACAGCGGGGCGCGCGTGACGTCGTCGTAGGGCGAAGGCTGAATGAGAGTGATCCGGCAGTTGGGCGCCGATTTAGCGACGGAATCCAGGATGTGCTCCATGCCGGCTTTGTACGAGGTGAATGTGCCTTCATCGAAGGCCTTGTAGTTGCCGTCGTTCATACCGAGCATGATGGTCATGACCGTCGGGCGATAGGGAAAGACATCCCGGGCAAGACGAACGTCGATCGGGCCGCCTCCGCCGCCGCTGACGCGGTCGCCGCCCCAGCCGGAGTGGGTAAAGGCTACGTTCATGTGCGGGAAGCGGGTGACGATGAACGATTCAACGAAGGTTGTGTAGAGGCGCTGGTCGGTGATGCTGTCGCCGTAGAAGACGACGCGGTCGCCTTCTTGTAGATAGAAGGGCGATTGAGCGGTCGTGGCGAGGGCCGAAATGAGCGCTAGAGCTGCGATTCGAGCGAGACGCATGGGATATAGATTATCCGACCGTGATGGCGAGAACAGAGAGTGTAAACTGGTTGATTCGGGCTGTGGCGCAGCCTGGCTAGCGCGCTTGCTTGGGGTGCAAGAGGTCCCGGGTTCAAATCCCGGCAGCCCGACCATTTTCCCCTCATACACTTACGGCCAACGGCAAGTTCCGGAAACCACTGTTGGAGTCCCACTGGAGTCCATTTCGGTCGGACGCCAACGCCGCCGCGGCGATGTTCGTCGGCGCTCCGAAAAGAGACGCATGGAGCCGCTCAAATTCTCTGGCGCTCTCTCTACTCCTCAGAAACCCGACAAACCCGACATTTCAGATCCAAGCCGCTGATTCTGTTGGCCGATTGGATGTCGGGTACGCCTATTTTCCCGACACGGAACCCGACATTTGGTTCCTGAAAACCCGACATTTCTTGGTTCGCTCGATGAAGTTACGGCTTCCTGCCCATTTACGGGAACACCGCGAATCGATTCTGGCCGACTCGGTTCGCCAAAACTCTCGACAGAATGAGCCTTTCTGTCGGGTGTCGCTTCCCTGCCCCAGCCTTGTGAAACCGTCTAGCCTGCGGCAGATTATTTAAAGATGGCCAAAGCTCCCGCGAGCATTCGTGAATTTCAGGCTATGGAAGTCGCGCCCGAAGAAATCATCTACCTGATGGCGCAGCAGCATGAGGAGCGCGGACCCGGCGCGGTTGACTTTTATACGGCGGTTGCGATCTTGGCGGAACGGTATCGAGGCAAGGAGCATGGCCGTTCTTTCTGCGTTATGGAGCGCATGCGTTGGATGACCGCCCTTCTCTCGGATGACCGCATGCGGGGTTGGACGCTGCAAGGCATCGAGGACGGTTGCCTGCTCACGAATGAGGCCATATTTCGGGCAGCCGCGAAATGTTCCCTTCGCGCCAACGCCAAGCGGGTCTGGTTCGACGCAGACGAGTTTTTTCAAATCGCTCTCAGCGAAACGGAGCCGGAAGCCAGAGCATAAACGTTACCCACGGCCGGGTTCCATTCTCACAAACGGTCCTTTGTGAGAATGACGCGCCCGGTTTCCTCACCTTCTGTGTTTAATCTCTTCTGCTTAAGTTCCTGCACGGCGCAGCATTGTTCGCGAAGGGACAGAAGAGCCTACTTGTGCGCCGTTGGTGCGGAACACATTAACTGGAGCTTTTTCTCATTCGAGAACGGACCGCTGGGGGCCAGTGGTAATGCGGCACATTCGTACTGAAGTTTTCCTTGATTGGGATTGTCAGATATGGATACACCCCGAACGTTATCGTCGGGAAAGCTGAAGGATGCTCCCCGGTACACTACGACGGTGATAATGATGCAGCCGAACAACGCAAAGAATACGCCCGGCGCGGCGTTTTTTAGGGAAATCTTCGCGCCAGCCAAGTTGCCCTCAAAGGCTGCATTTTTTGCCCTATCGGCCTCTTTGTTGAAGAGTTTATGCCCAGAAACATGAAGAGCGTTCCGGCCGCGATAATGGCAACCCTGTAAACAAGCGCGTACACGATCAACCCAAAGGCCCGATCCATATTTCGAGAAATTATATCCAAATGACCGCGTTGAAGCTCGAACGCGGTTCAGTATCATGGCCGTTTCCCACGGGAATCGCAAATCTCAGTCGCAGAATGGAATGGCACGTAAGCGTGAAACCAGAGTGCCGGGTCGGTCTGAAGTACTTGGAATACCGCCGACGATACTCCAGTTTGCGCTCGGCCGGGTCTGTCGCCGTGAGGGCCGCGCAAGTGTGGGTGGCGTGAGCGCCCCAACCACAAGGCCACCTTTTGAACGGATGCACGCCACAGACCGGGCAGAGCAGGACCCGCTCGGTAGATTTCCGAGGCTCACCCCGGCAATCTGTCCGGGGGCCTTGGCTTGATTTGGGGTCCGCTGCGCGGGGAACATCTGGCCACTGTGGCACGCTAACCGACGGAATCCAGATGACATCATTCGGCGGGTTTCCGTAAGAGAATCGCTGGGATTCATCGAGAGCAGCCACCCACGCCGACAGATATGCGTCCAGCAGGTCATGAGGCGCACCCCATCCGATCTCTTCCAATCGGGGCTCGTCCACGAACCCAGTCGGCCATCCCGTGTGTCGAGCGGCGGCGGCGAGTTGCTCGCTCACCGCCCCGGCTTCCGACTTATGCGTGGTGCCCGAACCGCGTCCGTTTTTCCTTCACGTGCAGCATTACGCACACCGTCCAATCCGCTCGACGCGCCGATCCGATTCTGAGCCCGGGGCGCGGTCGTCTGCACGCCGGTTTTCCCGGCGCACTCAGCAGCCTGCTAGAGATTCGACAGTGGCGGCGGCTGATCTGTTTTAGCCGCGCGTATATGCTTACGGAATGAAGGAGGTGCCCCCTTGCCAAACTGTGGAGCGCTCTGCAGCATGAAGTTGACGTTCAAGCGCAATCTCGCCATTCCTGTGATCGGCGCTGCGATCACACCAGTGCTCACCACCGAGCAAGTCAAAGGGCTAAACTCAAAGCTCCAGGTGTTCGTTGACCAACTGACCGAGGGCGAGAGGCTGGCGTTCGAGGCGGTGATGGAGCAGGCGATGGCGGGCTCTCGTCCGCAGGAACAGCCAAGACAGAAACGACGAAAGACCGCCCGCGGCGAACGTCGGTCGTGACCTGACGCTGATTGAAGCTCAAGTGCTGAATAATAAATACGGTGAACGTATTATTTGTGCCAGATCGGAGGCCTCGGCGTGAGTGTAAGAGACGGCGATCGGAACAGATCCGCCGCTGCAGATCTGACGACGGCGCTCGCCGTTTGATACCAGGCGCCTCGGCTCGGAGCTTCAACGCGCGCGATCAGCGAATTTCGAGTTCGAAAAATCTTCGTGCCCTTCTCTGCTCGAACCCCATCCGGCTGGCCGATTCGATGTCGGGTACGTCTATTTTCCCGACACCGAACCCGACATTTGGGTGCTGAAAACCCGACATTTCTTGGTTCACTCGACGAAGTTGCGGCTTCGTGCCCGTTGAGCCGGTTACATGAACGCTCACGGGTTCATGTAACGACTCCGACCTGAGCCTGAACCATCAATGCCACGGTTGCCCCGCGGCTCATTCGTGAATACGCCGGAAACGCTCGCGCTTGGCTAGCGGACTCGCTGGGATCAATCCATTCCGCACTTCTTTTGCCCTGCGAAGTCTCTGGAACGGGGATAAAGGGAGTATGTGGGTCCAAAAGTTTTGATGCTCGTTGTTCGTATAGGTACAGAATCGGGATATACTGTCGCGAAACGTTACCGGACGAAACGCCAAGATCTCTTCATTTGGCGCTGAGGGAAGCGCGCCGGGTCGGAAAGAAAGGAAACGGCATGAGGAAGAACTTGAACGGCATCTTTACGCTGAGAACCTGCACACTACTGCTGACGGCCCATACGTTGGTAGCACAGAACGCCTACATTACTGGCAACGCCGGTGCCTTTTCGGTAGTAAACACCGCAACCGACACCGTCATGACCACCCAAAGGGGATTGGCGTTCGGGATGACCCTTGCGGCGGACGGTTCCAAGGTCTATACAGCGGACCATCAGCATGGCATCATTTACGTGACCGACACAGCGACCACCACCTCCACCGGGCTGATTACTGTTTTTGCTTTTGCCGACCCTTGGGGATTGGCGGTCATGCCAGACGGCTCTAAGCTCTACGCGGCGATGAGCGATAACACCGTTTCGGTGATAGACACTGCGGCCCGCTTCTTTGCCAGCATTCCGGTCGGGGCCGGGCCCAAAGGAGTGGCGGTCACGCCGGACGGCTCCAAGGTCTACGTGACGAACTCTGTCGATGGAACCGTCTCCGTGATAAACACCGCAACCAACACCGTCAGCGCGACCATTCCGGTCGGGTCCAGTCCCTGGGGCGTGGCGGTCACCCTGGACGGCTCCAGGGTGTACGTGGCGAATCATGGCACCGTTTCCGTGATAGACACCAGTAGCGATGCCGTCATCTCGACGATTTCCGGTATCGGCGGGGCAGCTGGATTGGCAGTCACACCTGATGGCTCCGCGGTGTACGTGGCGAATTTCCAGGCGTCCGACGGTCTCTCCTTCCCGCTGGCCGGGGCCGTTTCCGTGATAAACACCGCAACCAACACCGTCAGCGCGACCATTCCGGTCGGGGCCGGTCCCTTTGGAGTAGACGTTACGCCGAACGGATCCCGGGTCTACGTGGCCAGCCAGTACTCAAATACGGTTTCGGTGATAAACACGGCGACTAATACTGTGATCGATACTGTGACCACAGGGAGCGGTCCAAGCTTCTTCGGTCCAATCGCCTTCGGCCTGTTTATCCAGCCGCTGCCTTTCTCCTCCTTCAACACTAAACTCAGCCTGGTCCCCGCTTCATCAGGAAGGTTCGATCTTAACTCCACCCTCGTACTGTCTCCGTCCGCGTCGATTGATCCAGTAACCGAGCCGCTAACGCTTTCGGTAGGGCCGTATGGGGTGACGATTCCGGCGGGATCTTTCCAGCCGGTGAAGAATGGGTCAAAGCAGGGAGGGTGGAACTTGTCCGGCAACATTGGGGGGGTAAATTTGGCCATCCAGATCGCCCCGCTGGGCGGGGGCGCCTATCAGGTCAAGGCCAGCGGCACGCCGGTAAACTTCACCGGAGTGACCTCGCCCGCGACGGTGTCGATCTCAATCCATCGGAATGCCGGGATAACACAGGCGGCTTTCTGACGCAACAGAGCCGACCAAACCGATATCAAACGAGACGCTGACACTGGTTATCGCGCGACTGGGTTTCCCAACCGTGACAAACTACGGCGCGAAGAAGATCGCAGTCGTCGTGGACATCGTTCGGATTCAGCGAGACAAACCCCGACGCAGCGTGCTCAAACGAGAGCCGCGCACCTGGAGACAGTCTCGAAGGGACGGCTCGAACACACCGCGCGGGTGGTACTTTTCGTTCGGGAAGACGACAAATCCATGAAACCGCCATCGAATGTCAACACGCCCGTGCAATACATCGCATCTCGCCCCGCAGATCGTGCGAAGACGATCGCGACGGTGCGCGAAGTCGTGAACAAGCAAATTCCGCGCGGCTATCATGAGTGCCTCCTGGGCACGATCGGCTGGACGACTCCCCTGTCTCGACGTCCAGACACTTGCCGATCTGCTACGCCGCGCTCTCGTCGCAGGCCGCGATGATAATCTTGGGCAGAAGCTGCTCAGCTTCCCCGATCTGGTGGAACAGATGTCAGCCTTCCTCGCGCGGGAACCCACCCTCGAAAACTACTGGAGGGCGGTAATCCTCTTCGGCCAGAATGTGGCCTCTTACAAGTTCGCTCTGGCGAAGTCACTCATTGAGCTATCGGCAAACGCAGGCGAGAAGGTTCGACTCGAAGAACTGGCAGAACCCTTTTCCCGAAACCTTCTGGAGCATCTGGCGAAGTCGCCGAAACAGGCGACCTCGCGGTCGAGTAAGTTCCTCGACGCCTGTCGGAAGTTTTCTGAAGAGCAGATTTCAAAGGATGAACTTATCGGACAAACTGTGAAGCTGGGTTTTCAGAACGTCATCGACGCCTTCCATGTCGTGAATCGGGGAGAGATCCCGGTTCGGTTCTTCCGCGATGATCGACAAAATGGTGGCGGAATCATCCTGACCGACGACCTTATGAAGTTGCGGGAGCGGTTTCAGTTTGTCAATCTCCCGAGAGAGATCGAAGCCCGCTGGCGCCTCGTTGAAACGGCATGGGAATTGGGCCTGAACCGATCCGCAATAGTTGTCGATGTTGAAAACGAATCGCTCGGTATTTCCAGCGGCGGCAGACGCTCTAATCTGACCGGATGCAGAGACGCGCTGAACGGTTATCAGAAAGGAAAATGCTTCTACTGCTTCCGCGATATCGCGATAGAAAACTCCTCCGGGCTGCTGGCCGACATCGATCATTTCTTTCCAATCGCTCTGCGCGCGGCAGGCGGCATTCTCCCGCTCGACGGCGTCTGGAATCTGGTTCTGGCGTGCAGGGACTGCAACCGCGGCGTCGCCGGGAAATCAAGTCGTATTCCTCATTCGCGCTTTCTCGATCGGCTCAACACACGGAACGAGTTCTTCATTTCGAGTCACCATCCGCTGCGCGAGACGCTGATAGCGCAGACGGGTTCTGACGCACGACAGCGGGTACACTTCCTGAAGGGTATGTATCAGAGCAGCAGGGAGTTACTTATCCACGAATGGGATTGTAAACCGCAGAATGCCGCTTGCTTCTGACAGCGATCAGGGTTCGGTCGCTTACTACGAGGAGAATGCCGATCAGTTTGTCTCAGACACGCTCAACGTGGACATGAGCGAACTTCACCGCCGGTTCCTGGACTTGATACCGCGTGGCGGAAGGATTCTTGATGCCGGTTGTGGGTCGGGTCGGGACTCGAAGGCTTTCCTCAACGCAGGCTATGAGGTCGTCTCGATTGACGCATCGTCGAAGATGGTCGCCGCCACTTCGGCGTTGACCGGCCACACCGCGCTGAAGATCTCGTTTCAAGAGATGTCGTTCGTTAATGAGTTCGACGGGATCTGGGCGTGCGCATCTCTGCTGCACGTTCCGCGTTCGATGCTCGCGGCCGTTCTTCTGCGGCTGGAGCAGGCCCTAAAGCCGGGTGGGCATTTATATATGTCCTTTAAATATGGCGACTCAGAACGGGTTGAGGCAGGGCGTTGTTTCAACGATCTGAATGAATACCTGCTTCGTGATTTTGTCGGCCGATGTTTATCGCTTCGCGTAATTTTGATGTGGACCAGCCCGGATGCGCGGCCTGGACGGCCGATCACCTGGCTGAACGCGATCAGTCAAAAGGATGGAAGTATTGCGGTCATCTGATTGCCCTCGCCGTACCGCTGGAAACGTGGATGCGCACACGGATGTTCGCCGCACTCCAACATTGCTGGACCTCACCACCGCTTCGGGGCTGGTGCGCCATCCTAAGAAACATCTCGGGTCCAGTCAATCGTTTCAGATCCCACCTGACCGACCCCCGAACTTCTGTAACACAACTGGCCAACCATGCTCCGGCCACGGTTTTCTACCTGAAGCAGGCTGGTAGCAAAAGCCAGGCTCTTTCGGTCGGAGCTTTGCATGTTCAGCGTCAAGAAACCTTCCCAAGTTGTGCCAGAAACGCCGAACGTTTGAACGTAGTCGCCTCTCGGACCGGCGGGCGCGCCTGATTTCGTTATGGTCATTGTGCCGCTCAGACGGTGAGCATGCTGTTTCAACGCCATCTGATAGCCGTAATCCACGCCGCCAAGATTCTGACGATAAACCCAAAGTCCCGACACGTCCCATCCCCTATAGACAAGTGTTTCGTACCACGGAATTATGACTTGTGTGAACATCAGGCCGAAGAGGAAGAGCAGGAATGTAGTTAGTATTCCCGCGACGACGCCCCACAGCACAGCACCCGATGCGGAGGCCGGGTCAATCAACTTATCCATCCTGAAAGCGTAAGTCTTGTCCCGACTCGAAAACAATACCCGCTCTGTGAGTCACGGAAAGGGACCGGTTTTCCGGCGACTTCCTTCTGTTGACGAATGACAGCGCGATTTGTTATTGCGTAAAGCAAGCTCGATGCTGCTATGCCAATGGCAAGCCACGTCGAGCCCTCGCCGCTCAGCCGCTTCATCCCCTGCTTGGTTAACCTCATTCTCACCGGGCCCGACCGTGTCACCCTCGCCGGTCGTGCTCGCCTGCTCGCCGCACGAAGACTCGCGTTATACGCGCCAATGCTCAGCACGCAAACTCACCAAATTGATGCCGGATTCAGATTGCAAATTGAGACTAGTCTCAGTTTGCTCGAAAGGAAAAGATTATGCGGGACCTGTCACGGCGAACGCTGGAACTGATCGCGTTCGCGCGCAAACTGCTCAAAGCGAACCATCCGATGACGCTGCGCCAACTGCATTACGCCATTTTCAGCGCGGCGGAAATCAAGCACAAGAACAACAGGGCTGATTATCAGCACCTCAGCCGCGCGACGACCGAATTTCGAGACCGCCTCACCGATGGGGCAAACTGAATCGCCGCAAGGTTATCGACGCAATTCCCGGCGATCGGATCGTCGATGAGACGCGCAAAGCCGAAACCTTCGACGCAGGTCTGTTGACGACTGAGCGCGCGATTTGCTATTGCAATAGCAAGCCCGTTATTGCTTATGGCAATGGCGAGCCATATCGACCTCTGGCCTCTCGATCGCTTCATTCCGTACGCGCGCAATGCGCGGACTCACTCCGACTCTCTGGTCGAGCAGATTGCCGCATCGACCAGAGAGTTCCGATTCGTTAACGCCACCATCGCCAGACTCGACCGCGCCACCCTTGCCGGTCATGCTGACCGCGCAAACTCGAGTTGTAGATGCCAATGCTCAGCACGCAAATTCACCAAATTGAGGCCGGATTCAGATCGCAAATTGAGACTAGTCTCAGTTTGCTCCACGAGAGGAGAAAAGCATGCGGGGCATGTCACGGCGAACGCTGGAACTGATCGCGTTCGCACGCAAGTTGCTCAAAGCGAACCATCCGATGACGCTGCGCCAACTGCATTACGCCATCTTCAGCGCGGCGGAAATCGACTACAAGAACAACAAAGCCGATTATCAGCGTCTCAGCCGCGCGACAAGTGAATCGCGACGGCTCTATCGATTTGCCCAATTGAAGTTACGCACCAATGTTGTCGATGCGATCCCAGGCAACTGGATCGTCGATCAGACGCGCGAAGCCGAAACGGTCAGCATGTGGGATGACGCGGCGGAATATCTTGAAACGATCAAACGCAGCTATCGCCGCGACTACTGGCAGATTCAGCCGCGGTATTGCGAAGTGTGGTCCGAAAAAGGAACCGTACTCGCCTCAATCCGTCCGATCGTGCGCAAACTCGGCGTTACCGTCCGCGTGTGTCATGGCTTTGGGTCCACCGGAATGGAGTCGCAGATCGGCGACCTGTTTGAGGGCATAGCGAAGCCGATAACGGTGTTTTATCTGGGCGACCACGATCCGTCCGGGCATGAAATCGAGCGCGATATCTATCAGCGAGCCGAGTGCGCCAGCGGAAGGAAGTTCAGCCTCGTCCGCCTTGCGATCCATGCGGAAGATATCCGAAGGTTCAAGCTTCCGCCGCAGGTCATCAAATCCAGCGACAGCCGCGCGAAGGGCTTCGAGCGGCGTTTCGGAAAGAAGGCGGCGACCGTCGAACTGGACGCTCTTCCCGTTGAAGAACTGCGCCGCCGCGTCGGGGATGCAATAGAGCGGCTTATAGACCGGGATCTGTGGGATCGTCAGGTGGCGGTTGAGAAGGTCGAACTGGCGTCTATCGCCGACTTCGCGAACACTGTGAAAAATCTGCCGCAGCTTATGCGATGAAGCAGGCTGCTTCTCGAACGCGGGCTCAGTCTGCTCAGATGCAGGAATGTTGTGCGATCAACGCCCCGAACTTCTGACGGTCGCTTCATTCTGTCAGCCCACAAACGCGAGCAAACCTGCACCCTGATTCGCTAATCACCGGTCCCGGATATTCGACGAAGGTGATCGCGCATCGACCGCTTTTCATGTCGTCGGCGACGTTCCTGGATCACTCGGCTTGAGATGAGCAACAACGTCGCGCCAAGACTCGCGAGGAACAGCAAAGGAATCATGTCTGATGCTGGCGTTTCGTACGGCACGAAGCAAGCACGTAGGTACGGCGAGAGTGGCAGGGAGTCCAAGAGAGCGCCTTCTGAGCTATTCTTCGACCGATTACGCGAAGGCGTGCGGGTACCCGGGCCTCTGTTGACGAATGACGGGTCGATTTGTTATTGCATAAGCAAGCTCGATGTGCTCATGCCAATGGCGAGCCACATCGAACTCTGGGCCCTCGATCGCCTTATCCCCTACGCCCGCAACGCTCGCACCCATTCCGATGAGCAAGTTGCGCAGATCGCGGCTTCAATCAGGGCGTTCGGTTTTGTCAACCCGATCCTCGTTGGACCCGACGGTGTCATCATCGCCGGTCACGCCCGTATGCTCGCTGCGCGGAAACTCGGGATGCGTGAAGTTCCGGTCATCGTCATCAATGGCCTGAACGAGAACCAGCGCCGTGCGCTCGGGCTCGCCGACAACAGGCTCCCCATGAATGCCGGTTGGGATGAGGAAATGCTGCGCCTTGAGATCGAGGCCCTCCGCGATGCGGAATACGACCTCAACATTCTCGGCTTCGAAGACGACGAACTGCGCTTGCTGCTCGCGCAGCAGGAAGCCACGAGCGGACTGACGGACGAAGATGCGGTTCCCGAAGCCGCGGCAGAGCCGGTATCCGCTGCAGGCGACCTCTGGCTGCTCGGCGATCACCGGCTGATATGTGGGGACTGCACGGAGCCCGATATTGTCGCTCGCCTGCTCGGCGGCGCCAAACCGATCCTGCTTGTGACCGACCCGCCTTATGGGATCGAGTTGGATTCCGAGTGGCGCGATCGTGCCGGGTTGAACGGCTGCGGACCGGCGGAGCCCAGCTATATGAAAAAGAGGACCGAAGGGCATACCCAAACCACGATCTCGGGCGACACGCGCGCCGACTGGTCGGAAGCGTTCGAGCTGGTGCCGAGCATTCAGGTTGCGTACGTTTGGCACGCGAGCGTCTTCACGCGCGACGTGTTGGACGGCCTTGAGCGAATCGGCTTCCTTTATCCGCAGCAGATCATCTGGGATAAAGGCCGCGTCGTCTTGACACGAACTCACTATTGGTACCAGCACGAACCCTGTTGGTACGTCAGGAAAAAACGGGCTCCCTGGTACGGTAAGCCTGGATCTGAGAACTCGACGATCTGGGAGTCACCCTCACCAAAGTTCATCATGGGGAGTTCAGACGAAGAGAAGTTCGATCACCCAACCCAAAAGCCCGTCGAGCTGATGCGCAAGCCCATACGGAACCACACCGTCCCCGGCGAGGCTGTATACGATCCGTTTTGTGGGTCGGGCACGACGCTGATCGCCGCGGAGCAGACCGGGCGCATCTGCTACGCAGTTGAACTCGATCCCAAGTACGTGGATGTGATCGTCCGCCGTTGGCAGTCGTTCACCGGGAAGAATGCCACGCTCGACGGCGATGGGCGCACTTTCGATGGGGTCGCCGAGGAACGGTCTGGAGTGGCGGCATGACTCGCCTGTGGGCACCGCGAGATCGCGAGGGTGTATGCGAATGACGCTTGCCCGTCGTGTGCGGGCGCTTGAGGCCAGGACGGTCGGTCACACGAATCCGACCACGTTGTTTTTCGCCGACGGCAGCAAAATGACGTGGCCGGATGGCGACCGCCGCTGGCGCCGACTGTATAGGGGCGTTTGTGCGCCCGAAGAGCTTAATCCTCAGGATGCGGCGGATCTCGATCTCGTTCGTAGGTGTGTGGCGTCGGAAGAACCTGGCGGCGCACAGATGTTGACGTTGCTGAACGCCCTCCTGAACAGTTCTCCCGCTGCCGATGACGAGACCATCCCTCGACGACGGGCGGCAGCAAAGGAACGAACATTGAGCACGATTCCGGGCGAGGAAAGGAGATAGATCGAATGACGGCGATATCCGAGAGTTTCTTTCACGAGCGGGCCGACGAGATCCGGAATCTCGCACGCGCGACCGCAGAGAACATCTGGCGCATTGGTCAGATACTCACGGAAGTTAAGGCGTCGAAGCCGCACGGCGAGTTCCTTCCGTGGATCGAGAAGGAATTTGGTTGGAGCGCGGACACTGCCGAACGGTTCATGCACGTTCACGCCCGCTTCAAATTCCGCAATTTGCGGAATATCCAGCCATCTGCACTTTACGTTCTCGCGAAGACGCCTGAAGCTGTCCGCGAAGACGCGGTAGCGCGGGCTGAAGCGGGCGAAACGGTAACCCATGAAGGTGCGCAGGCCCTGAAAGAAAGCTATTCGCACACCGGGCGGGTCAGCACTGCCGGACTCGCGACGATGATCGAGCAGGCGCGCCAGGAACGGAAGGCGGAGAAGAAGGCCAAAGCTGAGTATGACTACGTGCCCGAAGACGAAGAGGAAGCGCCCACGCCGGTGAAGCGGAAAACCGGCGCCGAACGCGCCGCCGAAAAAGAGCGCGAAGCCCGGCTGGATGCAGGCGACGCGCTCGCTATGAAATTCTTCGAGATTATCGAATCGCTTGAGCGGCTCTCCACCACAACGCTCACGGTTGCGGAGATCGCCGAGCAGATACGGCGCTTCGATAATCCCAACACAGACTGGCGTGGGCATCTGACCAGAGCGCGGCAGAATCTGGCTGCGCTCGCAGGAGAACTCAATGCTCCGCAAGAACAGGAAGGAACAGTCCGAACCGATAAGGATGGCTTACGGAATAAAAAAAGCCGCCGGAAACAAGCCCGGCGGCTTTCAGGAAGGATTAATTCGGCTAGGGTTTGATCGAGTAGCGGCGTTGCTCACCGTCGTGCTCGCTGACGATGGCAAGTCCGTGGTTCTTCACCAGCGATCCGCCCGCGCTCAGCATCGCCCGCGTGGTGTGCTTCTGCCAACGCATCGCGGTCATGATTTCGTCCAGCGTGGCACCGCCCTCGCGCTTGAGCATCCCGATCACCTGAGCCGTCTTGCTGTTCTCTCGCGTGGCTTGGCTGCGCGGGCGCGGTTTGCGCCGGGCTTCGCGCTGCGCGATCAGGCTCTCGACGGTCGCCTCCTTGAGGTCGCCGGGATCGTCAATCTCAAATCCGATGGCGCTCTCCAGATTTCGGAGCGCCTCCCAATAGGTCTCCTGTGTCCGGGCGGTAATCTGCAAGAGTTCGGAGCAGACCGCGTTGTCTACGCCCGCGGGCGCGACAGGGGCTTCATCGGTGGGAGTGGCTACATTGTTCGCCGTGCCGTCCTCCGGCGCGACGTTGGCGCTCTGTGGCGCAACGTCTGCCGCCGTGTCGATGGCGGTCGCCTCCGGCTCCGCGCTCGTCTCAACCGACTCGCTTGGGTGCTCGTCCGGTTCTTGCTGCGGCTCCGGCGCCCCGAGGCTCTGAAGCGCCTTCCAGATCCGCGATACCGCCGTGCTTCGGTCCTTGAACTTGCTGAGGGGGGTGACGCCCGGAAGGCTGTTCCAAATTTCGACCAGGCGGGCTGCGGGCCACTCTGCCGCCAGCTTTCCGAGGGCGGCTTCGGTTCCGAATCGCTGACTGTTGGGCACGGCGTCTGCCTCGGCCACCGACGTGTGGACCATGATGTTGTTCGTCTCATTCTCAATCGTGAAGTGTTTCAATTTCAATCTCCTCAGGCGGTTATGTTCCGCGTCACGACATTGATCCCTCCGATCGAACAGACAAGCAAGGCAATTATCCGAAGATTCGATGCACGTGTCTCCGCAAGCTCGCCTAAGACCTGCCGGGGACAAGATTGATCACGCAGGGGTAGACGATCGTCGCAGACGGGATGTCCGCAGGAAATACCAGATGACCGGCCACGGAGCGAAGTTCGGGCGGAAACAGGAGGAAGCGATCGCCGCGCTGCTGACGCAGCGAAACGTCGAGGACGCAGCTAAATCGGTCGGCATCGCGCCGAAGACCCTCATACGCTGGATGCAGGTCCCGGACTTTCAGACGGCTTACCGGGAGGCACGCCGCGCTGCCTTTGGGCAGTCAATTGCGCGCTTACAGCAGGCGTCCAGCGCCGCCGTCTCCACACTGCTGAAGATTATGGTCGATCCAAATGCGCCGCACTCCGTTCGTGTGCGCGCCGCAGATAGCGTTCTTGATCACTCGAAGCAGGCGATTGAGATTGAGGACGTTGAAGTTCGGGTAGCGGCGCTGGAACAGGCCGCGGAACAGCAGAAGTCGGCAGACAGATAAGGCACGCCATTCCTTCGACGATTGGGGATCAGGCAACAACGGAACAGCCGGGGCAAATGCCTGGTGCTTGTACATTCCTGCGGGAGCGAAGGCTCCGATACGTGTATTCGGCGGAGGCACTCAACGCACTTGGGAGCGCAACTCGACGCAGAAGATCTTTTGGTTCCTGTGCAAGCCGCGAAACTCAGGAGCCCGAGTCGGGATCATCGAAACTGGCCAATCGCGCCAGCAAGTCATAAACGATTGAGCCGTATAGCCCTGAAGACCTCGCAGAGTGGTGTGATGTCAATCTCGCTTAGCCAAGAGCCTTGGCTCAATCTGTTTGACAAGGCCTGAGCAGGTCATTTTCGGGGCCGCCATCCATAGGAATGAAGCCGAACAGTTTGCTCGGCGGCATCGACGCGCATTGGTGCCTGGAGCCGTGACAGCCCGACAAACCAATATCCTGCGATCTTCGCTCCGGCTCCAGTCAGGCAACGGCCAGAAACAATTTTGCCGGGTACCGATTTATGAGAAGTATGAGGGGCCGGAATTTAGTATGATGAGCGCCAGTTTTGCGCCGTTGTGCGTTGCGCGCCGAACAGAAAAGTGACCGGGGTTCATTGGAGGAATCAGGATGGGCTTGCCAGTTTTCTTTTTAACAATGGCTGTTTTGGCAGCCGTGACACCAGCAGATGGCCGCGCGTACGATGGCTCTGCGGGCGCTCGCACGATCGTCTCAATCACCATTTGTAATCAGGACGAGACTGGCGCGCTTACGGCTGCCTGCGACGGGGCCTACGACACCGAGCGGCCCGTTCTTGCGCCCGGAGCATCAGACATCAACACTTTTGGCGTGAGTACCGCAAGCGACGGGCATTCGACTGTGTTTCCTCCCGGCCGTCTCGACGGCAACCCGGACTACAGGCTTTTTGTTGCCAGCGGGTTCAAGGGCGTGAACGCAGACATCGGCGTCATGGTTTTGTCAAGTCTGGGACCGGACGAGCACGGCCAGTGGACCGCGCAACCAGCCACCGCCGAGGGTTACGGCAGCTACGCGATCGGGCCGGGAGCGGTGTTCATGCCGCCTATGAAACCGACACAGTGCCCCGCGTTGACGGGTCCGGCCGGTACTCCTCTCCCGCTTTCGCAGCAGGATGCCACTTTCGACCTTAACTATGCTGCGGCAGGTTCAATTTTCGCAATTCCCGGAGGTCCGTCTTCGCGTTTGCTCATGGTCTATGAAGGCAATAACGACTGCATTGGTGCGCCCGGCGGACCAAAACTGGGCGTGAAAAACTCTTATCAGAGCACAGGCATCGCCACGTCACTCGACGGCGGGCGCACCTGGCCGCGCTATGCGCCCAAGGAACCCTATATACCCGCTCTGTTGCCGTTTGCGAACCCGAGCGTGGACGATCACGGGCCGCGAGCGCCGCTGGGTGCGATGGGCCAGGATGTGTGTTCGGGGAATGTTTGTCCGGCGAGTTTGCCGCCAAGCGCTAATCCGTCGAACTACGGGCGCTACGAGGTATTAGCCCCGCGGCAGTCGCTTAATGACCTGATGATGCAGGCAACGCCGATAAACGGACAGTACGGACACGCGGAGCCTTCGGCGTTCGTGGACGACGTTCATCCAAATGACGATGAAAATGGTCCGTCACCGTACGTGTACGTCTTGACTCACTATCTGTCAAATGGCATGACGCCGCTGCAGCCGCCCTCGAACGGACGCAAGGACGATTTATCCATCGCGCGCGCGCGAATGGATCGAGACGGGACGCCGCTGCACTTCTCCAAGTGGACGGGTTCAGCGTTTTCAGCCATCAGCGACGGTCTTTCGGACACCGATGCCCCGATGCTGCCCGCCGCCAGCGACGGAAACTTCACGGCATGCGGCGACAATCTGGACAACCAGGGACGGTCGATGGGATCTATCAGTTGGGTAGAAGAGACGCGGCAGTATCTGCTTGTATTCGTTTGCACGTCCCCAGGCGACCCGGCCGGGGGCTCCCCGTCTACGAGGTTTGGTTCGGCCTGGTTCTACTCCACTAACGATGATTTGAACAATCAGAATGCGTGGACAGTCCCTAAGGAGATCGAGGGCTCCTATCAGGACCACGATACCTCGGCTGGCGCAGGCTGCCCGGTCTACCATGGCTGGTATCCGAGTTTTATGTCGCTCAACGAAGAGCCTGGTCACCTATCCACTCAGGGATTTGTCTTCTATATGAAGGGTTCACAAGGCGCTTGTACTGGCGGAGGACTGCCTCCGCGGGTCTACTCCTCGCGGCAATTCACGATTGCCACGGCGCCGCGTTGACTGCGTTTCCGGAGCGCCGCCGTTTCAACTCTCCTGAAGATCATGGTCGATCCGGCTGCGCCGCACTCCGTTCGAGTACGAGCTGCGGACAGCGTGCTCGGCCACGACAAGCAGGCGATCGACATCGAAGATGTGGAAGTCCGCGTAGCCGCATTAGAGCAGGCCGCTGAGTTCCACAAATCGGGTTAGAGGTAATCGCGCGACATTTCTTTGCCGGATCGAGCGGCTGGAAGATCTCGTGTCTCCTCCGGAGTCGCCTTTCCTGGTGTTCTCAAATGCGGACGACCGAAAGCTCCCGGATGTGATTCAGCACTGTCCCGTTGAGCGAAGCGAAACCATTACGGACGTGAGCGCGACGCAGCGGCCCTATTTGCAGATCGGAACGCTGAGTGTACTGCTCCAGGAACCTGTAAAATTCGACCCGCCACCCCCTCTGGCGCCGCCAACCACGTATGTTTTCCAGGGAATGTGAGTGCCGTCCGTTCCTTCCGGCGTTCCCGCGTGATCGCCATTGTTGACGGCACACGCGGTTTGGTGGCCAGCCTTCACCTCGAGAGCATTGTAATTAGTGGTGAATTTTGAATAAGCGGCCGCGCTCCAGAACATTTGAATCGAGAGGCCCGCCACGCTGCTTTCGCTGGTATAAGTACCGCTGAAGCTGACAGGGTTAACTCCGCCAGCTAGACCGCCGCCAGGCACGGGCCAAGCCAAGCCGGTGAGGAAGATCTCGTCGTCCCCAGAAATGGGAACTGTGGTCGTCCAGGTGTTGGTGGCTGCGCTGAACGTCGTTGAAGAGCAATTAACGCTCGGGGAGAAAATGATCTTGCCATTAGGAACAAGGAGGGGGAAGGATACGCCGCCAGCGGGGAACGAGACATTGCCGCCGGTGAAATCGATTGTTGCGCCGTTGCCTGGCACGTTGCTCGCCTTCAAACTCGCGTTGAACCAGATGTAGTCGCCAGCCGGGACCGATGTGCCATTGAAATTGCAGGAGTTGGTCGCGGTAGCCAGACATGCGGGCGGGGGGCCGATATTCATGGTTACGGTATTACTGGAAACCCCTCCCATAGTGATAGTCACTGGCACCTGCGGACTGACTGCGACCGCGCCTGGCACGTTAGCCGTAACCAGGTAGGAGGCATCCGGCACAGGGCAGGTTAGGCTGGGGCCGCACAACTGAGATGAAATTACGACCGCTGGAAGTCCACCGATCGCCACCGACACCGGATTTATCGCATAGGC
>Ga0126381_100000043_pt1 | contig 155068 bp, 144 predicted proteins | sample PanSoiMetPlot_28_FD_96465 | JGI IMG/M metagenome (GOLD analysis project Ga0126381, IMG submission 96465) | Tropical forest soil microbial communities from Panama - MetaG Plot_28 | ecosystem: Environmental > Terrestrial > Soil > Tropical forest > Bulk soil | place: Panama | collected 2016-02-17
AGCATCACGTCCTGCTGGTGCGCTGCACCGACCCAGGGGTCGTTGGCCAGAAACATGTCGCCGTCGCGGATCCCCGGGTTTTCGCTGCGGTATTCGAGCACCCATTTGACCTGCGTGTCGGTGACGCCGGACATGTACTGCATGTAGGGTCCGAAGTAGACGAACTCGCCATCCTCGGTGAGGATCGATGGGTTCAGATCGAGCGCGTACATGGCGACCGGAGAGCCGGAGAGTCGCTGGATGGTGGCGCCGTGCTCCTCATTCACGTGCCAGAGTGCATGGCGGATGACCTCGTAGGTGATCGGGTCGATGCGCCGGGCCTGCTTGCGGTGGAGCTTGAGCCGCGGCGAGATCGACAGCTTGCTCGGCGGCACGTAGCCGGTCTTCCTGCCGTCGAAGACGACGTTCCTCGCGTTGCTCACCTTGGGCATGATTGCCTCGTACAGTTCATTTGCTTCAAGCTCGCGAGCGAAATGTGATTTCGAAATTGCCCAACGCATCGACCTTGAGCGCGCGCCCGGGGTGCACGACCACTGTGGTATCGGTCGTTTCGACGACGGCCGGACCGGCAAGCCGATTGCCCGGCACCAGCAGAGCGCCGTCGTAGACGGAGGTCGCCACCGCGCGCCGTAAGTCGCTCCAGTAGACAGTGCGCTTGCCAAGACCCGCTTTGGGACCGATGCGTATGCGCGATCTCATGGCTTTGGCGAGGTGCGGGCGCGCGGTAACCGCGGACGCACGTAGGCGCAAAGTAACGATTTCGTGCCGCGCTTCGCTGTACGACGAGCCACGCCCATAGAGCTGCTCGTAGCGAGCCGAGAACCTGCGCTGCAGTGCTGTCTCGAACGAGTTCTTCAATCGTCTTTCAGGAAGCGGAACCTCGACCTCGTTGATCTGCCCGCGGTGACGCATGTCGAGCGAAAAGTGGAAACGGCGACGCCCTGGCGCGATACCGTCCCGCTCCATCTGCGCGTGCGCTTTCTTCTCCAGGGTCTCGAGGGCGCGATTCACCCGCGATGCGTCGAAAGGACTCGCCTGGATGTCGACCTGTTCGTAGACATGCAGGATGTCGGCGGACGCAGCACCAAAGGCGCACCACGAGGATGCAATGGCCTTTTGCGGGACGATCACCTTCTGTACCCCAAGCTCATAGGCGAACACCCCTGCGTGCACGGGTCCGGCGCCGCCGAAGGCGAAGAGCACGAAGTCGCGCGGGTCGAATCCCTTCTCGACGGTCATCTTGCGAATGATGTCGGACATCTTGAACTCGGCGATGTGGGCGATGCCGCTGGCCGCTTCCATGAGCGGGAGCTTGAGCGCGTCGGCGACCTCCTGTACTGCCGCTTGAGCTTTCTCGCGGTCAAGCTTGATTCGTCCGCCGAGAAAATTATCCGGGTTGATCATGCCGAGTACGACGTCGGCATCGGTGACGGTCGCCGTGGTCCCACCCTTGCCGTAGCAGGCGGGACCCGGGTCGGCACCTGCCGACTCGGGCCCGACCTGCAGTGTCCTCGAGCTGTAATCCACTCGCGAGAGCGAACCACCTCCCGAGCCTATGGCATGGATATCGACCTTGGGCAGGAAGTATTCATATTGCGCCACGTTGGAAACGAACGAATATGTGGGCTCGCCCCCGAAAATGATGCCGACGTCGAACGAAGTCCCGCCCATGTCGGTAGTGATGATGTTCGGGCAGCCCATGAGGCGACTCAGATATTGCGTGCCTGTAACGCCCGACACCGGGCCTGAGTCCAAGGTCAACAGCGGCGACTCCATCGCTTTGTCGACCGAGATCGAACCACCCGCACACTGTGTGATCTGCAGCGGCTGCAGGTAGCCTGAGGTTTTCAGACGGCGGTCGAGATTCCCCAGATACGCCGCCATCACCGGCCCTATGTAGGCGTTGAGCGCAGTGGCCGTAATGCGCTCGTATTCCCCCCATTTGGGCGCAAGGTCGACCGAGCAGGATACGAACACTTCCGGTGCAAGCTTCCGGATCATCTCCTTCACCCGCAGCTCGTGGTGCGGATACTTGAACGACCAGAGAAAGCACACGCCGATTGCCTGGACTCCCTGGTCGACGAGACGCCGTATTGCCTGCTCGGCTTCGGACTCGTTGAGGTGAACGACAACGTCGCCAAAGCAATCGACGCGCTCCGAAACACCTTCGATGAGCCGCTTGGGCACGATCGGCTCGGGTTTGCTGCTTTCGGGGAAGTGCACCACCTTGCGTATGTCGCGTGCGGTCACGCCTCGCGATCCGCGCATGATGTGGATCGCATCCTCGTGCCCGCGCGTCGTGATGAGACCGACCCGGGCGCCCTTTCTCTGCAGGAGCGCGTTGGTGCCCACCGTTGTTCCGTGCGTGAGCACCGCCACGCTGCGGCAGAACTCTTCGAGGGACAAACCCAGTCGCTCAGCCGCAAGAGCCATCGCCGCAAGCATTCCTTCGGCAAAGTTCTCGGGCGTCGACGGACACTTGGTCGCCGTGATGCGGCCGCGACGGTCGAGCACTACGCAGTCGGTGAAGGTTCCTCCGATGTCGACGCCGACAAGCAGGCTCCGTCCCGGCGGAGGACGGGGCCCATGTTTGTCTTTGTGACGTGTTCGTGTCATGAGTTTGGATCGCGGCCTCGGCCGGGATGACGCATCTGTTACCAATCGCCGGCACGTTCGTGCCCGCTCTTGAACGGATGCGTCACTTCGCGAACTCGAATGCATCGTGCTCGTCGGTATGCACCTGCACTCCCGTCCCTGCTGACTGCACGTCCCCGCTGACCATGTGTAGGCGGTTGCCGACGACCGCACCGGCCAACCCGTGACGCGACACCGGCATCGACGGCAGAACGGTCCATGTATTGCCGGCGGGATCGTACGCCTCCAACGCACGGAAGGTATACATCCGTTGGGCGTCCTGGCCCTCACCGCCGGTCACGTAGATGCGCCCCTCGTAGACTCCCGACGCCATCGCGCTGCGCGCCGAGGGCATCCGGGCACGAGCGCTACCCCAGGTGTCAGATATGGGATCGTATTCCTCGACGACATCGATGTTGCTGCTGCCGGAGCTGATGAACGCCGTGCCGGTGCGGCCGCCGACCACATAGATCTTGCCGTTGACGGCGCCGGCGGTGGCGTGATTGCGCGGTGTCGGCATCGATGTCCGCGCTCGCCAGGCGTTGGTTGCGGGATCGTATTCCTCGACCGTGGCTACCGAGATGTGCGGACGAGCCGGATGCACGGCCGTTTCCTTGGACCCGGATGGCAGTGTCGCACCGCCGATGACGTAGATCTTGTCTCCGGCAACGACCGCCACTGGTGAGCCGCGCTTGGTCGGCATCGGCGCCAGCGCTTTCCAGCTGTCCGTCGCCGGGTCGTACTCCCAGGCGTTGTCGATGGGAACCCACACCGCCGGTCCCGAACTTGGATACACGAAGCCGCCGAAGGCGTAAATCTTGCCGCGGTACTCGGTGAACGCCACGTGGTGCGAGAGCAGCGGCATCGGCTTCTTCATGGCCCACTTGTCGCTCGCCGGATCGTATTCGTAGACCATGCCGATCGGCTTCCATCCTGGCGCGAGCCCGCAGAAGACGTACATCTTGCCGCCCGCGGCGGCGCCGAGGAGCTCTTCGGCGGGCTCCGGAAACGGCGCGAGCTTGGTCCACTTGCCTTGAGCGTCGACACTGGCAGGAAGACACAAGCCGAGCGCCGCCACGGCGAGCAGCGAACGCGTCCAACGCCTGAGATCGATCATCGTCACCTCCTTGGCTTGATCTTGAGCAGGCGCGCCGCGTTGCCACCCTCGATCAGCGCCCGCTCATCGCGGTTGAGCCGCGGGACGCTGGCGATGAAGCCGAGCGGATCATCGACACCCATGTCGTACGGGTAGTCGGTGCCGAGCAGCACGCGGTCGGCTCCGTATTGATCGACCATCTGCCGCAGCATCGCCGGATCGAATGCGAGCGTGTCGAAGTACATTTTTTTGAGATACGCCGACGGCGGCTTCTTGATCACCGTCCGGCAATCGGCGCGGGCGCGATGGGCGTGGTCCATGCGTGCCCAATAGTGTGCGAGGTAGCCGCCCGCATGCGGGAGAACGATCTTCAGACGCGGATTGCGTTGCAGCACGCCATCGAAAATGAGATGACTCGCCGCGATCGTCGTCTCCATGGGATTGCCGATGACATTGTTGAAGTAATGGTCGACCAGGCGCTCCCCTTGGGTGAAGCCGATCGGGTGCATGAATATGATCACGTCGAGCTCCTGCACCTTGGCGAAGAACCTCTCGAGACCAAGCCGTGGATCGGTGAGATCCTTGCCGTTCACGCTCGGATTGATCTCGATCCCGCGCAAGCCGAGCTCCTTGACACAGCGCGTAAGCTCGGCCACGGCGAGATCGGCGTGTTGCAAAGGAACGGTCCCGAGCGCGACGAACCGCTCCGGCCAGGCGGCGACGATTTCTGCAAGGCGATCATTCACCGAGCGTGCGAGCTCCGCGCCCAGCTCTGGATCGGTCCAGTAGTAGGTTTGGTTGGGAGCGGGCGATACAGCCTGTACGTCGATGCCCATGCGGTCCATGTCCTTGAGACGCGTCTCGATGTCCGAGAGCTTGGGACCCCTGTCGCGCATCTGCCTGACATTGACCTCGCGCGTCATCTCATTGGAGAACTGAACCAGCGGATCGTATTGCGCCGGATTCAGGTCGGAGACCCTGGCGGCGACACCCGAATTCAAATAGTGGCAATGGATGTCGACGCGAACGCTCTTTCCCTTGCGATCACGCACGGTCGCGGTCGACGCGCCGCTCGCGCTCCTGGTTGCATGCGAGCGCCGGCGCGGCGAGGCGGCGCGATTGGTCCGAGCATCGTTATGGTGGGATGTTGCGCAGGAGAACATCACGATCGCGTTCCTCCAACGAGCTAGACTCGTCTTAAGACACTCCAAGGTGCTGGCTGATCAAGGCATGGTCATTGCGAACATCGGGGGCAGCGCCGGCGAAAACGACGCGCCCGGTGTTGAGCAGCACTACGTCGTCGGCGAGAGCGAACGCCAGATTCACGTTCTGCTCGACAAGCAGGATCGATTGGCCTTCCTGCTTGAGCCGCGCGATGGTGCGCCCAAGCTCGGCGACGATAACCGGCGCGAGGCCCTCCGAGGGCTCGTCCATCAGTAGGACCCGCGGATTGCCCATCAGGGCGCGAGCGATGGCGAGCATCTGTTGCTCGCCGCCTGAAAGGGATCCGGCCTCGTACCGCTGGCGCGCTGCAAGCGGCGGGAAAAGCCCGAAGAGGCGATCGATCGTCCACACCTGTGCCGCATCGCGCCGCGCCTGTCGCGCGACGAGCAGATGTTCTCGAACCGTGAGACTGGGAAAGACGCGCCTGCCTTGCGGCACGAAGCCGACGCCCTTGCGCGAAATCGCCTCCGGGCTCAGGCGCGTGATCGATTCGCCGCTCAAGCGTATGTCGCCGTTGCGCGGTGGCACAAATCCGACGATTGCATTCATGCAGGTGGTCTTTCCCGCGCCGTTGCGTCCCAGGAGAGCGAGCACGCGGCCCGGGTTGAGCGCAAAGGAAACGCCATGCAAAACGTGGCTTTCACCGTAGAGCGCGTCCACGCTCGAGAGCGAGAGCGCCGCCGTTACCGGCTCGGCTGCCTCCGCGGGCGACGGCTCATGTGCCAAGGTAGACCTCCCGCGTTCTTGGATCGGCAACCACCTCACCTCGCGTGCCTTCGACGATCACGTTGCCATAGTGAAGAACGGTAACTCGCTCGGCGAGATCGAGCGCGGTGTCCATATCATGCTCGATCATGACCACCGTAACGTCGCGCGGAATGGCTTGGATGAGCGCCTTGACTGCCGACCGCTCCTCACGCGACAGTCCTGCCAGCGGTTCGTCGAGCAGCAGAAGACGTGGGCGCTGCGCCAGTGCCATCGCGATTTCGACTCGCCTTTTTTCGCCGTAGGAGACTTGCGCGAGCGGCAGCGCCGCGCGTTGCTCGAGCCCGACCTGTCCCAGGACGCGGCGTGCTCGGTCGTATAAACCGGCTTGGCTGGCGAGGGGGCGGAAGGCATCCCAGCGCGACTTCGACAGACCAAGGAGAGAGAGCACGACGTTGTGCTCGAGTGAGTCCTTGGCGAAAAGCGTGATGATCTGGTAGGTGCGTGCCAGGCCGCGATGCGCGCGCTCATGCGCCTTCAACCGCGAGACCTCCTCGCCGAACAGGCGGATTGCGCCCGCGTCCGCTCGCAAATCGCCGGTGATGAGATTGAACAGCGTAGTCTTGCCCGCACCGTTGGGCCCGATAATGAGACGCCGCTCGCCCGCCGGGACGTTGAGCGAGATGTTGTTGGTCGCCGGGAGCCCTCCGAACGCCTTTCGCAGGCCTTCGAGCTGCAGCGCAAGCGTCATTTTCTCCCCAAACGCGCCCACCACCGGCGCACACCCGGGACGACGCCGTCCGGCATGAAAATGACGATCAATACGAAAACCAACCCGAGGAGCATGTTCCAGCGTTCCAGATACGCGGAGACGTAGTTCTTGAGGATCAGAACGATCGCAGCGCCAACGACTGGCCCGGCCAGCGTTCCGGCTCCACCGGCGATTACGCCCAACAGCGCTTCCGCCGACGAGGTAAGAGACAGCGTCGTCGGATGGATGTACTTGTGATAGTAGACAAAGAGAAGCCCGGCGACGGCGCCCCAGAACCCGGAATAGACGAAAGTGATCCAGCGCACGCGCCAGACGTTGTGACCGAGCGCGGCCATGCGGCGCGATTCGTCACGAGTGCCGCGCAGCGCGGCCCCAAACGGCGAGGCGACGAACCTGGCAATCAACCAGAACGCGACCGTCGCGACAGCGAGCGCGAAGTAGTAAAACGCCGCCGGCTTGTCGAGGCTCAAGCCGAACGGAGCGGGGCGCGTAAGGCCGGACAGGCCGTTGTCTCCGTTGGTCACTGCGGACCAGCGATAAGCCGTTCCCCAGAGCACCTGCGACAGGGCGAGCGTGATCATGAGGAAGCCGAGACCGCTTGCGTGCAACGCGATCCAGCCGAAGATGCCGGCGATCACGGTGGTCAGCAGGAGAGCGAGCGGTGCGGTGGCGGAATGCCCGAGACCCATACGCAGATAGAGCCATGCCGACGTATAAGCAGCCAGACCGACCCACGCAGCGTGACCCAGGGAAACGAGGCCGCCGTAGCCGACGAGGAGATTCAAGCTTGCCGCAAATATCGCGGCGATGAATATCTGGCTGGCCAGGTTGACGTAGAAGTCACCAGCGAGCAGCGGGAAAACGACGAGCATCAGGACGAAAAAAATCCAGGCGAGCCACTTCACGTACGCTGCCTTCCAAACAGCCCTCGCGGGCGGAAAGCAATTACCGCGATCATGGGCAGGAAGAGGATGACGTACGCGAGATCGGGCAGGAGCGCCGAGCCGAAAGTATAGATGAACGCAATAATGAAACTTCCGACGAATGCCCCGAGAAGGCTGCCGACTCCGCCGAGAATCACCACGATCAGCGCGAGCGGCAGCATGTCCGCGTCGAGCCCCGGATAGGCGGACATGATGGGTCCGGCGATGACGCCACCCGCACCGGCGAGCGCGGCGCCGAGGCAGAACACGAATGAGAACAGCTTGGAAACTGGGATGCCGACAGCACGCGCCATGGGCATGTCGTCGACGCCGGCGCGGATCATCGCGCCCAGCCGCGTCCGATCCATGAGCAGGTGCAATGCGATAGCAGTGACAACCGCGATGCCGAGCACGACCAGCCGATACGCGGGAAAAGCGATGCTGCCCAGGATGAGCGGCCGTTGCAGCGACGGCGGCGGAGCCAGCGGGATCGGATCGCCACCCCAGATCATGAGGCAAAGATCGGCGATGATGAACGAGACGCCGAGCGTCACGAGCACCTGTCCCAGCGGGTTTCCAGTGAGCGGCCTTAAGATCAGGCGCTCGAACAACCCGCCGAACACTGCGACTGCGAGCCCACCGAGCAGCGCGGCAAGCCACAGGTTGGGAACGATCTTCAATACGGTGACGCCCAGGTAGGCCCCCAGCATGAACAGCGAGCCGTGGGTGAGATTGGCGATGCGCATGAGTCCGAAGATCAGCGAGAACCCTGCCGCCAGCAGAAACAGCAGACCGCCCAGCGCAAGGCTGTTCAGCGTCTGAATGATCCAGAACTGCATGGCTGTCAGGGAAGTGGCGCGAACGTTTCGTCCCCGTCCCCGATTCAAGCACTCGGGGGCAGGCGTAAGCGGGGACCCAGTGGCATTGCGGAAAAACACTGGATTCCCTCCCCGCTTTCGCGAGGATTAAAGGCGGCGGGAATGGCGACGGCGGTCACGGCTCCAGATTCTTTGCCGGCGGCCAGTCGCGCGAGTACACCGGATTCTTCAGGAACTCCTTCTCGTCATACGTCCAGAACTGGCTTACGTTCGGGTAGGTATAGATGACCGTATTCACGAGGCGTCCTTCCTTGCGCTCGACTTTACGGATGTAGACGTTGCCAACGATGTTGCCGTATACGTCGAATGCTACCGGCCCGCGCGCCGTTTCCACCTTGACTCCGCGCAGCGCTTTCATGAAAGCGTGTTTGTCCTCGATCTTGCCGTTGACCGCCTGCAGCGCAGCTTCGAGGACGGCGCCTTCGACGTACGTCGCCGCCGCGTAGAAGCCAGGGTCGTATTTCCATTCGTTGCGGAAAGCCGCGGCGAATTTCTTGTTGATCGGATTATCGATCTCGGCCGAGTACCAGCAGGCGGTAATGACGCCGAGCACCTCGTCGCCCATGTTGCGCAGCACCGCCTCGTCGAACGCGGTCATTCCACCGACCACGGCGAGCTTGCCCTTGAGGCCGTATTCGTTGAACTGCTTGTACCAGCGGAAGCCGTTCGATCCGGCGAATCCCAGGAAGATGGCATCGATGTTGGTCTTGAGCTGGGCGAGGTAGGTCGCGTAGTCGGGAACCGTCAGCGGCGGGAACATCTTCTGCACGATCTTGCCGCCCTCGTCCTCGAACACGCGCTGGAAGCCGGCGCACATCTCATGCCCGTAGGCGATGTCGTCGGCAATCGTCGCCATGCGCTTGTACTTGAGCTGCTTGTAGCAATAGTCCGCGAGCGCCTGCGCGCTTTGCGAAGAAGTCGACGTGCCGCGGACGAACCAGGGGTTGGGAGTGCGCTGCGTCAGGTCTTCCGCGGCTGCGACCGAGAGCGTCGGGAGCTGTTGCTGCAGGATGTAGTCGTTGGAGGCGAGCGCTTCCGCGGTGGCGAGAGGTCCGATCATGACCTGGATCTTGTCGCGCTCGACCAGTTCCTGCAGCTTGGTTCGCGCTTGCGCCGGGACGCCAGCGCTGTCGCCGACGAACAGCTCGACCTTGCGGCCGGCCAGGGTGTTGTTGCGTTCGCGCAGGAACTGCGTCAGCGCGCGCTCCATGTCGATGCCGCCGGAGGCAAGCGGGCCCGTCTTTACCGTCATGAGCCCGATCCGGATAGGCTCGGTCTGGGCGCGTGCCAAGCGCGGGATGCCGAGCGCGGTAACGGCGAGGCCGCTGCTCGCCGCCATGACGAATCGTCTGCGCGTGAAAGTCATTGGGCATTCCTCCTAAGAGTCTGCTGCTGGGGCCTGTTAACACGCCCTAATGACCCGGCGCCTTCGGCGCATCGGGCTGCTTGAGCGGTTGCGATCGATCGAAGGCGTCGATTTTCATGCATTCCTGGAAGATGCGCACAACCGTAGGCACGCTTGTAGTCGCGACATTGAAATACCCGGCGGCGAACACCTGCCCCGCCAGGCAGATGTCGGCAAGCGTCGGCGTGTCGCCGTGACAGAAGCGGCCTGTCTCGCGCTCCTTGGAAAGATGCGCTTCCAGTGTTTCGAGCCCGAGCAAGGTCCAGTGCTGCAGCCAGCGGTTGCGGGCGGGCTCGTCGAGATGCATCTCGCGCTCGAGATAGCTGCGAATGCGCGGCACGATCAGCGGGTGGGCATCGCAGGCGACGGTGAGTGCCAGCCCGCGCACGCGCGCCCGGCCGCGAGGGTCACTTGGCAGGAGCGGCGGGTCGGGATGAGTCTCCTCCAGATATTCCAGAATCGACATGGACTGAAAGAGCGGAGGTCCTCCGTCGATCACCAGAGCCGGCACCACCGACTGTGGATTGACTACCTTGTAATCGCTGGCGTGCTGCGCGCCATGCAACAAATCCACCGAGACCTCCTCGGCCTTGATCCCTTTGAGCGCAAGCGCCGCGCGTACCCGATAGCTCGCGAGCGAGCGCCAGAATCCGTAGAGTTTCATCGTCAGTCCTCAAGTAGGTCAGCGTCTCGCCGGGATCACCGGTACGAGCACGTAAGGCGTCCGCGTGGGGCCGAAGTGCAGCGTTGTCCCGCCGGCGAAAATGGTGGGAGGACGATCGCGCGAATCGTCGTGCAGGAACGGGCCGCAGCCGCGCAGCTCGTTCTTGAAGTTCGATAGCCGCGCCCCGGTCGACTTGCCCCATTCGTAGTCGCGACCGCGCACCGTCAGCGCGATCCGGTGACCAGGCGGCACCACGATCGATGTCGGCCACAGCTCGACGTCCAGCGCGACCACCTCACCCGGTGTGAGCGGCTGCGCTTCATCGTGCGCGTGATACGGCCGATACTCGGTCGAGAGCGCGGCATCGAGCTTGCGGTGCGAAGCGCGGAGCCAGCCTTGTGCGATCGGCGTGTGCGGATCGATCGCGCCCATGAACACGATTTCGCGCATGTCCGGGGAGAACACGCGAAACACGGCGAAGATATCGACATCGGCAGTGGACGAGGATACGAAAAGGCGAACCGCGAGCGGCCCGGTGATCTCGGTCTCGCTTGCCAGCGGCGCGCTCAGGAACGTCACACCGTCGCCTTGGGCGTCGAACGTAACGGTCGCTGCTGCCGTTGCCGCTTCGCGTCCGAGCTGATGCCTGGTCGGATCGAGGTAGAAGCGCGTCCATTCGGTTCTCACGATCGGCCACTCGTCCTCGTGACGCTCGACAAAACGATCGATGTGGCGCACCTGGAGCTGGACCCGCGGCTGCCTCGCCCAGCCGTTGTCTTCGCCCTTGAGGAAGTAGTCGAAAAAGCGCTTCTGCAATTGCACGCCGTAATCGGTATAGAAATGCGTCCAATGCTCGAGGCCGTGCGCTTCCAGCCACTTTTGCTTCGACTTGGCGCGCACGAAGCCCTCGAAGTTGCCGCGCGGATGCAGGCCCTGTCCGCCCCAATTGGCGGCGGAAAGAAATGGTACGGTAACCCTCTCCCACACCGGCGAGCGAGCGCGATGATACTCGTCGTCCAGGGGATGCGCTCGTATCTGTGCACCTAGATCGCAGCGATTGCGACCAAGATCATCTTCAGAGAGCGTCTGATCGCCGCACACGAGCTGCCCAGTGACACGGCTTTTCGGTCCGCGCTCGCCGCGACCGTATTGGACCGTCTTCACCTGCATGTCGTACCAGTTCTCCCAGAAAGTGCAGAGAATGCCACCGTGGTGCGTCATGTCGCGATACCAGTCCGCGGCGCCCTCCCAGATGCACATCGCGGCCAGATGCGGAGGCTGCAGCGAGGCAACATGCCACTGGTTGATGCCGTAGTACGAAACGCCGTTGAGACCGATCTTCCCGTTCGACCATGATTGCGCGCCGGCCCACTCGATGCAGTCGTGCAGATCGCGTGTCTCGCGTGGCGAGAAATGATCGACGAACCCTGGCGAACGGCCCGTGCCACGAGAGTCGACACGTACGCAGACATACCCATCCGGCACCCATTTCTCGGGATCGACCACTTCCCAATTTTGGTAGCGATTGCTCGATCCCTGCGCAACATCCGGATGCTCAGCGATCATCCGCTGCCATGCGCTCGGATAACCTTCCTGAAAGGCGAGCCCCTTGGCATAGGGGCCGTAGCTCAACAGCACCGGGTGGCGACCCTCCCCGGCAGGACGGAAGACATCGGCACGCAGAGTGACACCGTCGTCCATCGCGACTGGCATGTCCCAATCGACGCGCATTCCGTCCGGCGTCGGCGACCGCATGGATCCTCCTGAAGGAGCTGTGGCAATGTGCCACCCCCAAGCGCTGCTGCGATTCATTCTGGTTATGGCGCCAATTTGACGCCTGGGGCTGGGACGTGTCAACGTAAGCGCGAGCCATAACGCAAACGGTGGAGGTGGCATTGAAAATCGGTATCGCGGGAACCGGCCGCATGGGTGCAGCGATGGCGACCCGCCTGCTTGCGTGCTCCCATTCCGTGAGCGTCTGGAACCGCAGTCTGCAAAAGACCGAAGCACTGGTGCGGGCGGGCGCCACGGTGACCGCGACGCCACAGGAGCTTTCGACCAATGCCGAAGTTGTCATCACCATGCTTACCGACGCGCCGGCGATCGACGCTACGTATCGCGCTGCCCAGGGACTCCTTGCCGGCGCGATTCGCGGCAAGCTCTTCATCGACATGAGCACGGTTCGTCCCGAAATCGAAAAGGCGCTGGCCGAGAGCGTAAGGGCAAGAGGCGCCGCGCTCATCGAATGTCCCGTCGGCGGAACGGTCGGCCCCGCGAAGGAAGGCAAGCTCTTCGGTTTCGTCGGTGGCGAGGCTGCCGATGTGGAACGCGCCCGCCCGTTGCTCAATGACTTGTGCCGTCGCGTCGAACACGTCGGTGCGATCGGCGCAGGCGCGAGCGTGAAGCTCGCCATCAACCTTCCGTTGCTCGTTTACTACCAGGCGCTCGGTGAAGCCCTCTCGCTGTGCCGGAACGTCGACATCGATCCGGTGCGGCTTATCGACATCTTTGCCGACACTTCGGGCGGGCCGAACATGCTGAAAGTGAGAGGCGCCGCAATCGCCGCGACATTGAAGGGCAAAGAAACCACGCCGGTCACTTTCGACGTGAACCTGATTCGCAAGGATCTGCGTACGATGCTTGATGAAGCTCAAGGCTTGAGTGTTCGCCTCCCGCTGACTGCGCAGGCCCTCGAGCGTTACGACGAGGCGGCGCGCAACGGCCTTGGCGCCAGCGATGCCACCATGCTACCGGCGTACTGGGTGCAGCACGGCCACGCGTAAAGGCGTACCCGGCCTTATTCTTCGGCCTTGATACCGGCTTCCTTGATGAGTTTGGCGTACTTGGTTTTTTCCGACTTGATATAGGCACCGAGCTGCTCCGGGCTGCCGCTCACCGCATCGACGCCAAGCGAGGCGAACTTTTCCTTGATTTCGGATTGCTGCATCACCTTGACCAGATCGTCATGGAATTTCTCAGCAATCGCCCTGGGCGTCCCGACGGGCAAAAGGATTCCCCACCAGTTCACCGCGACCAGCCCCGGGACACCGGATTCGACACAGGTCGGGATGTCCGGCGCAAGCGGACTACGCTCGGCGCCGGTGGTAGCAAGTGCACGCAGCTTGCCAGCGCGAATATACTGCATCACAGGCAAGGCGTCGGAGAACACCATGTCCACATGTCCGGCCAGCAGATCGTTGACCGAGAGAATGCCGCCCTTGTAGGGAATGTGCACGATGTCCACGTTGGCCAGGCTCTTGAGCATCTCGCCGCTCATGTGAGCGATGCTGCCCGAGCCCCCGGAACCGAAATTGAGCTTCCCAGGGTTTGCTTTGGCATAAGCAATAAGCTCGCCCAGCGTCTTGGCGGGAGAGCTCGGATTGACGACGAGGATGTTGGCACCGGTCGCGATCAACGATATCGGGACGAAGTCACGCTCGACGTCATAGGGCACCTTCGACAGGATCGGATTGATCACGGCCGGGCCCAGATTCGCGATGACAAAGCTCGTGCCGTCTGCAGCTTGGTGACTCGCGTATTCCATGCCAATCGACCCTGCGGCGCCGGCTTTGTTTTCGACAATGACGGGTTGACCCCACAGCTCGGCAAGCTTCTCCGCCAGAATCCGCGCCATGAGGTCTGAACTCCCCGCGGGAGGATATGTGACGATGAGCTTGACCGGCTTGGACGGATAGGTCTGCGCAAGCGCGCTGCTCGCAGACAAGGTGACCGACAAGACGACGCCCAGAAACAGCGATCGAGCGATGCGCATGGTTTCCTCCTTGCCTTTCCAAAAGCGCGAGGCCATTTGTTGGCATTTTGTGGGAAACTGACCGAAATGAACACTCGTGATTTGCACCCAGCCCGCGACCGGGCGCTGTCGTTCAACATGCGCCTGATCGCCCATCACGATCTCTCCGGCTTCGGCGGTATCGGCGAAGGGATGGCGATGCAGCTTGCACGGGACGGGCGTCGCATCTTGTGGCTGGCGCACGAGTCGGCGCCGAAGAATTTCACCGGGGTCGATGTGACGGATCCAGCGACACCTCGAGTCGTGGTTCAGACCGAGCTGCCGCACGCCAAGGTGCGCTCGAATTCGCTCGACGTTGTGGGCGACATGATGGCTGTCGCCTATCAGGTTCAGACGCCCGGAGCGACCCCAGCGGGTTTCGAATTATTCGACATCGCAACGCCGGAAAAGCCCAGGCTCATCACTCATTTCGACGCGTCAGGCCCATATTCGCGCGGCGTCCATGCGCTGTGGTTCGTCGACGGCGAGTTCGTCCATATGGCGAGCGGCGCGGCGGACTTCCGGCCCAGGCATCCTTTCGACGACCAGTTCTACCGCATCATCGACGTCCGCAAGCCGACTGCGCCGGCAGAAGTCGGACGTTGGTGGTTGCCCGGCACGCGGGAAGGTGACGACGCGCCGCCGCCGCAACGCCTCGATCTGAAATTCGATGCCGGGTTTCGCGCCCATAACACCAACGTGTTTCCCCAGCGCCCCGACCGCGCCTACGTAGGATATATCGACGGCGGAGCGTTGATTATCGACATCGCCGATAAGGCGCGCCCCAAGCTCGTCGGCCGCTGGCAGAATTCGCCTCCGTTCAACGGCTTCACGCACACGGTGCTGCCGCTCTTCGATCGCAACCTGATCATCGTCAGCGACGAATGCATCAAGGACGACGGTTTCGACTGGCCCAAGCTGGTGTGGGTGCTGGACTCACGAGCAGAAAACAATCCGGTGCCGATCAGCACGCTGCCCCCTGCGCCGCACAGCACCTTTGCACGCCGCGGCGGGCGTTTCGGTGCGCACAATCTGCACGAGAACCTTCCCGTACCGACTTCGTGGCGCTCAGACCAGATGGTCATCGGAACCTTCTTCAACGCGGGACTGCGCGCGTACGACATCAGCGATCCGTATCGGCCGGAGGAGGTCGCGTATTACGTGCCGGCTGTGCCGGCCTTGTCGCGCGCGGGCGCGATCCAGTTGAACGACGTCTTCGTGGATGATCGACGCATCGTTTACACCGTCGACCGCTTTATCGGCGGTCTCTACATCCTCGAGATGACGCTCTGACATCCAGCTTGACTCATCGCACGTCACCGGTGTCCGATGCCTTGGCGAGCCGGCTGCCGGTCACGGTCATCACCGGATTTCTCGGCAGCGGCAAGACCACTCTGTTGCGCCGACTGCTGCGGCATCCCGGGATGCATCGGGCAGCGGTGATCATCAACGAGTTCGGCGACGTGGCCATCGATCACGAGCTTGTCGCCGCGTCGTCCGAGCAGATGACTCTGCTCGGCAACGGCTGCCTGTGCTGCACCCTGCGCACCGACCTGCAGGAGACGCTGCGCGAGCTGTTCGTCAAACGGCGAGCCGGCGAAGTGATCGACTTCGATCGCGTGTTCATCGAGACGTCCGGCCTCGCCGACCCCGTTCCCGTGCTGCACACCCTGCGAACGGATGGGTTGCTTGGAGCGCAATACAGGCTCGACGGCGTCGTCACCCTCGTGGACGCGGCGAACGGCATGGGCCAGCTCGACGCGATGCCGGAAGCGGCAAGGCAGGCGGCGGTGGCGGACCGTCTGGTGGTCACCAAAACCGACATTGCCGATACCGAGACGGTCGCCCGAGTGCGGCAGCGGCTAGAGGCGCTGAATCCATTCGCGCTATGCACGACCGCCGTCGACGGCGAAATCGATCCGACCCTGCTCTCGAACATCGGTCCGCAAGCTGTGACCGCGCACGGCGAGGAGTTGAATCGGTGGCTTACTCCGGTTGGCTCGAGTGCGAAGCTTCCGAAAGTGCCGGGCATGCCATCAGCGGCAGCGCCAGAATTCGTCGCGCACGATGCGGCGATCCGCTCGTTCTGCTTATGGTTCGATACGCCTTTCAAGTTGGAAGGCCTGAACGCGGTATTGCAGGCGCTCGCTCAACTGCGGGGACCGGACTTGCTGCGAGTCAAGGGTATTGCGCACGTGGAGGGAGAGGCGGGCCCTGTCGTTCTGCAGGGAGCGCAGCACATTTTCCATCCGCCGGTGACGCTCGAGGCGAGTCACGACACCGACCCTCGTTCGCGCATCGTATTCATCGTGCGCAACATTACTCGCGAATCGATCGAAAGGCTGTTCGCTGCGGTGGAAGCGCTCGGAGCAACGCCGTCCGAGTAGTCTTCGAGCACGCAACACTCCTGGGGGAATAAGCATGCCAACACGAGAGGCGATCGGCGTTATCGGACTCGGCATCATGGGTTCCGCGATGGCAGCCAATATCATCGCGGCCGGATTTGCGGTGTTGGGCTACGACGTGCTGGCGGCGCGCCGCGCGGGTCTGGCCAAAGCAGGCGGACGCGCAACGCGCAGCGCGCGCGATGTGGCGAAGCGCGCCGCGGTCGTGATCACGTCGCTGCCGACGGCGCAGGCACTGCACGATGTCGCCGCCGAACTTGCGGTCGCGGGGACGCGGGGCCAAGTCGTCGTCGAAACCAGCACTCTGCCGATCGGCGTCAAGGAGGAGGCACGTGCGCTCCTCGCCAAGCGCGGTGTCATCCTGCTCGATTGCCCCTTGAGCGGCACCGGAGCGCAAGCGAGGGTCAAGGATCTGGTGGTCTATGCGAGCGGTGTGCGCAGCGCGTATCAAAAAAGCGTGCCGGTGTTGGAAGCGTTCGCGAGAGCGCACTATTTCCTGGGGCCATTCGGCGCCGGGTCGAAGATGAAGTTCGTGGCGAATCTGCTGGTGGCGATTCACAACGTTTCGACCGCCGAGGCGCTGGTGCTCGGCATGAAAGCCGGCCTCGATCCGGCCACGATGGTCAGGACATTGGGCGACGGCGCAGGTTCGTCACGTATGCTGCAGGTGCGCGGACCGATGATGGTCAGCGGCGATTACAGAGCCGCCGCTATGAAAGTGGGAGTCTGGCAAAAGGACATGAAGATCATCGGCGAGTTTGCGCGCGAGCTCGATTGCCCGACTCCTTTGTTCGCGGCCACCACCGCGGTTTACAACGCAGCGATGGCGCTCGGGTTCGAGGATGCGGACACCGCGTCCGTCTGCGCGGTCCTGGAGAACTGGGCGACGATTCGCCGCCGCGCTTGACCACCGGATCGTTCGCTGCTCAGACGAGCTTGCCGACGCGCGCCTCGAGCAGCGACCAGGCTTTTGCTCCGTAAATCTCCTTCCAACGGGCATAAAAACCGCCCAGCGGCTTGCGAAATCCGCTGGTGTCGGCCTCGTTGACGATCATCCCCTTGCTGCGCAGTGTGTCGAGTGCCTCGGCGTTGAGCTTGGCAATATCCTTGCGCTGTGCAAGCGCGGCGGCGTCGGCGTGCTTGTCTACGATCGCCTGAATGTCGGCGGGAAGCGCTTTCCAGGCTTCAGCGTTGGCAGTCAGCGTGAAGCCCGACCACCAGTGGCCCGTGAGGCTCAAGTAAGTCTGCACCTCGTAGAGCTTCAGCAGCAGGATCAGTCCCAGCGGATCGGTCTGGCCGTCCACCGTGCGGTCCTTGCAGACCTGGTAGAGCTGACTCAGCGTGAACGTCATCGGATTGGCACCGAGCGTTTCAAAAAAATCGACCGTCATTTTCTGCACCGGGGTGCGGATCTTCATCCCGATCAGATCGTCGACGGTGCGGATCGGCTTGGTGCTGGTCGTGAGGTGGTGAAACCCGTTGTCGAATCCGCGTCGGAACGCGTAGATGCCTTTGGCCATCATTTCGCCCCGGATGTATTCACCAAGATCGCCATCGAGTGCGGCGAACACTTCTTCGGGATTGCGGAATATGAACGGTAAGCCCGGCATTTCGGTCACCGGCACCAGCGGCCCGAACACGTTGCCGGCCATGTACATTTCCATCTCGTTCTTTTGCAGCATCGCCAGCATCACGTTGTCGGATCCGAGCTTGCCAGCCGGATAGATTTCGATTTGCATTCGGCCGCCGGTCTCGGCCTGGACCCCGTCAGCCATCTGCTTCAGGCGGATGTAGTTCGGGCTGTCCTCCGGTTGGCTCATGCCAAGCCGGTAGCGAATGTCCGCCGCCTTCGCATGTGTGCTCGCAAGCATCGCCCCAGCGCCGCCGATCAGAAAACGGCGGCGAGAGAACTTGGTCGGACCGTCGGACGATTCCTGCATGGAATTCCCCCTTTCACCGGGTCTGTTGCGACGCTGATCGGCGCGGTTGCGTTTTCAGGGTGTTTTCTTCAACCCGATTTGCTGCATCAGCGTCGATAGCTCGGCATCTTCCTTGGCGATGAGCGGGCCGAACTTTGCGGCGGGCAGATAAGCTGGGCGGACGCCGAGCTGCTCGCAGGCTCGCGTGAATTCCGGCGCGTCGACTGACTTGCGTATCGCCGCTTCGAGCGCGGCGATTATCGGCGCCGGCGTGCCATGAGGTACCGCGACCCCACGCCATGCTTCGACCGACACGTTCACGCCCTGCTCGAGCGCGGTGGGCACGTCCGGCAGCGCCGGATCGCGTTGCGGGATCAGCGCGGCAAGCAGCCGGACCGTTCCCGCGTTCACGTAGGTCGAAAGAGCGCCGGGTAGCTGGACTACCGCATCGATGTGTCCACCGATCAGGCTTGGCACGACCTGTGCCGCGGCGTACGGCACGTCGACGATGTCGACGCCTGCGGCCTTGAACAGAGCCACTGACGAGATGTGCGTGTGGCTGCCGATGCCCGAGTTGCCAACGGTCAGCGTGTGGGGGTGGGCCCTTGCCTCGGCAAGAAAGTCGGGGAGCGTTTTCCACGGAGCCTCCGCGCGCACCGCCAGCACTGGAGATTCGACCAGCACGCGCGCAACCGGGTCGAACGCCTGGAAGTTGAACGGCAACAGCCCGGAGTAGTAGGTGGTCGAGATCGAGTTGGAGTTCCACACGAGCGAATAACCATCGGGCTTCTGGCTTGCGACGTGCTTGTAGCCGATCGCCCCTCCGGCCCCCGGGCGATTCACGACGATCACGTTTCCCGGCAGGTGCTTGGACATGCCTTCGGCAAGCACCCGTGCCGTAACGTCCGCCGATGAGCCGGCCGGGAACAGCACCGTCAGCTCGACAGCGCCCTTTTGCGGAAACGGCGGCTCCGCCGCCGTGGCGGGGAGCGCGACGAGACTCGCAACAAGAATCGCCAGCAGCAGCTTCACTCGCCTTCCTCGGCGAGTATCTCGGCGACGGCGACGCGCCGCCCTTCGCGAGCAGACCGGATGCCGGCCCGGATCACCGCGAGCGATGCTGTGGCACGCTCGCCGTCCATTTCCGGTCGACCTGTCCCGCCCACCGCCCGAGCAAACTCCTCGAGCTCGTCTACGAGTGCGTCGACTTTCGGCACTGCGACGGATTCCGAGCGGTCCATTCCGCGCTTCAAGAACCGCAGGCCCTGGTGCAGATCGTAGTAGGCGCTGGCTTCCTTGCCGTAGACATTCATCACGTAGTACTCGGACGCAGAGGCATAGCTCGCGTTGATCGTCGAGAGCGCGCCGTTCTCGTGCTCCAGCACGAGGCTCGCGACGTCGGGATTATCGCCAGGCAGCACGAGTTGAGCGACCATGGCGCTCACCGTTTTCACCGGGCCGATCAGGTATTCCAGGACGTCGGTATAGTGAATGCCGATCTGAAGCATTACGCCGCCGGGCATACCCTCGGCGGAGTAGCGCCACGAGCTAAGATCGATCTTGCCAAGGCGGTCGCGGCTGATGTTCGCCTCTGCGTTGACAACCTTTCCAAACGCGCCCGCCTCGATCTGTTGCCGAATCCATCGGAACTGACTTTCGCGACGACGCTGATAGCCGATCGCGAGCACCACGCCCGCTTCGCGGCACGCCGTCGCGATTGCTCGTCCGTCAGCGATGGAGTTGGCGATCGGCTTGTCCAGAAATACGTGCTTGCCCGCACGCGCCGCGGAAAGCGTCGTTTCGAGATGCACGTTGTTCGGCGTCGTGTTGATGATCGCCTCGATCGAGTCGTCGCTCAGAATCACCTCGTAGCGCGATGCAGAGCGGCAGCCGTACTTGTCGGCGAACGCCTTGCGCTTCTGGTCCGAACGCGAGTAGCAAGCTGCGATCCTCAACTTGCCCGAACGCTTGATTGCATCTGCAAGCACGTCCGACCACCAGCCCATGCCGATGCATGCGACGCTGAGCGGATCTTGAACCGTGCTCACTTTGCGCCGATCGACTCAACGGCTGCCCGCGCGACGCGCTCATCGAACTCGAAATTGCCGCCGCTGACGCCTACGCCGCCGATGCATTCACCGTCGACGAGGATGGGGCAACCGCCTTCCATGGCGGTCCACCGGTCCACGCCGGCGGCAAGCGCGAGCCCGATCGCATGCACCGTATCGAGCGGCTGCGCCTGCGCGCCGTGTGCCGAGGTCGGCCGCTTGTTCGACGCTGCACAGACAGCCTTTGTAGTGGCCGACTGCACCGTGTGGAAGCGCCCGCCGTCCATGCGCTCGACCAGGATCACGTGACCGCCCGCGTCGACGACCGCGACCGCAATGGCGATCCCCGCGTTCTCGGCCAGCGAGGTCGCAGTCGCCATTATTTTCTTTGCACCCGCGAGCGTGAGCCGCTTGCTGTCCGCGAGATACATGATGGGGCCTCCGGAAGTAGCCGTCAGCGCGGCGCCGCGTCGCCGCCCTCGACGATCACGTTCTCCACGATTCCCGCACCGCCGCGACGGAAGGCGGCGGCCTCGCGATAGGCTTGAGACTCGAAGCAGGTGATCGCGGCCTCCATGGTGGGAAACTCGATCACGATAAAGCGGTGAAAGGTTTGCGGCCCTTCCATGATCTTGTATCGCCCGCCGCGCGCGAGCACCTTGCCGCCGTGCTGCGCGATGATGGCGGGAACTAGGTCAGTGTACTTCTTGTATTCGACGGGATCGTTGATCTTCGCGCGGGCTATCCAATAGGCGGGCATGACGGGCTCCGGCATCTCAAGCGTAGATCTCGGGATTCCAGCAATTGGCGGGCTGCCGCCCTTCCACCACCGCGGCGATGTTGTCGACGACCACATGCGCCATCGACTCGCGTAGCTCGGCGACAGCGCTGCCCAGGTGGGGGGTCAGTACGACGTTGGGCATGTCGAGCAACGCCTTCTCGACCTGCGGCTCGCGTTCGAACACATCGAGCGCGGCTCCTGCGATGCGCTTCTCGCGGAGCGCCTCGACCAGCGCCCGTTCGTCGACGATGGGCCCTCGCGCGGTGTTGACGAGAAATGCATTCGGCTTCATGAGCTTGAGTTCACGCTGGCCGAGGAGGTGGATTGTCTCGGGCTTGAGCGGGGCGTGCACGGAGACGAAATCGGAATCGGCGAGCAACCGATCCAGCGGGACATAATCAAGCCCAAGCTCGCGCTCCACGATCTCAAGCATTCGCCGCGGGCCCCAGTACAGCGTTCGCATCGAGAAGCCGTGGGCACGGCGCGCCACCGCGCGCCCGATCCGGCCGCCGCCGCCGATGAGTCCAATGGTCTTTCCCCACACGCCTGCGCCCATCAGATGCATGGACTGAGCGCCAGGGAAGATGCCGGCGCGCACGAGCCGGTCGCCCTCGACCACGCGGCGTGCAACCGCGAGCACGAGCGCGAAGTGCAAATCGGCGGTTGCCTCCGTGACGACCGGTGGAATCACGGTCACCGGGATGCTTCGCGCGGTGGCCGCAGTAACATCGATGTCAGACGGCGTGATCTTCATCGTGGCGATCATGCGCAAGGTCGGGTTGGCTGCAATCAGCTCGGCGCCCACCCGATCCGGCAGAAGGCAGAACAAAATGTCATGGCCCTGCACGGCAGCGCCAAGCTCGTCCTCGGTCATGATATGCACCGCGTCGCGATTCCATTCGACTTCGCCGAGAGCTTTCAGACGCTCGAGCGCGCTCGGCGGAATCGGTTGGGTAATGAATATGCGCGGCCGAGGCATCAAGAGACTCTCGGCATCCAGCGAACCACTCCCGCGACACCGTCCACCGCGACCTGCACGCCGTCCGGAATTCGTTGCGTGGCCTCGAGCACGCCGAGGACGGCCGGGATCCCGCGCTCGCGCGCGAGCGATGCAAGATGCGATGTGCTCCCACCCAATTCTGCTACCACGCCGGCAACTCGCGGAAGCACCTGGCTCAGCGAAGGCCCCGCGACCTTGGTGACCAGGATGTCGCCGGGCCCGACCCGCGAGAGCTCGCATTCGCAATTCACAACCACGGCGCGTCCGGAGCCCCAACCCACGCCGGCCGGATGCCCATTGAGTCCGGGATGACGCAGCCAGATCTCGTCGGGGATCGCAACGGGTTCCACGCTCAGCGGCCGTGCTTGGAGCAACTTGAACCCGGCATCGTCGAGCGCCCATTCCATCTCGATCGGCATACCCATGACGTTCTCCGCCTTGCGCATGAGCGTACCGAGCTCAACCGCCTGCGTCGCACTGAGGCAAGGCTCGGCGTGAGGCGCGCGCTGCATCGACCGTGCTCCGTGAGCGCATCCCACTCGATGGGGGACGTGACCTGCCGTTGTGTCGCGAAGCACACCACTGCCCGAGAGAATGAAGCGGTCCGGCACCACTTCGCCCTGCGCGATCGCCGCTCCCAGTCCCCTTGTGGCAGTGAGAAGCATGTCGCCATCCGCCGTGCGGCTCAATCCGCCGCCGGCAGCGTGCGCTGCAATGAGCGGTTGCACCAGAATGGCCATCGCTGTGTCCGCCGGACTTGCGTCGTGCGTGGCCATGTAGCGCAGCACGCGGGTCGACCACAACGCGGCCCAGCAAGAGCGCGCCGCGGTGACGAATTCATCTTCGCTCTCGAGCCCGAGGTAACTCTCGAACTGCCCCGCAAAGCTCGATCCTAGGCGATCCTCGACCAGCGCCGAGGAACGCACGACGATGGGCGCGGCGATTGTCGCCACAAGGCCTCGTCGTGCTTGCAGCAGAGCTTCGAGCACGTCGTCCAAGATCGGTGTATCGAGCAGACCGAGTCGCATTGCCAGCGCGGCCCGACGCGCTTCGCCAGGCTCACAGGAATTCACACGGCGAGTATGGACGATGAGCCCGGCAGCCGCGATTTGCAGGCGGTACGCTTCGGCATCGACGCAGAAACCTTCGGGGATGGGCAAGCCAGCGTGCCCGAGACGCGCTACGTTGGCGGCCTTCGGCCCGAAGCGCTGCGGGTCGCGCGCTTCAGGAGCGGAAAGGGAAACAATGAGCTGTCGAGACACGGCTCTACCTAATCGTCATTCCCGCGAAGGCGGGAATCGAGTGTCGTGTAACGAACGACGATGGTGCCCGCTGGAGCCTCCCTCCGAACGCTTGAATCGGGCGCGGGGACGACAAGGACGTTACGCCTTTCCATAACTCGAATAACCCGGCATCGGGTCGACGACCGTGATCTGCTCGACCGGGAAGTTGGAAACGATCTCGATGCGGTCCTTGTGAACGATCAGCATTTCCTCGATGCGCACGCCCCATTCATGGGTCTTGCCGTGCTGGGTCTCGAGCGCGAACACCATCCCTTCCTTGATCTCCACCGGGTGGTCGAGCGACCAGATGCGCGAGATCACTGGCGGATCGTATTGCGCCAGACCGAGGCCGTGACCCCACAGATTGGCCGCGGCCTGATCCTCTTCCTCGTAGCCCCAGGCTTCCTTCGCCGAGGGCCATTTGAGCGCGATCTCGCGCGTGGTCGTGCCGACCTTCACCGCCTTGATCGAGTCGTAGAGCCACTTGAGCGCGGTCGCGTAGTAGTCATTCTGCTCCTGTGTGGGTTCCTTACCTACGCAGTAGGTGCGGTAGTAGCACGATTTGTAGCCGTTCCAGGTGAGCGCCGCCAGGTCCATGAAAACGATGTCGCCCGGCTTGATGATCCGGTCGGAAAAGTTCCGCCAATTGGGCCAGGTGTTGAGACCCGAGGAAACGATCACGTCTTCGACGTCCTCCATGCCGGGAATCGAATAGAGGAATTCCATGATGTGCGCGGTCACCTTGTTTTCGGTGAGGCCGGGCTTCAGGAATTTCATGCATTCCCAGTGCGCCGCGTCGCCGATCGCCCCCACCATGCGCATGCACTCCTGCTCATCCACGTTCTTGATGGCGCGGGCCTCCATCATCGGCGTCATGCCGTCGGCCCATTCGATTTTTGCCTCCTTGAAGACTTGAATGATGTTGATGTCGACGAAATCGACGCCCAGTTTGGCCCCCAGGACGCCGCTCTTTTTCATTTCCTTCGCAATGGCGTTGGTGAACTTGTTGACCTGCTGCAGCGAGGCAGGCCCCGCTGCGCCCTTGATCCAGGCGTACGACCAGCGGATGTTCTCCTTGGGGATCCACGGCGAGTGACGGGCGATGTGCGCCCCGAGATCGCCTTGCTCGAACAGCACCGGCGGGTCGTCGCCGCACAGCAGCGCATAACGCAGGCCGGGCTTGAGCCGGTTCCAGCCGGGCGTGAGCGTGCCGGTCACGTAGCGAACGTTCTCGTCGTACATCAGCAGCATCGCGCCCAGCCCGTGCGCTTTCATCCGTTCCCGCGCGCGGTCCAACCGATAGTTGCGCAACCGGTCCCAGTTGATCCGCTGCTGCCAATCCAATCCGACCATACCGAAATTTGCCATCGCGGTTCCCTCAATATGCGCTTCAATCGATCGTTGCTCCGGACTCCTTCGCCACCTTACCCCAGCGCGCGGTTTCGGCGCTGACGAACGACGCGAAATCCTCCGGGGTCTTGCTCGTCACAACGTCCACGCCACCTGCCGCGAAGCGTTGCTTTACCTCCGGCGAGTTCAGGGTCGCAAGCAGGGCCGAATGCAATTTGTCGACGATGGGCCGCGACGTTCCAGCGGGCACGAATACACCTTGCCAGGAGCTGCTCACCATGTCGGGGTAGCCGGCTTCGATCATGGTCGGCACCTGGGGCAGAGCGTCGATCCGCTTGGTGGTCGAGATTCCGAGCGCCTTGAGCCTGCCTGCCTGGATGAAACTGATCGCCGACGACAGCGTCACGAACATGACCTGCGTCTCGCCGCCGAGCATCCCGGTTACCGCTGGTCCGGCGCCTCCCTTGTAAGGAATGTGGACGATCTTAAGCCCGGCGACCTTCATGAACTGTTCCATCTCCAGACGGTTGAGAGTGCTCGAGCCTGGCGAGGCGAAGTTGAGCTCGCCCGGCTTCGACTTCGCGAGCGTCACCAGTTCCGCGACGGTATTGGCCGGGACCCCCGGGTTGGCGATGAGGATGCTCGGTACCTCCGCAACCTCGGTGATCGAAATGAAGTCCTTCAGCGGGTTGACCGCGAGGTTGGGAAAGATCGCCGGATTGATCGCAATGGTGCCGATGTTGCCAAGGTAGATCGTGTAGCCATCGGCGGATGACTTGGCGGCCGCCTCCATGCCGATGTTGCCGGATGCGCCGGCGCGGTTTTCGATGACGATCGACTGCCCCAGCAGTTCGCCAAGCCTGGGCGAGATGATTCGTGCCACGAAGTCAGAGGCTCCACCGGGTGCGAACGGAACGATCATCTTCACCGGCCGATTCGGGTAGTCGGCCTGGCCGGGCGCAAGCGTGGCCCACAGTGCGACCGCGATCGCGACGACCACATGCGAGATCAACCTGCTCATCACTCCTCTTCGCGGCTGCTATTCTGCAGCTCGCAGTCCCGACGACATGGCTTCATCGCTCGCGCGGATGGGCAGCGCGATCGCACGCTTGAGCCGTGCCGACAAGTCGAATGCCTTGGTCAACATCAGCCGGTGGTGTGCTTCCGCCGCCGTGGCATGTTGCGTCGGCAGGTGCATCGCCAGGCGATTGAGCCACTGTTCCGTTTCCTCCCTCATAGGGCCGCGCAACTCGCCCAGCGCAATGTCACCGGGAGGGTAGCTGCCAAGAAAATCGACACGCCGGCTCGCATCGGGGCTGTAGCCTTCGCCCTGGGCCGCAGTGGTTGCGAGAACGATGTCGCGGTGCGTGTCATCGATGGTGAGCACGCCTTCCGTGCCGACGATGCCGACGTCGAGACTGTACACGGCGCCCGGCCACACGACGGGGAGCGCCCACGATATGGAAGCGTGATAGAGGCTCCCGTCCTCGAAGGTGATGACCCCGGCCGTGGCATCGATGCCCTTGCACAAGGGGCCGAGCGCCTTGTCGATCGATCTGGCATAGATCTCGACCGGACGCTTGGCCTCCATCAGCCACATGACGATATCGAGCGCGTGGGTGCCGGAAATGACCATGGGCGAGATCGACGCCGGGTCGTTGGTGCGCTCATAGTTGTCGATGGCGACGAGCCGGTTCATGAACGCGCGCGAAGTCACCAGGGTCACATCGCCGAGCTGTCCGGTACGCACTTTTTCCTTCGCGGCGAGCCAGCGACGGCGGAATCGCTGCGTGTAACCGACGACTGCATCGACGCCCGACTTCTCGATGATCTTGAGGACGCGCTCCGACTCCGCCAGCTCGGTCGCCAGCGGCTTTTCGATGAGAAGCGAGACTCTGTGCTCAACCGCGGCAAGCACAGGCTCGACATGCAGGTGCTCGTCGGTCGCGATGATCGCCGCAGTTACTTCCGAGCGTGCGAGAAGCTCGCGGTAATCCGCGGTGACGAAATCGGCGCCGACCTTTTCGGCGACGTGCTTTGCGCGGTCCGGCTTGATATCCGCGACCCCGAGGAAATCGACTTGAGGGTGTCGCGCCGCGACCTCGCCGCGGAACAGACCGACTCGGCCGGCGCCGATGATGGCGAGCCCAATGCGGTCGGGAGTCTTTTTTGCCATCAGGCAGTTTCAGGCGACTGCACGGCCCTCGCTTTTGCGCCGTCCTGCACGTGAAGCCGGTTCTCGGCGAGCTCCAGCGAGCGGGAGTGTTACCGGCATGTTGGTTTCCGCCGACTGGTCGGCCGCGATATAGAGCGCCATGACCATGCGTGCGCGCTCGGGCGTCACCAGCACCGGCCTGTCCAGCGCAACGGCCTCCAGGAAATGGATGGTTTCGGCTGCCATTGGACCTGCGTAGGTGTGCTCGACCGCTTCGCCCGGCATGGTCGACATCGGCAGCACCATCCCTTTGCTCATGGTGTTGAGCACGACGTCGCGATGGCTGTCATCGACCATCACAGCGCCCTCAGTCCCGACGAATTCGATCCATGTCGTCGAGAAATTGGGATAGCCCGGCGGCAAGGTCCAGCCGGCGCCGATCACAAACGTTACCCCGCTGTCCATGGTGACGGTGATCCACTGCGTGTCTGGAATCGCTGCGCCGCTCGCCTCGCGCATCACGCCGAAATTCACCTGCGAGTACACACGGACGGGTTTTGCCGGCTCGAGGCACCACAGCACGAAATCCAGATCGTGCGTCGCCTCCATCGCGGCGGGCGAGAGCTTGATACGCCCGCTGATCTTTTTGCCGAGGCTGCGGGTGATGTGCCGACTCACCAGTGCACTAACCGGCCGGCCAATCGTGCCGTCACGGATCGACTTCCGGACATAGGCGAACTTGGGATTGAACCTCTGCGAATAGCCGATGGTGAACTTGAGCTTGCGCTCGCGAGCGGTCGCGATGAGCTCGTCGGCCTCGCCGAGGTCCAAGGCGATCGGCTTTTCCAGGAACACGTGCTTGCCGGCTGCGAGGCAGTCTCGCGCCATAGGGTAGTGCGTGGTCTCCGGCGTTGCCGAGATGTAGATCGCTTCGATCTCTGCTCTGCCGAGCAGCTGACGGTAATCGCTGGTCGCGGTTTCGGCGCCGCTCGTCTTGGCCACTTCAGCCAGTCGCTCGGGCCGGATCTCGGCCAGGTGCAGGCTCTTGACCAGCGGGTGCGAGGCACACGTCTGCGCGCGTATCCCACCGCACCAGCCGGTGCCGATGATGCCGACCCCGATCCGCCTCATGCGTTTCTCCTGGCGACGCCGCGATGCGTTCTCGGGCTATTAGAACACCTCGCTGTGCAGGTCGCCAATCGCGATTTGCTATGCTGGACATGCTGATTCGGCATGTGTAGGGTCTTCGCGGTGGGTGCAGGGGCAAGGTCGCGCAGGGGCGGAAGGCCAGACAGGGTTGACCGCACATGCCGGTTTGTTATCGTTTGGCAGCAACGCTCAGTCGCCGCGAAAACATGGAACTGCGCAGCATCCAGTACTTCGTGCAAGTCGCCGACGAGGGAAGTATCACGCGTACGGCGGACAAGATCGGCATCGCGCAGCCTGCGCTGACGCGTCACATCAAGCAACTCGAAGCGGAGCTTGGCACCCAACTGTTGATGCGTCTTCCGCGAGGCGTACGGCTGACTACATCCGGCCGTGACTTCCTCGATCATGCTCGCGCTATCATGCTCGAGGTTGCGCGGGCCAGCGAGCACGTTCGCAGCAAGGCACAGTCACCGCGAGGAAGGGTGGTGATGGGCACTTCGCCGACGCTCGCGCCGCTGCTGCTGCCGCGCTGCATCGCGCGAGCGCGGCAGCAATGCCCTACGGTCACGTTGAAAGTCGTCGAGGGCTTCAGCCCCCAGCTGCTCGACGCGCTTCTCACCGGACGACTCGACCTTGCGGTGATGACCAATCCGCCGCGCACGGCGGCGCTAGCGCTGACTCCGCTGTGCTCCGAACCACTGGTGGTGATCTCCCCACCTGGCGCGCGCGGGACGCGGCAGGCATTTTCTCTTGCCGAGCTTTCGAGCACCCAGTTCATCCTGACGGTAGGGTTAAGGACGCTGGCGGAACAGCAGCTTGCGGGGGTCGGCGTGAGCCTCAAGGTCGAGGCCGAAATCGATTCGGTGGAAGCGATTCGCCGGCTCTTGGTCTCCGGCGTCGGAATGACCATCATGCCGGTTTCCGCATTCTACGAGGAGCTCCGTGCCGGACAGGTGGTCGCGCATCCGATCGAAGACGCCAATCTGCATCGGATACTTATTCTCGCCCGGCCCATCGCCGAAGCGCGCTCCGCGGCAATCAACGAGATCGAACACATCGTTCGCGGCGAGATGGCGGATTTGCTCCAGGCAGGTTTTTTCAGAATGCCCGCAGTTGAGCGAATCGGACCCGCTCGGCGGACGAGCGTGGCGCCGGCAAGAAAACCAGTGCGCCGTGTGCGCCCGCCGAAATCGCGCGCAAAGAGCTGAAGCTTTGCAATGAGCGATTCACTATACAAAGGAGGAGCAATGTTGCGTCAATGGTTCGCCTTTGCAGCCGTGGCTGCCGTCTTGATGATGGTGCTCTGTTCGGAGCCGGTCTTCGCGCAAGGGGAATCGCTGCGGCTTGGCTTTCTGACGGTGCGCACAGGGGCGCTCGCGGCGGGCGGGCGGCAGATGGAGGAAGGTATCCAGCTCTTTCTCAAGGAGCGCAACTACACGATTGCGGGGAGAAAGGTCGAGCTTTTCATCGCCGACACGGGTGGAAACCCTACCGGCGCGAAGACGAAGACGCAGGAATTGATCGAGCACAACAAGGTGCACGTGATCATAGGTCCGCTGGCGACCTTCGAGGCATTGGCCATCGACGACTACATCAAGGAGGCGAAGGTACCGCTCATTACGCCGACTTCGGCGGCCCAGAACGATCTCGCACAGCAGAAGCGAAATGATTTCGTCATTCATGCGGTGGGCACGGCGGCGCAGCCGATGCACGCTCTGGGCGAGTACGCGGCGAAAAAGCTGGGCTACAAGCGCGTGGTTACGATCGCCGACGATTTCACCTACGGCCACGAGGGGGAGGCCGGGTTCCAGCACAGCTTCGAGGACAACGGCGGCAAGGTCGTTCAGAAACTGTGGTCCCCGCTGAACGCCGTCGACTACGGCTCCTATGTGGGGCAGATCAAGCCGAACGTGGACGCCGTATACGCGGGGTTCGCGGGCGTCAACGGATTGCGCTTCCTGCGCCAGTTCAACGAATACGGCTTGAAATCAAAGATCGCGGTGCTCGGGAATCCGACGTGCGTCGACGAAGGTGTGCTCAAGAACATGGGGGACGAGGCGCTAGGTGTCGTCTCGGCAAGCTGGTACACAGCGACGATCGACACGCCGGACAACAAGCGTTTCGTACAGGCCGTGCTCGACGAATACAAGGTCGTCCCCGGGTTTTACACTGCGAGCACCTATACGGCCGCGCTGTTTCTCGAGGAGGCTCTGAAGACGATCAACGGCAAGTTCGAAGACAGCTCGGGCTTCGTGCGCGCGCTGCACAACGTTCACCTCACCCGGGGACCCATGGGGCCAATCCGAGTCGACGAATACGGCAAGCCGATCCTGAACATCTACATCCGCAAGGTGGAGCGCAAGGACGGCGTGCTGGTCAACAGCATCATGGAGACGTACCCCGAGGTCGGGCAATTCTGGAAATACGATCCGAAGCAGTTCATGTCTAGCCCACCATACTCGCGCGACTATCCGGCGTCGAAGTACCTCGAATAGCCGGGGGCTGTTGAATTACAGCGCGTATGGCGACAATTTCGATTGCTGGCGTGGCGGTCGAATACCGTCAGGAAGGCCGTGGCCCCGATTTATTGCTCGTGCACTCGCTGCTCACAGAGATGAGCGTGTTCGATCTTGTCGTACCGCTCTTGACGCAGCGGCACCGCGTCACGCGTGTCAACCTGCCGGGCTTCGGCGCGTCGGCTCCTGTCGCGCTGAACACCGTGGGCGAGCACGCCGACCACGTGGCTCGTGCAATGGATGCGCTTTCGCTGCCGCCGACGGTCGATGTGTTCGGCAACGGATTCGGCGCATTTGTCGCGCTGGAACTGGCGATCCGGCACGGGGCTCGCATCGGCCGATTGATGGTGGCCGATACCGCGCCGGGTTTTCCAGAGGCAGCCAAAGCTCCTTTTCGAGGTATGGCCGAAAAGGTTCGAGCGAGTGGCGTCGGCGCCATTCTCGATACGGCGATCGGCCGCATGTTTCCTGCAACGTTCCAGGCGGCTCACCCTGAAGTCGTGACGGCGCGCAAGGCCGCGCTCGCATCGGCAGACGCGGCCTGTTTTGCCCGTGCCTGCCTGGCGCTGGCGGCGCTCGACCTGCGGCCGCGACTGGCTGGCATTCGCAACCCCACGCTGGTGATGTGCGGCACGCTCGATCAAACAACGCCGCCGGCGCTGGCACGCGAAGTCGCGCGCGGCATTCCGGGTGCGATCTATAGCGAAATCGAGGGATCGGGACATTGCCCGATGCTCGAGCAGCCGGAAGCGCTGGTATCGAAAATCGAGTCGTTCATCTCTGAGTCCGGTCCGCGAAATGGCTGAAACGTTCAGTATTCGAGTCAACGGTCGCGACTTCGAAGTCCGCGCCGAGGCGAACACGCCGCTGCTGTACATTCTCCGCAACGACCTGAAGCTCAAGGGGACGCGCTTCGGCTGCGGCGACGGCCAATGCGGCGCGTGCAACGTGCTCTTCGATGGCAACCCGGTGCAATCGTGCCACACGCCGCTGTGGTCGGTGCCCGGGCACGATATCACCACCATCGAGGGGATCGGCGGCGAATCGGGGCTGCACCCGGTGCAGCAAGCGTTCATCGACGAGCAGGCGATTCAGTGCGGATACTGCATCGACGGCATCATCATCTCCGCGGTGGCGCTGCTTCGACGTGAAAGGAATCCCACCGATGCGCAGATCTGCGCCGCCCTCAATCGCAACCTCTGCCGTTGCGGTACGCACGTCAGAATTCTGCGGGCGATCCGCCGGGCAGGACGCGCCATGCGAGAGGCGACCAGAGCATGACATTGCCGCTGCCGCAGAGTCTCAAGACCACGCCTCGCCTGGAGCGCTGGGTGCGCTTCAACGCTGACCGCACGGTTACCGTGTTCAGCGGCAAGGTCGAGCTCGGTCAGGGCATCGAAACGGCCATTGCGCAAATCGCTGCCCACGAGCTGGACGTGCCGCTCGAGCGATTGTCTTTAGTCGCAGGCGACACGACCGAATCGCCGGATGAGTGGTATACCGCGGGCAGCCAGTCGATCGAAGTCGGGGGCATGGCGATGCGTCTCGCCTGCGCGGAGGTGAGAAGACTGTTCCTGGAAGCTGCAGCGCGTGAGCTCGAAGTGAACATCGCAGAACTCACCGTCCGCGACGGAACCATCGAGGTAGCGGGGACGGATCTTCGCACGAGCTACTGGGACCTCGCAGCCCACGTCGACCTCGCCCGTGATGCGAGTGGCGCGGCGGCACCCAAGGCGCCGTGGCAGCACGGGATCGTCGGCAAGAGCGCGCCCAGGCGCGACCTTCGCGCCAAGGTCACCGGCGCGGCGTTCGTGCACGACCTCGAGCTGCCCGGGATGGTGTTCGGCCGCGTGCTGCGGCCACCTTCGTACAGCGCAAGGCTCACGGCTTTCGACGCGGATGCCGTCCGGGCGCTGCCTGGCGTCGTCGTAGTGGTAGTAAGCGGAGAGTTCATCGGTATTTGTGCCGAGCGTGAGGAGCAGGTCGCGAGCGCACTCGACGCTGCTCGGCGTACAGCTTCGTGGGAAGAGGAGTCTCGGCTGCCCTCGAGCACCGAAGTGCCGGAGTTTCTGCCCGCGCTGCCGAGCGTGTGCTCGCTCGTGCATCGGCAGAGCGAAACTTCGATGGCTCCTGGTGTGCGGCGCCTCGAGGCAACCTACTCCAAGCCGTACATCGCTCACGCTTCCATTGGTCCGTCCTGCGCACTGGCGCTCTTTGATCGCGGCAAGTTCACGATCTGGTCGCACACCCAGGGCAGCCATCATCTGCGCGCTCAGCTCGCCCAGGTCCTCGGTGTTGCCTCGAGCGATGTCGAGGTGATCCATAAGGATGGCGCGGGCTGCTACGGGCACAACGGTGCAGACGATGTTGCCCTCGACGCCGCATTGCTGGCCCGCGCCTGCGCACGCCCGGTCCTGGTTCAATGGACACGCGAGGATGAGCTTGCCTGGTCTCCCTACGGCTCGGCGATGGTGGTGCGAGTCGCGGCTTCGCTCGACGCGAAGGACCGGATCATCGACTGGCAGCACGAGATCTGGAGCCACACTCACATCAAACGGCCCGGATGGGCGGAGGGCGTGAATCTGCTCGCCGCGTGGCACCTGAATCCGCCCGTTCCGGTGCCTCCTGCGAAGGACGTTCCGCAACCGGCCGGCGGCGCCGACAGGAACTCGATCCCGCTTTACGATTTTCCGGCACAGGAGATCGCCTACAACTTCATCGCCGATATGCCGCTCCGGGTCTCGGCGTTGCGCTCGCTCGGAGCGTTCGCCAATGTCTTCGCGATCGAATCGTTCATGGACGAATTGGCCGCAGCCATCGACAGCGACCCGATCGAGTTCAGGCTCCGGCATCTGAAGGATGCACGCGCGCGAGAAGTGATCGAAGCGGCGGCGAACGCGGTCCGATGGACGACACGCGAAAGGGGCAATGGCACGCGCGGCCGCGGCCTCGGGTTCGCGCGCTACAAGAACCGCAGCGCTTACTGCGCGGTGATCGCCGAGGTGGAAGTCGGCGAGACCCTGCGCGTCAAGCGCGTCGTCGCTGCGGTCGACGCCGGTGAGGTAATCAATCCCGACGGGCTCGCCAACCAGATCGAGGGAGGGATCGTCCAGGCGGTCAGCTGGACGCTCAAAGAGCAGGTTCTCTGGGATCGCAGCCGGGTGCTGTCGCGTTCGTGGGAAACCTATCCGATTCTGCGCTTCGATGAGACGCCGGAGATCGAGGTGTTGATCATGCCTCGAGCTGCGGACCCTCCCCTGGGCAGCGGTGAGTGCGCTGCGGGACCCACGGCTGCGGCGGTGGCCAACGCCCTGTTCAACGCCGTGGGTGTTCGCGCCCGGCATCTGCCGCTTACCCCAGACAGGATCGCGCGCGCGATGGAGTAGGGTTTGCTTTTCATAAAGGAGGTGGTCGTAATGCCTATTCCCGACGACTGCAGCGTGAACGATCTTGCGACAGCTCTCTATCGCCGCCTGACGGCGCACCCGCCCGATTGGACAGATGAAAGTGCAACCGATCCGGGTGTCGTCCTGGTGCAGCTGTTTGCGTTCTTGTGCGAGACACTGCTGTATCGATCAAACGTGCTGCCGGAGCACGCAAGAGCGCGTATTGTGCGGCTCGCGCAGAAGGCATTGTCTATCCCAGCAGGTAAGAACGCACCGCAGGCCGCATCACTTACACGGCCGAGATACTTCCCTGGTCAACTACTTTCCGCGGAGGACTTTGAGGCCGAGCAGCTCTACACCCGAGAGCGGATGCGGCGCCACAATCGCGAATTGCATGGCTTTGGTATCGTGCGGGGCCTCGGCGTCTCCGTTGAGCCAGGCGACATGGAACAAGGTGGTCGCGTCGTGCTCGGACCGGGATTCGCCATCGCGCCCGATGGTGAGGAAATCACGGTCCCCGACGGCGCCACGCAACCCCTCCCGCTGGAAGGCTGCACGCTATTTGTGACGCTCGGATACTCCGAGCGACCAGCGCGCCCGGTTCCAGTTGGTGTCGGGACCGACACCGTTTTCACACGAGTTGAGGAATCGTTCGCGCTTGCCGTGGAGGAAAAGGTACCGGCAGACAAGGTCATCCTTGCGCGGCTCATCCACGTGGGCGCGTGTTGGTGCGTAGACCAGTCATTCGACGCGTTACGAGTCGGATGCGTGACCTAGGCACTCTCGTCCTTCGGGAATTAGTCAATAGCCAACCCGCAGCGAGGCACACCTGAACTCCCTTAACATCGTTTGACAGCGTCGCTACGCCCCACCGATCTATTGATTCGGGTCGTCCAGGTGCGCAGAGGTCACTTGCTCGCCATAAACCCAACCGCGGTTCGGTCCGAAGCTCACGTCACACCAGCTGTAGTCGGGAAGACACCTGTTTAGGTCGACCGCTGTACCCCGGTTAATCTGGCCAACGACGGGGTAGTAGTCGCCGGGGCCAGCGAGAACCTGGGCATCGGTAATGGCGTAGGCAGGCGCGGCCGCGGCGACCAACGGGACCGCATACAATGCAGTAGCGGCAGTTCCCGTAATCACGGTGGCGCGCAAGATGACCATCAATTGTCTCCATCGCAGAACCGATGCGGCGTAGTCTTTCATTTGGGCTGCTCGTGGGCTCAGACGACGAGCCAATCTAGACGTCAGCGCGTCGCGATGGAATCGGCGCCACACTGATTCGCTTGTAAGAACCCTGCCTACGGCCTCTTCGCCGCCGGTGCCCCAGCCGTGCCGGTGCCGAACGCTTGTTGCCGGGACGCTCGCCGGATGGATTTGCCTTCCGGAATATGTTGGAATACCATTCCATCTTTGAGCGATGTATTGTCTTGGCGGCACAACTTGCCTAAGCGACGAGATGGGAGGCGACACGAGTCCAGTAATCGAAGCGACGCGACAGCGCCATTCCTGATTACCCGATAGGAGCGGGAAGCAAGTGTCGGTCACTAGGTCACCCAAGCGCGGCGGCGGCATCGCAAGCCCGGATGATTGGCAGGCGCCGCCTTCGGCGGAAACCTTTCAAGCCACGCCCGGAAGTTCGAAGCGCTTTCGATTGCTTCGCCGCGTCGCCTGGAACCTCCTTCCGCCATTGACCTTCGTCGGCATGGTAGGGCTGTGGTGGGGCGCCGTCGTTGTGTTCAAGATCCCGGCTTACCTGCTCCCAGGACCGGGCGCTGTCTTTTCGCGCCTGGTTAGCGACGGAGGCATGCTATGGAGCCACTCCCAAGTAACTCTCGTCGAGATCCTGCTGGGCTTCGGTCTCACCATCGTCACGGCGATCCCGCTGGGCCTCCTCATCGCGCTTTCGGCCCTCGCCAAGCAGGTCGTCTATCCGCCCATCATGCTCATGCAACTGGTGCCGAAGATCGCCGTGGCGCCCTTGTTCCTGGTTTGGCTCGGCTTCGGGCTGGAATCGAAGGTCCTGCTTACCATCCTGATGACCTTCTTCCCGCTTTTGCTCGCGAGTATCAGCGGCTTCATGATCCTCGACGATCGGCTGCTCTTCCTCACCAAATCGATGGGCGCGTCGCGTTGGGATACTTTCCGCTACCTCCGCTTTCCCGCCGCGTTGCCCGTCATTTTCTCGGGCATCAAGACCTCCGCGACCATTGCGGCCACCGCGGCAATCGTGGCGGAGTTCGTTGGCGCGAACAAGGGCCTGGGCTACGTGCTGCTGCGGGGAACTAGCACGATGGATATCGAGCTGGTGTTCGCGGTGCTCGTCGTTCTGACCATCGTCGGGATCGCGATCAACTATCTGGTCGAATTCAGCGAGTGGGCGATGACGCCCTGGCAGCGAGCCAAGTACAACTGAAGCAGACGGGCGGAGGTTTGGGTGTCGTACGGAAGAAGTACATAACCGGGAATCGGATGGGGGATATCCCAACTCAACGAGGAGGTCACATGCGTCAAGCGTTTTCGAAATCGCTCACCGTTTGCATATTGGCCGCCGCGCTCCTGGCGGCCCCGAGAGCAGGGGCGGCCGGCACGCCGGTCACATTCCAGTTGAACTGGATGGCAGGAGGTCCCAACGCCGGCTTCGCCGCTGCTGTCGCCGAGGGTTACTACAACGACGCCGGACTCGATGTCACGCTTGTGCAGGGCAACGGGTCAGGTAACACGGCCCAGCTCGTCGCCAACGGCCGCGCTCAGCTCGCCTACGCCGATGCAGTTGCCGTGATGCAGCTGATTGCCAAAGGTGCGCCGATGAAAGTCGTTTCGACGATCTATCAATCGAACCCGAACGCCGTCATGTCGCTCAAGAAAACCGGAATCAAATCGGTGAAGGATCTTGCCGGGAAGAAGGTCGGCGTTCCTTCGGGTTCGTCGCAGACCACGATGCTTCCGCTTCTGCTTAAGGCCAACAGCCTCAAGGAATCGGACGTCAACATGATCGACATGCCGGTCGCCTCGATGGTGCCGGCGCTCCTGCAAGGTCAGGTCGACGCGGTACTCGGTTCGATCGACGCATACCAGATCCAGGCCGAGTCGCAAGGAGCGCAGCTCGACGTGTATCGCTTCGCCGACTATGGTGTTCCAACGGTGAGCACGTCGATCTTCGCCAGCAACGACTACCTCAAGAGCAACCCGGAGGTCGTGAAGAAATTCATTGCTGCGAGCCTCAAGGGCTGGAGCTTTGCGCTCGACCATCCCGACCAGGCGATCAAGGACCTCAAGAAGGTCTTCCCGGAGGTCAACGAAAAGCTGGCGACAGCAGAGCTGGCGGCGATCACCCCGCTGTTCTGCAGCGGCGGCGCGAAGTACATCGGCAAAGCCGAGGATCCGTTGTGGGCGAAGTCGCAGGACCTTCTATCCGAGGTAAAGCTTCTGCCTGCGGGGCAGGACCCGAAGTCGTACTACAGCAACGACTACCTCCCGCCTGCAACGTCGATGCGCGCATGCAAATCCTGATTGCGTGATTCGCCAAACGTCAGGGCCAGCGATGGGCAACGAACGCAAGCTCGGCTACACCTATAGTGATCTGCACGTCGGGCTGGCGTTCCGGAGCCCTGGGCGGACCATCACCGATGCCGATCTCGTGGCCTTCGCCGGCCTCACCGGCGATTATTCGGAGTTGCACACCAGCGACGTCTACGCCAGGAACAGCCAGTTCGGGCGCCGCGTCGCGCACGGGATGCTCGGCCTCGCCTATGCGCACGGGCTGATGTGGGCCCGCACCGGCGAGCTTCGTGAAACCGCGGTTGCCTTCCTGGGTATCAGCGACTGGAAGTTCGTCGGTCCGATATTCGTCGGTGATACGATTTTTGTCGACTATCGCATCGCCGAGCTTCGCGACAGCAAGTCGAAGCCTACCCAGGCAATTGCAACCTTCGATGTCGAACTGGTCAATCAGGATGGCCAGGTCGTGCAGCGCGGACGCAAGGCCTTGCTCGTTTCCAAGGTGCCTCTCAAAGCCATCGAGGCTTCGAACGCGCCGGTAGCACGGAGCGACTGATCGAACATGCTGCAACGGGAAAACGCGGTGATCACGCAACCCAAAGGGGGAGTTCCCATCCGCATCGAGCGGGTGACGAAGATCTTTGGCGAAGACACGGACACCTCATTTCGTGCGCTAAAGGAAATCACCGCCGACATCGAGGCCGGCGAATTCGTGTCCGTGGTAGGGCCGTCGGGGTGCGGCAAGAGCACCTTGATGCTGATGGTTGCCGGACTGCTCAAGCGCAGTCGCGGTGACATCGCGATTGCGGGAGAGTCGGTGGTGAAGCCCGTGACCGATGTCGGCATAGCATTCCAGGATCACTTGCTGCTCGACTTCCGGACGGCTTTGAGCAACGTGACGTTGCATGCGGACATTCGCAAGCTGCCCAAAAAACAAATCGAGGCACGGGCGAAGGAATTGTTCGCGCAGCTTCGCCTGACGCAGGCGATGGACAAGTACCCCCGGCAACTGTCCGGTGGAATGCGCCAGCGCGTTTCACTTATACGCACCCTTGTCCACGATCCGTCGCTCTTGTTGATGGACGAGCCCTTCGGTGCGCTCGATGCGCTGACGCGATTGCAGGTTCGAACTGATCTCGAAGCGCTATGGCTGCGCCGCCGGCCGACGGTGCTCTTCATCACCCACAGCGTGGAGGAGGCCGTGGGACTGTCGGATCGCATCCTGGTCATGAGTCCGAGCCCAGGCGAAGTGGTGGAGGAAATTCGCATCGAAATTCCGAGACCGAGACCGATCGTGCTGGGCGACGTTCCGGAGTTTGCCGCATACGTGGATCGCATTCACCGGCACTTCGAGCGACTTGGCGTTCTCCACGGGGCCGAAACGGCTGTGCATTGAAGTTACAAGGACGATGACCGTGAGCGCCGATATTGTTCTCGACAGTGAGAATAAGACCACGCCAGCGTCAGCTGCCAACCTTGATGGCTCCGGTGACACCGCTCTGCTCGGCCAGGCAGCGGTTCTGATCTGGAACGATGTTGCGCCGGAAGGTCGCGAGCCGTTTTATCGTTGGCACGACAAGGAACACATGCCGGAGCGCCTGGCGCTTCCCGGGTTCCGCCGCGGGCGTCGATTCAGCAAGCCGGGGCACTCACCGGAATGGCTGACCATGTACGAAGCTGTCGACGTTTCGGCTCTGGTTTCGCCTGAATACCTTGCGAGACTCAATGCTCCCACGGCGGCGACCGCGGCCGCACTGAAGCATTTTCGCAACACCTCGCGGGCCGTGTGCCGCGTCATGTACTCGATCGGGTCGAGCATGGGCGGCCACATGCTTGCTATCCGACTGAACGTGCCGCAGGAACAAGGCGAGGCAATGAGTCGCTACCTTTGCGATGACGTATTTCCACGCGCCATCGCAAGCACCGGCATCGTCGCTTGCCATCTGTATCAAGCCGATCGGTCGGCCAGCTATGTCAATACCGCGGAATCGAGCACGCGACAGTTCGATGTTCCGGCATGCGTAATCTTGTGTGAAGCGAGCACGGCCGCTGCGGCGGGCAAGGTGCAGGACACCTTGGATAGAAGCGAATTTACCCGGCTCGGCGTCGAGGTGAGAAACGACGCCGCCGTATACACCCTCGAGGTATGCAGGCTTTCATCTGCGGCGCGCCCATGAGGGACACGCCGTTACACACAAGGAAACGTACATGAGACTTGTCAGGCATGGAGCTAAAGGCGGAGAGCGGCCCGGAATCATCGATCCACAAGGCAGCGTCCGCGATCTAACTAACGTTTGCGGTGATTTCGGTCCGGCATTCTTTGCCGGCGACGAATTGAAAGAACTGCGGCAGGTGGAGATCGCGGCGCTTCCTGTTGTGCCGAAGGGCGCCCGGCTCGGTCCTTGTGTTGCGCAGCCGGGGAACTTTATCGCCATCGGTTTGAATTACGTGCAGCACGCACGCGAGACAAATGCACGGATTCCGACTGATCCGATCCTTTTCAACAAGGCACCGTCCTGCATATCCGGTCCGTTCGATCCCGTTGTACTGCCGAAGCAGTCGGCCAAAACCGACTGGGAAGTCGAGCTCGCGCTGGTGATCGGAAAGGAAGCGCACTATGTCGACGAGGCAAGCGCCCTGGAGTATGTCGCGGGCTATTGCGTCTGCAACGACGTATCGGAACGCGAGTTCCAGCTCGAGCGAAGCGGCCAGTGGGTGAAAGGCAAGATGGCCCCGACCTTCGGACCGCTCGGTCCATGGCTGGTAACCCCGGACGAAATCAAGGACGTGCAGAAACTGCAGCTCTGGCTGGAGCTCAACGGCAAACGGATTCAGGACTCGTCGACAAGCGACATGATCTTCTCGGTGGCGAAGATCGTCTCCGACAGCAGTCAATACGTCGTGCTTCAACCTGGCGATGTCATCACCACGGGGACGCCGCCCGGCGTGGGGTTAGGAATGAAGCCGCCGCAGTTCCTGAAGTCCGGCGATGTCATGCGGCTTGGCGTCGAAGGTCTCGGCGTCCAGGAGCAGCGCGTCGTTCGCTGGGAAGATCTGTAGAGTTATGGAAAAGATCAGCGCAGACGACGCGGCGCGCCTCGTGCAGGACGGCGATGCGATTTTGATCAGCGGATCGGGCGGCGGGCATTCGGTGCCTGAGACGCTGCTGGCTGCCGTAGAACGGCGCTTCCTCGCCGAACGTAAGCCAATGGGCATTACGTCCGTCAGCGTCGTGGGTGTTGGCGATCGTGCCAGCCTGGGCGCTACACACCTCGCACATGAAGGACTGCTCAAACGTGCGATCACCAGCGCGCTGGTGGACTCACCCGGTCTGGTTCGCCTCGCCGCGGAGGACAAAATCGAGGCCTACACACTGCCGCAGGGTGTGCTGTCGCAGCTCATGCGCGACATGGCGGCTGGTCGGCCGGGGTTGCTGACCAAGACCGGTCTCCGTACCTTCGTCGATCCGCGCCAGCAAGGCGCGCGGCAGAGTCCGCGCACGCCGCCCGATTTCGTCGAAGTGGTCAACCTTGCGGACGAGGAGTGGCTGTTTTTCAGACCTGTGCCGGTCAATGTAGCGTTCCTGCGCGGAACAACGGCCGACGAGGACGGCAACGTGACGATGGAAGAGGAGGCGGTACTCGGCGAGATGCTGGCGATGGCCCAGGCGACGCGTCGCGCTGGCGGTATCGTCGTCGTCCAGGTCAAGCGCATGGCGCGGCGCGACACATTGCCGCCCAAGGAGGTCAGGATCCCCGGCATCCTCGTCGATTTCGTGGTCGTCGATCCCGAGCAGCGCCAGACGTACGCGACTTACTACGATCCCAGCTACTCGGGCGAGCTGCGCATACCTGTCGAGGACATTAAGCCGCTGCCGTTCGGGCCGCGCAAGGTAATCGTGCGCCGAGCGGCGATGGAGTTGTTTCCGGGCGCAATCTGCAATCTGGGCGCCGGCGTATCGACAGGACTGTCCACGATTGCGGCCGAGGAAGGCCTGCTCGAGGCCGTGTATCTCACCAACGAGCAGGGCATCATCGGCGGCGCGCCGATCAGCGGCCGCGATTCCGGTGGCGGCCAGAACTTCGCGGCGATGATCGAGCAGCCCGCGCAATTCGACTTCTACGACGGCGGCGGCTTGGACCTCGCGTTTCTGTCCTTCGCGGAGGTCGATGCCGAGGGAAACGTCAACGTCAGTCGTTTCGGCGACAAGATCATCGGGGTCGGCGGCTTTATCAACATCAGCCAGAACGCCAGATGCGTCGTCTTCGGCGGAACGCTGACCGCGGGTGACCTCGACATCGGCTGGGAGAACGGCGCGACGGTGATTCGCAGAGAAGGGCGGCACAGGAAGTTCGTGGCCAAACTGGAGCAGATCTGCTACAGCGCGGATATCGGGCGCGCCAAAGATCAACTCGCTTTGTTCGTGACGGAGCGCGCCGTATTTAGGATCGGGCCCGATGGACTGGAACTGATAGAAATCGCGCCGGGACTCGATGCCGAGCGCGACGTCATTGCGCACATGGGCTTCCGACCGCGCGTCGCCCCCGAACTGCAGGTGATGGACGCGCGCATCTTCAGCACCGGACGCATGGGCCTGGCCGCGCATGTCCACGCCAAGCCACATCGCCACCGCTCACCCCGCGTCGCAGCGTGGTACGAGGCTCGCAAGGCGTCGGAACTATGAGTCACGCACTGAAAATTACCGGCGCCACGCGCTTGTACGCCATCATCGGCGATCCGATTGCGCAAGTGCGTTCGCCGGAGAGTTTTTCCGAGCGCTTCGCGGCGACGGGCATCGATGCCATTCTCGTCCCGGCTCATGTTCCAGCTCGCTCCTTCGACACGATCGTGCCGGCTCTGCTCGAGCTGGGCAATCTCGATGGCGTTTTGGTCACGATTCCTTTCAAGGCCCGCATGGTTGCGTTCGCACAGCGACTGGGCGTGACGGCAAAGACGGTCGGCGCGGTGAACGCATTGCGTCGCGAAGCGGATGGATCGTGGACAGGCGACATGTTCGACGGCATCGGCTTCGTTCGAGGGGCCGAGCTCAAGGGTGAGCGCATTCGCGATCGCCGCGTGGCGCTTTTTGGCGCAGGGGGCGCCGGCAGCGCGATCGCCTGTGCGCTGGCCGACGCTCGCGTGAAATCGATCGACATCATCGACACGGATGCAACCAAGGCGAGCGTCCTGGTCGACAAGCTCAAGCGAGCCTTTCCCGAGTGTGCGTCGACCGCGTCGAACCTCGTGCCCCACAACGTCGACATGATTGTGAACGCTTCACCGGTGGGCATGCGACCGGACGATGGTCTTCCAGCGGACGTCGGACCGCTCGACCCCTCCACGCTGGTGGGCGATGTGGTGATCACCCCGACACCAACGGCCATCATCCGGCATGCGATGCGGTTCGGCTGCCACTGGGTCGACGGTCGCGACATGCACGGTGGCCAGATCGACGCTATCACAGCGTTTTTTGCCTCGGCCTCAGGAGCTGCGGACGTCGACTGCGTCTCCCCATCGAGCTGATCGTCCACGCGCACCCGACCATGTCGCACGTACCCGCCGAACGTTGCCTCGCCATCATCGAGCTTCTCGCCGATGGCGCAGACGCCATGCCGCTCGGTGAGATCGCGCAGCGCCTCACGCTTCCAAAGAGCGGCGCGCATCGTTTGCTGGCGACGCTGGTCGATCTAGGCTGGGCCGAAAAGGATCCCGAGACCAGCTTTTATCGCCTGAGCATGCGGCTCGCGGTTCTCGGACAGCAGTTCTACGTTGCGACCGGCATTCCCGACATCTGTCAGCCGATCCTCGATCGATTCGCGCAGCAGTGCCGCGAGTTCGCGCGGCTGGCCGTGGTCGACGGCCACTCGCTGGTGTGGGTTGCGCACGCGCAGGGCGCATCGGGTGGTCTGGTGTATCAACCATCCCTCATGTCGAACACGGTTCCGCTGTTCGCGACCGCGAGTGGCAAGGCCTGGCTGGCGACTTTGTCCACGGACCAGGCGATGCATTACGTCATGAAAAACGGCGGCTTGAAGGACGCCGATCGCTATGGGCCCAATGTCGTTCGTTCGATCGAGGCCCTGCTGCGAGAACTGAAGGCGACCGCTCGTCGCGGTTACGGACTCGCGTTTAGCGAGGCGGAGTTCGGGGTCAGCGCGGTCGCCGCCGCTATTCGCGCCGGTGATGCAGGTCCGGCGCTGGGGACCGTGAGCATCGCGGGGCCGAGCGCACGCATGACGGAGAAACGAGCGCAGGACCTGGCGCCAGTAGTACTGCGCACTGCGGCAGAGCTGTCGAATCTATGGCCGCTACGGGTGGGTGCCGCCAGGAAGGGCTGGCGGCACGAGAACCAGCAGCGCGGGGGCCGTCGAAAGGCGGTTGCGTAGCCTAGTAACCGGCCAGCAGCTGTGGATCGAGAGTAAACAGCTCCTCGGCGCGGCCGACCCCGCGTAAGGCATAGCGGCCCACGGAGACAAGCTTCGAGTGTTCGGGCTCGGGCGTCGCTGCGGCAAACTCCGACGACAGAACGACGGGGCGATCGACCGACCTGCACATTGCCGCGATGCGGCTCGCTTCGTTGACGGCAGGTCCGACGACCGTGAAGTCGAGCCGATCCTCACTGCCGATGTTGCCGTAGAACACCTCGCCGATATGCAGCCCAAGGTAGACGGATGTGACCGCATGGTTGCCGGCGGCGCGGCGCTCGTTCACTGCTTTGACGGCGGCTCTAGCGCTTGCTTCGGCACGCAGCGCGCAGCGGCACGCTTGCGCGGCATCGTCGGCCCGAAAAATCGCCAGCACGCCGTCGCCGATGAGTTTAAGCACTTCGCCGCCTTCGCTGCGAATGCCGCCGATCACGGCCGCGGCGTAATCCTTGAGCAGTGGGATGATCTCGCCGGGCGACGCCGTGTCGGTGATCTTGGTGTAGCCGCGCAAGTCCGAGTACCAGATTACCGCGTTGATGCGGTCGGCAACACCGCGGGAGATACGGCCGCTCAGAACGCGCTCGCCGGCATCGTGTCCCAGATACACCTCGACCAGCGTCCGCGCGATGCGCGCAAGCGATACGCATTTGACGGCAAGCGCAAGCAGCGGAACGAGTCGTCGCAGCGCAGCGAGATCCGTCTCGCTAAAACCGTTTGGGCTCGACGTGACCCAGGATGAGTACACGCAGTCCATCTCGCCGATGATGCTTGTCGCACCAAAGCGATGGATGAAGGCTACGTAGTCCGTCTGTCCCTCGGCACTCAACTCGCGAAGGACCGCGAAGTCCTGCGTGTCGCCCTTTCCGATCCTGCGGCGTAGCTCGCTGGCTCCGGTTTGTATCAGACGGTAGAACGTGCTGTTCTGCCAATTGGTCCCGGCGTCGCCGACGGTGGAAGACCCATATTCGACGACCGCCGGTTGCTCGACGCTATCGGCTCGCCAACGAAAAACGTGCCCTTCGTGGGTCGGATGCAGCGTGTCGATGATAAGCGCGGCACGCGAGAGTGCGATGCCTGCGGCGTGGCAGCGGTCACAGAAGCCGTTCAGCGACTCGGTTTCCGATGCGCCGGCAAGCCCCGCCTCAATGAGCCAGCTTTCGATGCGGTTCAGTGCATCCACGCTCGTCTGCAGTGCACAGGGCCCGAACCGCCAGCGGGACGATTCGACCCGGGCACCGTGCGCCTCAGTGTCGTATCAAGCTTTCAAATGTTCGGCGCTGATCGGCAGGCTGCGCACGCGCTTGCCGGTTGCCACGAACAGGGCATTGGCTACCGCGGGCGCGACGACAGGCGTTCCCGGCTCGCCGACGCCGGACGGCTTCTCGTTCGACGGCACGATATGAACTTCGATCGTCGGCATTTCATCGATACGGAGCGGTACGTAGTCGTGAAAGTTCGACTGCTCGATGATGCCGTCCTTCAGGGTGATAGCCCCGTGGAGCGCCGCCGAGAGGCCGTAGCCGATGCCGCCTTCCATCTGCGCACGTATAACGTCGGGATTGACCGCGACGCCGCAATCGACCGCGCACACGATGCGGTCGACGCTGAACGACCCATCGGGTTTAACGGTGACCTCGGCCACCTGCGCCACGAAGGTGTTGAACGATTCGTGCACCGCGATCCCGCGGCCGCGACGCTCGCCTGCCGCACCCTTGGGCAACGGCTTGGTCCAGGCGGCTTTCTGTGCGGCAAGCTCCAGCACGCCTCGGTGACGCGGATGCTTATCCAGCAGCGCCCTCCGCAGCGTAAACGGATCCTTGCCGGCCGCGACTGCCAGCTCATCGATGAAGACTTCGGTCGCGTATCCGTTATGCGTCGCGCCCACCGATCGCCACCATTGCACGGGTACAGGAAGCTTCGGCGAATGCAGATCGACGGCGAGGTTGGGAATGGCGTAGGGCAGTGTCTTCGCGCCTTCCACCGAGGTTCCGTCGACGCCTTCCTTCACCAGCATCGACTCGAACGCGGTGCCAGTGAGGATCGATTGACCGACGATGCGATGCTGCCAGGCGACGATATTGCCTTGCGCATCCAGGCCGGCTTTGAGCGTGTGATAGTAGGCCGGACGGTAGTAGCCTGCGCGCATGTCGTCTTCGCGGGCCCACACCAGCTTCACCGGCGCGCGGCCGTTGATCGCCTTGACGATGTTCGCGGTCTCGACCAGATAATCGGACTGCGGGTTGGCGCGGCGTCCGAAGCTGCCGCCGGCATACAGCATGTTGAGCCGCACCTGCTCGGGTTTCAGTCCGAGCACACGTGCCACCATCATTTGATCCACGGTCTGGAATTGCTCACCGTTCCACACCTCACAGCCGTTGCCATCGAGGCGCATGACGCAGTTCATCGGTTCCATCGTCGCATGCGCGAGGTACGGAAACTCGAATTCGGCCTGGACTGTCTTTGCCGCGGCGGCGAGCGCACTCTCGGAGTCGCCATCCTTGCGCGCCGGCGATCCCGGCGTTTCGGCGAGCTTGCGATATTGAGCCAGGATGTCGGCCGAGCTCAGCTTGAACGCATCCGTCTCGTCCCATTCCACGACGAGCACGTCGCGGCCTCGCCTCGCCGACCAGAAATCCTGTGCCAGCACAGCCACGCCTGAAGGGATCTGCACAACATCGGCGACGCGTGGCATCGCCTTCGCCTTCGCGGCGTCGAAAGACTTGACCTTCGCGCCGAAGCGAGGTGGATGCATGACCACCGCGGTCAGCATTCCCGGCAGCTTGACGTCCTGCGTATATTGGGCAGTGCCGTTGGTCTTGACGCGACTGTCGGTACGCGGCACACGCTTGCCCATGTATACGAAGTCTTTCGCTTCCTTGAGGTTCACATCAGCCGGGACCTGGAGCTTCGATGCCGACTCCGCAAGCTCGCCAAACGTCGCCTTGCGTGCCGAGCCCTTGTGCAGCACCACCCCTTTTGAAACCGTGATGCTGTCCGCCGGGACATTCCACCGCTGAGCGGCAGCGGAAACAAGCATAGCCCGTGCCGCCGCACCGGCCTTGCGTAGCTGCTCGAACGAATTCGCGACGGCAGTGCTTCCTCCGGTTCCCTGCGCCTCGCCCCAGAACAAGTTGTTGTAGCGCTTGGCGTCGGCGGGCGCGGGCTCGACCCGGATCTGCGACCAGTCGGCATCGAGCTCCTCGGCGACCAACGTGGGCAACCCGGTAAACGTTCCTTGACCCATCTCGATATGCTTCACCACAACGGTGACGGTGTTGTCGGCGCTGACGCGTACAAATGCATTGGGCTCGAGCGCCGCTTGGGCCACGACTTCGCCGCCGGCACGGCCTGGACCGGCGGCCTGCGCCAGCGCCTTAGGCGCGATGATGACACCCAGCGTGAGGCCGGCGCCGGCCTTGAGAAAGTTCCGGCGCGAACGGCCGGATCGAAGATTGAATATCGCATTCATCGCGGGCCTCCTCATGCGACCTTCGACGCTGCGTCCTTGATCGCAGCGCGGATGCGAACGTAGGTTACGCAACGGCAGACGTTCCCGCCCATCGCAGCATCGATATCTTTGTCGGTGGGCCGTTTCTTCTCGCGCAACAGAGCGGTGGCGGCCATGATCTGGCCCGACTGGCAATAGCCGCATTGAACGACGTCGAGCCTGTTCCAGGCGTCCTGAACCGCTTTGGACACACGGTCCGCCTGACTCGTCGACAGGCCCTCGATGGTGGTGATCTTCTTGCCCGCCACTGCGGAGACCGGTGTGACGCACGAGCGCGTCGGTTGCCCGTCCAGATGGACCGTGCACGCGCCGCACAGCGCCATGCCACAGCCGAACTTGGTTCCGGTCAGATCGAGATAGTCGCGCAATACCCACAATAGCGGCGTGTCGGGTTCGGCATCGACCGAGACGGTCTTGCCGTTGAGGTCCAGGATAACCATGGGGAACTCGGACTGGTGAGCAGAATCGACCAACAATATAGCAGCAACGGCGGGACGCATACCGACAGGTTGCCTCGAGTTTCTTCTTCAGTCGCAGCTCCCTTCGATCTTGACAAGCTGTGACGAAAGAATACGCTGATCGGCTCGCGCGCATTTCGAAGCGATGGAGGTATCTATGGATATTCCCAACGCGTCCCCGCAGCTCTACAACGAAGACCTCGCCCCGGCCAAGGAACGCAGGTGGGGCGCTTTCTCGATCTTCAACGTGTGGACCTCGGACGTGCACAGTCTGTGGGGTTACTACCTTGCGGCGAGTCTGTTCTTGCTGTGCGGCAGCTTCTTCAATTTCATCATCGCGATCGGTGTCGGGTCGCTCGTCATCTTCTTCCTAATGAACCTGGTCGGGTACGCGGGCGCCAAGACCGGCGTTCCGTATCCGGTGCTGGCGCGCGCGTCATTCGGCATCTGGGGCGCCAACGTTCCGGCGCTGGTGCGCGCCATTGTGGCGTGCTTCTGGTATGGCGCGCAGACCGCGGCTGCCTCGGGCGCCATTGTGGCGCTGCTGATCCGCAGCGACAGCTTCATGGCGTTTCACAAGTCGACGCACTTTCTCGGCCACTCGGGCCTGGAGGTGATCTGCTTCGTCGTCGTCTGGGCGCTGCAGCTTCTGATCATCCAGCGCGGGATGGAGACGGTGCGCAGGTTCAACGACTGGGCGGGCCCGGCCGTGTGGGTAATGATGCTGATTCTCTCCATCGGCCTGGTCGTAAAGGCCGGAGGGTTTTCCTTCAGCCATACGATTCCCATGGACGTGCTGTTGGACAAGACCAAGGACGCGGGCGTCCCCGGCCAGCCCGGCACTTTCGGTTCGCTGGCCGCCGTTGCTGCGACCTGGGTCACCTACTTCGCAGCGCTTTACCTCAACTTCTGCGACTTCTCACGCTTCGCTCGGGACAAGCAGGCGGTCCGCGTGGGCAATCTATGGGGACTTCCGGTCAACCTTATCCTGTTCACTCTGGTGGCCGGCGTTACCACGCTAGCCGCGTTCCAGGTTTACAACGAGGTACTGCTACATCCTGATCAGATCTCGGCCAAATTCGAAAGCTGGTTCCTCGCTCTGCTGGCGGCACTGACGTTTGCCGTGGCCACGCTCGGAATCAACGTCGTTGCCAACTTCGTCTCGCCGGCGTTCGATTTCGCCAACGTGTTCCCGAAACTCATCAGCTTCAAGCGCGGCGGCTACATCGCGGCGCTGATTGCTCTGGTGCTGTATCCGATCGCCCCGTGGGAAGGCAACGCGGCGACCTTTGTCAACGCGATCGGCGCAACCATGGGACCGCTGTTCGGGATCATCTTGGTCGACTATTACCTGATTCGCAAAGGTGAGCTGAACGTCGCGGCGCTTTATCACGAGCACGGCGAATTCCGCTTTCAGGCCGGCTGGCATGTGCCGGCCTTCATTGCGGCAGGCGTCGGTACGGTGTTCTCGAGCATTCTGCCCGGCTTTACGACATGGCTGCCCTCCTGGTGGGCGGTCTACGGCTGGTTCATCGGTGTGGCGATCGGAGGCGTGACGTATTACGCGCTGTTGCTCGCTGTACCCGAGGAGCGTTCGCAGCGGGCAACGTAGCGCGCTGCGTCAAATACATCTCAGAAGGGACCGAGTCGGTTCTTACTTCGCCGGATTGATCCGCGCATTGGGACCAGGGGCGAACGGTGGCTGCGTTGTTCTTAGCTACGGCGAGAGCGTCGCTTGACATACAGAGTGTCGGCTACCTGGTGCCACGGCCGGACTTCGAGGGCGCGGTGCACAGCGTCCATGCGCGGGCATGCAACATTGCGTGTGGCGAGGTTTTGTTGACGCTGCTGACGCCCGGCGCGCCAGAAGGTCCCACCGCCCTCGTCCTGCGAGGCGGCTTTGCACTTGACCTGCGCCGCTGCTTCCGGCCGGGCGATCAAGTGATCTGTCGCGGTGGGCGGCTGCGCTCGAGCGCGGTCGACGGTGATCTGAGTCACGCCATCGTCTGGAAGCCGTCGCCGCTGCCGGATAGGACGGCAGCCGCCCAAATCGACACCAATCTGAGCGCCGCCCGTGCGAGAATCGCGTCGATGCGCGACGGGAGGAGCATTTTGCATCGAGAGGCGCACGCCGTCTGCCGGACGCTCGAAGAGGCATGTCGAGATTGCGACATCGAGCCCGCCGAGCGCAAGGCGATACGGTTGATCGGCTGGGGCGAGGGCCTGACGCCCGCGGGCGATGATTTCCTCGTTGGCTTGATGAGCGGGTTGGGCGCACTGGCGGACAACTCGCCGGTCCGCAGGGATTTTCTTAAGCATTTCAGTGGGTCGATCGTCGCGCAACTTGCGCGCACGACACTCATCGCTGCTCATTACCTGCGTCTCGGCGCGCAGGGACACTTTGCCGCGAACGTCCACCGGTTGCGCAGCGCATTGCTGTCGGCGAATGACATTGCCGTTGTGCGGCAATGCGTGGACGATGCATTGACCCTGGGCGCCACCTCCGGATCCGATCTGGTCACCGGCATGGTCTGCGGCATTGCCGCGTGGAATCATCCGCAGTCATCCCGTTTCAGTGCCTCATGACCGAGACTCGGTTCAAAATCTTCGCCAACTTGTACAAGGACTCCGTAGCCTTGATGCAGATCGGCGCGACGCTGCGCAAGCGCCCCGGCATCGTCGAGGCCTCGTGCGTCATGGCGACGCCGGCGAATCTGGAGCAGTTGCGGACTGCGAATCTGTCAGTTGCGGCCGAGGTCGGGCCTTCTGACCTTCTGGTCGTCGTACGCGGCGAGCCCGAAGCCTGTGATGAAACGATCGAAGCGGTGCAGGCGATGCTGCAGACCTCGCACGCGCCGGAGCACGGTCAGCACGATTTTTCCCTGCCTGCGACCAGTCTCGCCATGGGGCTCGAGGATGCCGAAAAAGCCGACCTTGCATTGATCTCGGTGCCCGGCGACTACGCCGCAGCCGAAGCGATGAAGGCGCTGTCGCTCGGCCTTCACGTCATGCTGTTTTCGGACAATGTGAGCATCGAGGAGGAGCGCGCGATCAAGTCCTATGCCCTAGACAAGGGACTGCTGGTGATGGGCCCGGACTGCGGCACCGCCATCATCAACGGCATTCCGCTGGGCTTTGCGAACGTCGTGCAACGAGGAGACATCGGACTGGTCGCGGCATCGGGCACCGGATTGCAGGAGGTAACCTGTCGCATCCACAACCTAGGTGCAGGTGTGAGCCAGGCCATCGGCACCGGCGGTCGCGACCTTCACGATGAAGTCGGCGGCCTTACCATGCTGCAGGGAGTGCGGGCGCTGGCGGACGATCCGCAGACACGCGTCATCGTGCTGATCTCCAAGCCTCCATCGCCGGCGATCGCCGCGAAGATCGTCGAGCTCGTTGCCGGTTCGCGCAAGCCAGCGATCGTGCACTTCCTGGGGGCCACCCCCGATGTAACGGGTCGCGCCGGGCTTCATGCCGCCGAATCGCTGGCAGGTGCAGCAGATGCCGCGGTTGCCTTGTCCAGGCACGATGCCATTTCCCCCGTCTCAAGTGCGGTAGCAACGGGCAGCTCGCGGCTTGAGAATGAAACAAACCTCAATGCGTTGGCGCCGACTCAGCGCATGGTCCGCGGACTGTTCACCGGCGGCACCTTCTGCTACGAGACTCAGCTTGCATTCCTGAAACGCAGCTTACCGTGCCGATCCAACGTGCCTGTGCACGGCGCATTGCCGCTCGACGGAAAGGACGGGACGCACGTGTTCATCGACCTGGGCGATGACGAATATACCCGCGGGCGGCCCCATCCGATGATCGACCCTTCGCTGCGCAACGCTGCGGTGCTCGCAGCAGCGGACGATCCGACGGTTGCGCTCATCCTGTTCGATGTCGTACTCGGCTACGGAGCCCATTCCGATCCGACTGAAGAGCTTGCGCAAGCGTTGCGAGACGCGAAAGCCAAAGCCCTTGCGCAGCGGCGCAGCCTGGTGATGATCGGACACGTGTGTGGCACGGAGGGCGATCCGCAGAACAAGGCGCTTCAGATCACGAGACTCGCCGCTGCGGGTGTGCACCTCGCCGAGAGCAACATCCATGCTGCAACTCTGGCTGCGGATATGGCTCTGCGTCGGGCGAAACTGTAGACTCGAGATGAAGACGCTTTTCAAGGACAGCCTCAAAGTTCTCAACGTCGGTCTTGCCCGATTTCGTGATGACATCGTCGCGGCGGGCGGCGAATGCGTCGCGATCGAGTGGCAGCCGCCGGCCCAAGGTGACCGGGGCGCAGCGTGGGCACTGGCCCGTAGCTTCGGCGACGCTGCGATCGAGGAGGCGAACGGAGTTGCCTTCGCGCGCTTCCTCGCGGCGCACCCCGTGCTCATCGGCATCGGCGTTGCGCGCGAAGTCATTCCGGCGATGGCCGCATCGCGCCGGCTGATTCTTCATGCCGGCCCGCCCATTGCCTGGCAAGCGATGTGCGGCCCGATGCGCGGCGCCGTGCTCGGGGCGGTCGTTCTCGAGGGCTGGGCCGATTCGATCGAGGGCGCGAGCCGTCTCGTCGATTCAGGCAAGGTCGCTCTCGAGCCATGTCATCATCACGGTGCCGTAGGACCCATGGCGGGGATCATCAGTCCGTCGATGCCGCTGTGGGTCGTCGAGAACACCGCCGCGGGAAACCGCGCCTACAGCAATTTCAATGAAGGCCTCGGCAAGGTTCTCCGCTTTGGCGCCAACAATGGCGAAGTCATCGAGCGCTTGCACTGGATCGCGCGCGAGCTCGCTCCGGCCCTGCGCGTGGCGCTCGAGAAGCTGGGAGGCATCGAGCTCAAAGCCTTGATGGCACAGGCGCTGAACATGGGGGACGAAGTGCACAATCGCAACGCGGCGGCGACGTCGTTGCTTTTCAAGCAGCTCGCGCCGGCGTTGCTAGAGAGCGGCGTGGAGCGCGAGCGGGCGGCAAAGGCGCTTGCGTTCATTGCCGGGAACGATCACTTCTTCCTCAATCTGTCGATGGCGGCGTGCAAGGCGATGCTCGATGCCGGCGCCGGCGTGCCGATGAGCTCGATGGTCACCGCGATGTCGCGCAACGGAGTCAACTTCGGCATCCGCCTCTCCGGCACCGGGGACCGATGGTTCGAGGCGCCCGCCAATCCCGTCGAAGGCCTGTACTTCCCTGGCTATTCGCGAGCCGACGCGGCCGCGGACCTGGGCGACTCCTCGATCACCGAGACGGCGGGCGTGGGGGGCTTTGCGATGGCGGCGGCGCCGGCGATCGTGAGGTTTGTCGGCGGCACGGCGGCTGATGCGACACATCACAGCCTGCGCATGCGCGCTATCACTCTCGGTACCAATCCATCGTTTACGCTGCCCACGCTCGATTTCGCCGCGGTCGCTGCCGGGATTGATGCGCGCAAGGTAGTGGACCGCGGCATCCTGCCGGTGATCAACAGCGGCATCGCCCATCGAGAGCCCGGCGTCGGCCAGATCGGCGCCGGCGTGACCACTGCGCCCATGGCGTGCTTCGTCGCTGCGGTAAAGTCGCTATCCGAGTCGATTCGATCGGTGCCGAGGCAATGAGCGGAGCGATTGCAGTCGTGGCCGTTGGCGGCAATGCGCTCATCCGCGACGATAAGCACACGGCGCTGGACGATCAATACGCTGCGGTGTGTGCGACGGCGGAGCACGTCGGCGACATGATCGCCGCCGGCTGGAACGTGGTACTTACCCATGGTAACGGGCCTCAGGTCGGCTTTATCCTGCGTCGCTCCGAGATCGCCGACGGTCAGGTGCCCACCGTGCCGGTGCGCTATGCCGTCGGAGACACTCAGGGCGCAATCGGCTTCATGTTTCAGAATGCGCTCGGCAATGTCCTGCGCAAACGCGGGATCGAGCGCAGCGTCGTCACGCTGGTGACCCAAGCGGTAGTCGATTGCAACGATCCCGCCTTCGCCCATCCCGACAAACCTATTGGATCGTTCATGAGCGAAGAGGTGGCGCAGCAGTTCGCACGCGAGCTCGGGTGGAGCATCATGCGCGATTCCAATCGCGGATGGCGCCGTGCGATTGCGTCGCCGCGGCCGTTGCGCATCGTCGAGACGCCGATCATCTCCAAGCTGGTGCGCGACGGAATCGTCGTGATCGCCTGCGGCGGCGGAGGCATCGCGGTGGAGCAAACGGCAACCAGTCTGGATGGCGTCGAAGCGGTAATCGACAAGGATCGCGCTTCGGCGCTGCTGGCGATCGACTTAGAAGCGGATCTGTTCATGATCCCGACGGGCGTGGAGAAGGTCGCCATCCGCTTCGGCCAACCGGATCAGCTGTGGCTGGGCCGGATCAGCGTCGAGGAAGCAGAACGCTACGCTGCCGAAGGGCATTTCGGCGAGGGCAGCATGCGGCCGAAGATCGAGGCGTTGCTCGCGTTCGTCAAGTCGCGACCCGGCTGCCGGGGCCTGATCACCCACCCGGAGAGCATCGCCCGCGCGTTGCGCGGCGAAACTGGCACCTGGATCGAGGGCTGAGGAAAGCGCGCAACGCACCATGAACACCACGATACTTGCGGTCAACGGCACTCTGATGCGTGCGCTCGAGCTCAACTCCAACTTGATCGATGCCGGCGCACGCTTCGTGCGCGAGGACCAAACCGACGCGTGCTATCGCATATGGTCGATCGGCGATCGCCATCCTGCGATGTTGCGAACGCCGGGAGAGGGCGCGCACGTTGCGCTCGAGTTGTGGGAAGTTCCCGTCGAGGGCTTGGCGGGGATTCTGCTCGCAGAGCCGCCAGGACTCGCTATCGGCAAGGTCGTCCTGCGCGACGGCTCAATCGTGCTCGGCGTTCTCGGCGAGCCTTTCCTGTGCGACGGCCAGATCGAGATCACTGAATTCGGTGGATGGCGCGCCTACGTTGCGTCGAAGCGATAGAGTCGCGCTGCATAACCTACGGAGGAACAGGATGACTACTGCGACGCAAGCGACTCCGCGACTCTGGGTCATCGGCGACTTGAACGGTTTCTTTGGGCTTTTCACCAACGTGCTGCTCAACGTCATCGTGCTCACGGGTCTATGCCTTGGCGTCGTTCAATTGCCGGCCGATACGGTGTTCGGCCGCATCCTGCCCGCGCTCGGCATCGCGCTGCCGCTGGGTAACCTCTTCTACGCCTACCTCGCGTGGCAGCTCGCCAAAAAGGAGGGCCGCAGCGACGTCACCGCCATGCCCTACGGTCCCAGTGTGCCGCACATGTTCATCGTGGTCTTCCTGATCATGCTGCCGACTTATCTCACCACCAAGAACCCGGTCGTCGCCTGGCACGCGGGGCTGGCGTGGTGCTTCATCATCGGCGTGATCGTGCTGCTCGGCGCCTTCGTCGGTCCTGCTATTCGCGCCATCACTCCGCGCGCGGCTATGTTGGGTACGCTGGCCGGCATCTCCATCGCGTTCATCTCGATGCGTCCAGCGTTTCAGATGTGGGAAGTGCCATGGATTGGACTGGTGTGCTTCGCGATCGTACTGGTCGCATGGACCGCGAACATCCGGCTGCCCGGCGGCGTTCCCGGAGGGCTCGCCGCAGTGATTGTCGGATCGATCATCGGTTGGGCGGTATCGCTCGCGGGCTTTAGCGACTACATGCAGCCCGCTGCGGTGATCAAGTCCCTCGAGCAGTTCGGATTGCGCGTGCCTCTGTTCTCGAACGACGTATGGGACGGACTGGCGCAAGTGGCGCCGCTGCTGGTCACCGCGATTCCCCTCGGGATCTACAACTTCACCGAGGCGATGAACAACGTGGAGAGCGCTTCGGCCGCTGGGGACAATTACAACCTGCGCAAGATCCTGCTCGCCGACGGCCTGGGAGCGATCGTCGGCTCGATGCTCGGCAGCCCGTTCCCTCCCGCGGTATACATCGGGCATCCGGGATGGAAGGCGGTCGGCGGTCGCATCGGCTATTCGCTGGCGACGGGGATCGCCATTGCCGTCGTCTGCTTCCTGGGACTCACCGCGCTGTTGCTGGCGCTGATTCCGCTGGTGGCGATCCTTCCCATCCTGCTCTATATCGGGCTGGTGATTGGAGCGCAGGCGTTCCAGACAACGCCGCGGAGCCACGCGCCGGCAGTGGTTCTCGCCATTATTCCCAACATCGCCGAGTGGGCGAAGACGCAAATCGACGGCGCGCTCGCGGCGGCCGGCACCTCGGTAGCGCAGGTCGGCGCCGGCAAGCTTGCCGCCACCGGCGTCCTGTATCACGGGCTCGAGTCGCTAGGAGGAGGGTCGGTGCTCGCGGGGCTGGTCCTGGGCGCGATCGCCGCCTTTATCATCGACGGAAAATTGCGCACCGCGGCGGCGTGGGCCTTCGCTGGCGCCATTCTCGCCTTCGTCGGACTCATCCACGGCGCCCAGCTAGGATGGGCGGTGTCGCCGCTGGTGGCATTGGGCTACGCCATGTTCGGCGCTACATGTTTCGCGCTGGCATCGGGGGCGACGCGAACGAGCAGCGCGAGCGCGCCCGATGCCACTGAGCGTGAGCGGGCAACGGAGTTGCGATGAACCTGAAAAGCATGCACGCCGAGCCTTACGAGTTCGAGTTTCATCCGGAGGCGACCGCGCTCGTCATCATCGATATGCAGCGCGATTTCGTCGAGCCTGGCGGCTTCGGCGAAGCGCTGGGTAACGACGTGACGCCGCTGCAGGCGGTCATCGCGCCGTGCCGGCGCGTGCTCGATGCGGCGCGCGAGCGTGGCATGATGGTCATTCACACTCGCGAAGGCCACAGCCCGGACCTCGCAGACTGCCCGCCGACCAAGATCGTGCGCGGCCGCAGCGAAAAGCGCATCGGCGACCCGGGCCCGATGGGACGCATCCTGGTTCGCGGCGAGCGCGGTCACGACATCGTGCCGGAGCTCTACCCGAAGCCGGGCGAAGTCGTCGTTGACAAGCCCGGCAAGGGCGCATTCCATGCGACGCATCTCGACTTGATCCTGCACAACCGCGGGGTCAAGTCGCTCATCGTCTGCGGAGTCACGACCGAGGTGTGCGTCAACACGACCGTGCGCGAGGCGAACGACCGCGGCTACGAATGCGTCGTCCTGTCGGATTGCGTCGGTTCGTACTTCCCCGAGTTCCAGCGCGCAGCACTGGAGATGATCAAGGCCCAGGGAGGCATCTTCGGCTGGGTGTCCGATTCGAAGCGAGCGCTGCAGGCGTTAGCGAGATGAAACTGGAGGACACGTTCGCCGGCGCTGCGCGCTCACGCAGGTCTGGACGGCGTTCAGCGGCGCGACGGCCTCATCGCTCTCACTCGATGACGAGCACCTTATCGCCGACCTCGATGCCGAGCAGGCGGGCCGTGCCGGCTCGATCGGCGGCGAGCTCCACGAGTCCGATGCTGTTCTCGTACCAGAAGGCACCGCCGGCGGGAGCCTCGGCGAACACCCGAGCATAAGAGAGGCGCTGTTCCCGTACGACGATCGCGTCCGTGCGCGCCACCGAGGCTGCGCGAATGCCGGTGAGCGCGTTGCCGTAGTGATCGATGTAGATGACCTCCGCGAGATCGTCCGGCCCGAACTTGACGCTTAACGCTTCCACCTCCTGAATCCTGTCGTCGGAAAGATTGTTCTCGGCGATGATCGCGGCGACAGGCGCGAAGAGATCACGCGCGTGGAACGACGCCGACAGTCCCTGCGGGCGCCAGACAATGCGCCATGCCCGACTTTTGGCAGCGCGAGCGCTCACCACCGACAGCAGTCCGTTGTCCGGCCCCACATACCATTTATCGTCCGCCTGCAAAATCACCGCGTCGCGCGCGGTGCCGACACCCGGGTCTACCACCGCGAGAAAGACCGCACCGGCCGGGAATCGGCTTTGGAGCGCGGCAAGAAGATGAGCTCCTGCGCGTACCTTGAATGGCGGGACGCTATGAAGCAGGTCGACAATGATGCTGTTCGGGGATAGCTCCTTCAGCAGCGCGGCCTTGATCTGGCCTACGTAGATGTCATCGGCGCCGAAGTCGGTGAACAGAACGATGATGGGCGAGGCCATTCGTTCTATTTTGCACGATTCCTCGCACTCGATCGTCCTGCGTCATGCCGTGCGGTCGCTCAGCTCGGAAGCTTCATCACAATGGATTGCCGTGCCGCAGGCACCCTCAGGCGGTTGTTGCGGCCTCAGCCCGATGTGCGCGCTTTGCCGGCTGGTACTTGCCGGGCTCGGCGCGAAAGCCGATGGATAGTCGGTTCCAGCCATTGATCGCCACAATGGCAAGGGTCAGGTCCGCCAGCTCCTGCTCCGAGAAGTGCTCGCGCGCCTCGTCGAATACGTCGTCGGGCGCGTGGGTATCGGAGATCAGCGTAAGGGACTCGGTCCAGGCCAGCGCCGCGCGCTCGCGTGCGGAGTAGAACGGCGCCTCGCGCCAGGCGTCGAGGACGTACAACCGCTGTTCGGTTTCGCCCATGGCGCGTGCGTCCTTGGAATGCATGTCGAGGCAGTACGCGCAGCCGTTAATCTGCGAGGCGCGCATCTTCACGAGGTGGAGCAGCGAGGCCTCGAGACCGCACTTGGCAAGATAGGCTTCGAAGTCAAGCATGGTCTTGAGTGCGTTAGGGGCAATCTTGGTGAAGTTCAAACGGGATTGCATAGCGATGATCCTTTCGGGGGAAATGGTCAACGGACGACCAATCCATTCAAGACCCTGCTCGGTCCGATGATTTTCGATGAAGCATCGAGCAGCGTCTGTGATCGGACTCCGTCCGTTTGGACAGTTGCGGGCGCCTGAAGGTCGGTCGCTTCGAGTGCATGGAGCCGATCCTGGCCGGTGGGCGGGCCCGGGTCCTTGGCCGTAGTGGGGCGCGTTGGCATTTCTTGACTATTCGAATGCCATGCCGCGCGACGATTGCGACTACATCTACCGCGTGCTACCACCGAGCTGGTGGCGGCCGCGCGAAGCCTCGGGATCAGCCTCGCCGTCGAGGGGCTCGCGCCGAACCTACAGCGGAACGAGCGGCCCTTATTCTATCGAGTGGATACGGTGTGAACGGGCGCGAAGCATTGCGCCGAGCTTAGCGACGGTCGAGCATGTATTTTCCGAAGAGTCGCCTAACTTGACCTTGGGCCCAATACTGCGACAGCCTTTATCTCGACAACCAGTCCCGGCACACCACCAAGCGATGCAACGCCAACTGCGGTCCAAGCCGGAAAGTCTTTGGTGATATAACGATCCTTCACCTGCATGAAGAGAGCAAGCTCGCGCATATCTGTGTGGAACGAGGTGAGATCAACGATGTCGGCCATTGTGGCGCCCGCTTCCTCGAGGACTCTCCTTACATTCTCAAATGCCTGCGTGATCTGAGCTTCGCTGCCCTCTACTATGCGCATGTCCGCGTCGCGACCAATCTGTCCGGATACATAGATTGTGTGACCAACTGCAACTGCTGGAGAATAGTGAATCTTCTCGTAGATGGTCTCCATGCCCTTGGGCACAATGGTTACGCGGTCACTCATGTTGTTTCCTCGCCGGCATTAGCCCAGCTCAGCTCTTCAGGGAACCTGCCTGACCGCTCGGACTGGCCAGCATATTCGGCACCATCCCCTCATTGATCACAGATGCCGTCATGAGACTGAATCAACGGAAAAATCTGGAACTGTGAGCTTAGCGACGGTCGAGCATGAATTTTCCGAAGAAGCTGGCGAGTTCATCGTGCGCGTCCAGCGGAAGTACGTTCGAAACGTACTGATCGGGACGCACGATAACCATCGCGCCCTTCGCACGGTCGATGCCGCGCAAAACGAAGATGTCCGGGCCATCCTTGAGATCGGGGCAGTAGGCCTTCTCATAGTCGATGATCCCAAAGCGTCCCTTGCGCGGCAGCAGCATCGACGGCAGCTCTTCGACCTTGAGATCGCGGTGCCCTTGCTGAAACACCGCGCGAAAGTCGATGACGCTGTCGATGTCCGCCCCCTTCGGAGTGTACCGGCGGACCGGGGACTTCGAAGACTCGGCGAGGAAATCTGCGAGCGCGCGCAGTCGCTCAGCGTTCGCGTCGGCAAACGCGTAAACGCGCCAGGCGGCATCGGCACGGGCAGCGTGACCGAGTTGCACCGGCTTGGCGTCGGCAAGGCGCACTACGAGTGCCGAGTGGAAACGCATGCCGATCGTGAATCCCTTGGCAAGATTCTGGTGAGTTGAAGAAGCCGTGAGAACCGTTTCAGGCGGGTATTGCGTCGCGACGCCAGCCGTGTACCGCCCCGACTTGACGAAGTACGCCTGAAGCTCTGCCGGATCGACGCCTCCGAGCTCTGGCCGCTTCGGATCCTTCGGTGGCGACGCCATTATTTTCGACCACTCTTTGTCGAAGTCGATCAGATGTTGCGCAATCGCATGGCGCTCTACGTTATAAGTCCGCAACAGCTCGGGACCGGCACGGCCTTCAAGAACGGAAACGAGCTTCCAGCCGAGGTTGAACGTGTCCTGCATCGACACGTTCATCCCCTGGCCGGCCTTTGCGCTGTGGGTATGACAGGCGTCGCCGGCGATGAAGACGTGCGGCAGGCGGGATCCGGCCTGCTCGGCCGGGACGTCGTCAAAGCGATCGGTGACGCGTTGGCCAACCTGGTACACCGCGAACCACGCCACGCTTCTCACGTCGAGCGTGTACGGACGTAGCACCCGTTGCGCGGTCGCGATGACCATCTCCTGGGTGTTTTCACGGAAGGCTTCACGGTTGTTCGGGTCGATTTCGCCAAGGTCGACGTACAGCCGCACCAGATAACCGCCTTCGCGCGGAATAAGGAGAATATTGCCCTCGTCGGCGGACTGAATAGCGGCCTTGAGCCGGATGTCCGGGAAGTCGGTGACGGCGAGCATGTCCACGACGCCCCAGGCGTGGTTGGCGAAGTCGCCGCGCGGCTCGGCGCCGATCGACTGCCGCACCAGGCTGCGCGCGCCGTCGCAGCCAACAACATATTTTGCGCGGATTGAAGTCTCCGAGCCCTTATCCACGTCGCGCAACGTGACGAGTACTGGATAGTCGCCCTTGGAGTCGACCTCGAGGCGCACGAACTCGAGACCGTAGTTGGGCTCGAGTCGCGTCGGCGACTTCCGCATATAGTCGAGCAGGTACTCCTGCATACGAGCCTGGTTCACGATGACGTGCGGGAACTCCGACAGACCGTCCTCGGTGTCCTGAACGCGACCAGTGCGCACGATCCGGGAGCGCTCCTGCTGCGACGGGCGCCAGAAAACGGTCTCGTTCACCCAATAGCCTTCACGGATGAGCTTTGCGCCCATCCCAAAGGCTTCGAACATTTCCACCGTGCGACACGCGACACCGTCGGCCTGGCCCAGTTGGAGCGGGCCGTTGCGACGCTCGACGATTCGGGTACTGATGGCGGGGAAGGACGCGAGCTGCGCCGCAAGCACGATGCCGGCGGGACCGCTGCCGACGATCAGGACGTCGACGGTGGCAGGAAGATCCGGTGTTCGCTTCTCGGCGCCGGGGGCTGCCGCAAGAATATCGGGGTCGCCAGGGTTGTAGCCATTCAGATAGAACTGCATATCTCCTCCTCTTCCGCGAAAGCAATGCCTCCCCGGTTGCCTTGCAGCGTTCCGGCGAGCATTTGGTCGATAGGTCTAGGCTCGAGCCGGAGGTCGTGCCAGCAAGATGGAAAACGGTGGGTGGTGATGAATGATCCAATCGGCGACGCTCGACTGGAACACGTTGCCGGCGCCGCGGTGGTGCTGGTGCCCGAGAACGAGTAGATCGACATCGAGCTCCTGCGCCCGCTGCAGAATCGCCCTCGCGACGTCATGCGTGGTCGCGCTGACGATCTCCCCGTGCGCCTCTATACCGGCGGCGGACAGTCGGTCGACGAGCGCCTGCACCGCATTTCGGTCTGCGCTCTCGACATCGTCGTCAGCGGAGCGGACGCCAAGGCCGGCGCCGCCCGTAATATCGCCGGGCACGATGTGCCCGCGCGCCACATGAAGCACATGCACGGTCGCGCCCGTCAGGCGTCCGATCTGCTCCGTCCGGGTCTGGGCCGACCTGTTCTCTTCACTGGGCGTCGCGTCAATCGCTACCAGAATTCGGTTATACATGGCGCTCCCTCCAGTTTCATGTCGTTCGCGCAGGTCGGGCCACCATCCTGCTTGGCGCAGCCTTCAGCGTCGGTTCGATGGCGGTCGAATGCAGCTCGAGCGATCCTCGGGCAGCCGGCACCAGCAGCGTCAGCAGTACACCAAGCACACCGATCCCCGCCAGAACGTAAAAGATGGCGTCGAGAGCCACCCCTGCACCGATCAAAAAACCGCCAAGCAACGGCCCACCAACGCCACCCAAGCGCCCGAAACCGGCGCACCAGGCCACCCCGGCACCGCGCACGTTCGTCCGATAGTAGTTTGCAACGAAGCCGTAAATCAGCGTTTGGGTGCCGCTGGTGCCGAGCCCAACAATCGCCACGACGGCCAACAGCACACCAAGCGGTACCTTGAGCGTGAGCAGCGCGATCGAGATCGCTCCAATGAGAAAGCATGTCGCGACCACTGGCTTTGGCCCGAACCTATCCGCAACACGCGAGCCTGCCAGCGCGCCGATCACCGCGCCGCCATTCAACACCAGCAAGAACGACAGCGACCCTTTCGCGTTGAATCCGGCGCGCAGCATCAACTCAGGCAACCACGTGTTGAGCGAGTAGACGAGCACCAGCCCGGTGGCGCTCATCAGACCGAGCAGAAGCGTGGGGATCGCATAGATCTTGCTGAACAAACCCGCGAACCCCGCCTTGCCCTCACCGACGGGTGCCGCGCTGCCGCCCGCGGAAGGCAGGATCTCGGGCACCTCGACACCGGTTCGCCGCGAGATGGCGCGAGCCTCGTCGAACCGGCCGCACGCGGCCAGCCACGCCACGGATTCGGGCATCTTGAAGTACGCCAGTGGCAGCAGCGTGACCAGAGGCAACGCGCCGATCCAAAACTCACCGCGCCAGCCGATTTCCTGCAGCAATAGGATCGCAAGCCCAGCCGCCAACAGGCTTCCCAGCGGCACGCCCGAATACGTAATCGCGTTGCACAGGTTCTTGCGCCCCTTTGGCGCGAATTCCGACACGAGCGCTCCGGTGGTGGCCACCAATGCGCCGACACCGAGGCCGGTGATGAAGCGCATCAGCCCGAACAGCGCAGTGGTGGTCGTCATGGCGGTGATACCCATTCCTAGGGAGAACCAGGCGTACGCGAACAGCATTACTTTGCGGCGTCCCAGAATGTCCCCAACGCTTCCCGCAAGCAATGCCCCAACGAGCACGCCGACCAGCGCGTAGCTCCCAAGCGCTCCGGCCGTCGCTGGTGTCACGGTCCCGATTTGCGATGAGTCGCGTAGAAACGTCGAAACAACAGTACCGTAGACGACGAGATCATAGCCGTCGAAGATCAGACCGACCGTAGCAAGGGCGACGACCCAGATTACCGTGCTTCGGCGGCGGGCATCGAGACCGGATTCCGTTGTGGGCGTCATCGACAACCTCCCTTTGTTGAGTACGGTCTGAGAAGCGATTCCAACATTCAAGAATGGAGTCGTCTCGCGTCGCGTGTCACCTATCTAAAGTTTGCAGTCCCGCGTGCCTGGCCCTCCTACGCCTTGTGAAGAAAATCACGCTTCTCCAGGCACCAGGACGCTACAACCCCTGCCACCAGACCCCAGAACGCGGCCCCAATGTTCAGTAGTGGCAGGTCGGCCACAGTGACGAGGAAACTGACGAGCGCCCCGAGCGAGAAGCGTTCCCTGAACGAAGCAAGAAAAGCTGCCTGCAGCACGCGGAGCATAGCGAGGCCCGCGAGGACCATGATGAACGACTTCGGAGCATTGAGCATCAGGCGGGTGAACGCCGGCGCCAGCAGCCCAAAGGCAACGGCGAGCAGCCCGGTGAATATGCCGGCGGTGTAGTGTCGCGCGCGTTCGCCGGAAGCTGTGATGATGGCGTTGGTTGGCCCCGTGAGACAGGTGCTCACTGCCCCGACAACTGCGCTCGCAATCGCGCCGATGCCGCAGGCCACGGTCACCGTGTCGATCGGTGGCTCGTGACCCGCCGCCTTGACGACCGCAAAGCCCTGTCCGTTTTGCACGACCAGCACGGTTATTGCCAGCGGGATGACGAGTTCGATCATCGCGGGCAACGACCACGCCGGTGCGTGTACGACCGGGCGTACCAATTCGAAGGCGCCAAGCGCGGTCGTGTCGAATTTCCCCAGTACGACGGTAGCGATCGCTCCGACAAGCAATGCGCCAATGAGTGGCGGCATGCGCCGACCGAGAGCAGGTCGTGCATTCAGCAGCAGGAACGCAAGGACCATAGGCCCGGCAATGGCAATTTCCGAGTGGAGCGCGCGCACCAAATCAAGCCCGAAGCGCAAAAACACGCCAGCGACCATGCCCATGACGATCGGCATCGGGACGGCCTGCATCGCGCGCTTTACCCACCCGGTCGCTCCCAGCACGAGCATAAGCAGGCCAGTCGCGTAAAACGCGCCGATGACCTCGGCAAAGGTCAAGTGTCCGAGGGCCGGCCCCACCAGGACCGTGCCTGGAATGGTCCAGAAAAAGGCGAGCGGCTGTCGGTACAACCAGCAGAACAGGATCGTGATAAGGCCGTTGATGAAGAACACGCCGAAAATCCAGGATGCCAGCTCCGCTTCGGTCAATCCTCCACGCGTCCCGACCGACAGAATGATGGCTACCGGCGCTGTCGCAGCGAAGACAAAGCCGATGAAGCCGTTGGCAGCGTAGGTCGGGCCGAAGTCGGCGAGAACCTCCCGCCAGGCAGGGAGAGGCAGGCCGGGCCGCTCGAGGTGTAAGAACACTCTGATCGAGGAGGTGTCACGCCGCGCTGCGCATCGCGCGAGTCGCGCTCGAGATTGCGGCGTTTTGGCCGATCGCTTTGGCTATTCGCCCTTATGAACGATGCCCCGGCTCTTGAGTCGATAGACCATCTGCGGGCGTGTAATGCCGAGCAGTCTCGCGGCTGCCGACAAGTTGCCGTGAGCACGTTCTACGGCCTTCTTGAGCAGCATCGACTCGATGTCGTCGAGCGAAACCTTGGGCGAGTCATCGCCTTGCCCGAGCAACAAGCTGCTCACGCGCTTGGATACGCGATCGACATCACGGTCGGACAAAGGGCCAACAAATTGCTGCGGGTCGAAAGCAACGAGCTTACCCTCGCTGTCGAGCTCAAACTTCTTGTCGCCGAATTTTTCGCCGCTTGTGAACAAGTGTGCGGAGTCTATTGCGCCGCCCTCCGCAGCGAGAATGACGCCGCGTTCTATGACGTTTGCCAGCTCGCGAACGTTTCCCGGCCAGTCGTAGGAGAGCATCGCGTCAACCGCGCGTTGCGTGAATCCGCTCAGCCGACGCCCGTGCATGCGATTGAATTTCGCGAGGAAGTGCGTCATCAGCAACGGGATGTCCTCGCGTCGTTCGCGTAACGGCGCGATCCGGATAGGGAACACATTCAATCGGAAAAACAGATCCTCGCGGAAATGCCCCGCTTCGACTTCCTCGCGAAGGTGAACATTGGTCGCGGCGATCACGCGCACATCGATGCCGCGGCTCACGGAATCTCCGAGCCGCTCGATCTCCCCTTCTTGAAGGACCCGAAGCAGTTTGCCCTGCGCACTTGGGCTTAGCGTCCCGATCTCATCGAGGAACAACGTCCCCCCATTGGCTCGTTCGAATCGGCCCGCTCGGCTGTGAGTCGCTCCCGTGTACGCTCCGCGCTCAGCGCCGAACAATTCCGACTCGACAAGATCCTCCGGCAGGGCAGCACAGTTGAGGGCAACGAACGGTCTTCCCGCGCGAGGGCTCATGTTATGCAGGGTGCGCGCGAACACTTCCTTGACGACCCCGCTTTCTCCCAGAAAGAGAACCGTCGCTTGTGTCGGTGCAACTTGTCGCACCATGTGCAGCGTCGAGTTGAAACTCGGCGAGATGCCAACCAGGACCTCGTCGTGCGAGGCGGCGTCGCTTGGGAGCGGAATGGCTCGCGCAGTCAGCGCCGGATTTGGCGACGCGCCCTGCGACGTTTCGAATCGCAGGAAGCGCAGGTCATTCGCTGCCTCTTCACCCCATTCTTCGACCAGCTTGCCAACGATTCGACAGGCAGGTTGACCCATGGCCTGACATTCGACCTCCCGATATAGAACGGGTCGGCCCATGAACTCCGTCGAAAAGCCGGACGCGTAGCCGGTTTGCATCCAGCACGCCGGCTCCGCTCCGATCTGGAAGTGGCGAATGTGCTCCGCATCCTCGACCGGGGTAGTCCAGATGAACTCGCCATAGTGCTTGCCACGCTCGACGTCGAAGTCCAGACGAACCGCCTCGGACAGCCCGATGCCCTCAAGACAATGCAGCTGTGGACCGACCACGAACATTTCCTTGAGCGACATCTTCGACCGCACTTTGCGGGCGATCTGGGCGTCATGAGTGCCCGCGTGGTAGCCCATTCGAGTCATGAAGCCACGCGTCACCTCGACCCCTAGAGTTTCGATCATTTCCCGGCGCATCGCGCCCAGTGCCATCGCGTTGATGAGGAGCATCCGATGGTCATCCAACCAGATGCACCCGTCGCTCATGGAGAAGCGCAGCCGCGCAATCAAGTCGGCCATGTCCGGAAACCGCACTTTGTCGAAGTCCATCTTGTCGGGAGGCACGACCGGCAGATGGTTGTTGGGGAGCGTTGGCGGCCGGGAAGCGCGACTCATACTGGGCTCTCGCTACACGTGAACCCCTCGAGGCTCATGTCTGCCTTCATTCATCGTATTCAAAACCAAGCGAAAGCAGCACACGTCATGCCAACGGCGATCTTTGGGAGAGCTTTTTGAACGGTGCGAGAGGCGATGTTTCATTGAGCACAGCGGTTCAATTGATGGAAGGACCTGATCGCTATCCACCAATTGCTTCATTCATCTGCTTTTCACGACTGCGCGATTCTACCATTTGATCAAAAGCGTGATGCTCCGGCACAGCGCCGGGGTTCGTCACTCCTGGATTCGAAGCCCATGCACGAGGGTAGGTTCGGGCGTTGGCACGATACGTGCGATGCGAAGCTCCACTTCAGCAAAATTGACGATTTGCTCAATCGCCAAGATCCCATCATTGCATGACGGTAATTCGGGGGGAAGTAGTGGGCACTCAGGTCTTGACGACAGGACCCCAGGTGATCTGTCGGCGTCCTGCGCGAGAACGCCGCGGATTGCGGTCGCAGAGCCGCCGGCCTAATCCCCGCAGCGGCTTAATGGTCTTACGGCTTCATACATCCGCGCCACGCGATTGAACGCTGGCGGTTCGATTCATTCAGACCTTCCCGAAGCAATAGTCGGATCAGGAAAGGAGATCAGCGTGATTCAGATTCATCATGGCAACGGAAATGGCGCCGCCAAGCTCGAAGCGATGCTTCATGAAGATCCGGTCAAGCACATCTATCGACTCGATCGATCCGCCTTCACTGATGAACAGCTTTTCGAGCTCGAGCTGAAATATATATTCGAGGGCAACTGGGTCTATCTCGCACACGAAAGCCAGATTCCGAACGTTAACGACTTTTTCACCGTCTATATCGGCCGCCAGCCAGTTGTCATCACGCGAAGCAAGGACGGCAATCTCAACGCGCTCGCCAATACCTGCACGCACCGCGGCGCTGTGCTGTGTCGCTTCAAGAGGGGGAACCGGTCCAGCTTCACTTGTCCTTTCCACGGCTGGACGTTCAGCAACAAGGGGAAGTTGTTGAAAGTGAAGGACCAGTCACCCGACGCCGGGTATCCACCCAGCTTCAACTGCGAGGGCAGCCACGACCTCGTCAAGCTGGGCGCCTTCGAGAACTACCGCGGGTTTCTGTTCGGCAGCGTCAATCCGAACGTCGTGCCGCTCAAAGAACACCTGGGTGAGGCCGCCAAGATCATCGACATGATCGTCGATCAGGCCCCGAACGGCCTGGAGGTGCTGCGCGGCGCATCAACTTACACCTTCGATGGGAACTGGAAACTGCAGGCGGAAAACGGCGCCGACGGCTACCACGTCTCCGCCGTGCACTGGAACTACGCCGCCACTACCGCACGCCGCAGTGCCGACGGCAAGGTCGATACAGTCAAGGCGATGAACGCCGGAGCATGGGCGAAGCAGGGAGGGGGTTCGTACTCATTCAAGAACGGCCACATGCTGTTGTGGACCAACTGGTCAAACCCCGAAGACCGGCCGCTGTACTCCAAGCGCGCAGAGTGGGTCGAGAAATTCGGCGAGGCAAAGGCCGACTGGATGCTGCGCAAGTCGCGCAATCTCTGCCTCTATCCCAACGTGTATCTGATGGACCAGTTCAGCTCGCAGATCCGCGTCGTGCGTCCGATCGCGGTCAACAAGAGCGAAGCAACAATCTACTGCATCGGACCTAAGGGTGAGCCGTCGGAAGCGCGCGACCGCCGCCTTCGTCAATACGAGGACTTTTTCAACGCGACCGGCATGGCCACCCCCGACGATCTCGAGGAATTCCGCTCCTGTCAGCACGGCTTCGAGGCCCGTGCTGTCAAGTGGAACGACATGTCCCGTGGTTCGGTGCATTGGGTCGAGGGTCCGGACGAGAACGCCAATCTGATCGGGCTGAAGCCCGAGCTGTCCGGCGTCAAGACGGAAGACGAAGGTCTTTACACAGTTCAGCACAAGTACTGGCTGGAAACGATGAAGAAGGCCTACGTCGCCGAGCAATCGAATGGAGGGATGTGATGCTTTCGTACGATGCAATTCAAGCGTTTCTGTTCCAGGAAGCCCGCGCGCAGTCGGAGAAGCGCTGGGCCGACTGGCTCGCGTGCTATGCCGACGACGCGAGCTTCTACATGCCTTCGTGGGACGACGATGACAAGGTGACGACGGACCCGCACAACGAGGTCTCGCTCATCTACTACCCCAACAAACAGGGGCTTGAAGACCGGGTGTTCCGTATCGAGACCGATCGTTCGAGCGCTTCGACGCCGGACACGCGGTACAACCGCGCGATCACCAACGTCGAGATACTGACGCAGGACGACAACTCAGTGGAAGTGTGCTTCAACTGGACGACGCATAGCTTCCGTTACGACATCGTCGACATCTACTTCGGGACTTCGCGCTACAAGATCGACACCAGCGGACCGAAACCGCTCATCAAGAGCAAGTATGTCGTACTCAAAAACGACTACATCCATCACATGCTTGACGTGTATCACATCTAGGGCGGGGCGCGTCGAAACGAACCCTGCAGTTCATTCTCACAAAAGGATTCTTTCATGGCCTACAACATCGCCCTGCAGTTCGAAGACGGCTTCACCCGGATGATCAGTTGCGATGCCAACGAACTGGTCGCCGATGCAGCCTACCGCGCCAAGATCAATATCCCGCTCGACTGCCGGGACGGAGCCTGCGGCACCTGCAAAAGTCATTGCGAAAGCGGCAAGTACACCTTGGGCGTCTATATCGAGGATGCGCTGACCGAAGATGAGGCGGCCAACGGCTATGTCCTCACTTGCCAGATGCGGCCGACATCGGACTGCGTGATCAAGGTCCCCGCTTCCTCGGCGGCATGCAAGGCCGAGGTCAGCACCTTCGGCGGCCGGCTTTCGGCGATCTCCCGCGACTCGAAGACCACTGTGTCGTTTTCGCTGAAGTCGGACCAACCGGTGTCCTTTCTGCCAGGGCAATACGTCAATCTTCAGGTACCTGGCACCAAGGAAACCCGCTCGTATTCCTTCAGCTCGGCGCCGAACGGCGCGGAGCTTTCCTTTCTGATCCGCGACGTTCCCGACGGCCTCATGAGCACGTATATGCGGAGCAAAGCGAATCCCGACGACTTCCTGACGTTCAGCGGACCGTATGGCAGCTTCTACCTGCGCCCGACCATCCGCCCGATCCTGATGCTGGCCGGAGGAACGGGGCTGGCTCCCTTCCTTTCGATGCTGCTATGGCTCAAGGACAACCCGACGGATCAGCCCATCAAGCTCGCTTACGGCGTCAATACTACTGAGGACCTAGTTGAGATTCCCAAGCTTGAGGAACTCAAGAAATCGATCCAGAACTTCGATTACTTCACCTGCGTGGTCGATGCCAAGAGTGGACACCTGCGCTGCGGCTACGTCACGGACCATCTCCTCGCCGACGATCTGCGCAGCGGCGATGTCGACGTCTACGTCTGCGGTCCGCCGCCCATGGTGGAAGGCGTGCGCAAGTGGATGGCCGGCTTGGGCGTCAAGCCAAAAAACTTCCTGTTCGAGAAATTTTCCTCGGCTAACGAGGCAGCCGCGGCCGCAGCATGAATCGCCCACGCCGTTTCGAGGGGAAGGTCGTCATCGTCACCGGAGCCGCTCAAGGCATCGGGCGTGGCGTTGCGCTCGGCGTGGCGGCCGAGGGCGGGTCGGTGCTTGCCGTCGACCGCTCGGAGATCGTTCGCGAAGTCGTGGACGAGGTCAAGAAGGCTGGGGGTGTCGCAGCCGCGTTCGAAGCCGACCTCGAGACCTTCGCCGGCGCGCAGGGCATGGTCGATGCGGCATTGAAACAGTTCAAGCGCGTGGACGTGCTCATCAATAACGTCGGCGGCACGATCTGGACCAAACCTTACGAGCACTACGAAGAAAAGCAGATCGAGGCGGAGATTCGACGCTCGCTGTTTCCGACCCTCTGGTGCTGTCGCGCGGTGCTGCCGTTCATGGTCGAGCAGAAGAAGGGCGTGATCGTTAACGTTTCATCGATAGCGACACGAAGCATCAACCGGGTTCCGTACGCGGCGGCGAAGGGAGGCGTCAATGCGCTGACCGCGTCGATCGCGATGGAGCAAGCCAAAAACGGCATTCGCATCAACGCCACTGCGCCCGGGGGCACCGAGGCCCCGCCGCGCAAAGTTCCCCGTAACACGGAGGAACAGACGCGACAGGATGAGATTTGGTACCGCGAGATCGTCGACCAGACCAACGAATCCAGCGTTATGCACCGTTACGGCACGATCGAGGAACAGGTAGCGCCGATCCTGTTCTTCGCCTCCGATGAATCGTCCTATATCACCGGGTCGGTGCTGCCAGTAGGCGGCGGCGATCTAGGCTGACCACCGGACCACCCGCTTCAACACCGATCAGGGAGGCAAGAGTGCTGCAGCTCGATATCCATAAGATTGGCGACGAAGCCAAGTTCAGCCGCTTTCGCGGCGTCCCACGGACCCAGAACGCGGCGATACGTGTCCCGAAGGTGGGACCAACCCTAAAGCGCTACGTCGGTGTGCTGAGCGCCGTCGTCGTGCTGACCGCGAGCGTCGCCCACGGTCAGCCGGCCGGAGTGGTTGCGCAGTACGGCAGCTCGATCGACAGCCAGATCGCCAGCAATTATGCGAGTGTGGACGCGCTGTACAAGGATATTCACGCCAATCCCGAGCTGGCATTCCAGGAAGTCAACACGGCGAAAAAACTTGCAAAGGCGCTGCGCGACCTGGGATTCGAAGTGACCGAGGGTGTGGGCAAGACAGGCGTGGTCGGGATTTTTCGCAATGGTGCGGGACGGACGGTGCTAGTTAGGACAGAGCTCGACGCACTCCCAATGGAGGAAAAGACCGGTTTGCCGTATGCGAGCAAAGTGAAGACGATCTACGACGGCAAGGAGACACCGGTCGCCCACAGCTGCGGTCATGACTTGCACATGGCCGCTTGGGTCGGCACGGCGAAGACGCTCATCGCATTGAAGGGGGAGTGGAAGGGCACGCTGATGTTCGTGGCCCAGCCCGCAGAGGAGGTCACGAGCGGTGCGAAGCTGATGCTGCAGGACGGCCTGTTCACGCGCTTCCCCAGGCCCGATGTCGCGCTGGCGTTGCACGACTGGCCGATGGCATACGGCGAGATCGGGCTGAACAGCGGACCGTTCACCTCCAATTCGGATGCGGTCGAGATCACATTCAAGGGTCGCGGCGCGCACGGCTCCGCCCCGGATAAATCGATCGACCCGATCGTCGTGGCTGCGCGCTTCATCGTCGACGTGCAAAGCGTGATCAGCCGGGAAAAGGACCCGTTCCAGTTCGGCGTCTTCAGCGTCGGCTCCATCAACGGAGGCACTACAGGCAACATTATTCCCGACACCGTCGAGCTGCGCGGAACGATCCGCTCCTACGAGCCTGCCGTGCGGAAGAAAATCGCGGACGGAATTCAGCGCACCGCTAAGGCAGCCGCCGCGATGGCGGGCGCACCCGAACCCGAGGTGAAGATTGCCTCCGGCGGCGACGCCGTCGTGAACAACGCCGCGTTGGTCGAGCGCACGGAGGCGGTGTTCAAGGCGGCGTTCGATCCCGGCAAGGTCAAGCGCATGCCGCCGATCACGCCGAGCGAGGACTTTTCCGAATACGGCTCCTCGGGCGTGCCGCAGTTGTTCTTTTTGGTGGGTGTCTATGATCCGAAGGACGTTGAAGCATCGAGGCAGCCCGGCGGCAGGCCGCTGCCGATCAATCATTCCCCGTATTTCGCACCGGTCCCGGAGCCTTCGATCAAAACCGCGGTAAAGGCGATGAGCCTCGCGGTCCTGACCGCGCTTCAGTCCTGAGGCGCGGCCTCGGCCGATACGCATGGTGGCGCAATTTGAGATCACGATCGAGAACACCGGTGAGAGCTTTCGCTGCCGCGAAGACGAGCACGTGCTTGGAGCGATGGAAAAGGCGCTGTGCAAGGGCATCCCGGTCGGTTGCCGCAATGGGGGTTGTGGTGCATGCAAGGTAGAGGTTAGGGAAGGACGCTACGCGAAGCGAAAGATGAATCGCGCGGTGGTGAGCTTGGAAGAGGAGGCGCGCGGTGTGGCGCTGGCTTGCAAGATTTATCCGCAAAGCGACATGAAGGTCAAAGCGATTGGCGCCATGGCGGAGGCCATGGTTGCCGGGAAGACGTCGTTTATTTCCGGGTCGACGACGACTGCACAGGTTTCTCGACCCGACAAGGAGGTATGACATGGCACTGACCGGTGTTCTGCGCCCAGGGCACGTCGCGATCCGCGTACTCGAGATGGGACCGGCGCTTAAGCACTACACCCAGGTTCTGGGCCTCGCTGAGATGGCGCGCGACGGCAAAGGCCGGGTTTTTTTGAAGGCTTGGGATGAGCACGATCACCACAGCGTGGTCCTGCGCGAGGCCGACGAAGCCGGCATGGACTACATGGGCTGGAAGGTCGATTCGCCGGCGACGCTCAAGAAGCTCGCCGCGGATATCGAGAAATCGGGGTTGTGTACGGACCTGCAGTGGATTCCCGCGGGCGAGCACCCGGAAACCGGCGAGCGCTTTCGCTTCACCATTCCAACCGGGCACCTGATGGAGTTGTACGCCGAGAAGAAGGTCGTTGGCAACAACTGCGGCAACGACGGACCGGACATCAACCCGGACCCGTGGCCGGAGGGACTCAAAGGTTGCGCGCCGTCACGCTTCGATCACTGCCTGCTCTACGGGGATGATTTCGACGGAACGCTGAAGCTGTTTACCGAAGTGCTGGGCTTCGGCATCGCCGAGCAGGTGATGGCCGGTCCGGACAAGAAGTTGATGATCGGCGCTTTCTTAAGCTGCTCGAACAAGGCTCACGACGTGGCGTTCATCCGCCAGCCGGTGAAGGGCAAGTTTCACCACGCTTCATTCGCCCTCGGAACCTGGGAACAGGTGCTGCGGGCAGCCGACATTCTGTCGCGCACCCGAACCTCGATCGACATTGGTCCGACCCGTCACGGCATCACGCGCGGAGAGACGGTGTACTTTTTCGACCCGTCGGGGAATCGCAACGAGGTGTTCGCTGGAGGCTATATCTACTATCCCGACAAGCCGCGAATCACCTGGTACGACGAGACGCTCGGTCCGGGGATCTTCTACCACGACCGCAAGCTGAACGAACGCTTCCTCTCGGTGTTCACCTAATGAAGATCGAGACACCACAGAGTGTCGTGCATTGGGAAGCGGCCGTCGCCGCGGTGACGGCAGCGGTGCGCTGGGCCGAAGACGGAGGTCTTCGGGTGAACGTCGCCGTCGTCGATGCGGGCGGCAACCTGGCAGCGTTTCTGCGTATGCCGGGGGGCTTCCTGCATTCGATCGACGTCGCGATCGACAAGGCCTACACCGCGGCGGGATTCGGCCTTCCGACGTCTGTCTGGACAGAAGCTCTTGCTTCCCATTCACCTGCCGTGCGGGACGGCCTTCCAAGGCGGCCGAGAATGGTGTGCTTCGGCGGGGGTCTTCCGATACGTTACGAGGGCCGCCTCATCGGCGGCATCGGCGTGTCCGGCGGCTCGGAAGAGCAAGATGACGCGTGCGCGCGGGCCGGACTCGTCGCGATCGGCCTGCGTTGACGCGTTTATTGCGGTGACTACCCCGTCGACCGTGATGATCATTTGACAGGGCCGGCCCGATCGCATGGCCGAGTTTGAATCAATGTCCCGGTTGCTACGCCGACCATCGCGGACGATTCGGGACTTGGTGTAAACGTAGAAAGGAGAACGAGAGATGGCGAAATTTGTAATGTTGGGAAATTGGACCGAGAAGGGCACTCAAAACGTGAATGAAACCCTCAAACGTGCCCGTGGCGTGCGTGAACTCTTCGCAAGCATGGGTGTAAACGCGCGGGAGTTCTTCTGGACGTTGGGACAATACGACGTCGTGCTGACATTTGATGCACCCGATGACGAGACCATGATGAGAGCAACGCTGGCTGTTGTGAAACAGGGATACCTTAAGACAACGACCCTGCGCGCTCTGGGCGAACAAGAAATGGAGCGCGTGCTGGCGGAGCTGAAGTGAGGGCCAGACATTGCTTGCTCCCACGCGATCTACGGATGTCGGAAATCACATGGAATGGACCGCAACCTCGTTAGTGTCCACTGTTTCGGCAAGGGCCGCCGAGACTAAAGGCCAATCCCGCAGAGTCGGACCGCTGCCGGAGCGACTGACCAGGATCGAGCTGGAAATTCTGGGGTTGCTTAACCTCGGTCTGACCAATCGTGAGATTGCCGATAGCCTTAGCATGACGGTGGGCACGATCAAGTGGTACATGAACCAGATCTTTGGCAAGCTCCAGGTGCGGAACCGGATTGAAGCGCTTGCACGTGCTCGCGATAGGTCAGCGGTAAGCTCGACCGAAGCCGTGCCGTATCCTATCCCGATGGGAACACCGCCCAAGAAAATTGAACTCGACATCCTGAGCTTGCTTAACGACGGACTCACCAATCGAGAAATCGCGAGCAACCTTGCGCTGACTATTGGCACTACCCGCTGGCGCATCAGTCAGATTTTCGGAAAGCTGCGGGCACGAAACCGTATCGAGGCTCTTGCGCGAGCGCGTCAGTTCGAATGGCTTTAGGAGAATCGTAAGAGCGGGTCTAGCGCCATCAAGTTGATCGACGTGATCAAGCAGCCGCTCAAGGCGCTGGTTCTGATTTTCCTCTGGGGCGCATTGCTCGAGGATACGATCATCTTCGTTCTGTCATGGGTTGCGCCGGACCTCTGGTTCCGTTTGTTCCACAATGCATCACCCGCCAGCCTCGATGTGACGTTCCTGCGTCGTACCGGTGGCCAGTGGGCGGCGTTCGCGCTCGCGCAGGCGATCGCGCTCTGGCGCTGGAGGAAGCAACCAGTGTGGCTGGCCGTCGTCGCCGGCGTGCGATTTTCCGATCTGTTCACCGACGTGTCGTACATTCTGGCTGCGCCGTCATTAACGACCCTTGGCTGGATGCTGCTCGTACCGCCGCCGTTTCTCAATCTCGTCGGCGTTATCATCCTGCTTCAGGGCTATCGACAGGCGACCGCGGCGGGTGGCGGTGCAACCTGACGGTAGCTGCCAAGGTTCGGTTGCTTGGCAGCTAATCGTGCAGCGCCTGTAATCCGTGAGCCTCGAGGATCTCTCGCGTCGATTGGCTGCCTCCGACGGCACTATTAAGAACGGGCTTTTCGCCCGCCCCGGTAAGGAGTGCCGTGCCCGAACATTCACGGCACGACGCGCTCATCCAGCGGTTGCCGGCGTCGATCAACTCTGCGTCGAATCGACACGTTTCGTACTCAAGGAGCAATGCGGCGTGCTTGGCGAGCCAGTCGAATAGAGTGCTGCTCGAAACTGCCATCGTCACATATCGCGCCACATCTGCCGTTCCTCCCAGGTAACGCGTCGCAACCTGCTCGACAACCTGCCACATATCGCGCGCACCGAAGGCCGATCGTATCTCGGGATCGGAGAGGATCGTGCCCAGGTAACGGACTTGTTGCTGCAATGCTTCAGCTGCAAAGTTGGCCACGCCATAGCCGTGCAGCGTCAAATTGACCGCAAGATCATGGCCCGCATCGATCGTTGATCCCTGGGCTCCGGCCGATACAACCGCAGCGATGAATCGAATCCACAGGTCGTTGAATTGACTGTTCGCGCTCACGGATACATCACCGCCCGGCATACCTAATGTCCGCGCGTAGATGTTGCGCCGATCCTTATCTGAAAGGCGCAGCTGAGCTTCCTGCCAGCCGGACCGAAGCAGGGCAGCGGCATTGCCGCACCCAAGCGGAAGCTGTCCCAGTGCTAAGAGCGCAACGAGTCGATCCACTACCTGGAAGATCATGAGCTCATCGAGCATCGCAGCGAAGTACAGTGCGCCAATCGCTTTGATGTTTTCCGAAGCAACTCCGCTTTGGATTGCTTCGATATCGGCAAGGTCAACGAGGTAGCGCAGACGCTGTCGCAACGTCGGATCGGGCGGTACTCTGGTTGACGACGCGAGCACGACAAGGCCAGGAAAGCTCTCGATTCGGCGGAGAAGGTAGCCGAATTCGCTGTTGACGTAACGATCGTGGCTGTCCTTGACCTCGCTACGCTTTCCAAAGAGACAATCTGCCTCGTCGAAGAACAGGATTGCGTCACGTTGCTCAGCAGCCTTGAAGGCACGTTCCAGATTCTTCTCGGTTTCCGCGATGTATTTGAAAATCACGGCGTTGAGATCGACGCGATAGGCCTCGCGATCGGCCAACTGCTGAATGATGGTCAAGATGGCGCCCGCACCCGGCCCGACGATCAGTGCACCCACGCCCGACGTAAGTTGCTGCTTGGCATGAGCAGCAATGTCTTCCATCAGCGGAAGCAGACCGATTTGCACGCCGGAGAGTTTACGCTTTCAGGCGTAGCCTCGTAACCTCGCGACAGCCCGCATACCGTAGCTGCCGTCTTCGTCTCCGGACCAGTGCAGCGGCCGCAAGCCGTGCTGGACGTAGGCGTGGAGCGACGAAAACTGCCATTTTCGCGGCGACCTTACCAAGCCGTGGCGCACGGGATCTGCATGGATGTAATCGATGTGTTTCTGCAGCTCCGCGTCATCGCGCAGGGGCTGTTCCTGGAGGCTCGGGCGCACTGCGCTTCCGCCGCCAATCCGCGCCAACAAGGCCCGGAGCAGACTCCACCGCACGGCACCCGCGTTGTCGCCGGCGGGCAGCGCGAGAATGAAGTGCAGATGATCTGGCAGGATCACGCCGGCCGTCAGAGAAAATGGATGCCGCTCGCGACACGCGCGGAACGCCAGCCGCAACAGATCGACATTGTCGGTGAATGCGGTCGAGCACTCTTCTTCCAGCGCGGCAGTGATGAAGTGCTGGGTCGCTCCCTGTTCGATTTTGTCCATGGCGGAACTTTGCCATGGCGCAGCATCCCAAAACATCCACCATTTGGACGATGCAAATGGGTGCTAGTCGTACCGCGTCGTTCGAGCATGGCATCGAACTACGGAAACTTTATGGCGGCTATCGCTTGACAGTGGGCGAACAGGTCCCGCCAATCAACTCCTGTCCAGGTCGCGCATGGTCGCTGCGATCGCCGAAAGGGTTCTGCTGTGCGTATCCGGATCGGTTGAAAGCAAGAGGTCTTTGATCCGCGGATCGGGTTGATTGAAGTGCAATGGATTTCCACTGAGATCGGTGCTGCACCCGCCGGCTTCACGCACGATGAGATCGACGGCAGCCAGATCCCACTCCCACGCATCGAGCTTGCGACCATCCACTGCTACTCCAACGATGGCGTCAACCTGATTGTCAGGCGGAATGAAAGATCGTGAGCCGAGACCGTTGGTCGGGCGTACCACCGTTGCGTTGGGGCCGATGGCCCTGGCAACGCGTTCTAGCAACGGGAAATTAGCTGGAGCGCCTAGCCATCCCCGGCTACCCAAGCGCGGTGAGTCACCCGGACCTCGAAACAAAAGCGGCTGTGCGGCGCCGCTTCCGCGACTGATTTGAGCGCCGCCGCCCGCGACTGCGCTCAGCAAGAGACCGGTAATGGGTTGCAGGGTCGCAGCGACAACAGGACGGCTGTCCACCACCAGTGCGATGTATACGTCGAAATCTTCGCTGCGTCGAACAAATGCGGCTGTCCCATCGATCGGGTCGACGATCCAGCAGCGACTGCTTTTCAGTCGTTGCTGGTTGTCGACGCCTTCCTCGGTCAGGATCGCGTCGGTGGGGAAAGCGGCGCCGATGACGCTGCGGATAATGCGGTCGGATGCAAGATCGGCTTCCGTCACCGGCGACCCGTCAGCTTTCTTGCTGACTCGGGCCGTTCCGAACATCTCCATGATCGTGGCGCCCGCACGCTGCACAGCAGCAATTACGACCGCTAGTTCGTGCGCATAGCTAGGCATTTGACCGTCGAGCATCGGCCGAACGGAGCACCGCTATCTTCCCAACGGCAGCGTTATAGCCCATGCTTCTTTCCCGGTAACCTTCCGGTATTTTGCTAAGCTGCCTTCCATTGCTAGGCTACTTCGATACGGGCAGTTAGCAAAGTGGCTCAAGCCCGAAAAACAGAAACCTGCAGGAGGAGTTCAGTGACCTGGTTTGATCATCATCACCGAAGTAAGGAGCTCGCGGCTGCGGCTGATTCTTTGGCCCATCGTGGAGACGAAGCTTCGGCGCGACTGCTGTTTGCGCAAGCTGCTCAGGAGGCGGAACATGCGCTGGCACAAGTCTCGCCAGATAAGCAGGTAACGCTGGCAGCGATCGCAATGTCGGCGGTTACGTGGTGGCGAAGAGCGAATCGATCGGATGAAGCAGCGCGGGTCGCGCGACTCATTCGCGGCGCGCCGGACCTCTTTCCGATTACCGTACCACCGCTGGACGGCGCGACGCCTCCCGCGATCGCCAAACGAGTATAACGGGCGCGCCCGGCCTGCTACAGAGCGGTCTGAGGCGCATGTCCAGCTCGCCGGAACTTTCGCAACGCAACAACGTCAGCCCGGTAGGCGACGGGAAGACATGAAAAAGAGCAAGAACGACGCTTCGCACAAAGGGGAGTCACCATCTCGGTTGATCGATTCGAGGATCAAAGAGCTGGGTGACTGGCGCGGCGAGATGCTCTCCCGGATTCGTTCGCTGATCAAACAAGCCGTCCCCGCGGTCACCGAAGAGTGGAAGTGGAGAGGCGTTCCGGTGTGGTATCACGACGGAATGATCTGCACGGGCGAGACCTACAAGAGCGTGGTCAAGGTGACATTCGCCAAGGGTGCTCAGCTTAAGGATCCTGCGAAGCTATTCAACTCCAGCCTCGAAGGCAACGTCAGGCGCGCCATCGATCTGCACGAGGGCGACAAGGTCAACGACTCCGCCTTCAAGGCTCTCGTTCGCGAGGCAGTGGCGTTGAACAAGTCGGTGAGCTGAACAAGTCGGCGAGCCGACGCTAGCTGTGGCCCTCAACGCCCTGGGCGGCCATACACCAGCGTCATCGCCCGCTCGGCGCTTCCTAGCGCATTGCGTACTCGAGCTACCGTTGCGCTGAAGAGCCTCTCCAGCCGCAGTGCCTGATGCATGCCTTGCGAGGCGCGTGCGCGCTCCACAGCATTCATCGTGCCAAAGACTTCGCTGGTTCGCTTGCGATTCATTAGCTGCTCCTTGTCTTTGAGGGGGCGGTCATGCTTTGCCCGGACAGTGACGAAGATAGGGATCGTGCGGCGGTTACGCAAATCGTATTTTCCAATCCCCGCAATCACTTTGGTGGATGTCCTGGCGGAAGGAAAAAAACGCGCATACTCGCATTGAGCGTCGGGGTCCTTCGAGGCCACCAACTTTCGTTGGGTGTGGATCAAGCGCAGCATCCTCTGGTCACAACGGAACGTCTGGGGAGTCACTCCATGCCAAGATACCGCTTCCTCCTCGCCATATGTTTGGCGTCGCTGGCCATGATTCCTGCGTGGGTCCGGGCGGAAGATGCCGGTGTGCAGTTCTCCGACACGCTCCAGCAGCGCTTGCTTGGGTGCTCCGGGTGTCACGGCGATCAGGGTGAAGGCCGCAGGGAAACCGAATATTACCCGCGCATAGCGGGCAAGCCCGCAATGTACCTGTATCGCCAGCTGGCGAATTTTCGCGACGGGAAGCGCAGCTATCCGCAGATGGTCTACATGACCCGCTATCTCTCCGACGAGTATCTGCTGGAGATCGCGACTTATTACTCCAAGCTCAAGCCCGGTTTTCCGACGCCGATCCGGACCTCCGCGAGCAAGGAAGCTCTAGCGCGAGGAGAGACGTTGGTGCGCCAGGGTGATCAGGCCGCGGGTATCCCGGCATGCGCGGCCTGCCATGGCATGCCGCTCACCGGAATGCAACCAGGAATTCCGGGAATCATCGGACTCTATCCGGACTACATCAGTGCGCAAATCGGTGCATGGCAGCGAGGCGCACGCCATGCAACCGAACCCGATTGCATGGCCAAGATTGCCGCCAAGCTCAATGGCGCAGATATTTCGGCGGTCGCAAACTACCTCGCCCAGCAGCCCGGAACGCCAACGACGGTTGCCGATCCGGAGGGAAGCCGAAAGCTGCCCATCGCTTGCGGCAGCCAAGGAAAGTGAGTGAATGACATGACAGTCAAGCTCGCGTTCGCGTCGCTGGTGCTTGTCGGCGCGATGGCATTGAGCGGCGTTGTCGGCGTGCCGGGCGCGCACGCACAGCCGGCAAAGGCGACGCAGCCTACGGCAGAGACTGCGCAAGCCAACGCAGCACGCCTGCCCGCGCAAACGGACGGCGAATATTACGCGCGCATGGGCGACTGCGTAGCGTGTCACACGGCGCGCGGAGGCGAGGCGTTCGCGGGTGGCTTGGAGATGCCGACTCCGTTTGGAACGCTGTACACGCCGAACATCACCCCCGACCCCGAAACCGGCATCGGCAAGTGGACCGCCGACGATTTTTGGCATGCACTGCACGAGGGACGGTCGCGCGATGGATCGCTGCTGTATCCGGCGTTTCCTTATCCCAGCTATACCAGGGTCACACGCGCTGACAGCGATGCAATCTACGGCTATTTAATGACGCTCAAGCCGGTGCACAAGCGCAACACCCCGCATCGGATGGCGTTCCCGTACAACCAGCGCAAGCTGCTCACGGCGTGGCGGGCTCTTTACTTCGAGCCGGGCGAATTCACGCCACGCCCGAACGAATCGGCTGAGTGGAACCGCGGTGCGTATCTTATCCAGGGTCTGGGACATTGCGATGCCTGCCATACGACCCGCAACATGCTCGGCGCGACGGTCAAGGAAAAAGAATTCGGCGGAGGACTGATTCCGCTGCAGGACTGGTACGCGCCGTCGCTGACCTCCAACCGCGAAGCGGGGCTCGGTCAGTGGGAAATCGCGGACGTGGTGGACTTGCTTCGCAATGGCAACTCCAAGCGTGGTGCGGTGTTCGGTCCCATGGCCCAGGTGGTCCATGACAGCCTTCAATACATCACCGAGGCCGACACACGGGCCATGGCGGTCTATTTGAAATCGCTGGCTCAAGCGGCTGCGACCGAGGAGCTGTCGCAAATCCGTCCTACCGAAGCGCAAAGTAAAGCCGCGTACGAAGCGGGCGCCAAGCTCTACGACACTCACTGCAAGTCGTGTCACGGCGTCAATGGGGTAGGGGTCCCTTCCGCCTATCCACCGCTCGAGAACAATCAGGCGATCAATATGCAATTCGCCGCGAATCCCATTCGCATGGTGCTGTTCGGCGGGTTCCCTCCAGCAACGCGCGGCAATCCGAGACCCTTCGGCATGCCGCCGTTCGCCTATGTACTGAATGATCAGGAAGTCGCTGAAGTCGTCACCTACATCCGACAGTCCTGGGGCAATCGGGGCAACGCCATCAACGCCGCCGACGTCGACAGGTACCGGAAGGTCCCTGTGGATTAGGTCGAGATGACCTTCAGTCGCGCTTACGCGACTTGAACCTGGGGTCCAGAGCGACCAGGCAAAGTTCGGTGAACAGCATCTGAGCGGCGACTTGCGCAGTATTGGTCGTCGCATCGTATTGCGGGGCGACCTCGACCACGTCACCACCGATGATGTGCGCTCCGGCGATGCCGCGCAGAATCGTCAGTGCTTCGCGCGGCGTCAAACCCCCGACCTCAGGCGTTCCGGTGCCTGGTGCAAAGCCAGGGTCGATCCCATCGATGTCAAAGGTGATGTAAGTCGGCCCATCGCCGATTACTTGCCGGACTTGTTCCACGACCGCGGCGATGCCCATCTCAGCCACTTCCTCGACGTGCAAGACGGTCATCCCGCTTTCAAACGAAAACTCCCACAGGAACTCCGCGCCGCCATGGATTCCGATCTGGATCGACCGTTCCGGGTCCAGAACCCCATCGAGCACGGCTTGGCGGAACGGGCCGCCATGGTGAAACTTGGATCCCTCGAAGATGCCCCCGGTATCGCAGTGCGCGTCGATGTGAACCATGCCCACCGGCGCATCTTTTCCCAGCGCCTTGAGGATCGGATAGGTGATCGAATGATCGCCGCCCACCGCGAGCGGAACCACCCTGGCCGCGTGTAGCGTTTCGAAAAATGCCTCGATGTCGGCATGGCACCCTTCGAGACTGAAGCGACTCTTCATCGGCACGTCGCCGACGTCGGCTGCGCGCAGGTGTGACAATGGCGCGATCTTCAGCGCGTGCTCATACGGACCGATTCGCTCGACGGCGCGCACCGCGCGCGGGCCGAGCCGCGCGCCGGCGCGCTTGGTCACACCGAGGTCCATCGGCACGCCGACCACGGCCACGTCCAAGCCCGCGAAGCTCGAAGCTGGCGCCTCCGGCATATACGGCAGGCGCAGAAATGTCGCTGCACCAACAAACGGCCACTGACGCTGATCGTCCTTGGAGAAGATCTGCGCTGCGACCGCGGCAAACGGCGGGTGAAAAATCTCACCGCCCTTTGCTCCGGCATATTTCCGCCTGAGAGCCTCGAGCTTGTCGGTGTTCATTGGGTCCCTCCACTGCGCGCTGCCTCGCATTGTAACGGCGGTTACCGGCCGGTCGGGCCCAGCCGGAGAGCGGCGCGCTAGAGGCGGGAGTTTGCGATTACGATCTTGTTCGGCGGCGGGTGCCGTCACATCGCCATCGACACCGTGATTCCGATGATCTCGGTGCCCGGGTTGGTTGTTTGGTTGAAAGCTTTGCCGTTCGAAAAATGATGGTAAGCCGCGCCAACCCGCAGATCATTGTTGAAGCGATATTCGAGATCGATGCCGAAACGCCCCAGCACGGCCGGACTGCCGAGATCCTTTCCATCGCCTTTGCTGTAGCCGCCAATCGCAAAACTTGGCGTGATTGCCAAATGCTCGCCCCAAAAAGTCGGAACCCGAATTCCCCCGTATCCATAGGCGCTGTGATCTGATGTGACACCGCCACCGATAAACGGACGGAGCTTCCACCAAAGCTCCTGGCCGAATCGATATTCGAGCTCGAAAGCCGTTGCTGGATCTGTGTTCTTGACGGCATCGAAGCGGCCGACCTCGAGCGCGAGGTGGCTGGATTCTTGCTCATCGGGCGTTGCAATCGCGTAAGCGACCAGCACCCCGGTGGCGATTGCAAGAGCTTGAACTTCGGGATCGGCATCCACCGCGGTCGCCTGGGCAGCGAGGGCCACGACGGCAATGGAATAGCTGACAAGGCGTTGCATCGGCATCGGCTTCAGCGCCGCCGGCTGACCGAATCAGATCGAGCAAACACCACACCCAATAAAAGCAGAATGGTATGGAGCATCTTCGTGACTTCTAAACATCGGCCTCGTACGAAAGTCCGAACCGGGTGCAATAACGCTTAAAACGGTGTGCTTCAACCGATGCGAATGCCAATTCGCGAACTGGATGCGCCTTTCGGCGGGGATATCGTGATCGGCTGCTGGCTAATTGCTCCATTCGGCCGCGGGCTTCCGACAGCAACGGGCAATTAATCCGCTCATAAATCTTCTCCACTGCGCTCCTCGGTTCCGACACTAGTTCCGAGTACTTCAGATCGATAAACCTGTCCTGCAATTCTGGATGCCGGTCACGAAAGTGGATGAAGCGTTCGGTCGCGTCCGCCAGCGCCCGCGCTTCGCACAACGTGATGTCGTCGCCGTTTTGCGGCCAGGCGTAGAGGTCGTGCAGGACACGCTTTAATTGTGTGATCGAGCGAAGCACTTCCATGGGATTACGATGCGTCTGGACGATCACCGCGTCCGGGAAGACTTTGAAAAGCTCTTCCAATCCGTAGACATGATCGGGTGATTTCAAAATCCATCGCTTCCGGGAACCGGATGCTTGAAGATATTGCAGAAAGCGCTTCTCACAGGTATACGCCGGCATCAGATCCGCGGATCGCAAAAAGCTTCGGTAGTCCGGCACGTCGCAAGTCGAGACGAATTCTTCGGACAAAAAAGTGTGGCTATGAATGGCGACACATTCCTGCGGCGTGCACGCTCGGACCGGGTAAACCGAATCGGCCTCAGGAGCGATGCGGCGAAACCACCAGAGGGAAGCCTCAGTTTTGCGCAACCGGCGATCTTTGCCACCGCGCTTCTCCGGCACAGGAAACATAACCTCCCAAACAAGCGGAGCGCGGTTAGCGGGATCTTGCGCTAGCAACTCGTGCAGGAAAGTGGAGCCAGTGCGTGGCATCCCCACAACAAAGATTGGCTGGCGAATGGGAGAGTTGTCGATCGCTTCACGCTTCTGTTTCCATGCCTCGGCAAGGCGCAAGCGGTTTTCGAGCAATTGACGCAGATGCCCGCCCATTAAGAATCTGCCGATGGGGTGTAAATCCGCCTGCGTTTCAAGACTCTGAACCAATGCGCGCAAAGCTGGTTTTACGGGCGGGTCTCCAAAGTCCTCCAAACGAGCGCGTTTTTGTGCCTGTTCGCAAAGACGTTCCTCGTTCAACGGCAACTGCCGTTGACCCAGCGTCTTCCCAATACGTCGCCAGCGTGTGCCCATGATCAATGAATCGCGCGTCAGCAGATCTTGCTACGTCTCCTCGGTTTCATTCGTAACCGGCCTTGGTCACCCTTGATTGCGGATATGACCGCACGACAGGAAGGTCGTGCATTTCACGCTTGCCGGGTATTGGTGGACGCCTGCAGTAACGGCAGCCACGATGACCTGTTTAAGATCGTTCAGGTCATCGAGCAGGGTACAATCCTAAGAACACATTTCGTAATTGTAGTAGAGCCGAACAACGGTCGCCAGAGCCGCGATGATGCGCATTCGGTCCAGAACGATAGCGGTGCTTTGGATCATGCTTGCCACCGGGACGCTGCTCGCCGGATGGGCAACGCTTGCCAGTCCACAAACCGACGAAGATCCCGCCGTGCGACAGCTGCGCTCATTCTATGATGTACTACTGGACACGATGAAGCAAGCCGACAAACTTGGCATCAAGGGTCGATATGACAAGTTGACTCCTGTAATTCGCGCGACATTCGACCTTCCGGCGATGACTCGGATCGCCGTCGGTCCGAGCTGGAGCTCCATTGGAGCCGAGCAGCAATCCCAGTTGCTCGAAAGCTTCACGCGAATGACCATCGCCACCTACGCCAACCGGTTCGACGGATTCTCAGGGCAACGCTTCGAAGTCGAACCTGGGAGTGAAGCGCGCGCGACGGGGCGGGTCGTACACAGCAAGCTCGTCCCATCAAGCGGGGAACCCGTTGCTCTCAACTATCTCATGCGCGAATCCGGAGGCAGTTGGAAGATCGTTGACGTTTATCTCAAGGGGACGATCAGCGAGTTGGCGACCCGCCGCACCGAGTTCACCGCCATTCTCAAGGAAGGCGGCCCATCGGCGCTGATCTCCAGCCTTCGCCAGCAGGGCGACAAGATGATGCAAGGCCCAGCGAAGGCCGATGCCAATGCCCGCTGACAAATCTTGAATCTGTCAAGCACGGGCAGGTGTCGCGCTGGCTGGTTCCTAGTGTTCCTGTTCGAGGCCGTCGCCCGATGTCCCCGGATCGGTCAACTCCTCGGGCTGTGGCGGCAGGCTTTTTCCCTCCCGAAGCTGCGCCTCGCGTCTTTGCCGTGTGATACTTTTCATATGGGAATAGTAGTCGATCGCGCTTGCCTTGATCTCGTCCAGGGTTTCGATATTCCGCGACCTGAGATCCATAGCGTTGACCGTGCCGACGGTGAAGCCGATCACAAGTCCAGCATGACTGTGAAGCAAGGGGCCGGGCGGCGTCGTAAACAGGTCCACACCGAGACCGACGGCATCGCGAAGATTCGACGGGCCGAAGAACAACAGTACGAGATAGGGTCCGTCGCCGAATCCCCAGGCGTACAGCGTCTGACCGAAATCGCCCGACTGCTTCGCCAGCCCGCGTTCGCTTGCAGGGTCGAACAGACCCGCGATCCCCAGGGTCGAGTTCATGGCGAAGCGAGCCAGCGTCGTAGCCGCAGCGTCGCCACGTCCCTGGAGCAAGTCGTTGGCGAAAATCCTCGGCTCCTCGAGATTGTCGATCGCCGATCGAATGCGGTCACGGGCATACGCCGGAACAACGTCACGATACGCTTGCGCCAGCGGCTTGATGACTGCCTCGTCCAGCTTGGTGTTGATGTCGAACACCGCCCGATTGAGAGGCTCCAGCGGGTCATCCGCCGACACGCGTTCGCCGCTCATGGTGGCGCAACCCGCGAGTGCCAGGACTGCGACCAGCGCAGCGACGCTGCGACAGCGATTAGGGGAGGCGCGTGCCTCGAGCCGGATTTGCAATATTCAGTAGCGTTGTTTTGAATCGCCGCGGACTTAGGTTAACAAGCTTCTCCAGAGACGGGAAGGCGAGCATCAACTGCTGATCGTGGACACGCTCGGCGAGTCGACGGCATGGGCCGCCCTTGGCCTTGCGGCGCTTGGGTGCTTCTACGCCATTGCTGCGGCCGTAGTCGTGCGACGCTTTGGCGCTGTTCCCAGGCGCTACGCCGACGCGGCGGCTGGCGTTACGATCCTCAAGCCGCTTTCGGGATCGAGCCCTGCACTCTACGACGATCTCGCGTCTTTTTGTGACCAGGATTTTCGCGGTTCGCTGCAAATCCTCTTCGGAGTTCAGGACGCAACCGATGCAGCAACAGCTGTCGTGCGCCGACTCATCAGCGCGCGGCCTGGAGTTGATCTCGAACTCGTCGTGCATGCTCCGATTCGCGGAGCAAACCCCAAAGTTGCGAACCTCACGGGGCTCGAGCGTCACATCCGCCACCCTGTCGTAATCCTTGCGGACGCCGACATCCGCGTCTCAGGGGACTACGTCCGGGAAATCGTAGATACGTTGAATGAACCCGGCGTTGGTGCAGCGACCTGCCTCTACCGGGGAGCCGACCGTGCAGGCATTTGGGCACGTCTGTGCAGCATGGGCATCGACTACCACTTTCTACCCAATGTTCTTATGGGACTGAAACTCGGGCTCGCACGACCGTGCTTTGGCTCGACGATCGCGCTGCGCCGCGAGACTCTCCAGGCGATCGGCGGGTTTCAGGCGTTCAGGGACTGCCTCGCCGACGACTACACGATGGGAGCAGCGATACGGGCGAAGGGCATGAGGGTAGCGATTCCAAAGCTGATCGTGACGCACTCGTGTTACGAAAAGACCGTGGTCGACCTGTTTGGTCATGAGCTGCGCTGGGCGAGGACCATACGCGCAGTGGATCCCAGCGGTTATGCGGGTCTCATGATCACGCAGCCGTTGCCGTTCGCATTGCTTGGTGCAGCGTTGAACGGCTTCAGCGTCATCGCCATCGCCATCGTCGCGGCAGCCATCGCGTCCCGTCTTGTATTGCAGTGCCAAGTTGATCATACTTTGAATGTGCCGCCGGACAGATGGTGGCTCATGCCGCTGCGTGACCTGCTTGCCTTTGGCATCTACGTTGCTGGCTTCTTTGTCAACGTGGTCCGTTGGGGTGGACGGCGTTACCGAGTTCGCCCGGATGGAACCCTGACCGCACTCGGAGAACCCAACACGTGATGCGTACTCTTTTCCTCCAAGCACCGTCCTTCGAGGGCTTCGACGGCGGAGCGGGATCACGCTACCAGGCTCGGCGTGAAATCCGCTCGTTCTGGTATCCCACCTGGCTCGCGCAGCCGGCAGCGCTGGTCGAGGGCAGCAAGTTGATCGACGCGCCTCCACACGGGCTCAAGCTCGCCGATATTGCGCCGCGAGCGCGAGACTATGACCTGGTCGTCCTGCACACCTCGAGTCCATCTTTCGCCTCGGACGTCAAGGCGATCGAGGCCATGAAGTCGGTCAATGCGGACCTCAAGGCGGGAATGATCGGCGCCAAGGTTGCAGTCGATCCGTCCGGCAGCCTGAGCGCATCGAGAGCCATCGACTTCGTCACCGGTAACGAGTTCGACTTTACCGTCAAGGAAGTGGCCGAGGGACACGAGTGGAAGGGAATCGCCGGTCTTTCCTATCGCGATTCCGCGGGCCGAATCGTGCACAATCCGGCGCGCCCCATCCTGGAAAACATGGACGAGCTGCCGTTCGTCACCACGGTCTACAAGCGCGACCTCGATGTCGACAAGTATTTCATCGGCTATCTGAAGCATCCGTATATCTCGCTGTACACCGGACGCGGCTGCAAATCGCGCTGCACGTTCTGCCTGTGGCCGCAGACCGTCGGCGGGCACCGCTACCGCACGCGCAGCGTCGGTCACGTTGTCGAAGAAATCGCCTGGGCGCAAAAAGCCTTCCCACAAGTGAAAGAGTTTTTCTTCGACGACGACACGTTCACCGACGATCTGCCGCGTGCAGAGGCGATCGCCAAAGAGCTCGGCAAACTGGGCGTGACTTGGTCGTGCAATGCCAAGGCGAACGTTCCGCGCACGACCCTCGAGGTGCTGCGCGACAACGGGCTGCGCCTGCTGCTCGTCGGCTACGAGACTGGTAACCAGCAGATCCTGTACAACATCAAGAAGGGCATGCGCGTAGAGTTCGCTCGCCGCTTTACCAAGGATTGCCACGACCTCGGTATTACCATCCACGGAACGTTTATCCTCGGTCTGCCGGGCGAGACCAAGGAGACCATCGAAGAGACGATCCGCTTCGCCACCGAGATCAATCCCCACACGATTCAGGTGTCGCTGGCGGCGCCTTACCCCGGCACGTCCCTTTACCGGCAAGCATTGGAGAAGGGCTGGCTGGATAATTCCAACGCCGAGCTGGTCGACGCGCACGGTGTGCAGATCGCGCCGCTATCCTATCCGCATCTCAGCCACACCGAGATCTTCGACGCGGTCGAAACCTTCTACAAGCGATTCTACTTTCGCAGCGGCAAGATCGCCTCGATCGTCGGCGAAATGGTCCGGAGTCCGGAAATGATGAGACGCCGGCTGCGCGAAGGCATCGAGTTCTTTCACTTTCTCCGTGAGCGGCGAGAGGCAGTGCACTGAAAGCACTGATCGTCACTGCCGACGATTTCGGACACGCACCCGAGGTCAATCAGGCTGTCGAGCGCGCGCATAAGAGCGGCATTCTCACGGCCGCCAGCCTGATGGTAAGCGGCGAAGCGGCGAACGATGCTGTGGCACTGGCGCATCGGCTGCCCGGGTTGAAAGTCGGCCTGCATCTCGTGCTGGTCGATGGCAAGCCGACGCTCCCCCCGGAGCGCATACCCGATCTCGTCGATGGAGGAGGGCGCCTTCGAAACGATCTGATCAGGATGGGCATCGATGCATTCCTTCGACCCGGCGTGCGGGCGCAGCTCGCCGCGGAAATCGAGGCGCAGTTCGCTGCGTTTGGCGCGACTGGCCTCAAGCTCGACCACGTCAACGCCCACCATCACTTTCATTTGCATCCTGCCGTATGCAACGAAATGCTCGACGTTGGCCGGCGCTACGGAATGGGTGCGGTGCGCGTACCGCGTGAACCTTCGCGCGTGGTCGGTGGCGATCACTCCGCGGGTCGGCCCAATCGGAGCGAGTTGGTAATGACACCGTGGGTGGCCCTGCTCGACAAACGCTGCCGCCGTCGCGGACTCACTGTTGCCGACCAGGTTTTCGGACTCGCCTGGTCGGGCGCCATGACCGAAGCGCGCGTGACTCATTTGTTGCAAGACCTGCCGGATGGACTGACTGAAATCTACTGCCACCCGGCCACGTCTGACGTTTTCTTCGGTGCGGCCGCGGGCTATCGCTACGCCGACGAGTTGGCCGCCCTGACCTCGACCGCTGCCCGCAGGCTGGCGAGTTCGAGTAATATCCGCGCCGGCGGTTACGCTGACTTTGACAGACGATGAGGCTTGTCCCGCTCCTATTGGCCATCGCAGGACTGGCGCTGGCGATCGTGCTTTTCGCGCAGCAAGACGTGAGCGCGATCATCGCGGCGTTGGTCGGAGCGGGTCCTGGGCTGGTGCTGGCGGCCTTGTTTCATGTACTGCCTATGATCGCCAACGCGCGCGCTTGGCAGCGACTGATTTCGGATCCTCGTCCCGGCATTCGCTTGATGAGCGCCGCGACATGGATTCGCGAGTCGGTCAATGGCTTGTTGCCGGTGGCGCGCGTCGGGGGAGAAATCGTTGCCTACCGCGTCGTGCGTGGGCATGTTAAGGAGCGTGGCGAAGCGGCAGCCAGCCTGATCGCCGATATGGGCATATCGGTCTTGAGCCAGGCGAGTTTTGGCCTCTTTGGCCTCGCATTGCTGCTTGAGCTTGGCGCCACCGCGCACGCCGCTGGTCAGCTTATTGCAGGGTTGGCGGCGATGATTCCCCTTGGTGTTGGCTTCGCCCTGGCGCTGCGCTCCGGCACGCTTGGTGCGATCACGCGTTTTCTCGACCGTCTTTTCGCCGGCCGACTGGCACAGGTGCAAGCCCATTCGCAGCGCATCGATCAGGCACTGCGAGCGCTGTATGGCCGGCAACGCGATGTGAGTGCATGTTTCCTTTGGCAGCTTGCCGGATGGACGCTGGGTGCCGGTGAGATCTGGCTCGCCCTCTACTTCCTCGGTCAGCCGCGCAGTGGACTGGAAGCCCTGATCATCGAGGCGCTGATTCAGGCCGTCAGCAGCGCAGCCTTTCTGGTGCCTGCAGCGATCGGAGTGCAGGAAGGTGCGTTCGTTCTGATCGGTGCCGGACTGGGAATCGACGCTTCGACCGCTCTGGCTCTGGCGGCCGCGCGGCGACTGAGAGATTTGGTGGTCTTCTTCCCCGGCTTGATCGCCTGGCAATGGACTGAAGCTTCGCTTCGACATGCAAGACTTGGGCGGGCATTGCGCGGGTCGTCAAAGCCCTAGGAACCTCTGAGGAAGCCCCACGTGAGTCGCGTTTCGGGCGCGCGCGGCTTCTTCATAGGTTCTCTAGGCTCATCCGGACCGGAGACGCACTCGATTTCCCAGGAGAGCGGGCAGAAAGACTAGCGCTGAGACCAGGGTACAGGCGAGCGACAGGGCGAGGAGCTCGCCCATGCTCGAGGTACCCGGGTGATGCGATAGCCACAGGCTGCCGAACGCCGTTGCCGTCGTGAAAGCGCTGAAGATCACCGCTCGCGCCAGGCTCGATTGCAGAAGATCGCGCTTTCCCTGACGCGCCGCCATGACAAAATAGATGTTGAACGCCACGCCGATGCCCAGCATCAGCGGTAGTGCGATGATGTTCTCGAAGTTGAGCGGCAGGCCGATGGCGGCACAGATGCCCAACGTTGCAAGCGACGAAAGCGCGAGGGGCAGTAGCGTCAGCAGTACGTCCACAACGCTGCGCAATGCGACGCCCAAGATCAGTACGATAGCCAGCAGTGCCCACAATCCTGCCTGCCCGAAAGCGCGCAGGATGGTTTGGCTCGAATCCTGGATGGAGACCGGCGCGCCTGTGGCATCCGGGGCGATCGTGCGCACGGCAGTCACGAAACGCCGCAGCACTGCATTGTCGTTGCTGTCACCCTTGGGAAATACCTCGATGCGCGCGCGTCCATCGGCAGCGATCCAGTCGCGCCTGAGCCCATCGGGCAGAGTGGCGAGTGTCACGGGCTGAGCTTTCATTGCCGTGCGCAGTTGCTTGAGAGTCAGGTCGAGACCAGGGATCAGCATCCTGCGCACGCGCTCCCGCTGTGCCGCATCGCCGGCAGCAATAGAGCGCAGTGCGCTGGCCAGTCGCGAGGCGGCGAGCGCGAGCTGGGTCTTGGGGAGCGCATTGGCTGCCTCTTCGAGCGATTGCGCGGCGTGCAACATGGCGTCCGAAGTTTGTTCGTCCGTGGGTGGCGGTTTGGTCTGGCCGGGTTCGAGCGCCGGCGCAAGCAAGAGGCTCGCATCCCCGATCAGAGCGAGTTTCTCGTCCTGTTGCTTGGGCACGTAGCTCGCGAGCGTGACGGCGCGGGCGACGTCCGGGAGCTGCTCGATGCGTTGCGCCAACATCGTGGCTTCATCGAGCGACGGAGCGAGCACCTCCACGGTGTTCGGAGACGTGTCCGGGTCGCGCATCAAGTCCAGCAAAGTTGCCACGGACTCCGCGTCCACGCTCCGCAGGTGCAGCGGATTGAAATCGAATCGAAGGCGCGGCAACAACGCGACGCTCGTAGCAGCGATAACGGCGGCAAGCACCAAGACCCACCGCCGATGTTCGATCAAGAATCGATCGGCGGGCGCCAGCGCGGCGTAACCGACGGGCTCCGGCTCGCCCGATGGACGCAACACGGCGATCAGCGCCGGCAGCAAGCTGAGAGTGACGGCCAACGCTACGATTATTCCCGTTCCGGCAATCACACCAAGCTCGGACACTCCCCGGTATTCGGTAGGCAGGAAGGCGTAGAAACCTGCGGCGATAGAGGCGGCGGCAAGCGCGAGCGGTGCGCCCATGTAGCGGGCAGCATGGCGCAAGGCAAGATGCAGATCGTCGTTTGAGTGGCGCTCGCTGCGGTAGGAAACACACAACTGGATGCCGAAGTCGACTCCGAGACCGATGAAAAGCACGGCAAACGCCACCGAAATGAGATTGAGCATGCCATAGAGCCACAGGCCGAACGCTGCCGTGACGATCAGCCCCACGGCCAAGCTCAGCATGATGGCGAAAATGAGACGCCACGAGTGCAGCGCGATCCACAGCAACGCCAGCACCGCGAGCAGCATGATGGAAACGTTGAGCAGTGCGCCGTCGGCGATCGTGGCGAACTCCTCATTGGCCAGAGGCACCGGGCCGGTGAGCCGAACACGCAGACCAGGATCGGAGTCCAGCCCGAGCGCCTGCGCCGCGCTCCTGATCGCGTCGGTTGCAGTCTTGCCAGGCTGCAGCGCGCGATAGTCGAGCACCGGTTGAGCCAGGATGAACCGGCGCAGCTCGCGCGGATCGGCCTTACCGGCGATCAGCTCATGCCACGAGAAATTAGGCGTCTGGCCGCTGAGGACGCCCTCGAATGCAGTGGCCAGCATGGTCAACGGCTGAGCTAGGTCGCCCGCTCGGCCCGGCTCGGTCTTGAGCCCCGCGCTAATCTGAGACAACGCATCCATCAGTCCGCGCAGGCTGGGATCGGCGGCGAGCGTACCGAGCAAAGGTTGTGCAGCGATGAGCGATCGGGCTGTCCGTTCGACTTCGGGCAGCGGTTGCAGCAGCAAGCCGGCCTGGTCGAAAAAAGGCCCGCCGTCCGGACGCCACACCTGGTGAAAGATATCCGTTTGACTCGCAAGGCTGTGAGCCAGTGATGCGGTTGCCTGTTCGGCGATCTCTGGAGTCGGGGCATCGATGACGATCGCAATCAGATCTGAACGGTGCGGGAAAGCTTGATCGAAGGAACGCTGGTGCTGGCGCCACGCGACGTCTGCGGCAATCAGGCTTGCGGTATCGGTGTTGATCGCCATGTGTCGGGCAACATAGACGAAGGCTGCCGCTGAGATTGCGGCCGCCGCTGCGATCACGATGGCCGGATGGCGCGCGCAGGCGGCCACCGTTCGCTCGGCCAATGAAGTCATACCCTGGTCCCGAGGGCGAGAGGTGCGGACATCACTATGCGGCTGATTCACGCTTCGCGGTACAAGACGAGCAACAGACCGATCAATACAAAGCACGCCGGCCATACCCATCTAGCCCAACTTCCCTCCTGCGCCGGCGCTTCGACCTCCAGCCATCGTGCCCAACCTGCGGTGATTCCGAGCACGGCAATCGGCAGGTGCGTCATTTCGATCAGCATTTCCTGCTTCACGTTGCCAAGTGAATGCGAATGGGTCAATAACAGCGTACCGCCCAGCGCAACCAGCACAGGAAACACGCGGCGCAGAGACGGCTGGGCGATGCGCCCCGTGCTGACTCCCCACTCGAAGAGCGCGAAGCCGACGATGATCAGTTCGAAAAGGCGATGCTGCGCAACCTCGGGGTCTCGGAGGCTCTCGATCAAGCCGATGCGTCCCAGCGGCCATACCTCGGGATCTGCCCGAAAGAACAGAAATACCGCGAGCAGCAGGAAGAGCAGTGGCCAGTGCCGTGCCCAGCGAACACGTCCGCTTCGCCTGGCCAAGGCAGCGAGTCCCATCAGCGCAACCAACAACCCTGCCCAATGATGGTTGTACTCCGACCAGGCGACGTCCTCGGCGTTTCGCGGCGGGAGCTCGCCGCCTCCTGGCACGAACGCCTTGGGCCGCGTCATTCGCGTCGAGAGTGCCTGCGCATCGAGACGTGCCTGGAGCGCAGGAATGGCGAGGCCCGCATGCTCGGGACTCTCCAGACGCGGCCACCGCGGGGTGAGCCTGCCGGCGATATCGGAAGCGGTCAGTCGATTGTCAACGAGGTCGACAGCCGGAGGTAGCGATGTGATGGATGCCGCAGCCATGAGAACTGCAAATCCCAGCCCCATTTCGACTTCAATGAAGCGTCGAGTCCGGCGCTGGGCTTCGCTGTCGATCATGAAGCGGCGCACCGCACGAAAGTTCGCAAGCCCGAGCAACAGCAGCATGCCGAACAAAATGCTTTTGGTCACCGCCGTCGCCCCATATGCCGTGCCGTAGGCGCCGTCGAGGGAGCCGATGTAGACCGCCGCAAAAACGACGGCGCCTGCGGCAATCAGCGCCACCCCCGCGATCGCGAGCTCCGAATAGCGCATTCCTATCGCGCGCGCCTTCCACGCCGCATCCGTCCGACCCAGCGCAAGCCACAAGGATGGAAGCCCTCCGAGCCACAAGGCTGCTCCTAGTTCGTGCATCGCGGTCGCGGTGATCAGCAGGCCCGAGCTTCCCAGCCGTGCAACGGCGTGACTGGTTCCGACGGCACCGCCGAGCACCATCGCTGCACCGGCACCCATTGCGGTGCGAATCCATGCGCCCCCGCGCGTGAGCATCATGGTTGCAGCGATGAGCATCGTCCCCAAAACCTTCACCGCGCCAGCGAAGACAAACCCCGCGCCTGAAATCTCACCCACGGTAGTGTCCAGCGACGAAAACAAGACCGCGGCGTTCAGCGCTGTCGACGCAATCACCAGCACAGTCACAGCAAGCGCCGCGGCAACGATGAGGCGCCGGCCGCCGTCAAGTGTCCGACGACTGTTCAAGTTCTCCGATTCGGGCGGTACAGCGATCCAAAGCGTGTAGGAGACGCTGCCGATCAGGACGGTCTGGGCCACGAGCTCGAGTCCGTGCAGAACGACGCTCAGGTAGCCAAAAATGTCGAACAGCGCGGTCACGGCTTCGGTGGCAAGGGCCCCACGGAGAATCCGATCTCTCCGCGCGTGATGTGACCATCGAGCGAAAGGACCTGCCAATCGAGCTTCCATCGTCCAACCGTCATCACGGTTGCGTGGCCAGCGACCACGTTGGGAGAGGTCTGTGCGGCGAGTGCGACTGGTGTTTCGGTTCCATCCGGGCCTCGCAGGCGCAATCGTGATCGCTGCGCATCGATCCGGCTGTTGAAATCAAGCTGAAGCTCGAGTTCTCCCGGCGGCACGGTGGAGTTCACGCCCGGACGAGCGCTCACTATGATTGCGTGCGCGTCGGCAACGCCGGGCACGATTGCGACGCAAATGAAGAACCCCAAAACAGCGCCGATTGCCCGACCGGTTTGTCTCGCTATCCGACTTGTCGAGCGAATGGAAAGGTTCAGCACGCGCTCGGCGACAACCCTGAAAGCATCATTGGAATGACTCGCACGCGACTCGACTTGCGGTATCCTGTCGACAACTGCGCTTGTTCTCTCGTGACGAATGATGGATCATGCAATGAAACAACGGCCGCTCCGAGCTCGCCATGCGGACCGTGCTGAAAAATCCAATGTGCCGCCTCCCGCACGTATTGCAGAGATGCGCGTAATCCTCGCACAGCCACGCGGGTTTTGCGCGGGCGTCATCCGCGCCATCGACATTGTTGAACAGTCGCTGGCTACCTATGGCGCTCCCGTCTATGTGCGGCACGAGATTGTTCACAACCGCCACGTCGTGGAAGGCCTTCGCCAGCGGGGCGCGCGCTTCGTAGAGAGCCTTTCCGACGTGCCCTCCGCGGCGATTGCGATCTTCAGCGCGCATGGCGTGTCGCGACGCGTTGAGGAAGAGGCACGAGCGCGGGGCTTGCGAGTTCTCGACGCAACCTGTCCCCTGGTCGCCAAGGTGCACAGCCAGGGGCGCCGCTACGTTGCCCAGGGACGCACGGTGATTCTGGTCGGACACGCGGGTCACCCGGAGGTCGAGGGGACGATGGGACAGATACCCGGCGGCGCGCTGCTGGTCCAGTCGGAGCGCGATGTCGATGCCCTCCGACTCGCACCGGACACTCCGCTGGCGTACATCACCCAGACGACGCTCAGCGTAGACGATACGCGCGCGGTCATCGCGGCGCTCAAGCGTCGGTTCACCGACATCATCGGACCTGATATCAACGACATCTGCTACGCGACCCAGAACCGACAATCGGCGGTACGCGAGCTTGCCAAGATCGCTGGTGTGCTTCTCGTCGTGGGGGCGAAGAACAGCTCAAACTCCAATCGTTTGCGTGAAATCGGCGCGGAGGCCGGTGTGCCAAGCTACTTGCTTGCCGATGGCAGCGAACTGCAGCCCTCATGGGTCCGCCATTCCTCCGTAGTCGGGATCACGGCCGGCGCGTCGGCACCCGAAGCGTTGGTCGACGATGTCATCGCCGCCTTGGGTCGACTGGGTTCAGTCGAAGTATCGGTTCTCCCGGGGATCCAGGAGAAGGTCGAGTTCCGGCTCCCTGCAGAATTGCTCCGCGCGAAACCCGCCGCGGTCAATCGGCTCTAACAGGCTGCAACCAACCCGAAGCGCATCGTGGCGATCCCATTCCGGCAAAAACTCAAGGTCGGCTCGTACATCGTTCGCCAGCAACTGGCAGGGAGGCGGCGCTATCCGCTGGTGCTGATGCTGGAGCCGCTGTTTCGCTGCAACCTCGCCTGTGCAGGCTGCGGCAAGATCGATTATCCGGTCGAGATACTCGATCAACGGCTCTCCGTGGCCGATTGCCTGGCGGCGGTCGAGGAGTGCGGCGCCCCAGTGGTGTCAATCGCCGGCGGCGAGCCGCTGCTGCACAAGGAGATCGACGCCATCGTCGACGGAATCGTGGCGCGTCGGAGATACGTGTACCTCTGCACAAATGCGCTGCTGATGCAGAAAAGGCTGGGGCTGTTCCGCCCGAGTCCCTATTTCGTCTGGTCGGTGCACCTCGATGGCGATCGCGACATGCATGACCGCTCGGTCTGCGAAAAAGGCGTGTACGACCGGGCGGTGGCGGCGATTCGCGCGGCGAAAGACCGGGGGTTTCGGGTCAACATCAACTGCACGTTGTTCAATGATGCCGACTCGGCCCAAGTCGCGCGATTTTTCGACGGCGTGCGCGACCTTGGTGTCGACGGCATCACGGTATCTCCCGGGTATGCCTATGAGCGCGCACCCGATCAGATGCACTTTCTTACGCGGGCTCGCACCAAGCAGCTTTTCCGGGACATCTTCCGTCTCGGCCGGGGAGGGCGTGGCTGGGTCTTCAGCCAATCTGGCCTTTTTCTGGACTTTCTCGCCGGCAATCAGGAATATCGTTGCACGCCGTGGGGCAACCCGACGCGCAATGTTTTTGGCTGGCAGCGTCCGTGCTATCTGTTGGGCGAGGGCTATGCGCAAAGCTTTCGCGCACTGATGGAAGAGACCGATTGGGATGCTTACGGCACGGGCAATTACGAAAAGTGCGCCAACTGCATGGTGCACAGCGGCTACGAGGCCACGGCGGTGCAGGATGCAGTGCGCCACCCGTGGAAAGCGCTTGGAATCAGCTTCCGCGGTGTACGCACCGAGGGTCCCATGGCGGAAGAGATTCCCCTCGCGAATCAGCGGCCGGCAGAGTACGTCTTCTCACGACAAGTCGAGCAGAGCCTCACGCAGATTCGGAAAGCCGAGACCAGGGCCAAGCAAACGACGTCCGCGTAGCAGTGCGCGGAATGCAGTGCGCGCATCGATCGCTGTTCTGGCGAGCGAAGGAATTTGCCGGGGATCGCGTGCCAGTGCGCGGGCCACGCCAGCCCGCCTTATCGTTCCATCGGGCGACAACGCCGACACCGCCACGGACGGCAGGCCTTGTTCGACGCCGTCGCAGACGACTCGGAACGCCGCGAAGGGCAGCTTATGCGCCCCTGCGACCGCGGCTGCGATATGCGACTCGGTATCGACTGCCGAGGCGAGAGTGGCTCGGTGCAGCGCGCGTTTGCCCGCGGCCTCCATGACTGGTGCGTCGCAGCCCACGACATCACCCGTCATAGCCCCAGGGAGCCGCTCGGCAAGCACGCGAGTCCATGCCTGATCGCAGGGAAAGCGCCCATCCGCCGTCACGATGGCTAGGGCTACGAGCCAGTCTCCGGCGGCAATCGTGTCGACCAGGCCACCAGCGATACCGAAGCTGATGACGCCCTGCGCACCGAGACGCACCTCCCGCTCGAGCGCTTGAGCGAGTCGCCTGGCATCGCCGCCGCCGGCAACGGCGCGAACGCCAGGCCCGCCGGCGATGCGCGCCTCCTTGGCGAGGCCAGTGACGGCAACTACCGCAGCCTTTGTTTCGGCTTCGACGCTCACATGCCGAATCGCAGCCCGCGCTCGCTCGTCTGCGTCAGGCAATAGTAGCGAGCGAGCGCCCACAGCGGGAAGAATTTGGGGTAGCCGTGATAGCGCAAATAGAAGACGCGAGGGAAGCCAGTGGCAGTGAACTCCGGTTCGCTCCAGAAGCCGTCGGAACGCTGGTTTCGAAGCAGATAGTCGACGCCGCGAGCGACCACTGGGTTGCGCACCTCGTGTGCTGCCATTAGTCCCAGTAGCGCCCACGCTGTCTGCGAAGCGGTGCTGGCGGCGCGTTGATGGGCGTGATGATCGAGTGCATAGCTCTCGCCGGGCTCGCCCCACCCTCCATCGTCGTTCTGGCAGGAAACGAGCCAGTCGACGGCGCGGCGAACTTCGCTTGATTGCGAATCTACGTCCGCTGCATTCAATGCGCACAGCGCCGACCAGGTTCCGTAGATGTAATTGATACCCCACCGGCCGTAGAAGCTGCCGTCATCCTGTTGATCGCGTCGCAAGAACTCGAGTGCTCTTGCCAACGGCGTTGCATCTGCCGCTTCGCCCAGCTGAGCGATCATGCTCACGCAACGAGCGGTGACGTCTGCAGTGGGCGGATCGAGCAGCGCACCGTGGTCGGCAAACGGAATGTGATTCAGGTACTCGGTAACATTGTCGGCGTCGAATGCACCCCAGCCGCCATTGGCGCTTTGCAGGCCGAGCACCCATTCGCGGCCGCGAGCGATGGCGTCGCGAAAGTCCGGCTCATTGCGAGCTTGCCGAGTCCGTACGAATCGATCCATCGCCATCACGACCACCGCGGTGTCATCGAGGTCTGGATAATGGGGATTGGCGTACTGGAATGCCCAACCTCCCGGACGCAAACCCGGTCGCTGTTCCGCCCAATCGCCGAGCGTGTCGAGCACCTGCCGTTGCGCGAGCCACTCGAGACCGCGACGCACCGCTGCGCGCGCGCGACGACCATCCGCCTCCAGCAGCGAAAGGCATGCGAGCACCGTGTCCCACACCGGCGACACGCAGGGCTGGCAATAAGCCTGGTGTCGAGAGACGATCAGCAATCTGTCGATGGCCTTACGCGCCGTCACGACCTGCGGGTCATCGCGCGCGTAGCCCAGTGCGTCAAACATCATTACGCTGTTGGCCATGGCGGGGAAAATAGCACCCAGGCCGTTCTCGCTGTTGAGGCGCTCGGTGACGAAGGAAACCGCTCGATTGATGGCCCGCCGTCGAATTGCATGCGGAACGACGTGCTCCAGCACGTGCAGCGCGGCATCAATCGCAGCGAAAAGCACGAATCGCGAGCGTGATTGATGCGACGCCCTGATCCAACGTCGGGCGCGACGACTTCCCGGCGGAAACAACTCCCCGATGCCCACGCCTCTCGGGTTGCGCGCTCGCGGCCGTAGGGCTTGCAGCACCAGCAGAGGAACGAGGACCGTGCGGCTCCAATAGGAGATGCGCGACAGATGGAATGGCGCCCAGCGCGGCAGAAATACGATCTCCACCGGCATGGTCGGCACAGCACTCCACGGGATCGCTTCGAAAAGCGCTAGGAGAATGCGCGTGAAAACGTTGGTCCTGCCTGCTCCCCCGTGAGCAAGGATCGCCTGGCGCGCGCGCCGCATATGCTCCGCGTCGGGTGAATCGCCAATCATCTTGAGGGCGAAGTACGCTTTTACGCTTGCGCTCAAGTTGAACTTGCCGCCATAAAAAAGCGGCCAACCACCGTGGCTCCCCTGAGTGCCGCGCAGATACACCGCGATCTTTGATTCGATTTCCGGATTGCATTCGCCCAGGAAGTGCTGCAGCAGGACATATTCGGCTGGAATCGTGGCGTCCGCTTCCAGCTCGAACACCCAGTGCCCGTCGGCGCGCTGCTGCTCGAGGAGAGCCGTGGTGGCTGCCTCGATGGAACGCTCGAGGCTCGATTGCGGAGATTCGGAGGGACGGAGACGCGCCACACTTTGGCGGCGCGGCAAGACTGGCGATGAAAGTCCGCGCATCAATGCCTTTCGCTGGACGAGCTCGCAAAAAGGCCGTCCACTAGCAAGATCCACAATAACCGTGTGCGGCCGATGCTGATGGCACGGCGCGGGGGCGTCCATCCGCGCGCAGCGAGACGCTCGAGTATGTTTCGATAGACACTTGCCATGAGTCGTGGCGTGCGGACGCGATATGCCGGTTGAGCAGCCATGACCTCTCGTGCGGAGGCAAAGTGGCCTCTTGCCGATGCGACGAGCCCTGCGCAAACCACACCCAGAGCAGGATGGGCGAGAACGACGCTCGGCTCTGTCTCGCTGATGCCAGCGGCCATGAGCAGCTCTCGCGGAAGATAGAGCCGGCCCTTCCAAGCATCCTCGTCGAGGTCGCGCAGAATATTGGTCAGTTGCAACGCACGCCCCAAATGGAACGCAAGTGCGGTTCCTTCCGGCTGCGGCATGCCGAATACTCTGACGGACAGCCTCCCGACCGCGCAGGCAACGCGATCGCAGTACAGCTCGAGCGTAGCCAAGGCAGGAGCACGAATGTCGTCACGAGCGTCCATCTCCATGCCGTCGATGATCGACACAAAGTCTTCGCGCTCCAGGGCGAACGCCACGATCGGCGCAAGCAGCGGTTCCACTCGGCGCGTGGCCGTCCCGCCAAACAAGGCGTTGATGTCATTCCGCCACGTTTCCAGCTCCGCCAGGCGCTCCTGCGGTGTACCGCGACCATCGGCGACATCGTCGACCGCGCGACAGAAGCGATAGATTTCGAACATGGCTTTTCGCTGCGCCGGCGGGAGGATGCGCATGGCGGCATAGAACGAGCTGCGCGCGACCACGGCCTCGGCCTCGGCCGTGAGCGCGTCGCTCACTTCGTCCCGCGCTGGATCAGTGACCGTGACCGGCGCTCTCATGTTTCGAAGCCTCGCGGGTAGGTACGTCCTTTCCATTGACCACTCCTGCCGCGCGCATGCTGCCAGGCGGACTCGAGCGTGAAGACGAGGTAAACGCCCGCGACCGCGGGCAGCAGCAATGCCCACCAAGCCGACAGACCATAAAAACGCAGCGTTGGTTGCATTGCCAGCGCCATCGCTGTCCATGCCAGCGCGGCGAGCAGGAGCGGAACCCCCCTCGAAAACAGCACCACGACGGGCGGTGCCAGGAAAATCGCGGCCATCGCCACGATCGTGACCATGAGCCACCACGGCGAATATCGCAGCTGTGCGTAGGCGCAGCGGCGCACCATGTGACCAACGTCTTCAAGGCTCGGATAGGGGCGAACGCTCCGTACGCGGTCGCTCAAGCCCAGCCAGATTGCGCCGTGTGGCTTTAGCAATCGAGCGAGGGCGCAATCGTCGATAAGCTCGCGTCGGATCACTTGGATACTGCCTGCGGACTCGAGTGTTGCGGCGTGCACGAGCATGCAGCCGCCGGCGGCAGCCGCCGTGCTGCGGTCTCGACGATTCACCCATGCGAAGGGATAAAGCATTTGAAAGAAAAACACAAACGCTGGCACCAGCAACCGCTCGGCCCAGCTCGAACAGCGCAACCTGGCCATGACTGACGTTAACACGAGTCGATCGCGAACAGTACGCTCCATGAGAGCAGTAAGGGTATCTTCAGCGAACCGTATGTCGGCATCGGCGAGAAGCCAGTAGTCCGCGCGTTCAGCGAGCGTCTGGGCATGGCGGATGCCTTGGTGTACCGCCCACAGCTTTCCGGTCCAGCCGTCCGGCATGCTCGGCGCCGCGAGCACGGTGACGCGCCGAACTGATGCTGCCTTTGCGGCCGTTGCTCGAACCAGGTCCGCTGTGTGGTCGCTGCTATGGTCATCGACGACGACAACTTCAAGGTCGCCGCGGTAGTCTTGCTTCAGTAGCGCCAGGACTGTTTCGCCGATGAGCGCGGCCTCATCGCGCGCAGGCACGATCACCACCACCCGCGGCCAGGCGCCTTCTCGAGGCGAAAGGGTTGCCGCAGGGCTCCTGAGTTGCTGCGCACGCCAAAAACTGCCACGCAGCGTAAGCAGATAAAGCCAGAGCGCGCTCGAGAGCGCAGCAACGGACAGCGCGGTCATTGCAGATATCCGTTTGCGAAGAACCATTCGACGGCGTCACGCAGTGCACTCTTGTAGGGGCGGGCACCAAACCCGAGTTCCCGCCCGGCTTTTTGGCTGGTGAAGAACATGCGATGCCGCGACATGCGCAAGCCGTCGAGCGTGAGCAATGGCTCCCTGTCCGTTGCCCTTGCAATGATTTGTGCGCCGACGGCCAGAGGATAGAGAGGTCCGCGAGGAAGCTTGAGACGCGGCGGGCGCCGGCCGACCAGTAGCGCGATGTCGCTGAGCATCTGCGCGAGCATCACGTTGTCGCCTCCCAGGATATAGCGCTCTCCAGGCGTGCCTCGCTCCAGTGCCGCCACATGGCCGGAGGCCACGTCATCGACGTGAACCAGATTGAGACCGGTGTCCACAAATCCCGGCATCCGGCCGGCTGCCGCCTCGATGATTATCCGCCCCGTGGGCGTCGGCCGGATATCTCTAGGACCTATGGGTGTCGACGGATTGACAATCATCACCGGGAGTCCGTCCTGCGCCACCAATTCATCCACCAGCCGCTCGGCAATGACCTTGCTTCGCTTGTAAGTGCCGACCGCGTCGATCTCCGACAAACTCATCGATTCGTCCGCCGCCTCACCTGCAGGCTGCAAAGCAAGAGTCGCGACGCTGCTCGTATACACGATACGCTCGACGCCGGCCGTCCGCGCAGCATTCATCACTGTGCGTGTGCCTTCGACGTTGGTCCGCATGATGGCGTCGGGGTCGCGAGCCCACAGACGATAGTCGGCGGCTGCGTGCGCAAGGTAACAGATGCCGCTCATCGCACGCTTCACGGCGCCCGCGTTGCAGATGTCGCCTTCGACGCATTCGATGTCGAGCCCCTGGAGGTTTTGACGCGGGCTCGTGGAACGAATTAACGCTCGAACGGGGTAGCCCGAGGAAAGAAACGCACGCACGATCGCCGATCCGATGAAGCCGCTCGCGCCAGTCACCAGCACACGTCCGCGCTTGCTCATCAAAGTCAGGGATTCTGGGTTGTGTGCAAGGACGCTGACAGCGATCCGTCAGTCAATGATAAAGCTTCGGGTGTATGGTTCATTACGACCAAGTTGATTTCATTTCCGCCCTTGCATTGCTTGTCTATGAATCGAGCGTCCATCTCGACCGATGCGCTGTTAGCCGTAATCAACAGAGAGCTTGGCACGCTGAAAGAATGCCCTGGACTGCAGGTCGTATCCATCGAAGTTCTGACGGTCCCGGACAAGTACGGTTGTAACTGGCGGATCGGATCGTTTGCCGGTGGCTGGCCTTTGGAGCCGTGCCGAAGCCTGGTCGCGGTTGCAATCTGGGCGCTGCAATGGCGGTATAACGTTGTCGCCTGAAGTTTAACAACGTCTGCGCGTGGCGTTTTCCCCGAGCCTGGAGAGTCGCGCGCATCGCAATGACGGCGGCATGCACCACCGGCCCGCAGGCTTGAACCGGACTGGGCACGGCGGTGTAGACTGGAAGCCCACGTGGCGAGCCGGCGACCACGAGGCGATAACCTCAATACCGGTCACCATCGATCGAGGAGACCATCGTGAACCGTTATGTTCGCATTGGCGCGCTTGCGACCGCGCTGGGAATGTTGATGGCGCTGGTCACAGGCGCCGCCCAATCGCAGCAAGTGGTGAAGATCGGCTTCGCTTCCCCACTCACGGGGCCGCAGGCCAACTACGGCAAGGACAACCAGAACGGGGCCCAGCTGGCGATCGACGAGCTCAACGCCCAAAATCCCAGCATCGGCGGCAAGCCCGTGAAGTTCCAGCTCCAGGCCGAGGACGACCAGGCCGACCCCAAACAGGGGCCTCTCATCGCCCAGAAGCTGGTCGATGCCAAGGTCGCAGGCGTTGTTGGCCACTTCAATTCCGGCGTAACCATTCCCGCATCGCGCGTCTACGACGAAGCCGGCATTCCCGAGCTTTCGGTATCGACCAACGTCAAGTACACGCACCAGGGCTTCAAGACGGCTTTCCGACTGATGGCGGATGACGACAAGCAAGGCACGGCCCTCGGCGACTACGCCGTCAAGACGCTCAAGTTCAAGCGGCTCGCCGTCGTCGACGACGCGACGGCGTATGGGCAGGGGCTGGCGGACGCTTTCGAAGCGGCGGTGAAGGCCTCAGGAGGCCAGGTGGTCAAGCGCGAGCACACCAACGACAAGGCCATCGACTTCAACGCTCTGCTCACATCGATCAAGGCGGTCAAGCCCGACGCGATCTTTTTCGGGGGCTATGACGCCCAGGCGGGACCGATGGCCAGGCAGATGAAGCTGCTCGGGATCAACGCTCCGTTGATGGGCGGCGAAACGATCAATTCCGCCAAGTTCATCGAGCTGGCGGGCCCGGCGGCAGAAGGCAGCATCGCGTCGACTCCCGGAGCGGCGCTGGAATCGCGCCCGGGAGGGAAGGCATTCGCCGCGAAATACAAGGCCCGCTTCAACTCCGATGTCGGCCTGTACACGCCGTACTTCTACGACGGAGTCATGGTGATCGCAGCCGCGATGAAGGCCGCCAACTCGACCGAGCCCGCAAAGTACCTGCCTGCCCTGGCCAAGATCAAGTACCCGGGGGTGACTGCAGACATCGAGTTCGACAAGAACGGCGATCTGACCAAGGGATTGCTTACGATTTTCGAAGTCAAGAACGGCAAGTGGGAAGTAGTGAGCAAATGACCCATTCCCGCACGCAGGTCGTGATCGTTGGCGCCGGGCCCTCGGGACTGCTGCTCGGACAGCTGTTGCACAAAGCCGGCATTGACGCGCTCATCCTCGAGCGCGTCACCGGCGATTATGTGCTCGGCCGCATCCGCGCCGGCATTCTCGAGCAGGTGTGCATCGACTTGATGGACGAGGTCGGCGTCGGCGAGCGAATGCACCGCGAGGGCCTGGTGCACGGCGGCTTCGAGATGCTCTTCGGCGGCAAGCGCTACCGCGTCGACATGAACAAGTTGACCGGCGGCAAGAACGTGATGGTATACGGCCAGACCGAGCTCACTCGCGATTTAATGGACGCGCGCAAATCGGCCGGAATGCCGACCGTGTATCAGGCGCAGAACGTGGCGGTTCACGGCTTCGACGGCCACAAGCCCCGCGTGACCTACCAGAAGGACGGCACGACGCACGAGATCGACTGCGACTTCATCGCCGGGTGCGACGGGTTCCACGGCGTGTGCCGCGCGAACGCGCCGCGCAGCGCCATCACCGAATACGAAAAGGTCTATCCCTTCGGCTGGCTCGGACTGCTCTCCGACACGCCGCCGGTTTCGGACGAGCTCATTTACATCAACAGCCCGCGCGGGTTCGCGCTGTGCTCGCAGCGCAGCCGAACGCGCAGCCGCTATTATCTGCAGGTGCCCTTGACCGACAATGTCGATGAGTGGAGCGATGACGCATTCTGGCAGGAGCTGCGCTTTCGACTCGACGACGAGGGGCGTGAGCGCCTGGTCACCGGGCCTTCGCTGGAAAAGAGCATCGCCCCGTTGCGCAGCTTCGTCACCGAGCCGATGCGCTTCGGACGCATGTTCCTGGCAGGCGATGCCGGCCACATCGTACCGCCGACCGGCGCCAAGGGCCTCAACCTCGCCGCCACCGATGTGAAATATCTGGCGAGCGCGCTCACCGAGTACTACACGGAGAAATCGCAGGCCGGCATCGACGGCTACTCGCAACGATGCCTGCGGCGCATCTGGAGAGCCGAGCGCTTCTCGTGGTGGTTCACCACGCTGATGCACCGCTTTGCCGACGACGGCCCGATCGTCGCCAAGTTTCAGGAAGCGGAGCTCGACTATCTGCTCAATTCCGAGTCCGGTGCGCGCACCATCGCCGAAAATTACGTGGGCCTGCCACTCGATTTCGCCGAGTAGGAGGGACCAGCGCGGGCTTCGGATGAAGAATCCGCATAGTGCGTAGTAATCATTATCGATGCGCCATTCGCCGGTGATTCGATGGCGCTCACCAATGCATCCGGTTCAGGTGACATCATGATCGTCGGGCCGCTCCGATCTCGGGTCCAGGTATCGCCTGGCCAAGGGTATGAAAGCGATCGCCGAGACCACCAGGTAGAAGATCCAGCCCGATATGCGCTCCGGAGACAGCCACTCAGCGATGGCATTGAGCACAGTGCTCTCTGCCTGGCCAAGACCGACGAACAGCGCCATCCATAATATCCCGGCGCCCAGAAGTACCGAGAAGGTGATCAGGAATGCCATTGCCGCAATGTATACGGGTTGACCGCTAGCAGCCGGCTTGTCAGTCTTCCGAAAGGTTTTCCGCTGCGCTCGGCATGAGGCCTCTGTCATGGCGGGAAGATCGCGGCGAAGAAGCGGCGCGAATAATCTTGCGCGGTGCGCCGCACGCACTAGAATGATTCCTCCTTGAGGCCGCTTCGCCGCGGCCGTCCCATATGCGGTGCCAGAGGCTGACAATCGCAGCACGCTTCGGCGCTCGCCGATTGCGGAAGGATTCCTGATGAAGCAGAGCCTGCGCGAATCTCTTCTCGGCAAAGCTCTCGATCCTTTCAGCGGCGACACTCGCAAGCATGTAGCACTGATCGCCTTTCTCGCCTGGATCGGACTAGGAGCAGACGGCCTCTCTTCGGCCTGTTATGGTCCGGAAGAGGCGTTTCTGGCGCTCGGCACGCACACTCCATTGAGCCTTTATCTCGCCGCGCTCACGGCGGTGACAGTGTTCGTGATCGCCGTTGCTTACAACCAGGTGATCGAGTTGTTTCCTTCGGGCGGTGGCGGGTACAAGGTCGCAACGCGTCTACTTGGCGAGCACGCCGGATTGGTCTCAGGCAGCGCACTGGTTGTCGATTATGTGTTGACCATCGGCATTTCGGTTGCAAGCGGAGTGGATGCTCTCTTCTCGCTCCTTCCGCCTGCCTTAGCAGTCGTGAAGCTCGGCCTCGAAGTTGCCCTCACGGTTTTGCTGGTTTATCTCAACCTGCGAGGAATGAAGGAATCCATCAAGATCCTGCTGCCGATCTTCATCGGATTCGTGCTCACTCACACCGCATTGATCTTCTACGGTGTCTTTGCACATGGCGATCAGCTGCCGTCGATGATCGGCAATACCATCGCCGAAACTGGCCAGATGACCCGCGACCTGGGCTGGGTCGCCGTGGCAGCACTGCTGCTTCGCGCCTACTCGCTCGGCGGCGGCACGTATACCGGAATCGAGGCCGTGTCGAACAATGTCCAATCGTTGGTCGAGCCCCGTGTAAGGACCGGTAAGTGGACCATGTTCTACATGGCATTGTCGCTCGCCTTCACGGCTGCGGGCATCATCATGCTGTACTTGCTGTGGGACGCACATCACGTCGAAGGACGCACGCTCAATGCAGTAACCTTCGAATCGATCATCGCGAGCTTCGGCTGGGCGCAGCCGGCGCTCAACCAGGGAGCTCTGATCGTCGTTCTCGCGCTCGAAGCAGGTCTCTTGCTCGTCGCGGCGAATACCGGCTTTCTCGGCGGCCCGGCAGTGCTTGCCAACATGGCCGTCGATTCATGGATGCCGCACCAGTTTCGGAACTTGTCGAGTCGGCTGGTCACTCAGAACGGTGTCATCCTGATGGGAGGCGCAGCGGTCGCGGTCCTTCTGATCACCGGGGGCAGCGTGTCGGTGCTGGTGGTCCTTTACAGCATCAACGTGTTCCTGACTTTCACCCTTTCGCTGGCCGGGCTCGTTCGATACTGGTGGAGCCATCGCCGCGAAGGCAATTGGCTGATCCGTTTGCTGCTCTCATTGCTCGGGCTGCTGGTGTGCGGAGGCATTCTCGTCGTAACAACGGTCGAGAAGTTCACTGAAGGGGGCTGGATCACGCTCATCATCACCGGACTCGTCGTCGCGATCGGTATGGCCATCCGCCACCACTACAACAGCGTGGCGGTGCGCCTGGACCGTGCCGAAGCCGCGTACGAAGCGCCATCCGGTCATTTTGCAGCAAAGCCAAGGCTTGTTCCCGAACGTCCGACGGCGGCGTTTATCATCGGACGCAATCGCTGCGGGCTTATACACGCATCGCGCACAGTCCTCGGCATGTGGCCCGGCTTCTACAAGAATTTTCTGGTGGTCAGTGCGCAGCCGGTGGATGTGCGAAGTTATGGCGGCGAGCGCGCACTGGAGAAGCTCAAGGCCGATCGGCTCAAGGACATGGAGTTCTACATGGAGCTTGCCAGGAGCCACGGCATCGCTTCCAAGTACTACCTCGGATTCGGCGTCGACGGCGTCGAAGAATTAGTCAAGCTATGCCGCCAGGCGCGGGCGGAATTCCCCAACGTCATCTTCTTCGCCTCGCAACTGGTGTTCGCGCACGAGACGTGGGTGACACGCTTGCTGCACAATCAGATCGTCTACGCCATGCAGCGCCGGCTGCAGTTGGACGGAATGCAAATGGTGATCCTTCCCATGGAGGCCGCGGAGCCTGGCCATATGCGATCTGTCTTGCGGGAGGATGGCAGTGTCGGCAAGTCCATGGTTGGCGCGGAATGATCGGAGGTTCCTGACCATCAATCCGCTCGACGATGCCGCAGGCTAGTCGCGGCTCGCTGCGATTCACATCGGGTCGCGACGCCGGCGTAGCCAGATCGCTGCGCCGATCAATGCCGCCGCGACCACAAGTCCGATCCACACGCTGGGACTGGTCAGGAATTTCATCGGATCGGGAATCGGATTCATGATTTGCGCCAGCTGCTCGTGGGACATGCGAGGATGGGCGCCGGTGCCATTCGGTGCCATTCCGCTCGCCTGGACTTTGATCACGAACGCGTGCGCAAAGCCGTGGAACAGGCGGCCCGTGATCATCGATCCGATATATGACGTGTGAAACAAGATCCGTTCGGCGACACTGATGACCAGCGGCGGCAGCACGGCCCACAGCAGCGTCGCGCGCTCGGCCCACGCCGAAACCAGGAGCAGCCAGCCGTAGATCGGCGCGTACCATAGCGCCAGCGTGACCAGACCATAAAGCAGTATCAGCGAATTCTCGAATGCGGGCACCTCGTTCCACAACGGGACCGGGCTCGACCCGCTCGACAGCAGAACTACGCTGCTGAGCGCCAGCATGATCAAATGCATGACCATGACGATGGCTAAGGCGAGCAGCGGCATTAAGACCAGCGGTATGGTGGCTTTGGACAGCACCGTCGTGAGGTCGGACACCGGCAGCGATTTCCAGAACAGGATGCTGCGATCGCGGCGCTCGCTGTGCAGCGCTTCGAGACAATAGAACCACGCGACCAGCACGCTGACCAGAATGATCATGATCGCCGATGCGTCGTATGGAGCGGCGAGCATGATGTGCTGGTGCGAGGAGTCGAGCCCTGGCAGCTTGCTAATCGTGCCCGGAAGGTAGGCGAGGCTGAAGAGAAAGGCGATCAGCACCACGCCGGCCACGATCAGGGGCGCAAGGTAGATCGAACGGTTCTCCCACAATTCGCGTCGAATCGACCAATACGCGAGGCGGGTCGCAGCCACGGGCGTACTTGCCCTTCCTGCCGGTGGAGATTCGGGCACAGTCATCGATTGAGTGTTCATGGGGTCGCTCCTTGTGCGCCGACCTGATTGCCCATCACGGCGATGAACAGGTCGGCAATGCTTGTCGTACGCACTTCGCCGAGCGCCGCGAGCTGGTTGCGATCGGCACGATCGAACAGCAGGATGCTGCGACCGAAGACCTGGCGCTCATGAATCGGTTTCAAGGCCCGCGCCGCGGCAACGCGCTCGGGATTCACCATCACTTCCAGATATCTCGATTCCAAGTCTTCCATTGTGCAAGCGAGCACGATCCGGCCACGGTCGATGAACATGATGTCGGTGATGACGTGCTGAATTTCCTCGGCATGGTGCGTCGTCATGACGATCGTTCGACTGTGGTCGAAGTAATCGCTCAGCAGCGAGTCGTAGAACTGTTTGCGATAGAGGATGTCGAGCCCGAGGGTCGGCTCGTCCAGCACAAGTAATTTGGCATCGATGGCCATGACCAGCGCGAGATGCAACTGGGTCACCATGCCCTTGGATAATTCCTTGACCTTGCTCGAGCGCTTGATGGTGGTTTCGGCCAGAAATGCTTCCGCCTTGGCGCGATCGAAGCGCGGATGAACCCCCGCGACGTAGTCGAGCGCTTGCGAGACCCGCAACCAGCGGGGAAGCACCGCCACGTCGGCGATAAAGCAGACATCGAGCATGAGCTGATCGCGCTCAGTCCACGGATTGCGACCAAGTACCGTGAGCTCGCCCTCATACGGGGTCAGGCCGAGGATTGCCTTGAGCGCAGTGGTCTTGCCTGCGCCGTTCGGACCGATGAGCCCGAGAATGCGGCCCTCTTCGACGGTAAGATCGATACCGTCCAGGGCGACGGTGCTGCCGAACGCCTTCCGCAAACCGCGTGCTTGAATGCATGGCATGGCTCAGCGCTCCTTTGCGGGTCTGTTGCCGGAAGCGGCGTTCAAAAGATCCTCCGCCTCGAGACCGAGGCGTTGAATGGTCGCGCGGACCTTGGGCCACTCCTCGGCAAGAAATCGCTGGCGTTCACCCTGCAGCAGAAGGTCGCGTGCGCCGGCGTTGATGAACATGCCGAGACCGCGTCGCTTCTCGACGAGTTGCTCGTCGACCAGCTGCTGATAGGCTTTGAGGACGGTTAGCGGGTTGATCCGATACTCCGCCGACACGGTGCGAACCGACGGTAGGGGATCGCCTTCGTTCAGCACGCCGTCGAGGATCATGGCAACGACGCGGTCGCGAAGCTGTCGGTAAATAGGCTGGCTATCGTTCCAGTCGCCATCCATCACTATTTCCGAAAATGATGTGCATTCATGCGCTTACTGCTGTTTTTGGCTTGAAGTGCCAATCGGTGAACTGGTGTTATGGTTAACTATAACACAGGATCAGTCATAAGGCAACCCCCTTCGGGCTCGACGGCATGCCCGACTAACGACGCGGCATCCGGGCAAGCGACGGTCGCGCTCAACACCTTTAAGAAGCTATTTGCCTGAGGCTCCGGCTGCGGTAGCACGTCTGAACCGGGCTTTGTACTATCCTGCGAACGGGAGTCGCCGAGGACGAATAACAAGGCGACAGCGATGTCGTTGTTGAGGGCATAACAATGCGACAGCGATGTCGCACGCGAACAATAGGAGGAACCCACATGGATGCACGTTTGGCGATACGGTCCGCAGTAGCCGTCGGCTTCGTTGCCTTTGCGTTGATGCTCGTCGCGGCTTCAAAGGCGATGGCGCAGGAAGTCACGCTGGAAGTATGGAGTCACGAGGCCGACGAGCCGGCCAAGGTCGCATTTCGTGAGCTTGCCGCGAGGACACTGGAAAAGAAGCATCCGGGGACCAAGGTCAAGATCACGTGGTACGAAAAGAATCCTTTGTTCGCCGCGCTCAAGACCGCGCTGCCGGCGGGCAAGGGGCCTGACGTTTTTTATCTCGAGCCCGATCAGACCGAGTACATCACGGCCGGATACATCGTTCCGTTGGATGACTTGGTCAACTGGAACAACATCGAGCCTTGGGCGCGCAAGGTGTGGACGCACAACGGCAAGACCTGGGGCATCCCGCAGGAGGCCTATACCGTCGAGCTGTATTACAACAAGGACATGCTGAAGCAGCTCGGCGTCACGCTACCTGCGAGCGGACAGCTCACTCAGTCGCAATTTCTCGATCTGGTGAAAAAAGCTCGCGCAGCAGGCATGACGCCCGTTGCGCAGGGCGTGGGCGACCGTCCATACCCTGGTGCGTACATCACCGTCGAGGCGCTGCTGCGCAAGCTCGGACCTGACGACTATCAAAAGCTGTTCACTGGCAAGCTCTCCTTCGCCGATCCGCGCGTGGTCGAGGTATTGAAATGGGTCAAGGAGCTGGTCGACGCCGGTGCTTATCCCAAGAACTTCATGACCCTCAAGCTCGGCGAGTCGCACTACTATTTCTACAGCAAACCCGGTGCGTTGATGCTGCCGATGGGAAGCTTCTATACTGGTCGTGCCTTCGTGCCTGAAGACAAGGGCGGGCAGCCAGTGAATTTCCCGCTCGGCATCATGCAGTTTCCGGCGATGGACGGTGGTGCCTGCAACGAATGCAAGACCTCGACCGTCGGCGCGAGCTTTGCCATCAACGCGGCGAGCAAGCAGAAGCAGCTTGCTGCCGAATTCCTCGACACCATGTCGACGCCGGACATGGGCAAGATGTGGATCGAGACGGTTTACCTCCAGACCGGAATCAAGGCCGATGTGAAAAACTTCTCGGGTCCCCACGCCGCGTATTTCATCGAGTTGATGGATCGGCAGAAGGGCTCGAAGTACTTCATCGGCCAGCCGCGCGACATGGTGACAGGCGAATGTAAGGACGCGTTCGCACAGGTGCTCAATTCCGGATTTCCTGGGGGACTGCTGACGGTCGACCAGACTGTCCAGGCGATGAACAAGGCGTGCTACAAAGGTTAGCCGGAGAGTCGCGCATCGCTGCACGGTCGGACATCGACGCCAGGCGAGCCGGGTTAGCGATTCTCGCGGCTTTCTTGGCGCCGGCGTTGCTTGTCTACGCCGGGTTCACCATCTATCCGGTGCTGCGCACCTTCTACAACGCATTCCACGCGATCAAGCCGCAGGCCGTTGTCGAGTTCGTCGGCTTCGGCAACTTCACCGCGCTGCTTTTCGCCGACAGCGTGTTCTGGAAGGCGGTGACCAACACCACCCTGTTCACGATCGTTGCCACCATCGTCGACGTTGTGGGCGGACTGCTGCTGGCGTTATGTCTGTTCGCGCGGGCTCCTCTGGCGCCATTGCTGCGCGTCGTGTGGTTTACTCCGGTGCTGATGTCCTATGTCGTCGTGGGAATCCTCTGGGTGTGGATCTTCGACTACGACTGGGGGCTCGCCAACAGCACGCTGCGCTGGCTGGGTTTGGGCGCGCTGGAGCAATCGTGGCTTGGACAACCTTCGACCGCGCTGTGGTCGGTCCTTGTGGCCCACGAATGGAAATGGCTCGGATTCAACATGATCATCTTCCTGGCGGCCCTTCATGCCCTGCCAGCCGAAGTGCTGGGCGCGGCGGAGCTCGACAACTGCGGCTGGTTCGCCAAGCTCGTCTACATCATCGTGCCGATGCTGCGCGTGACCATTGCTAACCTGCTCGTGCTGTCGTTCATCGGCAAGATGATGGTGTTCGACCTGATCTGGGTGATGACCGGCGGCGGCCCGCTGTGGTCGACGGAAACCGTGTCGACGTACGTTTACAAGCGCGCCTTCGAGTGGAACACCTTCGATCTGGGGTATCCATCGGCTATCGCCGTGCTTTGGTTCGTCATCATTCTCGCCTTCGTCCTGGTCATCACCCGGCTCGCGCGGCGTCGCGAGCGTATCGAGTTCTAGCATGGCAGGTGGGACCATGTGGGAGAACAAGTCCGCCTTGCAGAAGCTGCGCCGCATCCCGCTCCTGCTGTTCGTCCTGGTCTATACCCTGGTGACCGGAGGCCCGCTGCTCTGGGTCGCGGCGATGTCGTTGCGCACGACCACCGAGATCTTCAAGAATCCCTACGGCTGGCCGTCTCCTGCGCATTGGGAGAAGTTTGCCGAGGCGTGGACCAAGTCGAACTACCACAGTTATTTCTGGAACAGCGCGATCGTCGTGGTGGTCGCTGTGGTGCTGGTCACCGTCATAGGCGCTATGGCTGCGCACTGCCTCGCGCGCTACAACTTCCGCGGCAACAGGGTGGTGCGGTTCCTGATCCTCTCCGGGCTCATCCTGCCGCCGCAGCTCCTGATCCTGGCGCTGTTCCAGATTCTGCTGGAAATCAACCTCTACAACACCTTGAGCGGGCTCATTCTCGTCTACGTTGCTACACACGTCGCCGTCACCGTCTACATCTTGGAAGGATTCTTCGCCCAGATTCCCCAGGATCTGTTCGATGCGGCGCGCATGGACGGCTATTCGGACTTTGAGATTTTCTGGCGAGTAACCATGCCGATCGGAGCGCCGGCGATCTTTACCGCGGTGACCCTCAATTTCATCGTGTTGTGGAACGAGTTCCTGTTCGCTGTGGTGCTGCTCACCGACGACGACAAGCGAACGCTGCCGTTGGGGATCATGCACTTTACCGGCAGCCATCAGCTCGACGTCGGCATGGCCGCCACCGGGCTGATGATCGCCATCGTTCCGATCATCGCCATCTACGCTTTGTTTTCCGAGACGATGATCAAGGGCATGACAGCCGGGGCAGTACGCTAAGGACACGCAAAGCTCGATACCCGACCGCATCCACACGTGGCCACCGTCACCGTCGATAAACTCTCCAAGCGCTACCCGGGCGCCGCGTCGCCCGCGGTGCACGAGGTGAGCTTCACGGTCGCGGATCGCGAATTCATGGTGCTGCTCGGTCCTTCGGGTTGCGGCAAATCGACTGTGTTGCGCATGATTGCCGGGCTCGAGCCGGTCAGCTCCGGCACGGTGTCGATCGACGGTCGCGTCGTCAATCAGGTGCCGGCCAAGTCGCGCGACATCGCCATGGTGTTCCAGTCCTACGCGTTGTACCCGCACATGAGCGTGTACGACAATCTCGCTTTCGGATTGCGCCGACGCGATGTCGATCGCGCCGAGATCGCGCGGCGCGTCAACGCCGCGGCGCAGAAGCTGAAGCTCACCGAGCTGCTGCAACGCAAGCCCTTTGCCCTCTCCGGCGGTCAGCGCCAGCGCGTGGCGCTGGGCCGCGCGATGGTGCGCAATCCGAAGGTGTTCCTGTTCGACGAGCCGCTGTCCAACCTCGACGCCGCGCTACGGGTGAGCACGCGCAACGAGCTCGTCAGGCAGCAGCGGGCGATCGGCACCACATCGATCTACGTCACTCACGACCAGATCGAAGCGATGAGCATGGGCGACCGCGTGTGCATCCTGAACGATGGCAGGATCGTCCAGATCGGAGCACCGCTCGAGGTCTACCGCAACCCCGCCGACCTGTTCGTGGCGCGGTTCCTTGGCAATCCTCCGATGAACTTGCTCCCGGGCCGCCTCGACGCGGCCGACGGCCGCGTGGTCATGCGCGTGGGCGGGCACGCGCTCGCCCTGCAAACACATGCGGCAGTACTCGATCGCTATGTCGGTCGCGACGTCATCATCGGCATAAGGCCGGAAGACTTGTACGCGCCTGCACCGTCGAACGGCGCGACCCACATCGCGCGCGTGCCGGCGCGCGTGACCGATGTCGAGCCGCTCGGCGCTGAAACCTTGGTCGTACTGGTGCTCGACGAATGCAATGAAGAGGCTATCGCGCGCATCGGCCGTGACACCAGCCTGCGCCGCGACGATCGCGTCGACATCGGCCTCGACACCGCCGCCATTCAGCTCTTCGATCCCGCGACGACCAGGGCGATTGTCTAGGCCGTCAATGCTCGAAGGCAAAATCGTGAACAACGCAGACCGCCTCGTCGATTGCCACGCTCACATCATCGACCCGGAGCGATTCCCTTTTCCGATCGGACCGGGCTACAAGCCGCGCAGCGACGAACGGGGGACCAGCGAGGAGTATTGCGCCGTTCTCGATCGCCACGGAATCAGCTGCGGCGTGCTCATCCAGTTAAGTGGCTACGGCACGGACAACGAAGCCAATCTGGCCACCGTCAAGGCGCATCCCGGACGGTTCAAGGCGATCATCCAGATCGATTCGGGAGCGAGCGACAAGCAATTCGAGGATCTGGCGGCGGGCGGCGCTGTCGGCGTGCGCTTCAACCTCGTGTCCTATGCTGCCGATATGCTATCTCGCCCCGACGCACCGCGACTGCTGCAGCGCCTCAAGAGAATGCAATGGTTCGCGCAGATCTATGCCGGCGATGCGCAGTGGCCGGATACCGCGGCGGTATTGAGAGCGAGCGGCGTTCGGGTGCTGGTCGATCACCTGGGAGTAGTTGACATCACCGGCGGCACGCGTCAAAAAGGATTCCAGACGGTCCTCGCGCTGGGCCGAGAGGGCAATGCGATTATCAAGCTTTCCTCGCTGTTCCGCGTCTCACGCATGCTCGAGGGCTTCGACGACCTGGATCCCTTCGTCGACGAATTGCTGCGCGCATTCGGCGTCGATAACTGCGTCTGGGGCTCGGACTGGCCGTGTATCAACGTACCTCGGCATCCCGAGTACAGCGCCCTCATGACGCCGCTCGAGCGCTGGTTTCCCGATCACGCCGACCGCCAGCGCGTGCTCGCGCGCAATCCGCAGCGCCTGTTCGGATTCGGGGCTTAGAGCGATGGCGCCGAAGTCGAGAGCCAGACCATTGCGGGTCGTGCTCGCCGGCGCCGGGATGATCAGCTGGTACCACCTCACAGCCTGGCGAAATCTGGGCGACCGCGTGCAACTGGTCGCGGTTTGCGACCCCGATCGTGCCAAGGCGGCGGAGCGCGCTCGCGAGTTCTCCATTCCAGGGGTTTATAGCGATGCGGAGGCGATGTTTTCTGCCGAATCCTTCGACGCGCTCGATGTGGCTTCTCCGCGTCGGACGCATGCAACGTGGGTCGAGGCGGCGGCAGCACGTGGAATCGATGTGCTGTGCCAGAAGCCGATGACGCCGACGCTGACAGAGTCCGAGGGGCTGGTCCTTCGGGTCGAAGGCAAATCGCGCTTGATGGTGCATGAGAACTGGCGATTTCGTCCGTGGTTTCGAGAGCTCAAGCGCTGGATCGACGCCGGGGACCTGGGAGAAGTGCTGCTTGGGCGCATGGCGCTTATGAGTTCTGGGATGCTGCCGGATGAGAGCGGTCGCCGGCCTTCGTTCGAGCGCCAGCCGTTCATGCAGCATGAAGAGCGGCTCATGATCGCGGAAGTGCTCATCCACCATCTCGATGTCATGCGTTACCTGTGCGGCGAGCTTCGCGTCGTGGCCGCGCGCACGACGCATACGCTTGCCGACGTCGAAGGAGAGACGCTCGCAGGCATTTTCCTGGAAACGGCATCGGGCGCACCGGTCGAGGTGATCGGCACCATGGCGGCGCCCGGGTACCCGGCGCGTCCGCCGGACCGCATGGAGATCGTCGGCACCATGGCAAGCGCGATCTTTGCCGACTTCGAGCTGCGGCTGGTTGGCGCGACCACACGAAGCCGGAAGTACGACCCCGCTGCCGGGTATCAGTCGAGCTTCGACGGGGTGATCGCCCATTTTGTCGATTGCCTCGACAGCGGGGCGCCTTTCGAAACCGGCCCGGCCGACAATCTCGCCACGCTGCGTCTGGTCGAGGATGCCTATACTGCAGCCGGCGCTGCCGCGGAGCTGAAGCATCATGGCGACCATTGACACGAGAACATCACGCTCGAGCCGGTTGATCGGACAACCCAAGCTGGCGCTCGACACGCCGGCACTCTTGGTCGACCTCGACGTGATGGCGTCGAACATCGCCTACATCGCCAGGACTTGCCGCGAGAACGGCGTGAGCTGGCGTCCGCACACCAAGGCGCATAAGACGCCGGAAATCGCACATATGCAGCTCGCCGCGGGCGCAATCGGCATTACCTGCGCGAAATTGGGCGAGGCCGAAGTGATGGCGCGCGCGGGAATTCGTAATATTCTCATCGCCAACCAGATCATCGGGGAGACGAAGGTGCAGCGGCTGATCGAGCTTGTCGGTACGGCCGACCCGATCTGCGCCGTCGACAGCGTCGAAAACATCGACGCGCTGGCACGCGAAGCGCGCGATCGCGGCAAACGTCTCAAGGTAGCGATCGAAGTCGACATCGGCATGCGGCGTGCAGGCGTTCTCCCTGGCGCGCCGGTGGTTGCGCTCGCGGGCGAGATCGCGCGTCGCGACGGCCTGGTTTTTCAAGGCGTCGTCGGCTGGGAGAGCCACGCCACGCGCATGAAAGATCCGGTCGAAAAGGAACGCACCATCGTGGAAGCGATCGGCCTGCTTACTGCGAGTGCCGACGCGTGCAGGAAGGCGGGCTACCCCGTCGAGCTGGTGAGCTGCGGAGGCACGGGAACTTTTCCCCATTGCACGCTCCAGCCCGGCGTGACCGAGGTCCAGGTCGGCGGAGCGATATTCAGCGACATGCACTACAGGACGCACTATCACGTCGACTTCGCATTCGCGCTTACGATTCTCTCCACGGTCACCAGTCGTTCCACGCCGACGCGGATCGTGGTCGATGCGGGAAAAAAAACCATGAGCGGCGATGCGGCGATGCCGGAGCCGATCGGGCTGGCGCCTGTGAAAGAGATTCGCCTGTCGGCCGAGCACGCAACCATCGAGCTTGAGCGCCCGAGCGCGACGCCCAAGGTTGGAGATCGACTGGAGTTCGTCGTCGGCTATTCCGACACGACGGTACACCTGCACGAAGAGCTGGTCGGCATCCGCGATGGACGCGTCGAGGTCGTATGGCCGGTCGCTGCCCGCGGCAAGCTCAAATAACAATCGGCTCTTCGCCTAGCCCGGTCCGAAGCCCTTCACGCAAAGCTGCGTGTGCTCGACATCCGGCGTGCTCTCGAAGCAGTGCCCGACCAGCCCGCGCCACGCCTTGAAGTCCTCCGACTGCCGGAAATCGACGGTGTGGTTCTCGAGCGTCTCCCATTTGATCATGAGACGATAGCGGCCCGGCCTCTCGATCGAACGCTGCAGCTCCATGGCTCGGCAACCTTTGGCTCGCATGAATATCTCGGCCGCGCGGGCGACGTTGGCTTCGAATTCCGCTTCCATGCCGGGCTTGATGTCGATTTGGGCGATTTCAAGGATCATAAGTAGACCTTAACAATTAAGGTGCTGCGAATGATTGGGTAAGCACAAACGCTTCCGCCATCGGTCGGGAGTATTGATGGTATCGTATCAGTGGCCTTGACGCCGGGGTCCGCTCGGTACTCGGCCACCACCGGTCTCTTCCCTGGTCGAGGTGTTCAGATGAGTGCAAATACCGCTCGTACGGTCGCCGAGTGGATCACCGAATTCATAGTTGCGCGGGGCGTTGATCGCGTTTATGGGTTGCAGGGTGGCCACATCCAGCCAATCTGGGATCACCTGGTTCAGCGCAACGTCCGCATCTTTGATGTTCGCGACGAAGGCGCCGGAGTGCACATGGCGCACTGCCACGCCGTGCTGACCGGCCAGGTCGGCATCGCGTTCGCGACTGCGGGGCCGGGCGTCACCAATTGTGTGACTGCGATCGCCAACGCACAACTCGAACGCGTGCCGGTGATACTGATCGGAGGCTGCGCGCCGGTGCCACAGGACGATCTCGGTCCTCTCCAAGGCATCGATCATGTGTCAATTATGAAGCCAGTGACACGCTCCGCGCGCACGCTGCGCACCGCCGACAACCTGCTGCGCGATCTCGACAAGGCATGGTCGATCGCAATGGGCGACGGTAACCCGCCGGGACCGGTTTACATCGAGATTCCAACCGATGTGCTGCGCGAAACCGTTCCCGCAGGGGTGGTCCTTGAGGAATACCTGACTCCGAAGGCGCCGCGCCGCATACCGCCCGACCCGGCGGAAATCGGTGGCGCGGCTACCGTGATCGCTGCCGCGAGGCGGCCGCTGGTGATCTCGGGGCGTGGGGCGCTGAACTGCGCCTCGGAGCTCGTGCGCTTTCTCGATGGCACCGGCGCGCTTTACCTGGACACGCAGGAGAGTCGCGGTCTCGTTCCCAGCTCGCACGCGTCGTTCGTGGGCGCGGTTCGTGCCCGCGCGATGAAGGAAGCCGACCTGGTAATTACGATTGGTCGCAAGCTCGACTACCAGACGGGGTATGGCTCGCCAGCGGTTTTCCCGAGTGCGCGCTGGCTTCGCATCGCGGACAATGCCGAGGAGTTGCGCGAGAACCGGCGGGGCGTTGTCGAGCTTTTTGCGCATCCAGGCCTTGCGCTCGCGGCGCTGGCCGGCGCGTTGGCGAAAGGCGGTGCCGTCGACACCGGGTGGACGAAGGGGCTGCGCGACGAGCATCTACGTCGTTCGTCGAAGTACGCCGATGGCCTCGCCAGCGCGCCTCCGGGCAACGACGGCCACATGCACCCCAATCGCATATTCGGCGCTCTGCGACGGGTGCTGAAAGCGGACGCCATCACCATCGCCGACGGGGGAGACATTCTGAGCTTCGCACGATTGGGTCTCGAGGCGCCGAGCACGTATCTCGATGCGGGTACGTTCGGCTGCTTGGGCGTGGGCACGCCGTACGGTGTGGCCGCAGCGCTGTTGAATCCCGAACGGCAGGTGGTGGTGATCAGCGGCGACGGAGCGTTTGGTATCAACGCGATGGAGATCGACAGCGCGAAGCGGCACAGCGCGAAGGTGGTGTTCATTATCGCCAACAACGCGGCGTGGAACATCGAGCGGCTGGATCAGCAGATGAACTACGGAGGACGTGTCGCCGGCACCACCTTGGCTTGGAGCGACTACGCGGGCATGGCGCGCGCATTCGGACTTCATGCGGAGCGCGTCACCGATCCCGCCCGCCTCGCAGCCGCGCTGGAAGAAGCGTTCGCCAAGGCACCCTCACTCCTCGACGTCGTGGTCACGCAGGACGCACTGTCCTCCGACGCGGGCAAGGGACTGGGCTGGGTTCCTGACTACCAGGCGCTGACCGCCTGGGACGACGCGGAGAAAGCTCGCCGCGCATGAGAGGCATGCTTAATCTCGGTGAGATCGTCGCCGCGCACGCGCGCCTGCTACCGGAGAAAGTCGGAGCGCGTGACTCGCGTCGCTCGCTCACTTTTGCGCAATGGAACGCGCGCGCGTGCCGGCTCGCGAACGCGTTGCTCGGGCTCGAACTCGCGAAGGGTGACCGCGTCGCAGTGCTCGCGTACAACCGCGTCGAGTGGATGGAGTTCTACGTTGCGCTCGCCAAGGCAGGCCTGGTCGCGGTGCCGATCAACTTCCGTCTGGTCACACCCGAGATCAAGTACATCCTAGAGCATTGCGCGGCGCGAGCCTTCATCGTTCAGGACGAACTCGTGCCTCAGGTCGAGGCATTGCGCGGCACACTGCCGATCGCGGACAAGGCGTGGATCCACATGGGCGGATCGCCGCCGTCGGGCTGGACCGACTACGAAGCACTGATTGCCGGCGCGCCAGGCACCGAGCCCCACATGGCGGTGAGCCCGACCGATACCTGGGCGCTGATGTATACGTCGGGCACGACCGGCCGGCCGAAGGGTGCAATCCGCAACCACCAGGGTAGCGCCGTGATGTCGCTGGTGACGGCGCTCGACATGGGCCTTACACGCGATGATACGGCACTCCTCGTGATGCCGATGTGCCACGCGAACTCGCTAAACTTCGCGTGCACGTTCACCTATCTCGGCGCGACCGTAGTCGTCGACGACCGAAAGAGCTTCGATCCGGAGGCGCTCCTGGCGACCATCGCCTCGCAGCATGTCACGTTCACGTCGCTCGTGCCCACGCACTACATCGTAACGCTTGCATTACCCGAGAAGGTCAAGAAGAGCTACGACGTCAGCCGCATCCGCAAGCTGATGATCTCATCGGCGCCGGCGCGCAAGGACACCAAGCTCGCGATCCTCGAATACTTCGCCAACTCGCAGCTCTTCGAGCTTTACGGCTCGAGCGAAGCGGGTTGGGTGACGCTGCTGCGCCCGGACGATCAGATCGATCATCTGGGCTCGGTCGGACGCGAGTGGACCGGCTCTGGGCCCGTAAAGATACTGGACCCGCAGGGCAATGAAGTGCCCGACGGCGAGGTTGGCGAGCTCTTTTCGGCCACGCCGTACGCGTTCGACGGTTATCTCAACGACCCAGTTAAAACGGCGGAGTCGCTGCGCGGCGATGGCTATTGCAGCGTCGGCGACATGGCGCGCCGCGACGAGCATGGTTTCATCTACCTGGTCGACCGCAAGAGCAACATGATCATCAGCGGCGGCGAGAACATTTACCCGAGCGAGATCGAGAACATCCTCGGCCGCTATCCCGGCGTCAAGGACGTCGCGGTCGTCGGTGTGCCGCATGAGAAATGGGGTGAATCAGTCCACGCAGTGATCGTCCTGCACGAGGGGGAGCACGCGAACGAAAAGGACGTGCTCGACTGGTGTCGCGACAAGATGGCCGGATACAAACGCCCGCGCGGAGTATCGTTCTTCGCGGAGGCCGAGATCCCGCGGACGGCGACCGGCAAGATCCAGCATCGCGTGTTGCGCGAGAAACTAATCGGCGTTCGGTCGTGACCTGTGCCGGTTAGCTCGCCGACTCGTGGCGCTGCCGGCAGGTAAGCAATACTTCGTCGCCGTCGCGCTTCCACCAGTTGTTGGCGGAAAGGATCTCGACCTCGTGCATGCCGCGATAGCCGGCAGCTTCCATCCACGAGCGAATGAGCTTGAGATCGACCACGCCATCGCCCATCATGCCTCGATCGTTCAAGAGATCGGTGGTGGGGACGAGCCAGTCGCAGATGTGATACGCATACAGCCGGTCGCGTGCACCGGCGCGTTCAATCTGTGATTTGAGCTGTGGGTCCCACCAGACATGATAGACATCGACCGCGATGCCGAGGCCATCCTTGCCCTTGGGCGAGAGCTCGTCGCACAGGTCGTTGGCCTGTGCCACCGTATTGACGCAGGCGCGATCAGCGGCATACATCGGGTGCAACGGCTCGATAGCGAGCGGCATGCCGGCGCCGCGTGCGTATTCCAGCAACTCGCCCACGCCGTCGCGAACCATCTCCCGGGCACCGGCAAGATCCTTGGACACGATTTCGCCGCGGCGATCCTTAGGCAATCCACCGACCACGAGGACGAGACAGCGAGCGCCCAATTCGAGCGCTTCGTCGACCGCGCGGCGGTTGTCGTCGAGTGCAGCGCGGCGGCCCTCGCGATCGGGCGCCGGGAACATGCCCCCGCGGCAGAGACCGGAAACGGTGAGTCCAGCATCGCGAATGCGCAGCGCCGTTTCCTTCAGTCCCGCCGCTGACACCTGATCGCGCCATGGCGAAATGCCGCGGATGCCGTGGCGCACCAGCGCGTCGATGATCTGCGGCATCTTCCATTGCGCGCGGACGGTGGCTGTGTTGATCGACAGCAGCGCCGGATCAGGTGAATTCACAATTGTTCTTCAGGGGCGCGTCATTATGCCAAAAGTCGTTCAACGATCGGTCCTCGATCGAGTAACCGCGAAAAGACTGCTCGGCTCCACCACCAATTCGCGGACTTTGTCAGACAGAGACTGTCAGCGCATGGCAGTCACCTGCCGCAAACCAACCCGACGGCGATCAAGGAGGGGCACCCCGTTAGCCAACGTTCGAAAAGCCGGCGTCGCGCAGTGGCTTGACCGGAGACAAAACTACAAAGGAATGAATGGCGTGTGAATCGCAGGGCCTTTCTTCGAGTCGAACCATTGATCTGGAATCCGAATCGAATCTTTGAGAACACTACTCGAGGAGACCGATCATGAGACGCCGCAAGGTGTCACAGCTTGTTTACATTGCTGCCGCGCTTCTTGGGGCCGCAATCTTGACGAATGCGCAGGCGGAAGACGCCTACTCCCGATTGCAAATTCCACTCGCCACTCGGAGCGACGCAGGGCCAGCAATGGCCACGCTCATCGAGACTGGACAGGGCACGCGCCTGATCGTATCGCTCGGTCGAACGCCCGAAGGCCTTTCCAATCCCAATATCATCGCAGAAGTGCGCGAAGGCAGATGTGTCGGACCGATAGGGCCCGCCGTCTTCCGCACCGTTACAAAGGTCGATGACTCGTCGCCTTCCACTGGAGGCTCCGCTGTCGCTCTCGACCACAATTTGGGCGGGACTGTGGGTATGCCGCTATCCGCCCTCCGCGCACAGCCTTACGCCATTGCGCTTGAAACCGGTCCGGAAGCTCAAAACCAGGTGATCGCGTGCGGAAACATCGGTTGAAAGGATATGATTATGGACACTAGTTTTTTCCGGACTTGGTGGCCGCCAGTTCTCAGTGTGCTGCGGATCGTGACGGCGTTCTTGTTTATGATGCATGGTTCGGCGAAGCTTTTCCACGTACCGCATCAGCCTATGTTCGATAATCTGCACTTGATATCGCTGCTTGGGCTCCAAGGGGTCATCGAATTGGTGGGAGGATTCCTGCTTCTCATCGGGTTGTTCACGCGTCCGGTAGCGTTTATCCTGGCCGGCGACATGGCAGTGGCGTACTTCATGTCCCATGCGCCCAAAGGGTGGCTGCCCATCGTCAATGGCGGGGATCTTGCCGTGTTGTTCTGCTTCGTGTTTCTGTACCTGTGGGCGGCGGGTCCTGGTCCCTGGAGCATCGACGCGCGACTGCGGAGAATGGCGTGAGCGATTCGCAAACAAAAACGACCGGACCCGATCTCAAGCTCGGTGTCCCGACCAGCGACCTTGCCGACGGGCAGATGGTCGCCGGTCATGTAGGCGAGGAAGGCGTCCTGCTTGCGCGGCGCGGCAATGAATTTTTCGCAATCGGCAGCACCTGCTCGCACTACGGCGGACCGCTGGCCGAAGGCCTCATGGTCGGAGACACCGTGCGCTGTCCGTGGCATCACGCGTGCTTCAGCCTGCGCACCGGAGAGCCGCTGCATGCGCCGGCGCTGAGCTCGGTTGCCTGTTGGTCGGTCGGGCAGCGTAATGGCAAGGTATTTGTTCTCGGCAGGAAAGACGTCTCCGTGTCGCAAGGGCGGGCGACGCGCCGGGATCTGCCCGGACGGATAGTCATCGTCGGCGGCGGCGCGGCCGGCTTCGCCGCGGCGGAAATGCTCCGTCGCGAAAAATTCGACGGCGGCATCGTCATGCTGAGCAACGATCCGGCTGCGCCCGTGGATCGGCCCAATCTTTCCAAGGACTATCTCGCCGGGAACGCACCGGAAGACTGGATTCCTCTGCGACCGGATGATTTTTACGCAGAGAACGCGATCGATCTCCGGCTCGGGGCAAATGTGAGGACAATCGACGTTGCTGCGCGCGCGGTGGTTACCGACGACGGCAGCAGGGTACCCTACGATCGACTGCTCCTCGCAACAGGCGCCGAACCGATTCGCTTGCCGCTGCCGGGGATGGAGTTACCTCACGTATTCACTCTGCGCTCGCGCGCCGATTCGCGGGCCATTATCGAGCGCGCCAAGACCGCCCGGCGTGCGGTGGTGCTCGGCGCCAGCTTCATCGGCCTCGAAGTGGCTGCATCGCTGCGCGCGCGCAACATCGAAGTTCACGTGGTCGCGCCGGAAAAGCGACCGATGGAGCGCATCCTCGGCCGAGAGATGGGCGACTTCGTGCGTAACTTGCACGAGGAGCACGGCGTCATCTTCCACCTGGAGGACACCGCCGATGCGATCGACAATAGGCAATTGAAGCTTCGCAGTGGCGGCACGCTCCAAGCTGATCTGGTCGTGGTTGGTGTGGGCGTGCGGCCCCGGCTCGACCTGGCGCAGAACGCGGGGCTCAAACTCGATCGCGGTGTCCTCGTCGATGCATACCTGGAAAGCAGCGTGCCGGGGATCTTCGCCGCGGGCGATATTGCGCGCTGGCCCGATGCGCATAGCGGGGAGGCGATCCGCGTGGAGCATTGGGTGGTTGCCGAGCGTCAGGGACAGACCGCCGCACGCAACATGCTCGGATACCAGGAAAAATTCGCCGCCGTACCGTTCTTCTGGAGCCAGCACTACGACGTGCCGATCAATTATGTCGGTCACGCCGAATCCTGGGACGAGCTGTCCATCGACGGCGAAGTGGCAGCGAGAGACTGTGTCGTGCGCTACAAACGCGGCGGTCGCGTGCTCGCGGTTGCTTCGATTTATCGCGACGTCGAAAGCCTGACGGCCGAAGCAACCATGGAGCGTGAAGCTGCTTAGAGTCGCGTTCGGGCCATCATTGCCTGGAAGCCAGCGCGCTTAAGACTCTGTCGAGAGCGAGATAGTCGACCGGCTTGACCAGGTGATGGTTGAAGCCTGCTGCTTCAGAAGCACGGATGTCCGCTTGCTGTCCGTAACCGGTGACCGCCACGAGCACCACGTCCCTTCCCCAGGCCTGATCGCGAATGTGCCGACAGGCGTCGTAGCCGCTTAACTTCGGCAGCCCGATATCGAGGAGCACGAGGTCGGGGCGGAGGCGTTCAGCGGCCTCCAGCGCTTCCATGCCGTCATGAGCCATGTGCGCATGGTGGCCAAGCATCTGCAGCAGGACCGCAAGGGATTGAGCGCCGTCGCGATTGTCGTCGACGATCAAAACACGGCGAGGCGCATTGTTCTTCGGTTCGACGGCACCGACCTCCTGTTGCTTCGGAGTTGCCTGGGAGATTGGCAGACGAATGACGAACTCGCTTCCCTGACCGCGCCCAGCGCTGTGGACCTCGATCGTCCCGCCGTGCATCTCCACGACGCTCTTCACCAGCGTCAAGCCGATGCCCAATCCGCCGGCCGTGCGCTCGCGCGACGTATCGAGCTGGGCGAAGAGCTCGAAGATGCGCTCCAACTGGTCGCGGTCGATGCCGATACCGCTGTCGTGCACACGGATGATCGCCTGCTCGTTCTGGCGCTCTAGCTTTAGCACGATGGAGCCTCCGCGATCCATGAATTTGCAGGCGTTGCTGAGCAGATTGCCCACAACCTGAATCAGCCTGGCGAGGTCCCCGTCGACATAAACGGATTGGGTCGGCAGAACGACCTCCAGCTTGTGCTGCATGCTGTCAATGGTCGAACGAACGCTTTCGACGGCCGCGTTCACAGCGTCCGAAAGATCGATCGTCTCCCTGCGAAGCTCGATCTTGCCACGGCTGACGCGACTCACATCGAGCAGGTCGTCTACCATTCGGACCATCTGATCGACCTGACGCTCCAACATCTGCAACGTGGGCTGCATTACCTCGTCGTCGCCATTCGAGTGCTGCAGGATCTGCACTCCGTTGTGAATCGGAGCGAGTGGATTACGAAGCTCGTGGGCGAGCATGGCAAGGAATTCGTCCTTGTGGCGATCGGCGGTGCGGACGGCCTCCTCCGCCTGCGATCGCTCGATAAAGTCCGCGGCCATTCGAGCAAGCAGGTCGAGCCAGCGCAGCGCACGTTCGTCGGGTCGATGCGACTGGCGAAAATGGTTGCTGAGCATCCCCAGCAACCGGCCACCGCGACTGACCAGCGGCGTCGATTGGATGGCGCGAATGCCATCCTCGAGCACGATTTCCATGCTCACCGGGTCGTTCAGGTCGTTCAGCAGGGTGACATCTTCGACAATGACACGATCGATCCTCTGCGCCGCCGCGTCGCACGTCGCAACCCAGCCCAGGTCGGCGAAGTGTTCGACCAGGCGGTTGCCCAGCCCCTGGTGGACGACGATGCGAAGGCGACCCGTCGCCGGGTCATAGAGTTGAATATTTCCCTTGTCCGTACCCGTGAGATCGGCCGCTGCAGAGAGGATCTCGCTCAACAGCGACTTCAGGTCTCCGGCCTGGACGAGTGTCGTGCTCAGTGCCTGCAGTCGAGTCATCGCCCGCAGATCGTCGGCCATTTGCAGTTCGGCTTGCCGGTGCTCGTTGGCGACGTTGATGAGAGCGTCTTCGATTTGCTTTCGCTCGGTGATATCGGTGATCGCCCCAATCCAGCCTCGGATGGTGCCGCGAGAATCGACATCGGGCACGTAAATCACACGCATGTAGCGGGGAGCCTTCCCGGCATAGGGAATCTCGGTCTCGAAATCCACTCGCTCGCCCGCTAGAGCCCGTTCGAAATATGGACGGATCGCTGCGACGGCCTCCGCACCGAGAACATCCACGATCAGCTGCCCGATGATCCGTTCGGCGGGCCTGCCGATGAAATCCGCACAGGCTTTGTTGACGAAGACGTAGCGCAAATCACGGCTGCACTGCGCGATCATGGTCGCGACATGATCGGTAATGTGCTGAAGCTGTTGCTCCTTGGCCTGCAACGCGTGGTCGGCGTCGGCGCGCTCGATGAAGCTGACTGCCTGATGCGCCAGGAGATCCAGCAGGCGAAGCTCGCGATCATCGGGTCGATGCGGTTGTCGAAAGTGGGTCGAGAACACACCAATCAGCGATGCCGAGCGAGCTATCAAGGGCGTGGACTGAACCGCCGTGACTCCCGCGGCCAGCACGACGTCTCGCGCCGGCGAGCCGGCGAAGACCGGACTGGTCGAGACATCTTCGACAATCACTCGCTCGCCGCGGAGCAACGCGGCACCGCAGGCCGCGTTACCTTCACGCACGGAGTCGAAGAATTCGAGAAAGGGCTTTTCAAAACCGCGCTGGGCGACGATCTTCAGGACGCCCTGGTCGAGCAGCTGGACATTGCCCATGTCCGCCCCCGTAATCTCGATCGCGGCATCGAGGACGTCGTGCAACAGCGACGACGAATCGGCGTCTGCCATGTGGCGCTACCTCTTCGCGAGGTACTTTTTCAAGTTCTGCGACGGTTTGCGTCGGCTGAGCAAAGCGTCCGCTGGCGATTGCGGAAACAAACCATCATATGCCCGACGCCCGCACCGGGCTAGGTCGTATCGCTCGCATCGATAGCGAAGCCTTCGTGTAGGACACCGTCCGACAAACAAACGGCATACTCGGGGCCGTTCCTGCGCCGCAACTGTTGTGAGTCCACGAGCTCAAATCTTGCGGGACAGGAGGAGTCAACATGAAACGCAAAACACTGCGCTTCGGCAAAGGTTTCAATGTAGTGCTGGGCAACACGCATTCGCAGGCTGCGCAGATGGTGCTGGGGCCCGAGAAGTCCGAGGGCGATGCATCGAACCGGCACGCCGGCGCTGATCAATGGGTGTACGTAGTCAGCGGCAGTGGAGTTGCAACCGTCAACGGGCAACGCTACCCGCTACGGCCGGCAACGCTGTTGCTGATCGAGCACGGTGATCGGCACCAAATACGCAATACGGCGAGACGGCCGCTCAAGACACTGAACTTCTACGTGCCGCCTGCATATAAGGCAAACGGGAATGAGTTGCCGGCCGGCAAGCCCGGCTAAGAGTCGGAACGCGTGGGTGAAATCCCGCGCCGAGACGACTTAGTCAATCGCTGGTTTAAGTGTGGCGTCTAGTCAATCGGCCACGGCGCCGACTTGGGCAGTGTCAGTCGCGCTTCGATGGGGAATTTGCTCGGCGCGGCATCGAGCGCTCGCCACCAGGGCGTCACCCGCTCAGCGTGGTCCGGTTCGACGGGCTCTCCCAGGCGCGGCATGACGAGTCGCGCTCCACGCTTCGGCGCGAGCGATAGCAATGTTTCGGCCGGCTGGTCCCATGCATGCATCGCCAGCGCGAAGGTTCCCCAATGCACTGGGAGAAACGCGCCGCCGCCGAGAAGCTCCAGCGCTTCCAGCGCGTTCTCGGGGCCGAGATGAATATGGCCCCACGAGGGATGGAATGCGCCGACCTCCAACATCACCAGATCGAAAGGACCGAGCCGATCCCGAATGGTCGCGTACTCGGTAGTCAAACCGGTGTCGCCGCTGAAGAACACGGTGTGCTTCTGCGAGCGGACCACCATCGACGACCACAGCGTCGCGTTCCTGTCGTTGAGCCTGCGGCCGGAGAAATGCTGCGATGGTGCTGCGGTCACCGTCAAATCGGCGCCGGGCAGCGTGTGCGACTCCCACCAGTCGAGCTCGGTGATCCGATCCGGCGCCACGCCCCATGCTTCGAGATGAGAGCCGACGCCGAGTGAGGTCACGAACGGGACATCGAGGCGCGCGAGCTCGCGGATAGTGATGTAGTCCAGGTGATCGTAGTGATCGTGCGAGATGACCACGAGATCGAGCGGCGGCAATTCCCCCAAAGCAATCGGCACCGGCTGAAAGCGCTTGGGACCGATGAGCTGCGAAGGCGATGCGCGCAATCCCCAGACAGGATCCGTCAGCACGCGAAGACCGTCGATCTCGATCAGCACCGTGGAATGTCCGAGCCAAGTGGCGCGCAATCCGGACCCAGGCCGCTTCCGCCATGTTTCGATTGGGTTAAGCGACGGCAATGGTCCTTGGGGTACGCGGCGATCACCGCCGCACAAGAACTCGCTCGCCGTCGGCGAGCTGGCGCTCGGATCGATGAGTCTCGGCAGCACCGGGTGGATATTGCGAAACGACTCGCCAGCCCACCGGGGTGAGGCTTTGATGCGTTCGAGACGCAAGCCATTGGGCTTCTTGCCGAATGCTTTCATGGCCACCTTGGGGTTCTCGCTACGTTGTAAAAACTCAGATAGGGTCGATCTTGCCCGACGCAATCCCCCACAAGGAATAATCGACAAGGCGGAATGGGTCGAGCCCGAGCGCCAAACTTGGGCGCAAACCGCACTAATTGTGTTGCGCTGGAGTGCCCAGGTCGCTCGAAACGAGAGCGCACAACTCGGTGCGAAGCCTCGATGCACGCTCGCCGCCGAAGGCCCCTTCAAATTGATTTTGCGCCTCTTTCCACAGCTTTGCCGCAGCGCGAAGCCGTTCCACGCCGGCCTTGGTGAGGTGCAACTCCTTGCGGCGCCGGTCTCGTGCGCTGTCCTCGATGCGGATGAGACCGTCGCGCTCCAACGGCAACATGGTGCGGCCCAGTGTGGTGCGATCCATGACCAGCTCACGGGCAAGAGCATTGATGGTCATGGGCCCGAACCCTTTCAACTTGGCCAGGATCGAAAACTGTGTGGTGCGCAGTCCTACTGCCGCGAGGTGCTGGTCATAGAACTGAGTGACATGACGCGCGGCCTGCCGCAAAGCCAGGCAGTTGCAGGAATGGGGGAGCATCGAAGCGTCGGTGGGCATGGGGTCTCCGGGGGGCTTGACAATAGGCGTATATGCGCTCATATTACGCGTATATGCGCATATGTCAACCGGGTCCGAGGGGCAACCATGATCCAGGGAATCGCAGTGACGAGTAATTACGACTCGAGCAAGCCGGGCGACGAGTCGAGCTGGCTCGCGAGCTATCCGTCGCATCTCACCCAGACATGGGACCTTCCCTCCGGTGACTTGGTGCAGGTCCGTCCGATGAGGCACGACGACGGGCCGCTGGAGGAAGCATTCGTGCGCGGACTGTCGCGGGAAACTGGCTATAGGCGAATGTTGAGAGGTGGTGTGAAAGTGACGCCCGAGTGGGTCGACTCGATGACGCACATTGACTATCACCGCCACATGGCCTTCGCCATCACCACCGCCGTGGAGGGCTTCGGACAGTTTATCGGTGTCGGACGCTATGTGGCCGATCCTGATATGCAACGCGCGGAGTTTGCGCTGGTCCTCGCCGACAATTGGCAGGGCAAGGGACTTGGACGCAGGCTCCTCGGAACCCTGATCGAGCACGCGCGGAGCGCTGGCATACGGGAGATGGTCGGCGTCGTGCTCGCCAGAAACACGCCAATGCTCGAGCTGGCCCGTTCGATGGGATTCTCCGTGAGCGCAGTACCCGAAGACACGAGCATCGTGAACATCAGCCTCCCGCTGCAGACAAACATTCAACCATCTTCATAGAAAGTCATTCCATGTCTACGAGAGAAACTCTACTGGTTCAGCCCGTTCGCACTGCGATCGGAACCTTTAACGGCACGCTGAAGGGCACGCCGGCCACCGAGCTGGGTGCTGCAGTGATTCGCGAGACGCTGCGACGCTCCAAGATCGATCCCGGTCTGATTGGCAGCGTGGTCATGGGCAACGTCATTCAGGCGGGCAACCGCATGAATCCCGCCCGGCAGGCGGCGATCGGCGGGGGATTGCCTGTTTCCGTGCCGGCGATGACGGTCAATCGCGTTTGCGGCTCGGGCGCTCAGGCGATTGCCTCGGCGGCACAGGAGGTCTCGCTCGGGCTCATCGATGCGGCCATCGCCGGCGGCATGGAAAACATGGACCGCGCACCCTATCTGCTGCCCAGCGGACGCTGGGGTCAGCGCATGGGCGATACGGAAATCTACGACAGCATGCTGCGCGACGGCCTCAACGACGCTTTTTCCGGCGAGCACTCCGGCTGGCACACCGAAGACCTGGTTGCACGGAACAAGATCACGCGCGAAGACCAGGATCGCTGGGCCGAACGCTCGCAAAAGCGCTTCGCTGCGGCGCAGAGCGCGGGACACTTCGCCGCGGAAATCGTCGGAGTCGAGATCCCTGGTCGAAAAGGTCCGACAGTGTTTGCCAGCGACGAGGCGAATCGCCCGGACACCACGCTGGAGGGGCTCGCCAAGCTCAAGCCCGCATTTCGCAAGGATGGCACGATCACCGCGGGCAACGCGCCCGGACTCAACAGCGGCGCCGCGGCGGTCATCGTCGTCGATCGATCTTTCGCCGACAGACACGGACTGGAGCCGATGGCGCGGCTCGCGGCCTTCGGGGTCGCAGCGGTCGAGCCAGGCATGTTCGGCATCGGACCGGTACCGGCGGTCAAGCAGGCGCTGGCACGGGCGCATTGGAACTTGCGCGATATCGACCGCGTGGAAATCAACGAAGCCTTCGCCGCGGTACCGCTTGCGGTGCTGCGTGAACTCGGGCTTCCGGAGGACATCGTCAACATCGAAGGTGGTGCAATCGCGCACGGACATCCCATCGGTGCGACTGGCGCCGTGCTGACCACGCGACTGTTGCACTCCATGCGTCGCGACGGGCTCAAGCGCGGCATCGTGACGCTGTGCATCGGCGGAGGGCAGGGGATCGCGCTGGCGCTGGAAGCGCTCTGATGCTGGCGCCCGATGCCGTATCGACCGGTGACCGCGCGCAATAAGCTCAAGCAACCGAGGTCGCCATGAACATTCTCACCGTCAATCTGATCCTGAGCACGCTGGTGTTCTGGATCGCTGCCAGGATCTATGTGCTGCCGAAGCTTCATGAGTTGAACCCCAAGGCGATTCTGCTCCCGATTCTTCTGCTGCACTCGCTGCGCCATCTGGGACTGATGTTTCTCGCGCCCGGAGCGATTTATGCCGGCATGCCGGCGCAGTTCGCTTATCCGGCCGCTCTTGGCGATCTGGTCGCGGCGCTACTCGCGTTAATATCAATTCCGTTGGTGGCACGAGAAGCCAAAGCTGCACGAATCGCGGTCTGGATCTTCAACATCGTAGGAACTCTGGATCTTCTGAATGCGATCACCCTGGCCACGGTCTACGGGGCAGCTCCGTTTATGGGACCTGCTTATTGGATTCCGGCTTTCTGGGTTCCCGCGCTGCTGGTCACCCATTACATCGTGTTCGTGACGCTTCTCGGCTGGAAGTCACCGACACCAAGCCCAGCCGGGGTGCTGTACACCCGCTGACAAGGAGAAATCCATGTCTCAAGCCAAAAAACCCCGCCTCGTCGGCTTCAACCACGTCGCCCTCGAGGTGGGCGACATCGACGCGGCGCTCGCCTTCTACGGTCGCCTGTTCGATTTCACGCTGCGCAGCAAGGAAGAATCGATGGCGTTCATCGATCTGGGAGACCAGTTCATCGCCTTGCAGAAAGGACGGACACAGCCCGCCGACGAGGGCCGTCATTTCGGCCTGGTAGTGGATAACAAAGAAGCCGCACGCAAAGCCTTAGCCGACGCAGGCGTGCAGACCCTGCCGGGACCGTTTCTCGATTTTCTCGACCCCTGGGGCAACCGCATCGAAATCGTCGGCTACGAGAATATTCAATTCACCAAAGCGCCGCATGTGTTGCGCGGCATGCGGCTCGGACACTTGTCGAAGAACGAGGCGGCCATCAAGGAACTGACCGACAAAGGCATGGCGCCCGACTAAGAACCGCACTGCCCATGTCGAGCCTTGGCCATCAATCGCTGTTTTAAAAGATGACGAGCCGGGTATCAGTCCGCTGTGGTCGGAAACTATTTCGGTGTCCGCAACTTCACGAGTAACGTGTAAAAGCCAGCCGCGGTGACCCCAAACGTCACATGCGCTGTAATAGTGATCCAGTCGCGCGCCGCCTCGAACCATGGGAATAGAATCGTGAACCCGTGCATATTGATCAGGTACAGCCCTAAGCCAAATGCGCTTCCTGCGAGCAGGGAAGGGATAGCGCGAAGTCGGCGGATCAAACTTGCCAAGATGAGACCGTAGACGATGCAAAGCGCAAAGTGAACGAGCGTGGCAACGAGGAATGTCGTCCAGTCAAATGTGTCTATGGATGACAGCGCTTGAGGTCCCATGACGATCGCGGCGGCAAAGCGGACGTCCCGTAAGAAGATTCCTGGCAATGCATGCGTGAACAATGACCACGACGCCAGCTCGAACAGGCTGGCGACGATCCCAGCCGCAATGCCGGCGTAGCACCCTGCCCACTTTTCACCGAGCAAAACCTTACCTTTGTGGTCAGGATTCGCGATCGCCGAGCCAGTGCGATGAATGGGTCGTTTCGCCTTCGACCAGGTACTGCTTGGCGATGCGCTGAACTTCTCGGTCGGCGATGCTCGCGCGCTCGTGCAGGCGCAGATGCTCCATCCACGATTCGTCCATGAACGTTTCTATGAAGCACGTGGGATCCTCGGAGTCGTGGAAGAGCTGCCAGTAATAAGCTCCGTTGCGGCGGCGCATTTTGCGCACGTCCTGCATGGCCGCCACGAACTCGGTGCGCTTGTCGGCTTGAATTCTGTATTTGATGGTGACCAGGACCGGCACGTCGGGCTCGGGCGTTTCGGCGAGCACCGGCAGCGGCCAGTCCGACGACGGAGAGAAATCCAGCACCTGATGCCGACCCAGCTTGAACCGCCAAGTCGCGCCGATCGCGAGCACCATCCCGACGGCAGCTAGGGTCAGCGCTGTGGGAATACCGACGAGCGTCGCGACCTGTCCCCATAGAATGCTGCCCAGCGCCATTCCGCCCATCAACACAACGACAAAGGCAGCGAGCCCGCGAGCGCGCACCCATGGCGGCAAGGTCATCTGCGCCGAAACCTGCAGCGCGGAGAGTATGGAGATCCAGGCAACGCCCGTGGCCAGCATCGCGACGGCAAGCAGGGCGATGCTCTGCACATACGCCAGCGCAAGCGCGGCCAGCGCGTAGAGCCCGCTCGCACCTGCGACGAGTACATCGCGCGAAACTCGCGCTCTCACGCGCGGCAGCACCATCGCGCCGGCGACCGCGCCGGCACCGATGCAGGTAAGCAAGAGCCCATACACTTCCGGTCCGCGGCCGAGTTCCTTGCGCACGATCAGCGGAAACAGCGACCAGGTGGCGCTGGCGAATACGAAAAATCCGATGCCTCGAATGAGCACGCCTTGCAGCGCATCTGTGTTCATCACGAAGCGCATGCCGACGCGGATGGCGCTTAAGAATCTTTCGGCGGGAAGCGTGCTCTTGCGATGTTCTCGCCGCCAGCGCACGAGCACGACGACGATGCCGATGTACGACAGCGCGTTGAGGATGAAGACCAGCCAGGGCCCGACTGCAGCAACCAGTAATCCGGCAATAGCGGGCCCAATCGCTCGCGACGCGTTGATGGCGACGCTGTTGAGCGCCACCGCCGCCCCTAGTTGGTCGGGTCGCACAAGATCCGGGACGATCGCCGACCACGCCGGCATCGTCACAGCCGCGCCCACGCCGAGCGCGAACGTAAACCCCAGCAGCAGCCACGCCGTGGTCAAGTTGAGCAACGTCAGGATTCCAAGCGCCGCAGCGACGAGCAACAGATAGACCTGAATGGCGATGAGCAGGCGCCGCCGGTCGATGATGTCGGCCAGCGCTCCGGCAGGGAGCGCGAGCAGCATCACGGGAAAACTGTCCGCGGCCTCGACCAGCGCGACCATCGAAGGCGACGACGACAGCTCGGTCATCAGCCAGCCGGCGCCGACGTCCTGCATCCAGCCGCCGACGTTGGAGACGATGGTGGCGATCCAGAGGCTGCGAAACAGCGCGCTCTGCAGCGGACTCCAAGCGGAGGTTACCGAGGAGGTCGGTTGAGATCCTGGAGACTCGATGGGCGCCGAGGACGTCATGAGCGACTCTGCAGAGATCCCCTTCAGCTAAAGCACAGCGGCAGCCGCCGCTGCGAACGGCCGTGGTCGTGCTTAACTCAGAATCGTTCGGATCGCGATGCCGGCCTTCAGCATTCGCGTCACTGGAGTCTTGTCGCTTATTTCCGCCAACCGCCTGCGCTGGGCCGGCGGCAATGCGCTACTGAACGCAATGCGTCGCTCGATTCTGTGCACCTCGCCCTCTTCCTGCAGTTCGATGGACACCTGGATGGTGCCAAGGCTCCAGCCCTTTCTTTCGGCGTACATGCGCAGGGTGATCGCCGTGCACGCTCCAAGGCCCGCCAAAACCAGCTCGGTAGGACGAGGCCCGGTGTCGGAACCGCCTGCTTCGGTGGGTTCGTCCGCGCGCAACTCGTGGCCACGCGCTTCGGCGAGCTGAGCGTAGCCGGTTGTTCCCGAGCTCGTTACAGACACAAGGGTCGGTACCGATTTCATCCCACATACTTTTCTACAACGTTTGCCGGGCGCACCTGCGCTTCCCGATCGTCACGGCCCGTCTCGCGCAGCGCGCGACGCTGGCGCAGGAGATCCCAGCACTGGTCGAGCTCGACCTGCACGTCGGCCAGCCGGTGATGCTCTGTCGCATCGAGCGATTTCTTGTCGAACAGCCGATGTTCTTCGGCCATCAGCTCCTGGATGTGTGTCAGTACGGGAGCGTCCTTCGCTTGATCTTCCATGCTATTCCTTCTCGATTGCGATCAGGCTTCGATCGCCAGATATTGATGGATCGACGCGACGACGGCTGCGCCTTCTCCGATCGCCGCGCCCACGCGTTTTACCGATCCGGAGCGCACATCACCGACGGCAAAGACGCCCGGTACAGTCGATTCGAGCGCTGCCGATGAGCTATCTGAAGCAGCCGAGCGCCGACACGCGCGGCCGGTCAGCACAAAGCCATTGGAGTCGAGCTCGACAGTGCACCCGTGAAGCCAATCCGTTTCCGGGTCGGCACCGACGAAAAGGAAGACGTTGCGGATCGGATGCGTCTCGTCGACGCCTCGTTGCGAATCGCGCCAGGTGATCGAGTCGAGTCCCACGGCCGGATCGCCGTGAAGCTCGGTCAACTGCGTATGCGCATGCAGTTCGATGTTCGGCGTAGCCGCGATGCGGTCGATCAGGTAGCGCGACATGGTAGCGGCGAGGCTCGGACCCCGCACAAGCAAATGAACCTTCGAGGCGTGCTCTGCCAGAAAGACTGCTGCCTGGCCCGCGGAGTTCCCGCCTCCGACCAGAGCAACCTCGGTTTGCGCACACATTTTGGCTTCCAGTGCGGAAGCCCAATACCATACGCCGCGGCCCTCGAACTCAATGAGCCGCGGAACGTCCGGCCGGCGATACCGGGCGCCGCTTGCGATCACCACCGTACGCGACTTGAGCTTTCGTCCGTCCCTGAGAGCCACGGTCAATTCGCCCATCACTCTTGCGCGGCTGCAGTCGAGCGCTGCCGCTTCCGCTGGTATGAGGATCTCCGCACCAAACTTCTGCGCTTGAACAAAAGCGCGGCCGGCCAGCGCTTGACCCGAGATCCCGGTGGGAAACCCGAGGTAGTTTTCGATGCGCGCGCTTGCGCCGGCCTGTCCCCCGAAGGAGCGGCAGTCGAGCACACCCACATGCAAGCCTTCCGATGCAGCGTAGACCGCGGTGGCGAGGCCAGCCGGGCCGGCACCGACGACGACCACGTCGAAGGTCTCATCGTGGTGCGCGACATCGAGCATGCCCAGAGCGCGCCCCAGCGCGTCTTCCGAGGGGTCGACGAGCACGGACCCGTTCGGACACACCACGAGGACCGCGTCCGCGGCAGCGCCGTATTGCTCGAGCATCGCGGCTGCTGCGTCGTCGCGCTTGCCGTCGACAACCTGGTACGGGTGGCCGTTTCGCTTCAGAAACGTCTGCAGACGCAACACCTGAGGTGATTGCGCCTCCCCGATCAGCACTGGTCCGGTGGAGCGTGCCTCGAGCAGCCCGACTCGGCGCAGTATCAAGGCGCGCACGATGCGCTCACCGAGATCGGCCTCGGCGATGATCATCGCGCGCAATAGATCCGGGGGTATCAGCAGTGCCTCGACATCTTCCTCGGCGTGCGCGTCAACAAGCGTGTGGCGGCCAGACAGGGTGGCGACTTCGCCAATGAATTGACCTGCTCCCTGGCCTGTTATCGGTTCGACGTGCCCCAGGCCGTCGCGCTGGCTGATCACCGTCTTTCCCTTGAGCACGACGAACATTCCCGGACTCGGCTCCCCCACCGCGAACAAGCGCTCGCCTTTGCTATAGCGCCGCACCGTCCCGAAGCGGCGGATGCGCGCGACTTCCGCTTCGCTCAGCGCGGGAAACATCTGGTGGCGCCGGCTGGCGAGCGCGTCGGGCAGGTTGTCGACCGTCATCGGGCTGGGGTCTGTGGCGCTCATGGGCAGGTCATTGAAACCAAACTCTGGGTCCGGCGTTGTCGTGCCGAACACAAGAGTGCCACGGCGTCATCGCTCGGTAGCACTCTTCGCGAGACCGCGCAGCACCGCCGTCATGCGCTGGACGGCGACCTCCGATTCACCGCCAAGCCCATGGCGATTGGCAAGCCAGCCCGGCTCGTTATAGGAGAGCAGGGCTTTGCCCTTCGCATCTTCCCACACCAGCGCCTTCAGCGGCAGATCGATACCGATGACCTGGTTCAACTGCATGAGCGGAGTACCGGCTTTGGCGCTGCCGAAGATGAGGAGCTCCATCGGCCGCAGAGTGAGGCCGACCTCTCGCGCACCCGCGGCATGGTCGATGCGCGCAAACAGGACCATACCATTCGTCTTGACCAGCGCTTCCAGCCGGTCCATGGTCTCCTTGGCGCCGAATTCGCTCGGCAGCGTGGTGATTCCGTCTGCGATCATCGTTTTCGATCACGGTCGCTGCACTTGTACGGGTGCCGCGGGCTCGCCATCCTTCATGGACGCGATAACGAGATACCGACGCGGTGCGGGAGCATCCACTGATACAACCTGACGGATAGGCCCGACTGCGTTGACGACCGCTGCACCAGCGGGATTGGTTGAAAAGACGGCAAGTGCTTGCAGTGGCGGGTTTCCCTGCGGGTTGTCCGCGAGCGCCAGCACGTATGCTGTCTTGGGCGCGAGTCCGCTCACGGCGGCCTGCAGGATTTGCGTCAGTCCCTGATCAAACAGTGCGACGCTGGTCTGCGCATCGGGTGCACCGACTGGCCCAAGCTCGAGGTGCGTCGCTGTCGCGGCGGCACCGAGGGGCATAAGATTGCTGTGTCCATTGCCCTGCGGTACGGCATTCGGCACATAGACCACTGCCTGCGCGGCTTCGCCGGTCGAGATCGTTGCTACTACCCGCTGGAGCCCGGTATCGATCGCACTGACCGAGTTGCCGTTCTCGATGCCGACATACATGCGTGTGCCATCACCCGAGGGCCAGATGCCGTGTGGAAGCGGACCGGTGGGTATGGTCGCGATGCGCTCGAAGGTGTCCGTACGGAATACCTGCACTTGATTCAATCCGCCGACAGTCACGTACGCGAGCTGCCCTTCGCGGGTGACCGCAAAATTGACGTGGTTGGTAAGAGGCCCGGTATCGATTTCGCGCAGCACGTTGAACGGCGGCTTGGCGTTGAACGCGACTACCTTGCCCACGTCCTTGAGTGTGAACCAGACCTGGTCTCCGCGCGGCGCGGCGGCGATGTTCGGGCAGAACGGCGAGGGCTGCACCACACGGCCTGCGACGTGACGGGTGCGCGCGTCGATCACCAACGTCTGCGGCGAGAAGCTCGAGCAGATGTAGCCATAACGGCCGTCCGGAGAGAAGATGACCATGCCTGGACCGTTGGCTACGGGAATGCGTGCGATCTCGCTGTAGCGCTTCGCGTCGAGCGCGGCGATGTAGTTCTCGCCGCGCACGCTCACCCACACCTCGCGCCCGTCGGGCGTGAAGAACGCCTCGTGCGGCGAACGGCCGACGTAGGTGATGTGCTTCACTGCGTTGGTGGTGGTGTCGACGAAGCTCACCGAGTTCGATCCGATCGACACTGCGACAAGAGTATGGTGATCGGGCGAAAAGCCCAGTCCGTGCACCAGCAACTGACCGCGATAGAGCGGGCTCATGTTGCCGGGCAGGGGATCACCCAGATGGATCGCCCCGACGAATGTATTGCTGGCCGGGTCGACCACTGAAATCGTGTTGGAGAACTGCTCGCCGAGGTAGACCCGATCGCGTGAGCTGATCGGTATGTCCGGCGCCGCGGCGGCAGCGGGAGCTTGACCCGCATTCGCCGGGAGCGGCATGGCGACGAGCAACGCAATCGCCAATCCGAATGTAGCCTTGAGTGTGGGCATGTCTTGCGCCCCCCTAGGGATTGCGAGCGACCGTGCGCGGAAGATCAGGCCCTGCGAGAATGCTCTGCATGAGCGCGATCTCCTGCGACTGCTCCACGATGATTCCTTGCGCCAGCCGCCGCAGCCGCTCATCGCGGCCGTGAGCGAGCTCCAGCCGCGCCATCTCCACCGCGCCGCGGTGATGCGGAATCATCGACCGCGCAAAGTCGCGGTCGGCGTCTTCGCTGGGAGCGATGCACATCGCGGTACTCATCTCCACCATCACCGCTTGCAGCGAACGGTGGAAATCGTCGCCCGTGCGAGCAGCGGCGCTTAGGGAGCTCGAGATCTTCGCAAGAGGGTCGAGAGAGAGCGCGATGGCCAGACCGATAGTGAGCGCGACGCCGTGCGAGCCGATGGTCCGCCAGGACGGCGACGCGCGACTCACCAGGGTGGTAGTTGGTCCGTTCACAGGACGCTTCTTTCAACGTCACCCGAATCGTCCTACGCCTTGATGAATCCGTGCAGTTCCTCGTTGACTCTGTCCTTGAGCGTCGTGCACATGCCGTGGGGCGCACCCTTGTAGACGACGAGCTTGGCGTTCTTGACGATCTTGGAAGAGAGCAGCGCGGAGTCGGCGATCGGCACGATCTGATCATCGTCGCCGTGCAGCACCAGCGTGGGCACATCGATGCGCTTGAGATCCTCAGTTAGGTCAGTCTCGGAGAACGCCTTGATGCAGAAGTAGGAACCGGGGAAGCCGCACATCATTCCCTGGAGCCAGAACGATTCGCGCACCCCTTCGGAGACCTTCGCCCCCGGCCGGTTGTAACTGTAGAAGGGAAGGCTCAGGTCCTTCCAGAATTGCGAGCGATCGGCTTGCACCGAGGCGCGGAGCTGGTCGAACACTTCGATCGGTGTACCTCCGGGATTACTTGGACCTTTCACCATTACTGGTGGGATGGCACCGATCAGAACCGCCTTGGCGACCCGCTGGGTCCCGTGGCGGCCGAGGTAACGCGCAACTTCACCACCGCCGGTAGAGTGACCGACGTGGATCGCTTGCTTGAGATCGAGCTTTTCGACCAGTTCCGCCAGATCATCGGCGTAGGTGTCGAGATCATTGCCATTCCAAGGCTGGCTCGACCGGCCATGGCCACGGCGGTCGTGGGCGATACATCGATAGCCGCGCGCGGCGAGATAGAACATCTGGTCCTCAAAGGCGTCGCCCGAAAGCGGCCAGCCGTGGCTGAAGACGATGGGTTGCCCGGTGCCCCAGTCCCTGTAGTAGATCTGGGTGCCGTCTTTGGTGGTGATGGTGCTCATGACATCCTCTCCTTTGCTTAAGTTGGAGGAGCTGGAGGCTCGCCTCTCGTGCGCTCTCGCGACGCTCCGAAATGCGCCGGCGTTCAATGCCGGCGGTTGTGAATCAGAAATTGTGAAGTGATGAATTGTCTCCGCAGCGCATGACGGATCTTTGTCATTGCCGCCCGGATACTGTGTCAAATGTCATCCAAGCTCCATCACTAACTCGTCGACATAACACCAGCTCCAGTCCTCCCCCGGCTCGAGCGAGGTGATGATCGGATGCTGCGTCGAGTGAAAGTGCTTGGTCGCATGCTTGTTCTTGGAATCGTCGCAACAGCCGACATGGCCGCAGGTTCGGCAAAGGCGTAGGTGCTCCCAGGTATCTCCCATGGCCAGGCACTCCTCGCACCCGGCAGTGTTTGGAGTATCGGTCACTACAAAAGCGAGATGGCTGCAATGGGAAGACATGACATCACTCCGGACTGGCGGCCCCGACAGCCGCTACGAAAAGCGCGCCCGTCAGCGAAGGAAGCCGACCAGCGCGTCCATGGTCTCCTTTGGGCGCTCTTCCATGATCCAGTGGCCCGTGTTTTCGAGAACGATGACCTTCGCATTCGGCGCGACCAGCTTGACCTGCTCACCGAGTGCGATTCCGTTGGCCTTGGCGCCACCGATGGAAAGCACCGGGATCGCGAGCTGGGTTTTCGACAATTCCGCAAAATCGGTGGCCGTTTTCGGGAACGACGCGAAATAGGCGAATCCGGCTGCCATGCGACCGGGTCGCGCGTATTCCATCGTGTAGGCACGCCGATCCGCCTCGGGAATCGAGCGCGTCTTGTCGGCGGCGAAATCGTTCCAGAAGTGCTCGAAGTAAATGCGCTCGCGTCCTTTGACCAGCGCTTCCGGGGTCGGACCGTAGAAGCGGAAGTGCCAGATGGCGGGATTGTCATACACCGCGTGCCAATCGCCGACCCCTGGCAGGAAGGCGTCCATGAGCGCAAGTTTCTCGACTTCCTGCGGGTACATCGTCGCGTAGGCATAGGCGACCATCAGCCCGATGTCGTGACCAACAACGCGCACCTGGCGGTGGCCGAGCGAATTGACAGCGGAGTGGATCCGCTCGGCCGATGTCTTCATGTCCAATCCCGTCTTCGGTATCGATGAATTGCCGATGCCGGGAAGATCGGGCGCGATCACGGTGAAGCTCGGCGCGAGCACCTTGGCCAACGGCTTCCACATCCGCGACGACTCGGCATAACCGTGCAGAAGAAGCACGGCCGGACCATTGCCACCTACGTTGACGCTCACGGTGCCGCCGTCGACCGGAATCGACTGCTTTTTGAATCCGAGCCCGAAGTCGGCGGCGAACGACGACTTGGTGGCGATCGTCAGAGTGATCAAGACAAGTACGATCAGAGGCGAAGAGAGCAGCGTCAACCAAGTGCGCCGCATGACGGGTCCTCGTAAGTTGGGCACGGCGATGACGTGGACAAAGCTACGGCAGATCGAACACCAGAACCTCGGTGTGATCGGCCTGTGAATTCAGAGTGAGGTTGAGCTCGTCTTCAATCGCAGCGCCATCGCCGGCTTGAAAGCGCTGCTTGTTCGCTTCCACTGAGCCGCGAATCACCTGCAGCCAGCCCTTGCGCCCCTTCTTGAAAGCGTGCGCCGCCTGCTCGCCCGCATCGAGGATGCCGGCAAACAATTCGACATCCTGGTGGATCACGATCGAGCCATCGTGGCCGTCTGACGAACCCACCAGGCGCAACTGTCCGCGCTTTTCCGCATCGGGAAAGGTTTTCTGGTCGTAGCGGGGCGTAATGCCGTCGCGGTCCGGGACGATCCAGATCTGGAGAAAATGGACCGGCTCGGTCTTGGAGTGATTGAATTCGCTGTGGCGGATGCCAGTACCCGCCGACATCACCTGCACGTCCCCCGGACGAATCACAGATCCGGTGCCGATGCTGTCCTTGTGCTCGAGTGCGCCTTCCAGGACGTAGGAGATGATTTCCATGTCCCGGTGTCCGTGGGTGCCGAACCCCTGCCCGGGACGCACCGTGTCTTCGTTGATGACGCGCAAAGGGCCGAAGCCCATGTGTTGCGGATCGTAGTAGTCGGCAAAGGAAAAGCTGTGGCGGCTGTGAAGCCAGCCCAGGTTGGCGATGCCGCGATCGGCCGACTTTCGTATGCTCAGCATGCAGTGCTCGATCAACGGCCGGGCGCTTCGCCCGCCCGGGTCGCCTCGAAAAGGAACCAGGTGCGCCGTTCCGCTTCGTCGATCCAGACCTCCAGAAGGCTTGCCGTTGCTACATCGCCATGTTCATCGCACACGTTGTGCGTCTCGCGCATGCGATCAGTTAGCCTGGAGTTGTCCTCACGCAGCTCGGCAAGCATGTCGAGCGGCGTAACATAATCGGCATCGTTGTCGGACACGCGTTGCAGGCGCGCGATGTGGCCGATCGAGCGCAACGTGTTCCCTCCGAGCTTGCGTACGCGCTCCGCGATCGGATCGGTGGTGGCGTAGATCTGGTCGGCGTGCTCGTCGAGGAGGAGGTGGTAGTCGCGGAAATGGGGACCCGAGACGTGCCAGTGGAAGTTCTTGGTCTTCATGTAGAGCGCGAAGAAATCAGCCAGCAACGCGTTGAGCGCGCCAGCGATGTCGGCCGTCGCTTTCGCCCCGAGGCTGGTGGGCGTATGCAGCTTGGCGCTGCGGCGAGACGTAGCAGCTTTGTCGTTCATGATGGCTGGTCCTTTGGATGTCAGGTGGATTGAAGTGTTGAGGGCGATGCCCAGAAGCAAAGCGGAAATCAGCGGTCGTGGTTCACGCGCATGGTCAAGTCTTGACAGCACGCAGCTCTGGAGCCTGCGTCCCGGGACGGAACGATCTCAGCGCCACGACACCGATGGCGATCAACGCCACCAGCACGATCACCTGAGCAATGATGAACGGCGGCTCGGATCCTTGCGGCGCCAGCGAATTCAGCAACGGTATTTTCTGGAACGCCTGGACGACACCGACGAACACGTTCAAGTAGAGCGCCACAAGGGCGGTCACGACGTAGATCCAGCGCCACGACCCTTGTAACCGATAGCGATAAAACGCTAGCACCGCAATCACCAGAACGGCGAGCGACAGCGCACCGACAATGTGCGACGGCAACACCCGATCAACAGGAAAGAAGTAGCCGGTCACGCTCGTCAGTATGGTGGTGAGAAGGAAGAGACCCGTCCACCCGTCGAGCTTCCTCGAGGCGAGCATGCCAACAACAACGATGAATCCGGCTGCGATGCCGATCAGGCTCAGAACGACGTGCAACAGCGTGAACGTTGAAGTCGACATTCCAAGGATCATGGCTGCTCCTCACGACATTCGGTCGAAAAAGGCGACAGCAGCCATGCTCCGCCGGTCGCACGTCCGTCAAATGTCCGAGCGACGAGCCTTTGTGTCAGTCGACAAACTCGGATTGCCGATGCAACATCATTGCCCCGAAGCGCGCGACCGCGATGCCGACGCTCGTCGCCGGCCGTTGGTCTTGCGCAGCGAGGAGGGAACCGCGTCACCGGTGTTCCGAGACCGTGAGGCGTGCAACACACGATCGAGGGCGCTCGCGAGTTGGCTCGCCGATAGCGGCTTTTTGAGGACTTCGCTCGCACCAGCTTCACGGGCGCGCTCGACGACCACGGTGCTCAGATAACCGCTCACCAGCAGGATGGGCATCGTCGGCGTGATCGCCCGCATCTTGCGAATCAACTCGGATCCCGACAGGCCGGGCATGCTTTCGTCGGTGATGACTGCGTCGAACGCCTTGGGGCTGGCAAGGAATTCCTCGAGCGCCGAAGCGCCGGAGGTGAATCCGACCGCAGTGTATCCGAGAGCGGTCAACGTTTCGGCGGTGAGCCTGACGAGGGGATCCTCGTCATCCACCACCATGACCCGCTGAAGACTACCGCGTTGCGTGGCGGGCTCGGCGGGTTTTCGCGTCGTTCTCAGGGTGGCAATGTCGGCGGCGAAGGGCAGATACACTTTGAATGTGCTTCCACGGCCGGCGGTAGTCGCAACATCGATCGCTCCGCCGAGGCCGGTGACGATCCCATGGACCAGTGAGAGGCCGAGGCCGCTTCCGACCCCGACTTCCTTGGTCGTGAAGAACGGGTCGAAGATCTTCTCCAGGATCTCCGGAGCCATGCCAGTGCCTGTGTCAGCGACGTCTAATGTCACGTAGTCACGGGCTGCAATGAGCCCTGCCGTTGCGGCGCGTGCAGCACGGATGCGAACGCGGTTGAGCGACACGCGCAAGGTGCCATTCGAAGGCATGGCGTGCACGGCATTCATCAGCAGGTTCATCAGTACCTGGTGTATCTGCGTCGGGTCTCCCATGACGGCGGCGCCACCCGCGTCCAGCCATTGCTCGACGACGATGCCGCGCGGCAGCTTTGCCGTAAACAGCGACAGCGTCTCACGCACGACTTCCTCGACATGTACTGCGACCCGTTCGCCGACGCCGCTGCGGCTGAAAGCAAGGATGCGATCGACCAGAGCGCGGCCACGCTCGCCGGCGATCATGATGCTTTCCACGTCGCGGCGAAGCCGGCTTCCCTCGGGAACATCGCGCAGCGCCATCTCCCCGTAACCCAGGATCGCGCCGAGCAGATTGTTGAAGTCGTGGGCGATGCCCCCCGCGAGCGTGCCCATCGCCTCGAGTCGCTGGGCCTGCCGCAGCTCGCGCTCCATCCGCTGCAGCTCTTCCTGAGCGAGATGGCGATCGGTAACGTCGAGCATGAACCCAACCACCCGCGTCGGCTTGCCGTCCCCGAAGAACATTCGTCCCTTGGCCTGGAGCCAGCGGACTGCACCGCCAGGGTGCACCACCCGGTATTCGGCGGCGACATCGCCCGTTTGCTGCGCTTTGTCGATGGCCGCCCGCACCTTCGGCCAGTCTTCCGGATAGACGAGCTTCTTCCAAGCCTCGTAGGTCCCGTTATATGAGCCCGGGGCGAGTCCATACATGGCTTCGAGATCCGGCGACCAGCGATTCTCGCCTTCGCCGGCGCCGACCCGCCACTCGAAGGCCACCGCGTGCGCGGCCTTTTGCGCAAGATCGAGCATGTCCTGACGTGCGCGGAGTTCTTCGGCGACACGCTTGCGCGTGGTGATATCGGTCACCGAGCCCGCCCAGCGGATCGGGTTCCCAGAAGCGTCGCGCGAGCAGCGGCCGGTCAGATGCACCCAGCGCGTTTCGCCGCGCGGGACGATTCGAATGTCGATATCGAGGCGCTCGGTCTTGCCGGCGAAATGATCCTCAACCGCTTGGGTGTATCTCGCACCTTCGCCCGGATAGAACGGAAATCGGTCGAACCATTCGGACCGCCTGACGAAGGTGGTATGGGCCGGCACTCCGCACATCTCCAGAAGCAGAGGAGAGACGTAGATCTTGTCGCTGAGGATATCCCAATCCCAATGGCCATCGCCAGTGGCTTCCATGGCGAGGGCGTACCGCTGCTCCGAAAGGCGCAGCGCGTCCATGGCCTCGGCGCGTTCGATCGCGATGCTGGCAAGGTGCGAAAGCTGCTCGATTCGGCTTCGTTGTTCCGGCGTGGGACTTCGCGCTTCCCGCCAATAGATTGCGAAGGTTCCCAGCAAACTTCCTTCCGAGGACATCACCGGGGTCGACCAGCATGCCCGCAGTCCGTGTGCCAGTGCGAGGGAGCGATATTCCGACGGCCAGCGCTGGTCTGTCGTGATGTCCGCCGCAATGACTTGCTCTGCACGATGTGCCGCAGCTGCGCAGGGACCAAACCCGAGGCTCACTGAGCGGCCATCGAGCATTTCGATGTAACTCGGCGGGAGACTGGGCGCGGCGCCGTGACGGAAGCGTTCCCGGTTGGAATCGAGCAGCAGGATCGAAACCAGCGAGTCGCCGTCAACGTCTTCGGCCAGACGGCACAGAGCGTCGAGAGCATTCGTGAGAGGACCGCCCTTGGCGATCATCTCGAGCAGCCGCTTTTCTCCCGCAAGCAGCGCTTCGGCACGTTTGCGCTCGGTGATGTCTCTGTAGATGAGATAAGCCGCATCCTCATCGTCCTGCAACTGAACACGCTTTGCCGTGATATGCGCGTAGAACTGTGTTCCGTCCTTGCGTTGCCGGATGACCTCACGTTCAACCTTCCGTCCGGAGGCCAAATCCGGATCCTCCGAGAGGTTGAGCGGTTGCAGCTCGGGCGGGGCGATCAAGTGGAGCAGACGCTGGCCCAGCGCTTCTTCCGCCGTATAACCGAACATCCGCGTGAATTCTCTGTTGACGCGGAGGATCTGAGGTTGCTTCAGCGACGACAGCACGACCGCGTCGGGCGCGATCTCGAACAGCTCGTCGAGATATGTTCTCTGCCGCAGCAGTTCTTCCTCCGCGTTTTTGCGCTCGCTTATGTCGCGCAATATCACGGTGAATACAAGTTCGCCCCCAAGGTCGAGCTTGGAAATCGAAGCCTCCGCAGGAAACTCGCGCCCGTCCTTGCGAACCCCGAACACCTCGCGACGCTGACCCATGATGCGGGCGATGTCGGGCGATCGGGCAAACGCTTCGAGATGTCCCCTGTGAACATCCATGAAGCGCGGCGGCACCAGGAGATCAAGCGACCGGCCGACGATCTCCTGCGAGTCGTAGCCAAACACTTTCTCCGCGCCGCGGTTGAACAGCACGACACGCTGGCTCGAATCCACCGAAATGATGGCGTCCTCGGCAATCTCCACGATGCCTTCGAAGCGCGCCTTCGCCGCGCGCAGGGCATCCTGAGCTTTCTTCTGCTCCGTGATGTCGACGACCGCGCCGACGAACTCGGCTCTGCCCGCAGCGTCCTGAATCGTGCGCGCGACGACATGCACATGCCTGATCGATCCGTCGGGCAGCAGCAGGCGATGCTCGTATTCCAGCAAAGATCGATCGCGCAGCACGTGCTCGAGCGTCGCCTCGATGCGTGGGCGATCTTCCGGATGGACGCGCTGCAACGCATCCTCGAGCGTAGGCTCGGTTCCCGGCTCGAACGCTGCAATCCGCATCGTCTCTTCCGAGCACACAAGCTCGCGGCTATCGATCTTGATTCCGAAGCTTCCGACGCCGGCGAGTTGCTGCGCTTCAGCGAGGTACGCTTCGCTCCGTTGAAGCGACTGATTGGTCTGCCGCAGCTCCTCTGTTCGCTGCGCTACCAATCGCTCCAGGTGCTGATGCGTCTGCTGCAGAGCCTCTTCCGCACGGCCGCGAATGGCGATTTCGTCCGCCAATTGCTCGTTTTGCCGTGAAAGTTGTTTGAGCATGCCGTTGACGGTGCGTGCGAGAGCGGAAAGCGCGCTCGAACTGCGGTGCGTTGTCAGGCGGAGCGAACGATTGCCTTCGGCAATGGCCCTCGCCGTGTTGCTCAGCTCCTGCACTTCGAACAGAAGCGCTCGGCGCACAAGCCAGCCGATAACGGCCCCGAGCGTCAGAATGATCGCCATGGCGGCAGCGATACCGAACCAGAAGTAGTCGACCAGCGACTGGAAGCGAGCGCTTTCACGCCCGAGAAGAAGGTGGTACCCGCCCGGCAGCGCCACGTGGGACGCGACAACCCGCATGGACGAGCCGGCCAGATCGATGACCAAGCCGTAGGTACCGGGCAGCTCCGGAACGGTCGCTGGCCACGCCGGCAGGTTCCCGGCGACTCGGGATTTTGAAGCGTCCGCGAGCACGACCACCTGGTCTGGCGGATAGCTTGCGGCCTGCGATTCGATCGCCTTGGTTAACCCCGACGCGCCTTCGCGTTGGAACAATTCCACCATCCGATCGACGTCATCGGCGTGAACGTATTCCTTGAAGGTCGTGAGATTGACGCTCCACGCATACCAGAGCGGGATCGCAAACAAGGCGAGCACCACGACGCTCAATGCGACGTAGGAGAGCGCCAGCCTGGAAGGAGAAAACCGAAAGGGCTCGATCATTGCGCGCCTTCGATAGCTTTAAAGGAATGTACCCACGGCTTCACGCATCTGGCAGGTGTCGCCGGCGCCCCGACCTCGGTCGATCAAGCTTCCTTCAGCGACTCGCGGACGGCAGAGAGCAATTCTTCACGGGTGAATGGTTTCGGCAGCACCTTGCCTACGCGTAATCTCTGAGCCGGCTCGCTTGAGCCGCCGAGGCCGCGTCGGAAGCGGGCGGAAAGCGCCAGGATCGGCGCGGCGTAAGAGGATTGCAATGCCTCTATGGTATCTCCGGCACTGACCGGATCGGAAATGTCGGCGATGACGAGGTGCGGTATGTCCATGCCCGAAGGATGGTCTCTCGCCGTCGGAATCACCTCGTAGCCGGCCTCGCGCAGCCAGCGCTCGAGGAGCTCTCGAATGAGCTCGTCCGGTTCCACGATGGCAATGTAAAAAGCTGAAGCCACTGGCGGTTCTCGAACGCGGGGAGGGCTCGAGCGCCCTCATGGGACGATGATGACCTCCAATTCGAACCGCACGGTGATACGGGAATATGCCTGTCCCCCAATCCCACGTGACAACTGACACAAAGCCGGCCCGGAGTGACAAATTCCGGTTGCCCCGATCGACGAGTGTCGTAGCACAATGCTGCCTCGATCCCCCGAAACCTGCCCGATCATGGCTTCGCCGGAAGCGACTGCAGAGTCCGTTCACGTCCTTGCGCTCGACGATGACCCGTCCGTTCGGCAGATGATTGCCGACTACTTGACCGATAACGAGATCCAGGTCACGGCCATTGAAAGCGGGAAGGAGATCGCCGATGTCATGGCACGACATACGATCGATCTGGTGATCGTCGATCTCAAGCTCAAAGGCGAGGACGGGATGCAGATCGCACGTAATCTTCGCGCGGAATCGGACATTCCGATCATCATCCTGACCGGTCGCAGGGACGAGGCGGACCGCGTGATGGGGTTGGAGCTGGTGGCAGACGATTACCTCACCAAGCCGTTTTCGCCGCGCGAGCTTCTGGCGCGGATTCGCGCGGTGCTCCGGCGCACCCGAGCTCGCGAAACCGTTGCCGACGGGCTGTCGAAGATTCGGGCGTATCGCTTTGCTGGCTGGGAGCTCAATGTCCGGTTGCGCCGGCTCAAGTCGCCCGATGGAGAAACGATTCCCACCACCAACAGCGAGTTCAACCTGCTCGTGGCCTTTCTCGCAGCGCCGCGGCGTGTGCTTTCGCGAGAGCAATTGCTCGAGTTGTCACGACTTCACGACGATGAGGTCTACGACCGCTCGGTTGATGTGCAGGTGGGTCGCCTGCGCCGCAAGATCGAACCGAAGGGCACGGGAACGCAGCTTATCCGCACCGAGCGTGGGGCAGGATACGTATTCACTGCGAGCGTAGAGACGGTGCGTTGACCGCACACGATCGCGCATTGGACTCGTAGCGTTTCAACGCTTCCCGAAGTCCGTGAAGACGTAATCTCTTGTCTTCACTATCGTGTGGCAGGCGAACCCGCATTTGGCGTCGTTCCCCTGCGGCGGGTTGTCAGCCGAGGTGCCGGGCGTGAACGTGTCGGACTTGGCGTCATAGTCGAACACGGCATATCCCCATCCGCCGCTGTCCGCGAACCTCTTGCTGTCCTTCACCATAAAGTCGATGTCATGCAGAGTGCCCGGCACCATCGCTGCCGGAAACGTCTCCAATTTTTTCGGACTCCAATGGATCTTCGCCATCTTGGCGCCGTCGGGGACAGGCTTGCCGTTAGCGGGAACACCGGCCTTGTAGGCGTCGATCATCACCGGATTGGCGAGGATCGTCGCAAGCAGGTCTCCGTCCAGGCTGACCGAGACAACCTCCCAGGTTTCGTATCCCCTGAACTCGGAGAACGCGAGCCCACCGGGGACTTTCACAGTGTATTTGTCCTGCGCGGAAATCGCCGTGCCACCCACGAGAGCGAGCGATATCGAAACAATCCCCAAAGCCAGCTTGCTCTTGGTCTTCATGGCTGATCCTTTCCGGCAGAGTTAGGTCCTTGACTTAGGCCCGCTTCAATGCTGTCGCGTCGACCGGCAGCTTTCGCAGACGCTTGCCCGTCGCCGCGAAGATCGCATTGGTCACCGCGGGAACGACGCACGAAGTTCCGGCTTCGCCCATGCCGCCCGGTGGCTCGCGGCTTTGAACGATGTGCACTTCCACCGCCGGCGCCTCGTTCATGCGTAGGGCCGGATAGTCGTGGAAATTGCTCTGCTGCACACGGCCCTCCTTGAGCGTGATCTCGCCATACAGCGCCGCTGTAACTCCGAACATGACCGCGCTCTGTATCTGCGCCCGGATCGTGTCCGGATTGACGGGGATCCCGCAATCGACCGCGCAGACCACCCGTCGCACGCGAACCGCGCCGTCCTTGTCGACGTCGACTTCAGCGACGTGCGCCATATAGCTGGCGAAGACGAACTGGAGTGAGACGCCTCGGCCGGATCGATCGGGCAACGGCTGTCCCCATCCGGCCTTGTCCGCCGCAAGCTGAAGCACCGCCTTGGCGCGCGGCGTCTTGTCGAGCAGGGAGAGCCGATACGCGACCGGGTCCTGCTTCGCCGCCGCCGCCAGCTCGTCGACGAAGCTTTCCGTCACGAACACATTGTGCGATGGCCCGACGCTGCGCCAAAACCCCGTTGGAATCCCGGGAGGCTCCACCCGCACATACTCGACGTGCAGGTTAGGGAAGCCATAGACAAGGTCGATCGCCCCTTCGGTGCTATCGGGATCGAGCCCCTTGTTGAACGTAGGGGGCACATGTCGCGCAAGGACCGAGGAGCCGGCAAAACGATTGTTCCAGGCGACGGTCATGCCCTTCGCATCGAGCCCGGCGGAGATTCGATCGAACCAGTAAGGCCGATACATGTCGTGCTGGATATCTTCCTCGCGCGTCCACACGACTTTCACCGGGCCGTCGACATGCCGCGCGATCTCCACGGCGCGCGACGTCGCGTCGGCCTCCAGCCGCCGGCCGAAGCCGCCGCCGATGAGATGGTTATGAACGACGACCTTGTCCACCGGCACGCCGGCGACTTTGGCCGCGAACGCCTGTACGCGCGCTATCGCCTGCGTGCCAACCCAGATTTCACAGCTATCCTTGCGGACATGAACCGTGCAATTCATCGGCTCCATCGTCGTGTGTGCTAGGAATGGAACCTGATAGGTCGCCTCGACCCTGGTCGCCGCGCCAGCCATCGCCTTGTCGACATCACCGATGTTCTGTGCAACCGCTCCTGGCTTGAGCGTGGCCTGCTCAAGCTCGCGTGCGACGTCTTCGGTCGTGAGCGCAGCGTGTGGTCCGTCGTCCCATTCGATCTTGAGCGCGGCGAGGCCCTTCTTGGCGGCGCCCATGTGGTCGGCCACGACGGCGACGGCGTCGTCCAGCCGCACGATCTGCCGCACACCCTTGACGGCCTTCGCGGCCTTGTCGTCGATGCTCTTCACGCGACCGCCGAAGACGGGCGACTGCGCGAGTGTCGCGATCTTCACGCCTGGCGGGCGAACATCGATGCCGTAGACGGCCGTGCCGTTGAGCTTCCCCGGCGTATCCAGCCGCTTGGCGGGCGTGCCGATGAGCTTGAAATCCTCGGGTCGCTTGAGCGTCACCTTGTCCGGCACGGGCATGCGCGCCGCATCGGCCGAGAGCTCGCCGTATCGCGCGGTCTTGCCCGTCGACTCGTGGAGCACTACGCCCTTTTGCGCACGGCAGGTACCAGGATCGACATTCCACCTCTTGGCCGCGGCGGCAATCAGCATCGTTCGCGCCGTCGCCCCGGCTTCCCGCAACGGCTGCCAAGATGCGCGCACCGCGTTCGAGTTGCCCGTCTCCTGTACGCCGCCGAGCAATGGATTGCCGTAGAGTTTTTCGTTGGGCGGAGCGTGCTCGAGGCCCACCTGTGAGAGGTCCACCTCCAGCTCTTCGGCGATCAGCATCGGGATCGAGGTGTAGGTGCCTTGCCCCATCTCGACATAGGGGATGATCAGGACGACCTTCCCGTCGCGACCGATGCGGATGAATGCATTGGGCGCGAAGGCGGCTGTATCTGCCGCCTCGGCCTCGCTTGCCGCGAAGGGCAGGGTGAAGCTCAGCAAGAAGCCTCCACCGACAGCCGCTCCGGCCTGCAGGAACCTGCGGCGGGACAAATCGGTGATCGGAGCCGATCCGGTCGCTCGAAAAACAGGATTGCGGATCATGGTCACGCTCCCTTCCCGTTCGCCTGCGCGGCGCGCTTGATCGCTTCGCGAATGCGAATATAGGTGCCGCAGCGGCAGATGTTTCCGGACATCGCCGCGTCGATGTCGGCGTCGCTCGGACG